>JACCDW011736920.1_pt1 | contig 39685 bp, 49 predicted proteins | sample 7449781 | NCBI WGS metagenome assembly JACCDW01 (sample SAMN15323449, study PRJNA562643) | freshwater metagenome | isolation source: river surface water | place: USA:Blue River Watershed | collected 2017-08-18 | reverse complement strand
CTTTCATAGGTTACATCATGCGGATTGTTGACTCCAAGTAAATACGCACCACTGTTGTTTGCAGCATTACGTCCAATAACACTGTCTTCAACGATCAGTGTTTCTTTAAGCGTAACACCAGACTCAATCATCGCCCTCAAATAAATCTCAGGGTGTGGCTTTGGATATTTTACATCCTCGTTTGATAAGTAAAAATCAACTTACTCCAGTAGTTCCAGTTTCAAAAGCGTAATCTTAACACTATCACGAATACTATTGCTAGCAACCGCAATTTGACACTTTTGTTTCAATTTTCTGAGAACTTCAATTAGTCTGACATCTGGTTGCAACTCTCTTAACATCTGAGAAGTATACAGTTGTTTACGTAACCATATCCTCTCAAACTCCATTCCACACAGTCCCTTTTCTCTACCAAGTATATCCAACTTCTTGTGTGTACTCAAACCATCGTATTTGGAAAGATGTTCATCGTAGGAAATCTCATACTTGGGATCAACATCACGTAATGCCTTATTCAATGCATCATAATGCAACTTCTTAGTTTCAACCAATACACCATCCAAATCAAATGCAACCAGTTTAATCATACACACCTCTCAATTTTAAAGTCAGCATAGTTGCTCCCAAAATAGTCATAGACATACTCAAAGTAAAAGTAATTAAATACGCCATCTGGAGTTCGTTTAGGCATAACTAACATTGAGTTAGGAAGTAATGTTTTTATATTGTACAATTCAAACTGACGTTTAAACAGAAGGTGTGAAATACAATTGTTACAATCAACACACAATCGAAGAATGTCATCATAGACTTTACAATATACCTCAAACGGATCTCGTTTGGCAATACAAAAGTTATCATCTATCCATCCATCTCCACATCCATAAATCTTTCCATCAATGTGAACAACATGATCAACGTGAGTAATAATGTTATCGTCTGTCAAACAATTCAAATGATCAACGTCAAATTTACGGTGAAGTCCCAAATCTGGACGTATACGAATGTAGTAATCATAACGTCCATTAGTACGTTCATACTGTTTTACAATATTGTATAACCGATTGAGTTTATACAGCCAATATAAAGTGTTGGATACTTTACTATCATGTGCATGTTGATACTTTTGAATCAACTGTTGATGTTCTTGAAAGTTCTTGATGATTCCACACGTATATGGTGTCAAAGTCTCAACGTCAATCGTTGTCCAATGTTCACGATATGCGTCAATACATTGATTGGTAGTATTTTCATCCCAAAACGATCCAAACATATCAACTTGATACCCCGCTAACTTGAGAGGAGCAATTAGATTATCCAAGTTTAGTTTGATAACTTCGTTAAATAAGTCGGTTCTACCAGACATCAATATAGCAATCTTCATACTTAGAATTCAAAGAATTTAGATGCGTTTTCCCAATTTTCATTTGGATATTCCCAATTCAATACGTTGTAAAACTCAATCAACTTACTCTTGAGTTCTTGTTCATACATAGCATCACGATCAATGTACTTTTCAATAAAGTCAAGAATCTGTTTTGGATCTGTTCCATCCGCCTTCATCGCCATACATTCCACACCAAACTCGTTTTGTTTGACATATACCCACTTGATTTTTTGCCCGTGAAAAATCGGAGGAACAACCTTGGACAATCCATACTTCTCTAAAAGATCGTTGTAAACCAAAGCAGCTTTAACCTGCGCTGGCGTTCCACTAATAATTTGAAATGGCTGTCTTCCTTTTGGATTATAATCCTTCTTCTTATCCAGACTCTTAAACTTGACACTAGTATTCTTGGCAAGATCAATGATGCTGTAATCTTTCATCGAAGCCTTGAAGTCTAAAATGTTCTTGTTGATGACATCCTTATCGACATTCTTCAAGAAGTCAATCAAAACACCCTTCATAAACACTCGGAACTTGGCAGGAAACGAAGTTCTCACAACGTCAATGCCCTTCACTTCCAATTCATCACATTCAACACCACCCTTGTTGATGATGGACTGACAATATCGTTTCTTTGCCAACCAAAAAGATGATTTGGCAATCACCTCTTGTTTTGCATCAAAACGATGGTTTTTGACATTAAATAAACGAAGTGCCATGATATTAAACATTTCGTTAACGTAGTTCTGTGCCTGACTAGTGACCTTGAGAATAGCTTCAGTCATTTGCTTTTCATCATTCAAATCAACCTCGGGCATCGTCTTTTCGATGATTGGCAAAGCACTAGCAAAACATGAGTCAGTATCAACATAGATCACATAATCCTTACCCTTAGCATCATCACCAAGGACGTTTCTGTAATACTGATTGATTGCCATGTTAGCTGTTTTAATGATACTGACACCACTCAAAGTCACAGCTTCGGCGTTGTCCTTATCATAAAACCGAAATACCGGCAAACCCAAACAACCGTAAATTGAGTTGAGCAAAATCTTTTGAACCTTCTGACGTTGGTCATAAAACTCATACATTTCCCAATTCTTTTCTTCAGCATACTTACTGGCCATCTTACGCATTTCTTTGCGTTGATTGAACCACTTAATCAAAATGCTTGGAATTGTACCTTCTTGTCCAATTTCCTTTGGCAAACGATACACAGCACCATTACTAGCCACACTCAGGTTGTTCTGAATCAACATTTCACTGAACTCTTGAGCACTATACTTTTGACCACTCAAGATGACTTCGCTCAACTTTCCACGAACAAAGTCCTCAGCATTCCAATTTTCAACCTTGGCTATCTTGGTCTCAGGGCTGATGTTAAGGCTGATGATGATATTCGGATACATTGATGTGAGGTCCAAATCAAACACCCAGTTATACCTGCCAGGAACAGGATCTTTAACAAATGCACCTTCAAATCCTTCTTCTCCTTCTTCCAATCGTTGTTCATATTCATCTCGTCCCTCCAATGGTTTGTTTGGAGCAACTCGACCTTGACGACGCAAATACATTAGAATCGCACCTTCAAGGTAACGTGAAGAAGTTCCAAATTGTTCATATCCAACATGTCCAGTGTGACAAATACGTCGTGCCAAATCAATGAATTGTAGCTTTTTATCCAAAGCAACAACAATCTTAACGTCATTCAAGTTATACTCAATATACTTCTTGATGTCCTCCTTATACAGATCATTCAAACTTCCTGTATAACTGATCTTTTCAATGTTGACCACCTTTTTACCAATAGCACCAAGAGTATAACTCGGTTCATTTTTACCACTAAACTTCTGATACAGTGTCAAATAGTCCATACAAGAAATGCCAGCCACAACCATTCGTTTAGAGAATGTGTTGTAGTAACACTCTTGAATAGGACTCAACCTCTTTGCAAACGAAGCACCCATTACCCGTTTGATACGATTATACAAGTACGGAACGTCGAATCCATCAATGTTCCAGCCAGTAATAATTGTGGGTTGAATTTCCTCCCACTTATTCATGAAATGACTAATCAAAGATTCTTCGTTATCATAACTGAGAATAACAGTATTTTCGGTTTCACTGTCTTGAAGTTTTCCATCTTTATCCAAAATGAATGCGGTATACTTCTTCATTACAGAATCATACAACGCAATAGCAGTTAGTTCCTTATCACCTTCTTCAATAACAGGAAACCCACCCTCGGAACTTACCTCAATATCGAAAAACACCACACGATGACCCTTGGATGGTTCATCACTGTCTTCATAAGCATCAATCAAAACACGCGTCTCAGATGGAACATCTCCTTCAAAAATAGAAGGGTCGTTACGGTTAAACATCGTAACTTTTTCGAGTTCATCACCATAAACTGAACGATATCGTCCGCCAACTTTCTTACGATAAGCATACTTTGGTAACGGAAACTTGACGTACCCCTTTTCGTCATCCCAAAGGTGTACTTCTTCACTCTTTTTGTCGATATAAATATTCTGATACATAACTTATTAAATTCCCAATTTATTCTTCAGACTCTCATAGATAGGAAGATGTTCTTCCTTGATGTTGTCTTTCAATTGTATAATTCTGTGTTCTAACCACTTATCACTGATTGATGTAAAGATTGTTGGCTCCATTTCAATGCCAACAATAGCAGGTTTATAGACCTTATTGACCATAAACCATAACATGGCGGTTTCATCCTCAGTAAGAGAATGCAATTGTTCTAATGTCATTTTATAACCTTATTCGAAGATTGACTAAATGTCAATTTATTCTAACACCACGAACCGATTTGTCAACTATACAAAATCGAACATTCTTGGCATCTTCATCCAAAGAATTCACACCCAATAAATAGGGTTCTGATTCTACGTTGGCTGTTTCTTTAATTGAAAAAATGTTGCCTCTACGCATAGTTTCAACGCCACGTCCCTGAAACTTTGGAGCTGGTACAATCACCACCGTTTGATTGGCTTTAACGTTTTCTTTTCGTTTCGATGCACTGTCCAACACGACAGCAGATCCATCTAAAACGATCAACACCGTGGTTCGTCCGTCTGCTTGAACTACAAATTTTCCCTTGGATAATATAATAGATGCCAAAGATGTGTTTATGGTCACCAAAGATGATGCGTCTCCACCTTGGTTGGAGTATACATCCAACTCACCTTCGATCAAAGAAATCGACTTTGTATACGTTGTGTACTTGGATTTGGTTGGCAAATCATTCAAGTTATCAAATGTTTGGTCAAAACTATCCAATGTAAGGTGTGCAGTTTCTTTTACTTTCACAAAAACATCATTTGAAAACGCAACCGTTACTTCTGAGTTGGTTGAAGTTTTGAATGAATAGTTGTTGCCATTAACAGAATATGTTTGACCCACCACCGGAGAATTGGTTGACAACGCATTATTTTGTACGTTTTCCAAAGTTACGTCTCCATTTGATTTTTGAATGTAGAATACGCCATTGGCATATGTTGTTAGAGTGAACAAAAGAAAGATTAATATATTTTTCATACGATTATAAGATGTAGACTTTTAACCACATTCTTGATACTGTATATAAGTATGTCAGATATTAAAGAAGAAAAAAACAAAAAGACAGTCAGCTTTTCACAATATTCTGGTTGGTTCAAGTGTCCTCACAGTTGGTACCTCAATTATTTGAAAGGTTTGCGTACTTATGAAGCTAGTTTAAACACCTGCTTTGGCACTGCAATTCATAATACGATTCAAGATTACATTAAGTCATTGTACACCGAGGGACCAGAAGTAGCAGATGAAATGGATCTTGTAAAGAAGTTCCGTGAAGACTTTAATAAGATTTTGGCAGAAGAAAAAGATACTATCAAGGAACCATTTACAGATGATGATGTCACCGGATTTATGTTTGATGGTGAAGATATTTTGAAAACATTCAGCAATTCTGCCAATCGAATCAAGTATTTTCCAAGTCGAAAGTATGAATTTATTGGAGTTGAGGTTCCGTTGGACGTTCCGATCAAAAACAATGTGCGGTTCATTGCATATGTTGACTTGATTCTACGTGATAAAACCAGCGGTAAATACAAGATATGGGATTTCAAGACTAGTGCTATGGGTTGGAACAAGTATCAACTTGCAGATGAAAGCAAATATGCACAGTTGTTGTTGTACAAGGCGTTTTACGCAAAACAATTCAACGTTCCACTGGATTCAATTGACGTTGAGTTTTTCATTTTGAAACGTAAACTATACGAAAATGTTGCGTTCCCACAAAGTCGTATTCAGATTTTTGAACCATCTCATACCAAGAGTTATGTTTCCAAGTCTCTGGTTACCTTTACGTCATTCATTGATGGATGTTTCACTCCAGAAGGAACGTATAAAGAAGATGGTTATTATCCAAAGGTACCGGGTAAAGCTAAAAAGAATTGTAAGTATTGTTCACATTATAAAACAAACTGTGACGGCAAAGAAACAAAAGACGATAATTAAAAATAAGACGCTAATATATGCGCATATATGTATATTCAAATATACAAGGTTATGTCCAAAGCATTTACTAGCGTCAAGGTTGACAAAGACGTATACGAACAATTTAAACAAATTTGCGTCAACCGCAAATTTCATCTACAAGATTTAGTAAATAGATCACTTTATCTCTTTACAACAGATACAAACTTCAGGGACACGGTATATAATTACCATGTCCCTGTTCTGTCAAAAGAAAGTCAAGAAACTGTATTACCTAGTCTACAAGAATCACAACAATAAGTTATGGCAAAAAAGAAAATTCTATTACTCAGTGATGATCTGAGAATGCACAGTGGCGTCTCTACAATGAGTCGTGAACTGGTTATGGGTACCGTTCATCATTATGATTGGGTTCAAATCGCAGGTGCTATCAACCACCCTGATAAAGGCAAGGTTATTAACATCAGTGAAGAAGTCCAAAAAGGAACGGGAGTTAAAGATGCGTATGTAGTTCTATATCCTACAGCTGGTTATGGAAGTGATGACGTATTATATGCTGTCATTGCAAGAGAAAATCCCGACGCAATCATGCATTTCACAGATCCTCGTTATTGGAATTGGTTATACGCAATCGAACGTGAACTTCGTAAAAAGATTCCCATTACGTATCTAAACATTTGGGACGATCTACCGTATCCAATGTGGAACAAACCTTTCTATGAAAGTTGTGACGCTCTGTTTAGTATTAGCAAACAAACATACAATATCAATAAATGGGTTCTCGGACCTGAAAATTGTACTACAATTGACGGTGATTTGGACAAAAATGGAAATGTAATTAAGAAGGAGAACGTATAATATGCCAATCAATGGAAAAACTCTTTTGCACTATGTACCTCATGGAATCAATTCAGAGGTATTTCGACCAATTGACAAAACAAACAAAGATCTCGTTGAAGGAAAAAAGAGATTCTTTAACGGAGCAATCTACGATTACGTTATCTTTTTCAACAGTCGTAACGTAAAACGTAAACAAGTGTCAAACGTACTTTTGGCATACAGAATCTTCTGTGACAGTTTATCACCAGAAGAAGCAAAAAAGGTATGTTTGATTCTTCATACCGAAGCAGTAGGACAAAATGGACATGGTACAGATCTACCTGCTGTAAAAGAAGCAATGTGTAGAGATTATCCCGTGTTTTTCTCACAAAAGAAGATCACTCCGGGTGAAATGAATTTGATGTACAATCTATCAAGCGTTACCATCAATGTGTCAAGTAATGAAGGATTTGGTCTCAGTGTAGCTGAATCTATCATGTCAGGAACACCCGTTATTGTTAACGTCACCGGTGGACTACAAGATCAAATTGGTCAAACGGACGATACAGGCAAGCCAGTTGAATTCACCAAAGAATTTGGTTCAAATAACATTGGAAAATACAAAAATCATGGCGTATGGGCAAAACCTGTCTGGCCAAGATCTTTGGATACCCATGGAAGCAATCAGACACCATATATCTTTGATGATATGGCAGATGTGCGAGATATTGCTGAAGCCATGATGTATTGGTACTTGATTCCTGTTGAGGAACGTACACGTCGTGGTCAAGTTGGTCGTGAGTGGGCACTAAATGAAGGTGGTATCAATTCTAAAAATATGTGTGATCAATTCATTAAAGCAATGGATTATACTCTGGCTAACTTTAAACCAAGTGAACCATTTAGCCTTCATACTACCAAGGAATTTGTAGGACAAACACAACCAGATAATTGTATGGGTGTTGATTTTGGACACGTCGATATTGAAAAAGTTAAAAAGGAAATTCTATGAAGATTCAAGTATTAAAGAATGAAACATATCAGTCAGAAGAAAATCTACCTAAGAAAGGTACGGACAGAGCTACTGGTTTTGATGTAGTTGTTACAAGTCCTCCTGAAATCATCGGTGAATTGTATGAGAATGGATCATACAAACGTATTGACTACATTCAATACAAAACCAATCTTAAATTGGCAGTTCAAAAAGATCGACAATTCAGTAACTTTGGTTACACCGATTTGGACTATGACATTCTAGCATTTCCTCGTAGTAGTGTCAGTAAATACAATCTGGTGTTAGCCAATTGTATTGGATTGATTGACGCAGATTATCGTGGTGAAGTATTGCTTCGTTTCAAGTATATTTGGCAACCAGAGGATTATAGAATTAGAACTGACAATCTATTGGAAGGACATGTTAACTTTAATAAACTCTATAATAAGGGTGATAAAGTTTGTCAACTCAAGGTGACTAAAGTTGAAAACGTTGAATTTGTTTTGGTAGATGAACTAGATGCTACTAACAGAGGCGACGGCGGTTTTGGAAGCACAGACCTTCCTAAACCAGTCTCACCACCACAATCTTCTGGTAAATCTATTGAAGAACTAATTAAACAAAAAGAAGGAGCATTTCAAGTTACTACTTTAAAGTATTCTGAAATGATCAAAGAAAGAGACAACAAAATTTTTGGAAACTAATATGAATAAACCGTTATGCGTTATACAAGGTCCAGTTTTTAGTCGTAGTGGCTATGGAGATTGGGCAAGAGAAGTAGCTAAAAGCATTCTTAGATACGGAAAGTACGATCTCAAGATTGCTACAACCAAGTGGGGTAATAATCCCATCAAACGTTTTCAAGACGATCTTGACTTGAGTGATCCGTTGAATCTTGCACTTTATGACAAGATGTTGAAGGAACCACTAAATCGTCAGCCAGATCTATTTATTCAGATTTCTATTCCAAACGAATTCAAACCGATTGGTAAGTACAACATCGGAATGACAGCCGGTATTGAAACCACAGCTGCTGCTGGTGAATGGATTGAAGGTCTCAATCGTATGGAAATGAATATTGTCACATCTAAACACGCAAAAAAGGTGTTTGATGACGCAGATTATACCAAGGAATATCAAGATGGCAGTGGTCGTAAAGAACAACTACGTAGTGTTAAACCTATGGAAGTGTGTTTCTGGGGTGCCAATACAAACATTTACAAGATTACCGATCAAAAGGTTGACTCAATAGAAAAGGTAATGAACAACATTCCAGAACAGTTTGGATTTTTGTTTGTTGGTCAGTGGACCCACGATCACCCATATTTCGATAGAAAAGACATAGGCAACCTCATTAAGACGTTTCTAAACGCTTTTAAAGACCGTCCTAATAAACCGTGTTTGATTCTCAAAACAAGTGGTACCAACTATTCCAAGATGGACAAAGACGCAATCTTGAAAAAGATCAAGATTGTTCAGTCCCAAGTTCAAGGCGATCTACCAAACGTCTATTTGATCCATGGAGAACTCAATGACGTTGAAATGAACGCACTCTTCAACCACGAAAAAGTTAAGTGTCATATCAGTTTCACACACGGCGAAGGTTATGGTCATCCATTGCTCTTGGCATCTTTGAGTGGAAAGCCACTGTTGGCATCAGATTGGAGTGGTCACTTGGACTTTCTTTCAACCAACAAAGATTGTTTGTTGCCCGGAAAGGTAGACGTAATTCCTCAAGGTTCAGTGAATCAATGGTTGATTAAGGAATCAGCATGGTTCAACGTATCATATAGTTTAGCAGAAGAACGTATGAAACAATACTACTTCAGTATGAGTCAACGTATTAAAGACAACGCAGTGACTCTTGCTCAACACAATGCTGAAAACTTTTCCATTGAAGCTATGGATAAGGTATTACATGGAATTCTAAACAAGTATGTTCCAGAATTTGCAGTTGAACAAAAGATTGTGATTCCACAGTTAAAAATGAATGTTCCGTCAACTCCTAAAGTTGTTGTATGAAACCATTTATCTCATATCTAGTAACATGTCATAATGAGGGTGCGCAACTGCGCACCCTTTTATCTCTTCTGTTGAAATATTCAGAAGGCAATCAAATCGTCGTATTAGATGATTATTCTACAGATCAAACTACTTTGGAAGTACTGCAAGAATATTCCAATGTCGCTAAAGTGATCAAACACAGTCTCAATAAAGACTATGGTGCTCATAAAACCTATGGTACACAACAATGTGACGGTGAATATGTATTTCAAATTGACGCAGACGAATTGCCCAGTGAGATTTTGTTGGTCAACTTATATGCGTTATTGCAATCCAATCCTAACTGTGAAATGTTTTGGGTTCCAAGAGTAAATAATTTCATAGGTGTGACACCAGCAGATATTAAAAACTATGGATGGCATACTAATGAAAAGGGTCATATTATGTGGCCAGACTATCAATCCCGTATATACAAAAATATTCCAACCATCAAGTGGGATAGAAAACTTCACGAAACCATAGTTGGATTTAAGGAGTTTACAAGAATTCCAGCAATAGAAGAACTTTCATTGTATCATACAAAAACAATTGAAAAACAACGAAAAGATAATAGTCGTTACATGACTGAATTTAGTTTAAACGATAATTTGAGAAAATGATAACCATTACAATTGGTACTAACGGACGGTTTGGAAATCAAATGTTTCAATATGCATCTTTGATGGGTATTGCTGACAAACAAAATTGTCTTTATGGAATCAACTATAGATTTGGCTCTGCACATTCTTGGAAAGACTTCACAGATGATAGAGAAGTAAATCTATACACACTTGTATTACCTAAAGCATTTCATCTGTCGGGATTACATTGTCAAGAAACATACAGAGTCATAAATGAAAACAACCATTTTCATTTCGATCCCAACTTTTTCAGTACGGGCGATGATGTACATCTACACGGATATTTCCAAACCGATAAGTATTTTAAACACATCGAATCAAAGGTAAGATCTGAGTTCACATTCAAATCTGATATTGTTGATGCAGCTAAAGACTATTTGAAAGACAAACAATCACACGAAACCGTTTCAATACACGTGCGTAGAGGTGACTATCTTCAATTTGCGCACCATGGAGTATGTGATATGTCATATTATAGCAAAGCACTACAATATTTCTCAGACAAATCATATAATTTTATCGTTATGACCGATGATATTGAGTGGGCAAAAGAAACATTTGTGGGATCAGATAATTTCTTTATTTCGGAAACAAAGAACCAATTTGTTGATATGTGCATTATGACACTATGTAATCATAACATTATCGCAAATAGCACTTTCAGTTGGTGGGGTGCTTGGTTAAATACCTCACCAAATAAACGAGTTATTGCACCAATTAGATGGTTTGGACCGGGCGTTACATTAGACACTAGAGATTTGTATTTGTCTGACTGGATTAAGATATGAAAATTCCCCAAGAAATTAAAATCATTCAAAAATCAGAAACCGTTACTGACGGACTAATTCCTTTGCATGACTGTACTTTCATTATACCTGTACGTATTGAAAGTGAAGATCGTCTCAACAACTTTAAAATAACCTATGATTATCTTCGTCGAAACTTTGAAACAAACATAATGGTATATGAGTGTTCAAAAGCAAAGAAGGTTCACACATTGATTGGCAATGACGTAACTTATATCTACGAAGATCCTAAAGAAGATATATTTCATCGTACAAAATATTTGAACAGAATGTTGAGTTTAGTAAATACGTCAATCACCGTCAATTACGATGTTGACGTTATTTTGCCAATCGAATCTTATCTGATGTCATACAAAAAGATTGTACGTCAAAATTATGACTTGGTGTATCCGTTTGCACTTGGAGAATATCAAAAGAAAGTCAATATCAACGGACGTAAGAAGTTGTTGGAACAAAGATCAATAGTAGAACTCACTTCAAATGACTATACAGACAGTTTGTGCGAATATGGTCATTGTCAATTCTTCAAGACGGAGAGTTACAAAAAATACGGATGGGAAAATGAACACTTTGTATCTTACGGACCAGAAGATCGTGAAAGATATGAACGGTTTGTAAAACTTGGAACCAATGTTATGCACCTTGATAAAGGATTCGTATATCATATTGAACACAGTAGAGGCGAAGATTCAAGTGATAAAAACCCAATGTTTAAACACAATACGGGTTTATTTGAAAAGCTACATTCAATGCAAAAAGATCAATTGATCAAATATTACAACGAAATCGATTATATTAAGTCTTACTAATTTATGAAAATTGCAGTTATATCAATAGCAACAAACAACTACAAAGACTTTTTACACCCATTGGTTACATCAGTCAAAAAACACTTTATTCCAAGTGCTCAAAAAGACTTTTATTTGTTTACCGATAGTTCTTTGGATTGGTTTGATTCTTCAGTTAAATGGAACCAAATTGAACACCAACCATGGCCTTATATAACTTTAAAACGATTTGAGTTTATATCAAAGTGTCTAAATCAGCTCAAAGAATATGATTACGTGTTCTACTTTGACAGCGACATGGAGTTTGTCGATACATTACCTTCATTTGACATTGGTAATAAAAAGTACTATGCAGTGTGTCACCCAAGTGTGGTCAACAATCTTAACTTCTGGCCTGTAGAAACCAATTCTGCGTCAACTGCGTATATTCCAGAACGTCATCGTTGTATGTATGTGCAAGGTTGTGTTTGGGGAAGTCGTGGAAGTGATATTGAATATATGGTGAATACCATGAAAACAAACATCGAAACCGATTTGAACAACGACATTATTGCTGCATGGCATGACGAATCACATTTGAACAAGTTTATGGTGGATCATCGTACAGAAATCGCAATATTGAGTCCTAGCATGGCGTATCCAGAACATTGGAGACTACCACTCAATAAACTTGCAATTCACAAAGATAAAAACATGGTAGAATATCCACGATTTAAAGGAGCAAAAGCAGAATGAAAATTGTTATTTGGGGACATCCACTATATTCACATACACATTCATATGTTCACTCGTCTTATTACAAGGCAGCAAAATCAATGGGACACGAAGTTTATTGGTTTCACGACACGGACTATCCGAAAGACTTTGACTACTCAAACTGTTTGTTCATCACTGAGGGCTTTGCTGATAAGAATATCCCTTTAAATTCATCAAGTACATACTTTGTAATGTACTGTCCGTCACCCAAAAAGTATCTGGATGCTGGTGTAAAACGATATGTTGATGTACGGTGTGTTGCTAAAGATCACAAAGATCATATTCATTCGTATTCAATTGATAAAACCACTACACAGAAAGTTGGTGCGTCTTGTTATTTCGTACTCAAAACCAATGAAAAGGTTCACATTAAAAACAACTACGTAGATTACATTATTGATGACTTTGATAAGTTCTACTTGAGTTGGGCAACTAACCTATTACCAGAAGAGTTCAACTTGGATGACGTTTATAGATCCAGAGAGAATGCCATCTACTTTTGTGGCAGTCTTTCCGGTTCAGGTATTTGTGAAAATCTAAGCAATTGGATTCCATTTATCAATGAATGTAAGAAACACGGCATTTCCTTTTATCACAACGATCCATGGAAGAACCCACTATCAGATGATAAAGTCAAAGAATTGGTCCAGAAATCTATACTGGGTATTGACATTCGTGGTCCAGAACACGCTAGAACGGGTATCATAACATGCAGAGTCTTCAAAAACATAAGTTATGGTCACTTGGGTCTAACCAATTCGTTGGAGATTTATAATGAATTGGATGGAAACTGTGTGTACCACAACGATCCAATACAATTGTTTTATAAAGGCATGAGTGAACGACAAAATTACGATTTCATCAAAAAAGCAATGATGTACGTCAAAGAAAATCATACCTATATAAACAGAATCAATAGCATGTTTTCTATTCTATAAGTTATGTTTAAATCAGACGCATATCAAGATCGTTTTGTATATCGACTTCTATCAGGCAAACGTGATGGATACTTTATCGACATCGGAAGTTGTGGAGCGATTTCATCCAACAACACATATGTTTTCGAGTCATTAAATTGGCGAGGAATTTGTGTTGAGATTGAAAAGAGTTACGCTCATACATATTCATCCCGTAGGTGTAAGTTCATCAATGACAACGCTCTAAAACTAGATTATCGAACAATTCTTCAACAAGAAAACGCACCCAAGACTATCGACTATCTATCAGTTGACATTGATGAGTTGAGTCTGGATGCCCTCAAATTGTTACCTCACGATGAATATCAATTCAGTGTTATTACAATCGAACACGACGGATACATTTATGGTGACAAATATAGAAATCAACAACGTGAGTTTTTAACGAGTCTTGGTTATCATCTCTTTGCAGGTAACGTCCGTGTTCCTGATGCTCATTTTAGATCACTAAGTGGTTTAAATCATCTGGACAACAATGGATTTGAAGATTGGTGGACACATCCATCACTCAATAAAAACAACATTAGTTTTGAGAACATTTACCCCGAAAATCTGTTATCTGAAATATGATTGTTTTTGTAGTCAATCACAAGGTTCAAAACTGTGGAGTTTATCAATATGGTAAACGGTTGGCATCTATTGTCAAAAAGTCTAAAAACTTATCTGTTCACTATCTTGAATGTTCAGAACAATCAGAATTGGAACAACACATTGTAAATCATAATCCTACCGTAATCGTATACAATCACTTAACTGGTACGATGCCGTGGGTTGATTCTGATTTTGTAAACAAACTTCGGAGTCTACAAATCAAACAAGGAACAATTGTTCATAATGTTGCATATTCTACTTTCTTTGATTTTTATTTACATCAAGATCCAAACTATACAGTCAATCCTTCAAATTATAGACTGTTACGACCACTGTTTGAATACAATAATAACATCGCACTAGATCCAAACAAAATCAAAATTGGATCATTTGGATTTGGATTTGCGTCAAAACATTATGAAAACTTATGTATGTGTGTACGAGAAAACTTTATGCGTACACAAATTCCGGTTGAATTGCGTTTACATTTGACACAATCACATTTTTGTGAAAACTCCAGAGATCTTGTCAATATTAAACGTTATGCAGAACATATTATAAACAATCCAAACATCAAACTTACAATCACCAATAATTTCATTACGGACGAGGAGTTATTGGATTTTCTTGCAGGAAATCATCTTAACATATTCTTCTACCAAAACTATTCACAGTACAATGGAATTTCATCATCGGTTGACTATGCGTTATCGGTAAAACGTCCTATTGCTATATGTAGAAGTAACATGTTTTCACATATATGGAATACCAAACCATCTATTTGTGTAGAAGATAGATCATTGATGGAAATCATTAACAGCGGTACGGTTAATTTAGATCAATATTACACAATGTGGTCACATGAAAACTTTATTGGCACATTTGAAAACAATATAAACGATATAGTGAAATGAGTACTCTAGGTGTATTAGTGACGTGTTACAATGAATATAATGCGGTATCGTTTTCTCTAAACCATTTTAGAAAAATTTATCGTAATTCAAGAATCTATCTTACCACAGAAAGTACCGTTGATTATTCTGCATTAACTTCATTGGGAAACATAAGTGTTAATAATGTGGCGGATACCATGTATTTTATCAAACATGTTACCGATCAAAACTTCTTAGAACCACATTTTCAGCAGAAAATACTAACTGCTACGTATGCGTTTTTGAATCGTGTAAAACAAGCAGTTGAGTATTGTCAATCTGATTACTTGTTATTGATGGATCCCGATACCCTTGTAAATGGTCCATTAGCAATTCCTACTGGTGCAAAACTACTAGGATCAAGAATCAATACGGGATTTCCTCCAAAACTACGTGAGATTATTAGAGAGGTGCCAGGTGCAATTGATATTGATTGTTGGGGAGCAACACCAGCGATAATTCATTGTGAAACGTATCTAAAAGCATATAAATATGTTATTGAAACCGATCCAACAATCTTACCCAGACTTGCACAAACGTTTTATGCGATATTTGCACACGATGTGATATTACCAATCATATTTGCATTACAAGGCGAACCAGAGGTATTAAACACACAAATTATAGAATGTAACAGAGAGTCGTTTGTTTATAAAGTTCGTCACATCGAACACTATCCACTGATACATCAATTTAAACAGTATTATGACCACAATAGTAACAGCGTTATTCAACATTAACAGACAACACGAAGGTGATGGACGACCATTTAATGATTACCTAAAATGGCTTCCGGAAACACTGTCTTTATCTACAAATTATGTCATTTATACAGAAGAAGGCGTTGTTCCGTACATTCCTAAAAAACCAAATATCAAAGTGATTGTAAATACCCCCGATCAAATTCCGTTATATAAATTCAGAGGACATATCGGGGCAATTCTGCAAAGCGAAGTTTACCGATCAAAGATTCATAATCCTAAACGTGTTGAATGTGTATTACCAATGTATAATATCATTCAATATTCAAAATTCGAATGGTTGAAAGAGACTATAAACACAAATCCGTTCAATTCCGAATATTTCTACTGGATGGATGCGGGTTGTAGTAGATTCTTTGATGGTTTATCTAAAACATTTCCAAATCCGGATAAACTGCCTCCTAAATTTTTGATTCAGGGAAATGTAAATACCAATCGTATTCCTGTCGATGAAAACTATAAGTGGATGGCAGATTGTATTTTGGTAGGTACATTCTTTGGTGGTCCTAAGGAATACGTTACAAAAGTATCCAATTTAACACTAACTTTCTTAGAAGAAGAAATGTTATACAACAACATGATCAATAACGAACAGATTGCGTTGGCATATATATGTAAACGTTATCCTCATTTGTTTAACGTCTATGTTAAACTCAATGGACAACATTTGCCAGTACTAAAAATTCTTGAATAATACTATGGTTGAATCATTTTATGGCCACGAAGACATTGATAAATTTATTCGTCTGACATATTTTCCTGACTATTCCTATGTTGGAACCGTCGTAGAAGTGGGTGCAGCTACCCCTGAATATCTATCGATGTCGTTACACTTTAAACTAAACAAGTGGCGAACCATTGTCGTTGAACCAAATCCAACGTTTAGTGCAATGCATCGAAAGATGGAAAACGAAGTGTATGAAGTAGCATGTTCAAACCAAAATCAAGACGATGTAGATTTTACCATTGTTCATGCAAACTCTGGAAAAGTTACAGATCATTCATTTTCATCACTCACAATCAAAGAATCATATCGACAGATTGGAAAGAATTGGGTTGAGAAACTAAATAAAACCACTATCAAAGTGAATGTTAGAACATTGGATTATATCATTCAAGATGCAAAAATAGAATCTATCGATCTGTTATCGGTTGATACAGAAGGTTGGGAATTAGAAGTAATGCAAGGATTGACATTGATTAAACCAAAAGTGGTTGTGTTAGAAAACATATTTCTTGAACAAAGTTATAGAGACTACATGCAAAACATAGGATACAAGCTCGACAAAGTGATCAAAGAAAACGACATATATACACAAATATGAACTCTTTTGCAGTATACCACCAATGTTACAAAAACGAAAAGGCAACAAATTTTGCCATCGAAAACTTTCGTAAACACAATCCAGACGTTCCATATTACTTAATTTCAGATGGAGGTCTTAACTTTGAACATCTTGCAAAGAAATATAACTGCATCTATGTTCACGATGAAAACAACACCGGTTTAAACTATCTTCCAAAGGATCGTGCACAACGAATGATAGAACGTATTAAAACGTTTTTCAATACAGTTAATACGGAATATGGTCTTTACATGGAAGATGATGTATACTGCGTAAACAAAATTGAACTAAAACGTCCATTCAACATATGGATGCTTCCACAACGTAACAACAAACTGTCAGTGTACCGTACTATATTACAATACAACCAGAAACCCAACGTAGATTGGTTTGGTGGATGTGGTGGTACCATTTGGAACCGTAACATCTTCGTTGAACAACGTTATATTGACATTATAAACGACTTTTTTCAAAACAACTATAACAGTTGTTGTGGAACAATTGATGAACTGATACCAACACTCTACTTAATTTGTGGATTGGAATGTGAAGGTAGTGAATTTTTATCTGATGCAAACGCTACAGGTGACGCATTCAATGAAAGATACAAGTTGATTCATGCGTATAAGAAAATGTATTAACATGAAAACAAAACAAGTTGTTACATCATTTCATACAGATAAACACAAACTTACGTGGTTGAATGATATCAAGGACTATGTTCCAGTAATCTATCAAAAAAATGATCAGTTAAAAACAGACGAACATTTTATTCAAGATGGTTATATACACATTCCAAATCATGGAAGATGTGATTATGCGTTTCTCTGGCATATTATTCATAACTACAACAACTTGGCAGATATTACTATTTTTACAAAAGTAAACTGGAAAGACAACGGTATTAACTTTTCAAACTTGATCAACAACGCAGAAAAATATGATTACAGTGAAGCTGGTGAATATGCTGAATATCATGTGTGGATAGATAAATCCGTCACACTTAAAAGTATTCCACACAAAGGAAAACATACATCTATAAATGATGTATCAAATCCAGAAAAAGATAACAGTCACATTTTTGAGGCAGATCAAACAGTTGATTATTATAAACACATATTCAAAAATACACCATTGCCAATGTCACAATTGATATGGGGACATGGACCTTGTTTCGCAGTATCCAGTAGGTTGATACATAATCATCCCGTAGAAATTTATGAATGGTTATTGAACAGATTTCATATAGAATCAAATTCTTGGAATAATAAAAAGGCCAAAGAAGTGTGGAAAGATAAATATTCTGAAGACATATTGCAAAAAGAAATCTTGTCTGCTATAGGACACCATTACCATAATACACTTTTACGGTTTTGGAGAATTTTATTTACACACAACATTGATCACTCAACTTATAAAATCCAATTGAATTAACATGAAAATATCAATCATTGGCCCCGGAATTATGCCCATTCCTCCCAAAGGATGGGGTGCTGTTGAGTCTCTAATATGGGACTACAACATCGAACTTACCAAACTTGGTCACGAAGTTCAAATTGTAAATACTCAAAATCGAAATGACATCATCAATCAGGTAAATAACTTCAATCCTGATTTTGTCCATCTTCAATACGACGATCTATTTGATGTATTGAATTCGATTAAGTGTAAACATAAGGCAGCAACTACTCACTACGGATATCTTGAACAACCTCATCGTTATGGTGGTTATGGTAGAATTTTTAACGCATTTGTACACGGAAACTTTGACATCATCTGTTTGTCAGAAGGTATCAAGAACGTTTATAAACACTATGGCACCTCTGAAAATAGACTATACGTTGTTTGTAATGGTGCTAGACAAGATCAATTTAGATACTCTACTACTCCCACCAAACCCGGAAAAAGTGTATATCTAGCAAAAATCACAGACAGAAAACGTCAGTGGTTATATCAAAACATCAGTGACATCGATTTTGTTGGCAATAAAGACGATAATCGTTTCAATTTCAAAAATCCAAACTATCTGGGAGAATGGGACAAAGAAACTCTCTATCACAATCTCACGGATTATGCCAATTTGGTTCTGTTGAGTGATGGTGAGGCAGATCCATTGGTTACAAAAGAAGCGTTAATGGCAGGTTTGGGTGTTGTTATTTCAGAATGTTCTACTGCTAACTTGGATTTATCAAAACCATTTATTAGCGTAGTTCCAGAAAACAAAATTTACGACTTGAATTTTGTTCGTGGAGTAATCGAAACAAACAAACAAGAATCATTGTCCAGACGCAATGAAATTAGAAAATATGGAATTACTAATTTTTCATGGGAAGTGGTAGTTCAAAAGTATTTAAATGTAGTCAATCAAATTATCTCTAAATAAGTTATGTACGATTACGTTATTGTTGGTAGTGGTCTTTTTGGTGCTGTTTGTGCATATGAACTAACCAAGAAAGGAAATAAGTGTTTGGTTTTGGAACAGAGAAACCACATTGGAGGAAATTGTTATACCGAAAACAAAGACGGTATCAATATTCACACATATGGTCCACACATCTTTCATACCTCCAACAAAGAAATTTGGGACTATGTAAATCAATTCGCTAAGTTTAACAACTTCATCAATCGACCAAAAGTTTATAATGACAAGTTCTTATACTCATTTCCAATCAATCTATTTACTTTGCACCAACTGTACGGTGTAACCACACCCGAACAAGCTAAACAAAAGTTAGATGAAGTCCGTATCAAGAACGATAATCCAAAGAATTTGGAAGAGTGGATTATTTCACAAGTTGGTGTAGACATCTATAACATTTTCATCAAGGGATATACCACCAAACAATGGGGCAGACATCCAATGGATCTGCCGGCGTCAATTATCAAACGTCTACCAATTCGTTTTAACCACGATGACAATTATTACACTGACCCATATCAGGGAATTCCTATCGGTGGATATACTCAAATCTTTGAAAAAATGTTGCACGGTGTTGAAGTTCGTCTCAATACTGACTATTTGTCAAATAGAAACGAATTTAATAAATTGGCAACCAAAAAAGTCATTTACACAGGTCCAATCGATGCGTTTTATAACTACGTGTATGGTCAATTGAACTATCGCAGTCTAAAATTTGAAACAGAACGTGTAGAGGTTTCGGATTATCAGGGTAATGCTGTGATCAATTATACCGAATTGCACGTTCCTCAGACTCGTATTGTTGAACACAAACACTTTGATTACGTAGACACTCCATATACCTACATCACCAAAGAATATCCAAGAGAATATAGCGACGGTATGGTGCCATATTATCCAATTAACGATAAAGTAAACACTCCAACCTACGAAAAATACAAGGCATTGACAGACTCAGAGACTAAGTATATATTTGGTGGTAGATTGGCTGAATATCGCTATTACGACATGCACCAAGTTATCGGATCTGCGCTTCATACCTGTAAAAAACTATGAAAGTAGTGTTTGCATTTCTCATCAAAAACAAATTATCACAAGAAGCATTGTGGTATGAGTATCTAAAATCATTTTCAGACTATGAAATTTTAATACACTGTGCTGATTATGATGGAATCACTATACTCAAAAACTTAAACACTACGGTTTACGTAAAACAAGTACCTAGTGAATGGTCACGGTTATTGCAAGTAGAATTGTTTCTATTACAACACGCTAAAGATAAACATGCAGATAAAGTTATTCTGCTGTCTGATACATGCGTTCCAATTAAACCACTGACATATTTGTATTCACATCTTTGTACAAATAAATCTTATATTAAGTACGTGTCCATGTTTAATGATTGGAAAGATGCCCTGACACGACATCGAACGCACTATGATTTTTTACACGGCAATCATCAGTGGTGTATTTTGGACAAACAACATTTTGATATTTTTCTAAACAATAAGTTCAGAACCGAGTTTGAAACAAGAGTCCACTATCCGGAAGAATCATATTTTTCATCCATGTTATATGAAAAAAATTTATTGACATCAGATAATGTTATTGATACAATCACGACATACGTCGATTGGTCACGTGGCAATGGAATGTCACCGTATACATTTGAAATCGAAAATGAAGAAAATGTCAAGATAATAAATGAAACGAAAAACATGCCGAACATATTGTTTTTTAGAAAAATATCTCCACAATCACAACTATTAAACGTAATTAAATCCTTACTATAAAATGAAAGTACAAATTGTTACACATCTTTTGCCGCATGAACTTGACGAATTTGAACGTCAATTGACTGTATTGAGTCAAGAAATCATCGGGGAAACCGAAGTCACTTTGGATGTAACGTTAAACCTCAATACGGTTGACTGGGATAAAACTCAGATTCCAAAAGACTTCATTGTGGATAAGTTTGAATCATTGACTCAGTACATCACCAAAACGTCATGGGCCAGAAATTACATTTTTGATGTTGATGATCATGGTACGTGTCGAGGAATCAACGACAAACGTCGTAACAGCATTCGAAAGTATGCTGATCAAGTAGACGCATTCATTTACCTTGATTCTGATTTGGTTTTTCCATCTGGCATTTTAGCATATTCAATTCACTGTGCACAACAAATCAAGAATGACTATTACATTGTTTCTCCTCAGATAACCAAAATCTGGGATCAAACGTGGGATCATCTAGTAAACCATCAATTTGTCAACAACAAGTACGGCAGTGAAAGAACAATCAATCCATATTTTGAAGTCAACCGTAAATCATACGTCGATAGTGTTAATCTAATCAAATGCAATCCCATTAAGTTTGGTGGCGGTTGGTTCAATATGATCAGTTCTAATCTTCTTAAATTTACCGACATTCCTGATGTACTCGGACCATATGGTGTTGACGACACATTCGTCATGTTTGCTGCTCAAATGATGAAACTTAATGGCGTAAACGTGGAACAATATTTGATGGAGAATATCATCGTAGCTGAAAACTATTTATTGAGACACAATCCATACAAAAACTACATAACCTATTTTGAAGATCGAAACAACTTCAAGAGTAAGGCCGAGGCAGCGTTATTTCCCTGCCTAAAGGACTTTGTTACTAAAAACCAATACGCATTCAAACAACTATGACTGACCTTTTAAACACCATTTGTACAGGACTTATCATGCTTATTGTATGGTTTCATACAGAGGCGTTTATTGAATACAGCAAATTGTTTGGTTTGTCTAAACTATTCAAGATTGATGCATTTGAAAAGGCATATGAAAACGACTTCACACTTGAATATCTACCATGGATAAAAATGACATATCCGAGTTTTTTTACACGGTTAATAAACTGTCCTTGGTGTATTGGGTTCTGGCTTACACTATTAAATTGTATATTTTTCTCAACAATTTACTTATTTCCAGTAATTTACGTGTTGACAGTTGTTATATATCTAATAATTATTGACAAATTTTTCAAGTAAATTATGACCCTTGTTCAGAACTTTAGTGAATTTTACAACATTCTAAAAACTCATGCTGTGATTCCAAACACAGTTCCTGCGTTGAGAGAATATGTACTATTGGTAGAATCGTTTAAAGCCACTTGTAGTTGTAACCGTGGCGGTGAAAAACAAAGACTAAAAAACGAATGTGAGAATCGTTACAGACTTTTGATAACAAACGATGTTGCTAATAACATTCATTTATTTCATAGTTCGTTAGGAGCTTCTCACATTCGTTTTATTCAGAACAACGCTCTTATCAGGGAGTTTCATTCCTGAACACATAGTGTTCCCGAGTTAACATAATTCTAGGATCTTCCCTAAGAGCATTTCTGTATGGGGTAAACGATATTTGTCGTCCCCAATTCAAATGATCAAGTATTTCTCTCTTGGTCACTGTCTGTTTTTCTTTGATGAACTTAACAATATCAGAGTAAGCCTTACTTCGTTTAATTGTTTCATATTCATCCAGAATGTTCCAATTGTTAAACCACGAATTTACTGTGTGTTTCCATTGAAGATTGCCAACGATTTTCTTCAACAATGGTAAATTCACAGTTTTGAAGTCGTTGTTGTCCAACGCAGCTTCCAACTTGTTCAAGAATTCAGCTTCATTCTCATAGAACAGTGGATAATCGTGTCCAACCATTTCAGGATAACACAACTTCTTCGGAAGCAAATATGGCAATCCTCGGCTCAAACCATCAGTAACAGATATCGACCAAGCAGAATACGTTTGAAAGTAACCAACACCTACATGCATCTGTTTGATAAAATCGTAATATCGTTCACGATTCAATTCAACCTTCTTGATATATGGACGGCACTCTTCAGCCAATGTAACGTATACGGTGAAATCTTGACGTTTCTCATATAGTTTATCCATTACCTTAAGAAAGTCATTCCATCCAGTATATTCATTTGGACGATGATTAAAGAAAATAGACTTCTTGATCAAATCAATTCCTTCAAAGTCACTATCAGTTCCAAGGTAATGTGGTTGAATGATCTGATTCAACTTCTTCACTACAGAAATGTTGAAGTGTTCAGAAGCACGTTCCAAAACAAGAGTCTTCAACCACTGTGAGTTGACACCACATTGTTCCATTTCAAGAGTTCCAAGAATATTCATGTCAAACACATTCTTGGAGTATCCGGTGTTTTCCTTCACTTCATACCAGTGACAATATCCGACAATCTTAGGTTTGATTCCTGCATTGTTAAAAATGTAATTAGACAGTTGAAGAGTATGTTCCGGTAGATGTGAATAAATTACATCATAATCCTTGTTATATAAATCAAGTATATCTGCAACTTTAGCCACATCAAAATGAACTCGCATTGAATTCGGATACGAAGGGAATTCATATAACAATTGTTCGGTGTTCTCAAACTGTAGACTCTTGACGTGACGTGGCGTAACAATCGACCAAAATATATCATCTCTTACCTCTCTAAGACTTCGAATCACATTCGCCAGTACCACCACATATGAATCCTTTTCCAGATTTTCAGAATATGTGATATTTGGCCATACCAAAATCTTGTGTTTATACTCTTTATATTGATTCTCCCAAACTGTTTCAAAAAAGCTATTGTTCATAGATAACTAACTATAGTGTCATTGAGAGCATCAGTAAAGTTATAATATTTGATCTTACCAAACTTTTGTTCGTAATCAAACGTATCAATAGAATATCTGAAATCATGTCCTTTTCTGTCATCAACATGTTCAAACCATTCCCAATCAAGTCTTTGATTCGTCAGTTTTTCGTATGTAGCTACAATAAGATACATCAATTGTATGTTTGATAATTCATTGTTTCCGCCAATCAAATATTGTTTACCGACATCACCATGTTCCAATACATCCCAAATGCAATTGACGTGATCCTTTACATAAATCCAATCACGAACATTTTCTCCGGTTCCATAGATAGGAATTGGTTCCTTGTTCTTCAACTTACGAATGCAAGTTGGAATGAACTTCTCAACGTGTTGTCGAGGACCAAAGTTATTGCTACAATTGGTGACAATAGCAGGTAGTTTGTAGGTCTTGACGTAACTACGAACCAACAGATCGCTTGCTGCCTTTGTGGCCGCATATGGACTATTTGGCCTGTAAGGCGTATCAATATCAAAAGCAGTTTCTTTTGCGTTTAATGAACCATACACCTCATCGGTTGAAATGTGAATAAACTTTTCAACCTTACCATAATCGTAGATAGCTTTAATCAAATTATAGGTACCCATAACGTTGGTCATAACAAACGGGTCCGGACTATAAATTGAATTGTCTACGTGAGTTTCTGCTGCAAAATTAACAACATGCGTGATTTCAAACTTGTTCATTGTTTGCCACAAAATCACACCATCATTAATGTCAGCGACATAATGCTTATACCTTGGATCAGTGTTGAATCGTAGATCCTTGTTAGCCGCATATGTCAACTTATCAACATTAATGATGACTTTAACATCAGGATCACTGAGTAACTTTTCTATAAAGTGTGAACCAATAAATCCACAACCACCTGTAACCATTATATTCTTACTCATATAATTTCAAATTTTGGACACGGAACAATAAAATGACCACCCGCCATCAAATATGGTGCTTCACGACGTTTGAATTCATCGATAAAGTGCCAAGGCAAAATCAAAAGATAATCAGGATTGGCTTTTCTCATTTCGGCTTCAGAATAAATTGGAATGTCGGTACCAACAGTCCGTAATCCAAACTTATAAGGACTACGTTCTGCTGCACCATCAATCAAAGATTTGTCCAGTCCAAAATACTGTAATAGAGTATTACCCTTTGTAGAAGCACCATATACCCAAATCTTCTTACCACGTTCCTTCTCTTGTTTAATGAAACTATAAGTCTTCAACTTCAACTCTTGAAGTCTGTGATAGAACTCCATGTAAAACTCAATAGTGTTTGCACCAATCTTGTTTTCATACTCCAAAATAGAGTTTACACGATATTGAGCAACATCACGATATGGAGCGGTGGCGAAAGAAGTCACCTTTGCGATATCTTTCTGTAGATAGACTCTGAATGATCCACCATTGACATCGTTCAACTCACAATCAACAATCTTGAACTTTGCCTTTTCAGCAACGTGTTTGAAAGAATGTAGAGAATAATACATCAAATGTTCGTGACAAATGTTGTCGAATGCCATCTGTTGAATCATCAATGGAGTGTAACTCATTTGAACCACAAACATTCCATCATCGTTCAAGACTTGATACACTTCATTCAAGAACGCAACTGGGTCAGGTAGGTCATAAAACATCGCAATACACGTAATTACGTCACACTTACGTCCCTTAAAAATACTTCGGTCAAATGCATCCTTTGAAAAATAGTCTTGAATCACTTGATCAGCGAACTTAACACTCTCTTTAGTGTATGAATCATCAGCAGGATCAATTCCCAACCTAGCATATGGTGTAGGAACGTAACTCAACAACGTTCCGTCATTACATGCGATATCAAGCCAAAGAGGAGTCTCACTGGGTGTATGTACATTTACACAACTATCTACCACATTCTTAAGTTGAGTGCGCATAGTTTGATTGGTGCCGGAACGATACCAATACTGACCATACATCTTGCTTGGATCAGCGCCTTGTTCCAATTGAACCAGTTTTGATGTGGGCGAATACATCAACTTCATTTCGGATCGATAATCGTCCGATGGTTGGACCTTGACAAAGTTTGAGATAAATAAATTACCCAGAGTAAACAATGGCACCAACGTGTCATTTGCTACTCGGCATAAAGCAGTTTTTTCAGTATATTTCATTGTGATTTCCAGTTAGTTAAACAATAATCAAGAGCTTCATCAACGGCTCTCATTTTAATTCCAGTAGACAACAATCGTTGATTACTCATAACGCAATTAGATCGGGGTGTTTTTGCAGCAGTAGAATAAAACGACTCTTCATTATCAAAAAATTCAAAGACTTTATCTTTAGCAATAGTTTTCTGCATCATTTCAATAACTTGTTTTGTGGTTACAAACCCAGTATTAGTGACGTTATAAATGCCGTATGGTACATTACGAGTAACCGTTTCAATACAAGCACTAACAAAGTCTTGTTTATTAGATATAGAATTCTCTGCATTCAATAGTTTTTTATAATTCAACATTTTGGAAAGATAATTTCTCGGATTATCCACCTCCTCAAAAGGAATTCGTAGTCTCCAAATATAGCTTTTAGGACAGTTTTTAAGAATCAAGTCTTCTGCCATTGCTTTAGTACCACTATAAAAACTACAATTGTTTTGAACAAAACTAAAGTTTGGTTTGTCAACTTCAGTAAATGGTAGTCCGTCATTTCGTCTACCCGTGTAGATACATCCTGACGATACATGTCCAAACACAATATTGTTTTGTCCACAAAATAGTGACAACATATGTGGTAACACAACATTACCATAAATTGTATTGTGTTTATCAGTCTCACAAGCGTCTACATTTGGTTTGCCGGTATAACCAGCACAATTGATAATTGCAGTTAACTTCAATGTTTTGTGCAACAGTTCCAATTGATCGTATGTAAGTTCCTTAGATGGAACATGACACGGACGTACAACGTTTCCTTTTTGGAAAAGCTGTTTGTAAAACTCTTTACCGATATAACCGGTAGAACCTAATAATAAAATCATAACCAATCATACATATGACTGGATGGACTCCAAATAATTTCTATATTCCGACTTTGGTGTTTTTTGAATCAACTTAACAAACTGTTTTTTATCAATAAATCCCACATTTAAACAGTCTTCTTCAATGCATGCAATCTTACATCCTTGACGGTCCTGAACGGTTTGTATGTAATTACTTGCTTGCGACAAAGTTGTGGGTGATCCAGCATCTAACCACACGGTTCCTTTTGGCATTTTTATCACATTCAAATTACCCTCTTCCATGTATCTACGGTTGATGTCTGTGATTTCATATTCACCACGTTTGGAAGGTTTTAATACTCTAGCATATTCAATCACGTTTTTGTCGTAGAAATATAGGCCAGGAATCGCATATTTGCTTTTAGGCACGGTTGGCTTCTCTTCAATAGACAACGCCTTACCATTGGAATCAAAATCAACTACACCGTATTCTTGTGGGTTGTTTACTTTGTAAGCAAAAACGACTGCTCCGGTGAAATCAACCTTCATACGGTTGAATCCATGAAACACGTTGTCACCCAAAATCAAACAAACACTGTCATTACCTATAAAGTCTTCAGCGATCAAAAATGATTGTGCAATACCATCTGGTTTGGGTTGTACTTTATAGGTAAAATTCAAACCCAAATGTTCGCCATCACCAAATAACTTTTGATACAATGGAAGAAAATCATATGATGATATAATACAGATATCTTTTATTCCACAAGAAATCAGTGTTGACAATGGATAATAAATCATGGGTTTATCAAATATTGGCAACAATTGTTTGTTAACAACAGTTGTTAACGGATATAACCTAGATCCAGTTCCACCAGATAAAATAATTCCCTTCATAAACTTGTGCGTTTGTAAATGTCTCTTACTGCGTTATTCAGATATTCTTCTTTTAGAATTTCCTCGTAAGTTTTACCTTCGGTGCTAACGTGTTTCCATTCCAAACAATAATCAGCAGCAGCTTTCACCTTTGGGTCATTCCATCGTTCATGATCGTTTGCTGGTTCAATATAGACTTTTACGTTCTTATCGTATTCTGGCCGTACTCTGCGTTCATGTGGAGGAAATCCATACGTGTACTTGGAAACGTGAATCAGTGTACCGTTCAATTCTTTCTGAATCCAGTATACTTCATCCTTGGGATAGAAGTTGTATCTGATATCAGTGATGAAGATGATGTTAGAGTCATCTGATTCCATCTGACGTTGTAACTTTTCAGTCCAATATCTTCCGTCGGTTTGTTTACGCTTTACATCGCCGTACCACACAAGCATATCTCGAAAAACTTTTTTGTCTTCTGAGTTTTCAGTGAATACGTCTAGTCCCAACTTATCTTGAATGAACTCTTTACAGTCATTCTTGAGATTATAAGCCAAAGCATATGAACTACACTTATAACCATATTCTTCGGTCAAGATTTTTTTTGAAATGTCACAAAACAGATTTTTGCCAGATCGAGCAACACCTGATATTCCAATATAACGTTTAGTCTTCATTTGCCATTAATTTTTCTACTTCTTTGTCGGTAAGTCCATATGCTTTGCATATATTGACCATTTCATTCAATCCGACATCAGTCTGACTCAAAATCTCAGAATATTCTTCGGCTTCAGATGAAGAACACTCAAACCATTTTGCCAACAACTGATAAAACTCATCCGAAAATCTATTCTTTCCAGCTTTGATATACTTGTGAAATTGATTTGTACGTTGTACAGCGTTAATCAACAATGTATAAAAGTTACTGGATGGAATAGAATCTTGATATTTTCCAATATACGACAATGAGTCCAAATTGTTTCTATCCATAGATAGAAACTTTAGAATCATCACATGAGTAAAACTCTTTTTATCAGCTTCAGATAATGTCTCAAAATACTTTGGATTTTGAATACCTTTAATTTGATTTACATGATCAAACAATCCCACGGCTTTTACCGTTGAATTATTCGTCTCTGTCGATTCTGTCGAGTCCTTTTTTGACTTCCTTGGAGATTGCTTTTTTGTCGCCATGATTTTTATCCACCAACTTTCTTAGTGATTTGATATCAGACAATAACACCTTCTGATTGTTAAGTAAAGTTGTTATAGTCCGATTTAGATCCGTGGTATTTTCATCAATTATTGTTTTGTTCAGTAGCAACATCTTGTGAACCTGATACAAATAAAATACCACTAGGATAAATCCCAGTGGTATCGCAATTTGAAACTTATAGGTTAACAAAGACAATACTACCAATATGGCCAGTATAATCTTTTGTGTCATAGTCGTTCTTCGTCACTCAGATCTTGCAATTTATTCTTGTTGAATTTTGTGGGTTTACTGCCCTTTCCTTCAAACTTATTGAACTTCTGATTGCGCTTAGGACGCTTGAAGTTATCATCATTACGCCTATAAGTCTTTCCCATACTCTGTTATATCGTTAGTTGTTTTTACTTAGTACGACGAGAACGAGTACCAGCAAGGGTACGGCTCTTGTCAAGAACCTCACGAAGGGCACGAATCTGTCGTCCATTGAGATCCAATCGGGTCTTACCCACTTGAACCGTCAATCGGGTGGCACGATGTGCACCATTGGTTGGTCCCGCAATATAAGTATTAATTGCGGCATTCTTACGTTGAATAAAATACGTCTTACGACGTGCATCATTAATGATCTTCATAACTTTTGTTTTTTGTTTGTTTTGTTAGTTTTATTACTAACGTGGTATAATCATATCATACGTAGTCAGTATGTCAATCGAATTCTTTTTTTATTTGAACTCATTTTGAAACTTTTCAATAGCATAATCTTTGGCTTTGAACTCCATTTCGAGATCCAATGACTTGTCATAGTTGCGATACTCGTTGGGAAATTCACGAACATAACCGCCATGTGAACGAGGATTCTTTTCGGTTGGATCGTTATCACTAAAATGAAAGAGTGGCACATAGTTTGCCCACGTACTTGCAGCCATAGTTACAGCTTCATCAGCAGTCTGACGACCCGGATTACACCGAAAATGTAGATTGTCATATGTAATGGGAATGCCAGTTTGTTGATACACATGTTCATACAACTGTTCCACATTCCAACTGTTAGGCTTGTCTTCGTTTTCCAAGACCAGTCTTGTCTTCACCGAGTCATCAAGATCGTTGTATACGTCAATAAAGCGTTTTGCAATGTCCTTTAGATCAGCACCCTTGAAACAATTCATATGAATGTTGATGGGAGCATCATACGAACGTGGAAGTTGAAGATAATCCATCATCTTGCCATGAGCATGAAGTTCAATGATCGACTTTGCAACAGTTTGAACGTTTGCACTAGCGGGAACAACAAATTGATCGGGGTGAGTGCTGCAACGAATGTTGTTCTTACGAATGACTTCGGCAGCAATGTCAAACTCCTGTTTGATCAAATTGAAATTGTAGGTATTTTCAATCACCAGATTTGCTTCGGGAAGAGTTTCCAAAGGCATCATACCGCTACTGACACGATAGTTCCAATTACGTGCAGCACAAAACTCAAGAGTCTTACGGGTCACTACAACATTGTTGAGAGTACGATCAGCAACAATTCGTTCTGCATTGCTACGTTCCAATTGAAGGAAACGAGTTTTGGTCATGGTTGACGCTTGAATTCCCTGTTCTTGAAGTTTGAGGGAAATGCAACACAGACTGTAACGGTATTTACGCATAAAAAGACTGTATCATGGGGATACAGTCTTGTAAAGAGTTTTTTTACGTTGTGTATGTGGTCAACTCACCACGTTTCCAACGAGATCCGTCGTACACGTAAATGTAGTTCTCACAAATAATGATTTGTCCAAACGTGCCAGAGGTGGTTGGTGTGGGTTCACATGCAGCAGAATTGTCTACAATTAACGTAGTAATTGTGGCTGTACCGGCTGTAATTTCGGTGTAGGTTGTAGGCATAATCAATAATAAGTAGAAACTTCAAATCGTTTCCATTCAGCACCATCGTAAATGTAGAGATAGTTGTCACACACAGCAACTTGTCCAAAAGTACCTGCACTCGTAGGTGGACATGGAACATCACTGTCTACAATCAAATTTGTAACAGTCAAAGTACCAACAACAAGATTGTCAAATGTATATCCATATGGCGTAGGTGTTGGAAATATATACGTGACAATAGGAGTGGTACATGGCAAAGCAGGTGCAATTTCACAAATTACACACACTTCACTACGTAGTCCTCTGTTTTGCCATTTTGTACCGGGACTATCATCCATTTTAACCCAAGTAACGTTTTTATTTATACCACCACCCAATGCTGGGTTGGAACACAATTTCTGAATGCTGTTGTTTACATAATTGATTGTAGTAAACGAACTCTCACTCGGATATTTGTATGAAAAAACATTACCCTTTTTTTGTAGAATGGTACCAACTGGTCCCGTAAATAGGCCATTAGGAGAATTATCTACATAGGTTGAAGAACTGTATAACTTTTGATTAGTTATCAGTCGCTCAATAAATGTAGTAAAGCGATTGTATGAAATAAAGTCTAGCACAAATAGTCCTATTTATTGTGCCATATAAATATAAAGTTAACGTCCAACTTCTTTAAAAAAGTGTTCTTTAGCCTGACTATAAGTCATATCTATCATTGCATTGTAATATAAAACATCGGGTTTCAGATTGTTTTCACTCTTCAATTTCAAATAACGATCTTTGGCTTTGGGTCTCCACCAATCCAAAATAGACTGAGTATCACCCTTAAACAAAGGTTTCATTACCAATTTATCATCGGTAATTCTGTTACACAGAAAATCTTTGGTGTTTTCATAAAAACAACTGTAATACACACCACGTTCATATCCATGAACATATTCATGCGTCTTTAACTTCAATTCCTGAAATATCATGCTAATAACACGTTGTTTGGCACCAGTCACAGGTCCAGAAACATTGTCTTTTTGCGTCATCTTCTTTTCATACACATCAGGATACTTGTTCTTAATGTAGTCGTGCCACTTATCATAATGCATATCGTCCGGCTTAATCGGAATCTTACCTGCACTTGTACCACACTTGTGCCACCATTTAAGGCTGTTATACATACTATAACTACCATAAAGACTGGTGGTAGTCATTCCTACAAGAGTCTGATCGTACAATTTCTTCCAAATATCACGTACGGCTGATGATGTGACTAAACATGCAACTAACTTACCCCCCAAAAAGTTGTATCCAAATGGCTGTGTACTCATGATACAACTTCCAATTGCACTATGAACCAACTTTTTGTCTTCCAACTTATTTTCAGGCGTCCATCCAAGATATACATCACGGTCATTGATAGAAATCACGTCACTGGATATTGAAACCGCTCCTAGGTACCGTGGGCGATCTACATTACCATCTGTAATAAGAAACTTCAGAAACCTGCCAGGAGTTTGACTAAACTCCATTGTGTGACAAAACAAACGAAGCATCAACCAATCCAATTCTTGAGCTTCAGTCTCAACATGAACCATGGTTGGTACCATTTCGTCCAGTTGTTTGAGAGTCAATTCTTCGTTGTTAATATCAGCCGGTTTCCAGATCTTGGAGCAAACTTCATCAGATCTACTGGCATAATTCTGATATTGTTTAACTTCTTTCCACTTTTTGTAAAAAGTAGCTTCTTCTACACTCATCGACTTCAAATAGTTCATATTATCTATGAACTTTTGTTTTTCAACGGCAGGATTAAAATTTACTTCATCTAAATCAAAAAAGGTACTCATTATGATTTCTTCTTATTTCTTTCAGCAAAGTCTATAGTAACATTACGCTTAAAGTCAAACTTAATTGAGTCCTGTCGAATATCTATATTCTCAATCTCACAGTATGTCACAATGCTATCTTGTGGCAGTTTAGTTACCTCACGTTTCACTTCACGTTCATCACCAATAAAAAGAGGAGAGTCTAATTTTCGTAGACTCTCCCCATCATACAAAAAGTATGCGTCACCTTTTGCTAGTTCGAAATAATAATAGTGTTTTCTCTTCATAGTATATGGCAGTTAACCAATATACATAGAACAAAAAACACTATCTTGTTTTATTTTAAACCGTCTGAACCACGTTTGTCTCAACCGTCTCACTAACAGTAGAAACCTCAGTCTCGTTTGCAATAGGTGCCACATTCACAACGTTCACCACATTAGGAATGTTATCATCCACAACAACTCCAGCCTTACGAGCAGCATCAACCACCTCCTGAGTGACAGGAGCGTTGGCAAACACCAACTTCGGACGACCCTTGGAACCCTTGAGCGTACCCAACTTCACAACCTCTTTGTTTTCAATAGCGTTGGTGAGACGCACCCTAAGTGTAATCAAAGCAGCAAAATGCTGATTGTGATCCCACAAACTGGGAATGTTAGAATGGGAACTACAAGTTTCCATCGTGTAAAAACCGGTTGGCCAGTTAACAGTCAGTCCAGTCTTATTCTGTCTATTTGTCTTTTTCATGTTTTATATTACCTTTCTATTTGTTTAGATTTTACTATTACTACTCAAAAACATATCATTCAATGTCTTAGCAACACTAATAACGTTTGTAACGTCGATAAATCGAGCGTCTTGACCATACATCACTTTGAATGCCTTATTCTCAACGAGAGTCTTACGGTAGTCAATAAAATACGACAATACTCTATAACCTTTCTTTCGAATCTCAGAAACTTGTTTACGAGTATGAATAGAACCATTCTCACTACCATAGTAACACATATATCCATTTCCACTGTTATAACTAAAAGCAGGTTCACCATCAGAAAAGTTCACGAAATAACAATCCTCATGTTCTCCCTTTTCACGAAGAACATTCATGATTGCTTCAAAACACAATCCTTCAGGAGTACTGCCATTAGAAGCAAGATACGGAAACAAATTACGAACCTTGGCAAATGAATCCTTAGTAGAATCATAGACCATAGCAATATAAGGCATACCACCCCGATTACTAGTAGTACGAAGACTCACACTCACCTTCAAGTTGGTAATCATTGAAGCAGCCTTACAAATAGCAGTGGCAGCAGTGATCGTATTTGTCCACTTCACCCCTTCCATACTAGAACTGGCATCAAGAGTCAAATGAAGATATGCATCCTTGTATTGATCCACTTCATTACGATAAAAAACGTTCTCGTTGTCGAATCCGAGTTCAGACAATACACGCCGATCAATCTTGCCAAGAGACTTTCTCATGAACTTAGTGACATTAACTTCACTACGAACACTCAAACGTTTTCCAAGAAGATTTCCGAGTTGAATACCACGATTAACAGCATTCAAATGACTTGTCTTTGGTTGACCATGTTCATCAACCCACTTACACGGAAACTGATCCGACATCAAAAGTTCCTTAGTCAAATTCTTGACCACAACACAATCAACACCCTTGGTAATCGGTGTACGTTCATCAATCTGTTTGCCAACATTTACGATGGTAACGCCAGCCTTCTCCAGTTCATTCAGAATCTTGGATTCATGTGCAGTAACCTTCTTCTTCTTAATTTGACCGAGAATAAACACCTTTTGTTTCTTCAACGCCTTATCAATTTGATTGCGCTTAGTCTTCGAAACTCCAGACTCTTCGTTTTCCTTGTCAGTTTTTTCTTGAGATTTATTTTGAGTATCAGAAATCAATATACTATCCACGCCACCCAAATCGTCACTAGAATTTGGACCGGGATCATCATTGGATACTACAAGAATAACACTAGAGCCAGACAGATCATTGGTACATTCTTCCTGTTGTTGATCTTCAATATCAACGTTTGAATAAATGATCTTACAGATATCAATTGACAGATTCAAACGATCAACCGTCTTTTCCAAACGGCCAATATTAGGAAGATCAATCAACTTGGCAATATCACGAAAACCGGGAAGTGCATCCAAGTCTGTATTTTTGTTGGTGAGGTTAATCAACCGACACTCGTAGGACTGAATAGTCTTGCTACGATACATCTGGGATTTAAGCATATCATCAATATGCTTACTGTAAAAATATTTGTTGTACAATGCCTGATAATATCCACGATATCCCGGAGCGGTATTATACACAAAATTATCAATATACCGATCTTCGACGATGTTATGAATCGTCTTCACAAATTCAGCAACATCAGATTTAGAGAAATTCTTACTAGAAGCAACACTGTACAAATCACGGGGAATATTCTGCCAAATATCTTGGACAACACGAAAATCAGTCAGAGCAACGTGAGATCCCTCATGAAGAGCAAGACCAACCATCGAATCAAATCCCTCCACATCATCAACTTCATCAGACAGATAGACGACATTACCATCCGTCATGTTAGCACCAGAACTATTGAAAATAACTGGCACTGACTTTCCAGTAAGGATGTTAACAAAATTAGAAACAGCCCTACGAGTCATGTTAAGACGAATCAAACGAACGGTTTCATCCGCCTTTTCGAAGTCCTCGAAATCGAAATCGTCCATCCAAAAGTCTGAGTGAATTGTAGAGTTATTATTCATAGTGTTAACATCCTACTGGATTGTTTTAACGTTGTCAACCACTTTTTTTAGAACGGAGGTTGAGAACGATTAGAAACAAACGGATCATTCATAAGAGGATCAGAACTCGCCTCAGCAGGAATGTACTTTTGCACAACCTGCTTGACGTAAGTACGTTCACTCTCAATGCCACCATCATTGGAAAACTCGGGATAAATGGCAGCCTCAGAGATTTCACGAAGATTGAAACCATCCTTCACCAGTTCAACCATCTCACACACAGCACGGGTAGAGACAAAGTTGGTGATACGACCATCTTCCTGACGAAATTGTTCACGGGTATGACTAGCAATTTCACAAATAGACTTTACAGTATCATACACACTTGTATCAGTAACATCCAAATTGTATCGCTTGGTCATCAAACTCAATTCAGAGTCTTTACTCAAAAAGTCCATCTCAATCTTGACAGAGAATCGATCAAGAAGAGCACGATCCATAACACGGGTGGCAGTGTACTGATTACCAATGTTAGCAGTACCAATAAAACATACACCCTTAGCCACATTCACAACGGCACTGTCCTTACGTTCATCCAAACGAAGATATCGTTGAAGATTGTCCAACACAGTCATCATGATGTTTGCAGCATCATGGTGCGCACGACTGATTTCGTCCAGAAGAATAACAGAATTGGGAGTCTGAATGGCACGAATAAAACTAGACTCTGAGAAAATGGTGCCCGTATCCTTTTCAAAGTGGGTGTTACCAACAAGAGCACTACGTGCATCTTGAGTAGATCCCATGTTGAAGTAGAAGAAAGGACGATTCAATGACTTGGCAACCGTCTGAGCAGCCAGAGTCTTACCACACCCAGTGGGTCCAACCATGAGAATGTTCTTCCCGTAAAGGACCGAACGAACAAGATACTTCCACTTGGTATCTGAAATGATCACGTCATCGGGACGTTCATTGATGGCGGCGTTAAGAATTTGGTTAACGGACTTGAGTTCAGTGTTCATAACTTAGATTTAATTTTCTTCATCCTACACCGATCTTAAAAGAAGTCAACAAAAAAGCCGCTATTTTTTTAGCGGCTTTTACGAGAACTTTATGTGGCAATCAAGTTTACCTACGTCCACGGTGAACATGATGATGATGACCAAACCCAACAGACACGGCTACAGGTTGAGGATAGTAATGAACCACGGGAGCAGCGTAAACTACCGGTTGTGGCACATAAACTACCGTGGGTTGTGGGGCTACATACACTACAGGAGGAGGTGCAACGTACACTGGCTGGGTGTATACCACCGGATGTCCAAAGCCAATTGAAATTCCCCAACTAATTCCACCTGCGGTAACAGGTACAATTGACAACAATCCTACAACTATCGATACAAATAATGTTTTTTTCATAGGTTTTATCCAACAGTGACTTGACTGTATCGGATAATCCCGAATTCAATCAATTCACTTAAATTTAATGGTCAAACTATCGTCAGATTGCTTTGGAGCCTTATACTTGACCTTTTCACCCTTCAACGAGTGATCAGATTGTTTCTCAATTTTCTTGAGATTAACATCTTGCATTGGTTGATCTGGCAAATCTTCCTTCTTTTCAACAGCATCTACAACTTTTTCATCGGTTTCTTGTGGTTTATCACCCTGATTCTTCTTTTTTTCCTTATCAACGCTGTTTTCTGCTGCTTTGTTGTAAGCACCATCTACATAATTTTCATTTTCGTTGGTCAAATAATCCTTGATGAACTCCTTAACTTCATCATAGGTCAATCCAATTTTCTTTGTACGATCAGTTTTGTCTTTGTATGCCAAAACTTCAAAACTGTTGTTCCAACGAGGACGAACGTGAATATGATATGGCTCACAACCACACAATTCAAAATTACCAGCATCATTTTTTGTGACACTGTAGCTCTTATTGATCTTTTGCGCATCCTTATTGAGTTCTTCTTCAATTTCCTTACAAGTTTTCTCAAACTCAGAGGACTTTTCTTCAATCACCTCGGAAATCAGACTCTTTAGAAGAGTTGCAAACTTTTGTTTTTCATCCAAACGTTGTTTTTGAACCTTACGTTCAGCGATTACTTCCTTAATGCTTTCAGAAATGAGAGTACGCAATTGATCAATTTTCATATTATGAGTATAAATATAGGTGTTTACCGTATAACAACAAAAAAAGAACACCCTTTAGGGGGTGTTCTCTGACTGTGTGACTCTGTTAATTAACGACCACTTGATCCAGCCTTACCACCGGAACCACTTGGCTTTGGAGTGCCACTTGGCTTCGGAGGAGTAGGCTTCGAACCACTTGATCCATTAGATCCACCCGAACCACTGGGCTTCGGCGTAGGCTTTGGAGTTGGTGTTGGCATATATTCCTTTCGTTATAACTATGTGATTAGAGTTTGAAACCATCAAACGCATCTTCACTGATTGTATTGTCAACTCCCTTGACATAACTACTCAGTTCTGTCTCTTGAGGAGCGACTTGCAGCTTTTTGCTGTCATAGTAACTATCCAACCATCCCGACAAAGGATTGGTTTTTGAGTTAGTATAAATCTTTTTGTATCCAAGACTCGACAATCGATTATTTGCCAACCACTCAATGTAGTGTTTAAGACTCTCTGAGGTCAGACCCACCAAATTGCCCTTACTAAACAAATAATCTGCCCAATCCTTTTCAGCATTTACGGCCATTTCATAAGCAGCGTAAATCTTATCTTCACTGTTCTTCACAATATCCTGAAATCCTTCATCAGGATTGTTCATCCAATTCTTCATGATGTTTTGTGTGATCGCCACATGAAGATTTTCATCACGACTGATAAACTTAATGATCTTTGCATTACCTTCCATCTTTCCACGATAGCCAAAATAGAAACTACATGCAAAGCTCACATAGAAAATCAATCCCTCAGTGATCTGAGTGGCCAAAATAGCATCAAACAATTGTTGACGTTCATCCTTTCCACCCGTCAAAAGTTCGTCGTACTTCTTGGAAATCGCTGTGGCACGTTTAACAATCTCAGGATCTTCCAAAATACTATTAAAGAACTTCGTTGCATCAGGATACACATTATTCAAAATGTATGTATAACTGTTGCTGTGAATAGTTTCAAAAAATGACCAACTATTCATACAAATCTCCAATTCTGGATTTGTACAATGTTTCATCAATTCATGAATACTACGACTCAACATACTATCGGTCATGGTTTGAAACTTGAGATTGCTATCAAATACAAACCGTTCCTCATCAGACAATACCTTGTAGTCACTAATGTCCTTCACAAGGTTCACTTCTTGAGGTCGCCAAAAGAAGTTGAGCTGTTGATCATAAAGTTCATAGAACTTTTGATACTTAATTTGATCATATCTCTGAAGAGACAGATCCTCACCGAAAAACATTGGGTTTCTCAGTTGATCGATATTCTTTTTATTCAATACAGTTTTCATATTCTTTACATAGCACAAGCCCCACTGGTACAACCAGTTGACTCTTCTTCGATTTTGGGTTCAATAACCTTAACGTTTTGTTTATTGTCTTCCATTGCAGTCTGCTTGTCACCATCATCTGTATTAGCGTAATAAAGATTCTTGATGCCATATTTGTATGCCAACAAAATATCCTTAATCACCTCTTGAACAG
>JACCDW011310046.1_pt1 | contig 39716 bp, 39 predicted proteins | sample 7449781 | NCBI WGS metagenome assembly JACCDW01 (sample SAMN15323449, study PRJNA562643) | freshwater metagenome | isolation source: river surface water | place: USA:Blue River Watershed | collected 2017-08-18 | reverse complement strand
GTCAAATGCTTCAGCCCTTCTGCATCCATAAAAGCATTTGCGGCTAAGTCTGCAAAATAACGCAAGGGATGACCCTGAAGACCAGGACGTAGGTGTAGTTTGGGCTGTATCATGATATTTCTTTAATGGTAAATTGTTAATGGTGAATGGTGGGTAGCGTTAACAAAATATACGCCCTAAATTGAAAATTGAGAGTTGAGAATTGAGAGGGCGTTTAGGTAAGTGTTCTTCTAAGGGCAAGTTAAAGAGCAAGTGGCAGAGCAAGTAGTTTTTCGTAAAAGCATCCACCCCCTACCCCCCACCCACTACCCGTTTTAAATGGTGAGTTGTAAATGGTTAATGGCGTTTATCTTGACTTCGCGCTCGTGCCCTGAAGCGAAAGCCACGAGCATAGTTGAGAACCAATTTCTTTCTGGTTCATGGGTTGCTTTTCTGTGTTCTCTGCGGTCTGATGAAATGAAGGGTTTGGGCAAAAAACAATAACGACCTATAAAGATTAACAAGGCCAAAGTGTGCGTGAAGGATACGCAAGGCTTGGTTCTTTTTTGGCGGACGAAAATTGACCGAAATAGCCAAAAAAAACCGCAGCGAAGCGGAGCCTGGAGTAGCCTGACCCCCGCACAAAAGGGTGAAAACATTTGTAAGATACCTCCCTTTTGTTGCGGGGGGCACGCCCAAATTATTCATGAAAGCGTGTAGCAAAAATAACAGATAATCAACTGTGGCTTCATTCAAACGAAAGAAGGCCAGTTTAATTCTTACCAAAATAATGCGCGTATCCAATGTGTGGAAAAACGATATTATCCACTTGGGCCAAATAGAGCCACAAACCAACTGTGATGGATTTTTTTCGACTTGCAAAACGCAATGCGCCAGATAAGATGGATTGTTTGGTTCGTCCGCTTGTGCCTGAATTTGCCAATTGTGTGTAGAAATAATTTTCAGTGACGAAGTAGGTGCGTTTTGTTATGCGCAGTTGTGCACCCAAAGTGGTAATAGGTAAGTTTGAACTTGTAAAGGCCAAACCCGATGTGGCACGCCCATTGAGTACAGAACGAAAAAAGGTCCAGCCCAAGCCCGCGGTAATATTGCTACTTTCACTACCATAAGTCATAACCCCATTTAAGAAACCTACATCCAAATCATTCAATTGGCGGTAGAAAGAAACATTTAAAGAAACGCCTCCACCCAGATAAAAATTGGGTCGAACTTTTCGCCCGTAGCGTGCTGCAATAAATCCGGAGAAAGGAACCAAGGACCCAGCCACCAGTGAAACATTATCTGTAATGCCATACCGGAACTGATGCATCAAGAAATCGAACATATCATACCGTCCCACTCCCTTTTTCAATGGAATTGCTGTAGCCCCAATCATCATCTGTGAAGCATGAATATTGGGATACCAGTACTCGCCATTGTGAATTTCTTCTTTTCGAATAATTCTAATTTGTTTTACGAGGTAATTAGCAATAATTACTTCACCCAATTTTTCAGTTTGAATAACGATTTGTTGGCTATTCTTATCAGTTATTGTTCCAAACACATAGTTGTTATCATTCGTTTCTATGAGAATGAGAAAGGACGAGTTGGCAAGTTCAATAGCGCGTACATCCATTTGTTGCAGAACCACATCGCCTTTAATCTGATCTTTTAAGAAAATTTGACCGTTGGTGCGGTTGGTTATTTTACCAAGGTATTCGTTCGCATTTTTGAGTCGAACATAATATACCGAGGATGAATCTGAAAAGAAAGTTTGCGAAAATCCCTCTAAGCTTAAGAAGACGACGAACAAGAGATAGAGTGCAAATGGGTATTGTTTCACAATTCTTATAGAGTTTGACCAGTTAATCTGTGAGTGAAAATCCAAATGTCAGACGAAATGATAACAAGGCGTTAAACGAAGGTGTGAGGGCCATGACATTAGCAAAAGACTGATGGTAAACCATTTCAAGTTTTGAGAAGCGCGCCCATTTATATCCTACACTAAACGATAAACCTACACGCGGCTCGCCGAAATTCAAGATATTAATTCGTCCACCAGGCGCTATTTTATAATAAGGCACCATGCTCATGACACCGCTACCGAGATCAATTCTATGAATTAACCAATGGCGACGTATGCTAAAATAATCACTACTGCCATTCAAACCTAAAGGCATAGGGCGGGACGAGCCGACGGCGAAATTTAGATAGCTGATTTGGCTTGAAAAACGGCTAATCGACAATTCACCAAAAGTATGTGAAGTGTTGGAGGATACAATATCATTTCCTTCAGAAAAAAATTGAAAATCAATGATTCCGGTAAATGGCACGATACCCAAAAAAACTTCCCCTTTCTTAAAAGGCCGCCAGTGGCTCCATTTTAAAGAATTACCAGAATGATAGAGATACACCCGTTTTGGATAATGGTGGGCACAATCTGAAAACGCATCGACCACCATACCAATGCCATAATTCGTAAGATTTAATAAAGTAAGCGGTGAGAGGCGCGAAGGGACTTCACATCCCGATTCCAACCCATTATCAACTACAGCAATTTTAAGCGGCTGATCTGTTCGTTTAACCTGGTAAACATTGGTAGAATCTGTTTGAAAATTTACGCTTTTAACCACGATTCCATTTTCAGGAATAATTTTAACCTTTTGGAAATTCGAACTTAATAACGTAGCACAGGATGTTGTATACAACCCAATACCAATGGCTATTATGGGAAAAAGGACTTTCAGAAGCTAGTTAACGTCATAAATTTAGCAAAATTGTATCTGCCTTTAACTTTAAAATTGCTGACTTGGTTGTTAATCCGGTAGAATTGATGTAATTTAGAGGAGACTTTAGGGGTGCCGTCAACCATGGCTGAGAAATACCCTTAACACCTGATGCAGATTATGCTGCCGTAGGGAAAAGTTAGTGTTGGTGCGCCTGCCCTAAAGTCGTTGTACGTATGGAAATTTTACTCAACGACACGCCGCATATCCTAGCAACACCCTTGTTAGCCTTGCTAGTAGAAACCCATTGTGCCGGAAAAACAGCCGGTATTGCAGTTGCTGTGAACCAACAAGTGGTTCCACGCACTGAATGGATTAACACAGAATTAAAAGAAAACGATCAGGTATTAATCATTCGCGCCACACAAGGCGGTTAAAAAAGCTTTATGAAAAAAGACAGTATTCCTCAACAATCCGTAATTACAAGAACCCCAATTAGTGGTTCAAAAAAAGTGTATGTAAGCGGCGATATTCACGACATCAAGGTGGCCATGCGGGAAATTACCTTAACCCCAACCAAATTGACGAATGGTAAAACCGAAGAAAATGCACCCGTAACCGTTTATGATACCAGTGGTCCCTATACCGATGCTGACATCGCTTTGGATGTGAAAAATGGGTTACCCCGTTTGCGTGAACAGTGGATTATTGACCGTAACGATACCGTGGAACTTTCTGCAGTAAGTTCTGATTACGGCAAGGAGCGACTGGCCGACACCAGCTTGGACGCGCTACGATTTAGTCATCGTGCGAACCCAAGAAAGGCAGCACCTGGCAAAAATGTCACGCAATTGCATTATGCAAGAAAAGGGCTCATCACGCCTGAAATGGAGTACATTGCTATCCGTGAAAACCAACGTTTAGAGGCCTTGCGTTCACAATTGAATGGACAATACGCCGCTTTAACTTCTCAACATCCTGGCGAGAGTTTTGGGGCGAACACCCCAAAATCAATAATCACACCAGAATTTGTGCGTGATGAGATAGCTTCGGGACGAGCTATTATTCCAAGCAATATCAATCACCCTGAAAGTGAACCGATGATTATTGGTAGAAATTTTCTCGTGAAAATAAATGCCAATATTGGAAACAGTGCTGTAACATCAAGTATAGAGGAAGAAGTTGAAAAAGCGGTATGGGCTTGTCGTTGGGGGGCTGATACCATTATGGATTTATCGACTGGAAAAAACATCCATGAAACACGTGAATGGATTTTGAGGAACAGTCCGGTACCCATTGGCACCGTACCCATTTACCAAGCACTTGAAAAGGTGAATGGCAAGGCTGAAGATTTGACATGGGAAATTTTTAGGGATACCATTATAGAACAAGCAGAGCAAGGGGTGGATTATTTTACAATTCATGCTGGAGTACTTTTGCGGTATATTCCTTTAACGGCCAAACGCGTAACAGGCATTGTTTCTCGAGGTGGCTCTATTATGGCGAAGTGGTGTTTATCGCACCATAAGGAGAATTTCCTTTACACCCATTTTGAAGAACTGTGTGAAATAATGAAGGCTTATGATGTAGCCTTTTCGTTGGGTGATGGGTTACGTCCGGGTTCAATTGCCGATGCCAATGATGCAGCACAATTCTCGGAACTAGAAACCCTTGGTGAGTTGACCCAAATTGCTTGGAAACACGACGTGCAGGTTATGATTGAAGGTCCGGGACACGTACCCATGCACTTGATTAAAGAGAACATGGACAAGCAATTAAAGCACTGCGGAGAAGCTCCATTTTATACACTTGGTCCATTGACAACCGATATCGCTCCAGGTTACGACCACATTACATCGGCCATTGGAGCCGCCATGATAGGTTGGTATGGTACGGCCATGTTGTGTTATGTAACGCCAAAAGAACATTTGGGTTTACCGAATAAAAAAGATGTAAAAGACGGGGTTATTACATACAAATTAGCAGCACACGCGGCTGATTTAGCGAAGGGACATCCTGGCGCGCAATACAGGGATAATGCTTTAAGTAAGGCGCGTTTTGAATTCCGTTGGGAAGATCAGTTCAACTTATCACTCGACCCCGACACGGCACGCGAGTTTCATGATGAAACGTTACCGGCCGATGGTGCCAAAGTAGCGCATTTTTGTTCGATGTGTGGTCCAAAGTTCTGCTCGATGAAAATAACCCAAGAAGTTCGCGATTTTGCCGAGCAAGGATTATTTGATAAAAGCGAAGAGTTCAAACAAAAAGGTACACAAATCTATCAGTGATTGAATTGATTGTCATAAGTCCTGAAACTACTTTCCCTCATGAAACCGAATGGGTGCATAAAATGATGGCCGCTGGTTTGAAAAAATACCATGTGCGAAAACCCTTTTTTAGCATTGAAGAACAAAAGCACTACCTTGGTATATATGATACAAGTGCACAGAATCAGTTGGTTGTTCATCAGCATCAAGCGGAGGCATTGCAATCAGGCTTTAAGCATGTACATATTAAAGCGCAGGAACGGCAACAAAAAAAACTGATGGGCCACTGGCCAAGTTGCAGCACGTCCTTTCACCAGGTTGAGGAAGTCGCAAGTGAAGGAACACAATTTGCCTATGCCTTTTTATCGCCCATTTTTGATAGTCTGTCAAAACCAAATTACAAGGCCACTTCTTCATTGATTGATCAGGTACAGGACACTCAAGCAGAAGTATATGCCTTAGGTGGGGTGGTCCCGGAACGAATAGCCGCATTAAAAGGAAAAGGATTTACAGGTGTAGCAGCCCTTGGATACGTATGGCAAAAAAATCCATTGGACCAATTTTTACGATTACAAGAAGCATGTCACGCCCTATAATACTTACGATAGCCGGCTTTGATCCTTGTTCGGGTGCGGGACTAACGGCCGACATAAAAACCATTGAACAAATGGGCGGGTATGGTATGGCCTTATGCAGTGGTTGGACCTTGCAGACGGAAAACGAATTTGTTTCGATGGAATGGCGGGCTTCGGACATTTTGAAGCAAGAACTCCAATTCATGCTTAATCGTTACCAAGTCGCTGTAATCAAAACCGGTATTCTTCCCTCCACTACCCTGCTATTTGAATTATTAGAACTAGCACACGCACTGCAACCCTCCATTCAGGTTGTAGTTGATCCGGTGCTTCAGTCCACAACAGGGCATCACTTTTCAGATCACGCCTATCTTGATTCCAATTTATTGCGACACATTACGGTCATCACGCCCAATTTAACTGAGTGGCAGCGCATAGAAAATGGACAAGCCATTGACAAGCAGATTCATTTCAAGTCAACTGCCCTCTACTTAAAAAGTGCAAGCAAGGAGCAACCTGGGTTGGATGAATTGTATTACAATGGCCACTGCCTGGCGATCCAGCCTACCCAACAAACAGTCTATGAAAAACATGGATCAGGTTGTGTACTCGCATCAGCCATTGCCACTGGTTTAGCTAAGGGCGAAAGCGTAGAAGCGGCTTGCATGAATGGCAAACGCTACACAGAAAACTATTTGATTAGTCACCCATCAAAATTAGGTTATCATGCTGCCTAGGCTCATTTACATAACACAAGGGGCAACTCCTGAAGAACACCTTGTCAACCTTCAAAAGGCCATTGACGCAGGGGTGACCTTTGTGCAATTAAGATTAAAAGACATAGACCATTTGCAGTTACTAGAAACGGCGAAAAAAGCCAAGCAACTTTGCAAAGCTAATGGCGTTTTATTTACGATTAACGATTATGTGGACATTGCACATGAATTAGCAGCAGATGCCGTGCATGTTGGATTGGACGATAGTTCAGTTGCAGAAGTTCGTCAACAACTTCCAACAGCACTTATTGGTGGCACTGCCAATACCTTGGAACACATTCGTCAAAGAGCTAAAGAAGCAGTTGATTATATTGGACTTGGTCCCTTTCGTTTTACAACAACAAAGAAAAAACTTAGTCCCGTGCTAGGCCTAGAAGGATACGTCCAACTCATAAACGCCATGAAACAAGAAGGCATACAAATACCGGTTTATGCGATTGGTGGAATAACGGCAAATGATATAGAAGACCTATTAAAAACAGGCGTTTATGGTGTTGCTGTATCAGGCGCTATAACGAATGCGGCCGATCCCCGCCAAATTATTAACCTTTTAAACACGTCAACACATGTTGAACATCGCGGATAGAACTTTTTCATCTCGTCTTTTTCTCGGCTCAGGTAAGTACGCCAGTGCTGAAGAAATGTACCATTCTGTAATTGCTTCTGGTACGAATATGGTTACAGTGGCATTAAAACGTGTAAATGCGAACAATGCCTCTGATGAAATTATTGTTGCACTTAAAAAAGCCGGTGTGCATTTATGGCCTAATACGAGTGGTGCACGAAACGCTAAAGAAGCCGTGTTTGCAGCACAATTAGCCAGAGAGGCTTTAGAGACCAATTGGGTAAAGCTCGAAATACATCCCGATCCTCGTTACTTGATGCCCGATCCTATTGAAACATTGAAGGCCACCGAAATCTTGGCCAAAGACGGCTTTATCGTGTTGCCATACATACATGCCGACCCAGTATTATGCAAATTGCTTGAAGGAGCTGGTACAGCAGCAGTAATGCCCCTTGGTGCGCCAATCGGCAGTAACAAAGGGTTAAGTACACGTGATTTTCTAGAAATTATTATTGAACAAAGTACCGTGCCTGTTATTGTTGACGCTGGAATTGGTACCCCTTCGCAAGCAGCAGCGGCAATGGAATTAGGAGCCGATGCCGTTTTAGTTAATACGGCTATTGCCACTGCCGGCGACACCCTGGCTATGGGCTCGGCGTTTAAACTCGCTGTTGAGAGTGGTCGAATGGCTTTTGAATCAGGTCTTGCGCGTACCCAAAAAATAGCGGCTGCCACCAGTCCATTAACTACCTTTTAAAAATGACCAGCTTTACTCACGTATTCGAAGGCCAGTCATGGGACCACATTAAGCACCGCTTGGAGGCTGTTACTAGCCAGCAAGTAGAACGCACCTTACAAAGCAAGAAAATCACCATTGACGACTTTCTTGTGCTTGTATCGTCCGCTGCCCTGCCCTATCTCGATATTATTATTGGTCGTGCCCACTTACTTACACAGCAACGATTTGGCAAAACCATTCAGATGTATGCCCCAATGTACCTTAGTAATGAGTGCAATAATATTTGCACTTACTGTGGTTATAGTTTTGATAACAAAGTAAGGCGACGCACGTTAACCGATGCTGAAATTATTACTGAAGCCCATGCCATCAAGGAAATGGGGTTTGATCATTTGTTGCTCGTTACTGGTGAAGCCAATGCCACGGTGCACCTACCCTACTTTCTTAATGCCATAAAACTTTTAAAACCCATCTTCGCTAATATTTCCATGGAGGTTCAGCCCTTGGAAACACATGAATACCAAGCCTTGCATGAGGCTGGCGTTTATTCCATTCTCGTGTATCAGGAAACGTACGATAAAGCCGTTTATAAAACGGTTCACCCAAAGGGCAAAAAATCAAATTTTTCTTATCGACTCGAAACCCCTGAGCGCATTGGTATTTCGGGCATACACAAAACAGGGCTAGGCGTACTACTCGGATTATCAGATTGGCGTGTTGACTCTTATTTTTGTGCCTTGCACTTGGTTTATCTTCAAAAAAAATTCTGGCAGCAAAAATTTTCGATTTCATTTCCGCGGATTCGTCCAGCTGAAGGCGTGAACCTTACCACACACCATATGTCAGATAAGGAACTCTTGCAACTAATTGCCGCCTATCGACTTTTAAATCCCGATGTTGAGCTTTCTATCTCAACGAGGGAAACAGAAGTTTTTAGAAATACAGTCATTCAATTTGGTGCTACCTCCATGAGTGCTGCCTCCAAAACCAATCCAGGAGGATACAAGGTTGACCCCTTATCCTTAGAGCAATTTGAGATTGAGGACCAACGAACAGCACAAGAATTTGCACAAGTCATAAAAAACGCCGGGTACGATCCGGTTTGGAAGGATTGGGACCATGCCTACAGTCAACCATGTTAAGTAATTCTGAGAAAAATAAGTGGATTCGACAAATCACTTTAGCTGGTGTAGGTACCGTGGGGCAAGCCACTATTCGAAATGCCAAAATTGCTGTGATTGGATGTGGTGGTTTAGGTTGTCCCCTTTTATTGTACTTAGCCGCCAGCGGAGTTGGCACACTCGGTTTGATTGATTTTGACACGATCACCATTTCCAATTTACACCGGCAAGTTCTTTATGGCAATGCTGATGTGGGGCAGTTAAAAACCTCAGTAGCCGCAGCAAAATTGAAGATAATGCATCCAGAGGTCCATTACCAAGCCCATAACGTTCTTCTGAATGATGACAATGCCCCCGATATCCTCAACAACTACGATATAGTCATAGATGGTTCAGACAATTTCCTCACGAGGTATTGCGTCAACGATGCTTGTCTACAATTAAATAAACCCCTGATATATGGCAGTATTTTGGGGTATGAAGCACAATTAGCTGTATTTAATTACTTGAACCACAAGAACCTTCGTTCAATTTTTCCAGAGCCACCAGCACCAGAAGATGTGCCATCGTGTGCCGAAAATGGAGTAATGCCACCTATCCCAGGTATACTCGGGAGTATGATGGCCAATGAATGTATAAAAGTCCTATTAAAACAAGCCACTGCTTCAGGCCAGTACCATGTATACAACTTCATGACTAACAGTCACCGTGTTTTAAACTTTTAGAAACCTCCTTGTACTGAATCACAAATATTCCACACATTTATAACGATGCAAAAAAAGCGAATAGCCATCATTGGATCCACTGGCAGTATTGGTACGCAAGCCTTGGATGTAATCAGAGAAAATCAAGCCCTCTTGCAAGCTGAAGTATTGGTGGCCCATTCCAATGCAGAACTATTGATAAAGCAGGCTTTAGAATTTGAGCCAAATGCAGTAGTCATTGGTGATGAGAGCAAGTACCCTTTAGTAAAAGACGCCTTATCATCAACCGACATTAAAGTTTATGCCGGTGCTAAATCTGTGCAGCAAATTGTGGAAATGGAAACCATTGACATGGTGCTTGCCAGTATTGTGGGGTATGCCGGATTAGCAAGTACCTTGCATGCAATTCGTCACGGCAAACAAATAGCCTTAGCCAACAAAGAAACCCTTGTTGTTGCAGGCGATTTAGTGACACGTGAGGCGCAAAAAAACGGCGTCAATCTTTACCCTGTTGATTCGGAGCATTCGGCCATTTTTCAATGTTTGGCAGGTGAGTGGAACAACCCAATCGAGAAAATCTACTTAACGGCCAGTGGCGGGCCCTTTCGAGGACAAAAACGGGAAGCCCTCGCAGAAGTCACACGTGAACAAGCATTAAAACACCCTAATTGGAGTATGGGTGCGAAAATCACCATAGATTCAGCCACCCTGATGAATAAAGGTCTCGAGGTAATAGAAGCAAAATGGTTGTTTCAACTCAAGGATGAGCAAATTGATGTTATAGTACACCCACAAAGCATTGTGCATAGCTTGGTACAATTTAAAGACGGCAGCATGAAGGCCCAGTGGGGATTACCAGACATGAAGCTACCCATTCAATATGCCTTTGGATATCCAGACCGTTTACCCAACAGTTTTCCCCGTTTCAACTTTTTGAATTACCCTACCCTAACCTTTGAACCTGCAGACAAGGAGACCTTCCGTAACCTCACGTTGGCTTATGACGCTATGAAAAAAGGAGGAAATATGCCCTGCATTCTCAATGCCGCTAACGAAGTGGCAGTAGCTGCCTTTTTAAATAATAGAGTAAAATTCCTAGAAATCAGCGATATTATAGAAAGCACCATGGCAAAAAGCACCTTTATTGCACAGCCCAGCTATGACGACTATATAGCTACCGACAAAATGGCCCGCGAAAAGGCAGAAGAATGGCTGAATCCTTAAAGTTTATAAACACTGCACCCAAAAGGATGAATTAACCGTAAATTTATACACTTATTATTACAGATGTTTATTAAGATTGCGCAACTCTTTTTGAGTTTAACTATACTCGTTACCTTGCACGAATTCGGGCATTTTTGGTTTGCTAAACGCTTCAAATGTAGAGTCGACAAATTTTATCTCTTCTTCGACTTTTTATTTCCCTTTGCCAACATGATGAATTTTGCCCTTTTCAAAAAGAAAATAGGCGATACAGAATATGGAATTGGTTGGTTTCCATTCGGTGGTTACGTACAAATTGCCGGTATGGTTGATGAGCAAATGGATGAATCGCTTTTGCACACCGAGCCGCAACCGTGGGAGTTACGTAGTAAGCCAGCTTGGCAACGCTTATTAGTTATGATGGGTGGCATTTTAGTCAATTTTGTGCTCGGCATTCTAATTTATTGGTTGGCTTTATTTACCTGGGGTAAAGAAACCTTACCGATGGCCAATGTACCTGAAGGATTAAGTGTGGATAGTGTGGCTATGCAAATGGGGCTGCGCAATGGCGATTTCATCACCTCGTTAGATGGGCAACCCGTGACCAATATCAAGCGTATTCCTTATGATATTGTTATGAATGGGGTAGCGCATATCGAAGGTGTGCATTCAGATGGTCAAAAATTCGACATTCCAGTTACCAATGATGACCGTGCGCACATACTTAAAAACATCAAGCACACCGGTTTTGTCACTTTCCGTTTTATACCCGAAGTAGCCAGCATAGACAGTACCAGTTTTGCGGCCAACGCCGATTTAAAAGTTAAAGACCGGATCATTGCCATCAATCAAACCCCAGTCACCTTTTACGACGAGCTTACCACACAACTTAAACTTAATCGTGGTAAAAAGGTCAATCTCACTATTTTAAGAAATCTCGACACGGTTAAAACCAGTTGTCAGGTCAGTGAAGAAGGCATTCTTGGCTTTAAACCAAAACCTTACAAATTACCGAAAGTTGTAGAACAAACATTTAGTCTGGGTCAAGCCTTTGTTCAAGGTGCAAAAGACGGCTTTGAAATGATTAACATGCAGGTTCGCCAATTTTATGTTTTATTCACGGTAAAAGATGCCCATAAACAAGTCGGTGGCTTTTATACAATGGTACAGCAAATGGAGCCAGAATGGGATTGGCAACATTTTTGGATGTTTACGGCTTTCTTATCCCTAGCTCTAGCCTTCATGAATTTCCTTCCAATACCAATGCTTGATGGTGGATACATCATGTTTATTTTGTGGGAAATGATTACTGGTAAAAAAGTCTCGGATAAAGTCATTTATTATGCCAATAACGTTGGTTTATTCATTGTTTTAGGATTGATGATATATGCAAATTTGGACTGGGCGCGTAATTAAACAATCGCTTGTAGCGTTATTATTCTTGGTTTCTGTGTTACATGCACAGACCAAAACGATTAGTGATAAAGATGCGGCACGAGAAGCAGCGGCAGCACACAAAATATTTATAGTGCCTTTTGAAACACGCATGTACATGAGTGAAGTGGATCACCGCTTTCATGAGGAAACCAACATGTCATCAAAGGAGATTCGTTTTCGCTTCAGAATGGGACTCACTGAAGCCATCAACCGGAATTTTAAATCGCTCGGTTATACTTCCATTAACCCTTTGATGGATACAGCAAAATATTTCAAGGATTTATCCGCTATTTATGGTCAATTAGGTTACGCCTACTTACGTGTACCCGATCAAAACAATTACAAAGTACCGACAAAGGAAAAAGAAGAGCGAAAAGTTCAAAAAGGACAATTAACTGTAGAAACCAATTCTGAGGAGCGCTTTATGGATGCGCGTTTAAACGATCCTAAACTATTGCCGTCCTTGCACTCTAAATATGCCTCCGACGTTTTTGTTTTCATTAATCAACTCGATATCAAAGCCGCAAATCCCCAAGAAGAAATAATTCCCGGTGAGGCAAAACGCCGCTTGATTGTGCATTACACCATTTTCACCAAGGAAGGCGTTGAAATTAATAGCGGAGTTGTTGTCGAAATGATTGAATCAGACCTCAATAATCCAAAAAAAATAATTGAAAAGTACTTTCCAAAAATTGCTCAACAAATAGCCCAGCGAGCAACAAAGGCCTTAAGTGCTCCGGTGAAAAAACAATAATCACCTATCTTTCAGTACCGCTTCATGGATAAAGTAGCGCAGCAGTTCCAAATCAGTATTGCTGAGCGTTTGAAAATCATGCCAAGCGACTTGTTTCCTTTCGCCACGGTTAAGCCACTCGAAAGGGTCCTCTAACAAATGGGCCCGTTGAAAACCAAACCGTACCCCATCATAGGTTCTTTTCTTTCCCCACAAAACCGCACCTGGCCAAATAAAAAACAAGCCCTTGTTTCTTTTGTAATAAGGCACATTATAACTTAGTTTTTCTTCAACACCCGGTACTTCGTTGAGCACCATTTGCCTTAACTGTTGTGTAATCTGATATTCAGATTCCGGTAAAAAATGCAAAAATTCGTCTAGTGACTTGAATTTGTTAACCTGCATGCTTGCCATGTTAGAACCCTATGGCAAAAGACGTTGTAATAGCAAAATTGTTACGCGCTTGCCAGCCAGATGAAGCAAACTGATCCGATGTACTACTGTACCATTTTCCTTCTATTCGCCACATGGCATTGGCTACAGGTGAATAATCAAAATTTATTGAAGTCCCAAGCACATCAAAATGTTTCCCAAATGCATTGGCGATAATGACCCCATCTTGGTCGTTAAAATACTCTGCTCTCAAAGCCATGGCATACCTTTTATTGAAGCTATACCGTCCGATGAGTATCGGTGTGAACCAATTGCTGTATTTTCGACTGTGTTTAACTTGCTGTTGGTAACCAATATCAAAGGCTGCGGTGAAGTGCCATTTTTCTGATACCGCCATTTGAAAATAAAAATTATTGAAATAGCGCATTCTGCGCAGAGTATCAGGATCATCTGTGCCAATAAAGGTGCTCCAATTAATAAGTACTTTATCACTGCTGCCGTATTTTAATTGCGTGCAAACAGAAGGCAACGAATTTCCTTGAACCATTTTTATCCGTTGCCAACCATTGCAAATCAACAACGCATACTCCCAAAGTGAATCACGGCGGTACGATAATTTAGCACCAGTTAAATAATAGGGCGAATTTTCAGCTGCCAATGATCGGGTTAGGGTTGGATTGTCTTTAGATACCGCACTTTCAAACCCAATATGCGATCCAAAAATGCCTGCATCCACCCACCACTTGCTTTTAGTATCTAGAGCAAACCCTGCATGCCCCTCGTAAACATGCTTCAACAGCTCTGGCTCCGCTGCGTAATTGTCAAAGGCATAGGTCCCCGACATCAGGGCCACATTCGCCCGATAGAGCCGGTGATCTACTTCCATTCGAATGAAACCCATATTAAGATTGGTTTCATTGTGACGCGTATGGTTGTATAAAAAGGGTAAGCGTTTGGTAGACGTTGGTCGTGCAAAATCGTAGGTGTAATAAACATCCGTAAACGCACTTAAAGCCACTACAGCCTTGGTTGTATCTTGAGCCTGTGTTCGAAATGCTAGAATAATGAGGACAAAAGGCAGGGTGGTCTTCATGTTGTGGGATTTAACACCCAAACTAAAGCATAAAAATTGTGATTTCAAACCACTTAACCACTAATAACCATAGCGCTCGAGTCGCGTTTTATTATTGCGCCAATCCTTATCCACTTTGACAAACAGCTCCAGAAAAACTTGTTTTCCTAAAAAGGTCTCCATTTCGTGGCGGGCCATGGTTCCCGTCTTTTTTAATGATTTGCCTTGGTGGCCAATTAAAATCGCCTTCTGGCTATCGCGTTCAACCAAAATATCGGCTTGAATACGAATTATTTTTTCCTCGTCTTTAAACGTGTTGATGACCACTTCAACGCTGTAGGGAATTTCTTTTTGGTAGTTCAGAAGAATCTTTTCACGAATAATTTCACTCATGAAGAAACGTTCAGACTTATCGGTTAACTCATCTTTAGAGTAAAACGCATCCCCTGCAGGTAATAACTCAACAATTCGCTCCATGAGTTTGTCGAGGTTAAATCGCTTTAACGCAGACACACCATATAATTCAGCCTTTGGTAACAATGACTTCCACTTCAATACCTTTTCTTCCAATTGTTCTTGCTTCGCTACATCCAGTTTATTAATCACGACAAGAACTGGCGTGGTGCTTTTATTTAGTTTTTGGACATAGCTCTCATCCAGCACCATGTCTTCAAAAACATCAGTAATCAGTAAGAAAATATCAGCATCGGCCATCGCTGTTACCACAAATTGCATCATTTTCTCTTGCAATTTGTACATGGGTTGAATGATGCCCGGAGTATCACTAAAAACTACTTGGTAATTTTCCCCACTCACAATACCCATAATCCGATGGCGCGTAGTTTGAGCCTTACTGGTTATGATGCTTAACCGCTCTCCTACCAAGGCATTCATTAAGGTGCTTTTGCCCACATTAGGACAACCAATGATATTCACAAAACCAGCTTTGTGTTGAACAGGAGCGTTACTCATTCTACGAAGTTACACTTTACAACCCACCTTCTTCAGGTCGCAATGTAACTTTTATTGATGGGTTGATGTTTAAAAGCGCTTTAGCAAATCCCTTCCGATCGTCTGGCGAAATATAAACCGCATCGTACTTTCCATAAGCAATTTCAAGCCGTTCGAGGGAGGCTGCTGGAGAAGAAATGGGACTTCTTGAATACTCTACTGATTTAATTTCTGTTATAGGGAGTACAAAAGGTTTACCGTAACCGGTGTAAATGAGTAAATTTTGATTGTCTACTACATAGCGAATTGCAAACAAAAGCCGAATAATAGCGGCAAAGACCAAGAAAAAGAGTCCACCAAGCCACCCCGCTTCAAACGCTGTGGAAATGGTAACTGCCAATCCTACTATCGCAATGAATCCAATTAAAAAGGGACTGCGGCGGGAAGGAAAATTTTGCATGTGATAAATGTAATCAGTTAATATGAAATCCCACTCCTTCACCTATTCAATTTGGTTAAATACAATAGCCCACTTAAAGCCATAAAAAAAGGCATCTCAAAAGAGATGCCTTCCATTTAAAAAGTCAGATTATAGGTGAATCACTTCACCATATGCTGCAGCAGCAGCTTCCATTATCGCTTCGCTCATTGTTGGGTGTGGATGAACCGTTTTAATCAATTCGTGACCGGTTGTTTCTAATTTTCTAACCGCCACACACTCTGCTATCATTTCGGTTACATTAGCACCAATCATGTGTGCACCAAGCAATTCACCGTATTTAGCATCAAAAATCAATTTCACAAAGCCGTCAGCTGCCCCAGCAGCCTTTGCTTTTCCTGAAGCACTAAAAGGAAACTTCCCTACTTTTACTTGATAGCCTGCTTCTTTCGCTTTTTTCTCTGTATACCCAACACTTGCAATTTCAGGTTGGCAATAAGTGCAGCCTGGAATGTTGTTGTAATCCAGCGCCTCCACATGCAAGCCTTTGATTTTTTCAACGCAAATAATTCCTTCAGCACTGGCCACGTGGGCTAGCGCTTGCCCGCCAACACAGTCGCCAATTGCATAATATCCTGGCACATTGGTTGCGTAGAATTTATCCGTAACAATTTTTCCTTTATCCGTTTTTATTCCGGTTTCTTCAAGACCAAGACCTTGAATATTCGCTTCAATACCAACAGCTGAAAGAACCACATCGGCATCAAGCGTAACATTGCCTGATTTCGTTTTAATATGGACTTTACAGCCAGTACCCTTTGTATCAACGCTTTCAACAGAAGCCTCCAACATAACGTCCATCCCAATTTTCTTGAACGATTTTTCAAGCTGTTTGCTCACCTCTTCATCTTCAACAGGGACGAGATTTGGAAGAAATTCTACAATAGTCACCTTTGTGCCCATGGTAGCATAGAAATAAGCAAACTCAGAACCAATTGCACCAGAACCAACTACCACCATTGATTTTGGTTGAGTTGGAAGACTCATTGCTTCGCGATAACCAATGATTTTTTTACCATCTTGAGGAAGATTCGGTAATTGCCTAGACCGTGCACCAGTAGCGATAATAATGTGCTTTCCTTCATAGGTAGTTGACTTGCCATCAGCTGTCACCTCTACTTTTTTACCGGCTTTCACCTTGGCAGTACCCATGATGACGTCGATTTTGTTCTTTTTCATAAGGAATTGAATTCCCTTGCTCATGCCATCAGCAACGCCGCGACTACGTTTAATGACGGCAGCAAAATCAGCCTGAACATTAGAAGCACTGATACCATATTCTTGCGCATGGTGCAGGTATTCGAATACTTGAGCGCTCTTGAGGAGGGCCTTGGTAGGAATACATCCCCAATTGAGACAAATGCCTCCTAAATTTTCTTTTTCTATTACAGCTGTTTTGAAACCTAGCTGTGATGCACGAATGGCAGTCACATAGCCACCAGGCCCACTTCCAATCACTATTACGTCGTAATTCATAAATCAATGTTCAGATTACGAATATACGATATCTGAAGGAATTCATAAAGCAAAAGGGAAGCCCCGGATTTTTTTATAAACGACAAAAAAATCCCGATAAAACCTGTTTACCGGGATGCTAAATTGCTATTGGTTAAGTTATTCCATCGGATAACCTTTGGCAACCCAATCAGGTGCCAGTCCCTCCGGTAATTCAAGCACGCGCGTATTTTTGTATCCTGCAGCAACCAGAGCGTCATAGGCTGGTTTAATATTAGGACAGCTAGCATAGGAGCAACAACCACAATAGATAACAATTGGGCGGGTTTTAGGTTCCCACATAACACTTTGTTTTAACTTTTCAATGCCACTTACACTGGTACCGCGACCAACAAAAGTTGCCCCCTTTATTTGATCCATTGGACCTACATTAAAAATCAAGGGACAGTCTTTCGACTTTGCGTTGATTTTATCGGCAAGCTCCTTAGTTGGCATCAATTGTTCCTTTTTCCAGATTGGCGGCTGAGCAGCTAGACTCAAGCTAACGATGCATGCAAGTAAAATAAAGATCTTTTTCATAGTCCACTAAAATAATCAATTGACGGGCCAGAGATTCTAAAAAAAAGCAAAAAGATTACCGCCCAGCATTAACTAGGTCCGGGTTCCCCATCAAGCCTTTTCGGTAATTTTCGTAACAAGCCATTATCTCTGACTCGTTATTCATTACAAAAGGTCCATAGGCATACACCGGTTCATTATGCGGTTGGCCACCACACAGTAAAATTTCGGTGTCTTGATGCGCGTAAAGCAACAAGTCGCCCTCCCCTCTTTCAAATAACACGACTTGATTTTCCTTGATTTCTTTGCGTCCTTCTGTTTCTATCTGGCCCTTTATTATATAAGCAAACGCATTATGGGTAGGATGAGTGGGGATAGTAAGTTTACAACCAGCTTTCATCTTAATGTGAAAATAGAAAACAGGAAATAACGTTTCTATTTTCGATTTTTGACCAAACAATTCGCCAAGAACGATGTCGGCACTGTATTCTTTTTCACTTAGGTGAGCCATCTGCTCAGGATGATACAACACGGTTGATGGCGCCACCCATTTATACTTCGCAGGCATGTTAAGCCAAATTTGAAAGCCGTGGTAAACCCCACCGTTATCATATAGTTTTTGACCCGTCTCCTCCATATGAATGGCCCCTCTTCCCGAGGTAAACATCATGAAATCGCCTTTAGCAATTTGAAAATCAAAATTCAGACTATCGCGGTGATGACCGCTTCCCTCGAGGAAATACGTAATTGGAATGACCCCAGCGTGAGGATGCGCATCAACCCGTAATGGCTGATCGTTCGGATTTACTTTAACAGGACCAAATTCATCAAAAAAGACAAAAGGTGAGACAAAATCATTATAATCCCCTGCGAAAGCTCTAAGAACTGGGAGCGTCCCCACCATGGTTTTCGATGCCACTAGCACGCCATGCACCTTTCTGGTGGATTTACTCGCCTCTAAGGCCGCATTCGTGGTTAAGATGTCTGGTAAAATGGCCGTAGCTCCAAGAATAGCAGACCCTTTTATAAACTCGCGTCGTTTCATAGAACTAAAGGTAAGTACTTGTAGATGAAAATAATTAAGAACGAAGTGAAATTTGCTTAACAAGACGCCCTGCAGGCCATACTTCCATTAAGGATTCATTAAGGTTTCAAGTACTCTCTTTTTATTAGAAAGTAGATAACCATTAAAAATTGCTCAATTTGCCTTGTACTTGTGGTTTTTGCATGTTTTTTTCATCATAACTTTCTATCTTGCCCATTTAAAACCACTCTTGATAGCTATTTATGCCTACCAATCAGCACACTAATGCTATAGAAGAAGCTTGGAAACAAGAAGAGCGAACCATTACCGAAAAGGCTGCTGAGACCAGTTGGCCTTTAACGGCTTTTTGCTGTGCCTTTTTTATTTTGGTTGAAACGGGAAATGGACAACATAAAGACAATCGCATCTTTTATCTAATAGATTTTGGTTCTGCAGTACTCATATTTCTTGCCTATTTGTTACGTAAACATGTTCGTTTTCCAAATGGCGTTATTACTTATGGAACGTCTGTTTTAATTACTCTGGTATCAACTTTTTCTGCCGCTATTACCAGTTCGGAGAACGTGTTCACCTATTTTCTAATTGTTTCGTTGGTAATTGCGGTGAGAGGATTACTCTATTGTCAGGAAGTGAAAAAAGTTGCTCTACTGGCCATTTGGAGTCACTTCACCCTATTTGCATGCACGTCGTTATTTAGAGATGAACCTTATTTTTCAATGACTAATATTACCAGCACCAATGTCATCCAAGCCTTTATGGTGCTGTTTTCTTTATCCGGTGCCAACAGCCGGTATAAAATAACCCGGAGTAATTTTATAAGCAGTTTAAAAATTAGCCATGCCTCACAAATTATTGCTGATAAAAATCGTGATATAACAGATGGTATTAATTACGCCAAGCGTATTCAAACCGCTCAACTTCCAGGCGACCTTTATCTCAAAGCCCATTTGAGGGATTACTTTTTATTTTTTCAGCCCAGGGATATTGTAAGTGGTGACTTTTATTGGGCATCGCAATTGGCAGATGGTAAAATGGCTTTGGTGGTGGCTGATAGCACAGGGCATGGTGTACCCGGAGCCATAATGTCAATGCTAAACATTTCGTGTTTAAATGAAGCTATCAACGAACAAAAGCTAACCTCCCCTGAAGCCATCCTTCATCATACCCGTTCAAACATCATGCACCACATGGCCAATGATGGAAGTGCAGATGGTGGAAAGGACGGCATGGATGCTGCCATTATTTGCATTGATTTTGAAGCCTTAACAATGAGTGCTGCAATGGGCAACAATCCCGTTTGGATTATTCGCGACAATCATTTAGTTGAATTGCAACCCGACAAAATACCCGTTGGGAAACCCATGGGCGCATTAAGGCCATTTACGAGGCACGATTATGCCTTACAAAAAGGCGATGTCATTGTCATGTCCACCGACGGTTTTGCTGATCAATTTGGTGGACCTAATGGTAAAAAATTCATGTATAAACCCATGAAAGAATTGATAACCAAGATAGCTAGTTTGCCTGCCGAACAAATTGAGGTTGCCTTAAAGCAAGCCTTTGAAAGTTGGCGTTCAGAGCATGAGCAAGTAGATGACGTGTTGGTTTTCGGTATTAAGATTTAGTTTTTAAGAGCGCCTGCGTCGATCCACGCTTTAATTTTCTTTACGTCACAATCAGGCAATGCATCACCATCCTTTGGCATTCGCGAGGCCGCTAGCGTAGCCGTAATCGAAGCATACAAGGCCTCGTTATCAACTGCTGATTTTAAACCTTCGTAGGCCGACAAATCGTACCCTCCATCAAGTTTGGTGCTACTGTGGCAACCACCTGTACATTTTGCATCAATGATAGGTTTGATATCGGCTGAATAACTCAACGAGCCAAACGTGCAGGTAGTTGATGCAATGCAAGAATTATTTTTCGCGCCATCACTGATCCATGTGTTAATCAACCCAATTTGAACAGGCGTTAAGGAGCTTGCTGGCGCTGGCGGCATGCGCTTAGATCCATTTGAATGGGTTATGACCTCGTACAATTCACTTCCCGATGTATTGCCAGCCTTAACCACCTTCATAACACCGCTATAGGTTGAAAGATTTACACCTTCTGCCGCTGTTTTAGCATCGTGACAACCGCTCATGGCGCAATTGGCATTAAGTAAGGGTTGAATATCCCTTACGAAATATACTTTGTTGACATCGCAAGTTTCAGCGGGTTCAGCCGTTTTTCCTTTAGTACAGCTATCCATTAAGAGTAATCCTACTACAAAAGCAGTCAGGAGAGAGACGTTTTTTTTAATCATGTTGACGTTTAGCTACCGTAAATACGCGAGAAATATTAAATCCAAAACGGAACTGACCTTTGGTCCAATCTTGTTTGTTTGCAGTTAAATATTGGCTTTCCAACAAACCGCTGTTGTTGCTGAATAACAAGTGAAAGACGTGCCCTCCGGTCTCCAGTTCGATACCAACACCCAAGGGTGCTCTGAACCCATTCGCAGCGGTTAAGTAGCTATCAAAAGTTTGAAAATAATCGACAATCAGTCCTACTCGTTTTGTGAATTTATAGCGTATGCCCGCGCCCAGGGCAAAAGTCGCATTGTTCTCTTTGTAATTTACTAGGTTGCGATAGACAAATGTTGGAGAAAGTAGGATGGAAAGACGTGAACCAAATTTTCTTGCCAATAAAAGTTGAGAAACGTAATTAACGCGGTAAAAACCATTCTCTTTAAAATAGTTAACGCTTGTGATGTCTGACGAGGTGTGCATAGTCGCAATTTCAGCAGCAAAATAGAGTGAAGCACTAAGAGGAGATCCGCCCGATTGTTTTTGTGTGATCAGTTTAATTTTTGAATTGAGGTCAACAATTTGTCGACGCTCGTAGGCCCCCTTGCTTCTGCCAAAGCCGACGGTCCACCAATCTTTTACACCATAATCAAACGCGATTCGAATATCGGTCACATTGTCCAATCCATAGAGGGTTGTAATCCCTCCACCAGCTCCTGCAATATCATCAAAACGGTGCGTAATTCTAAAATCCAATTCCCCCTGTTTCACTTGTTCAATTGTTTGTAAATTGACTAGTCGTGTCGTTTTAAAGGTGGCGGTCACCGGCACCGAAAGCGCATTTACGTCATCAGCAGCCATAAGGCTATCCAAATTTTGGGCATGCACTTGGGTAAAAGTGAGATAAAAAAAAGCACCAGCGAGAAATTGCTTGAAAGTCATTTTGTACGTATTTACTCGTTTTAAATGTTGCAACATTAAAAAAGAATTAAATACGTTCTAAGCCGATTTACACAATATTTGCTGATTTTTATGAACTTCTCAATAAATCCGCACTAAATACGTCAACCCGTCAAATGAGAGAGAAGCTAAAACAAAAGCGTATTTACCACATATGGGGATTTTAAACGAAGCATATTGATTATTTCTACTGCATCAAATACTGAACCCATGACCACCCTCCTATCTCTTTTAACGGTTAATTACTAACTTGTGCCTTGTTGGCGCATGGATCACAACGATTAAGGTCAACAGCCATACAACCCAGCATGTCCAGCCGCGACAAATTATACGAAAACGAACTTCCGAGTGCCATCCTTGAAGCCTCGCTCAGCGCTATTGCTGTTTACAAATCAATAAGACTTAAGGGTGAAGTAATAGACTTTGAATGGCGTTTTGTAAATGGAAAAATGCAATCCTTTTTACAAATTGACGAGCCAATTAAAAAGCGATTGATTGAGACCTATCCTTATTTGAAGCAAAGCGAATTATTTGACAGATACAAAGATGTAGTCGAAACTGGTGAAACAGCCGACTTCACTTTCGAAATGAATCCAAATTCAACATTTTATACTTTTAGAATACTGGCTGTAAAATTTGGTGATGGCTTGGTTGTTTCATTAGAGGAGATTTCAGAGAAAAAGCAATCAGAAATGATTCTCAATACAGCTTTAAATAAATTAAAGTTATGGAATGAAATCAATCAATTTGCTGAGGAGATTGGAAAAATTGCCACGTGGACCTATAATTTAGACGATGGTCAAACCAATTTCTCGGATAATTTTTATGGCTTGTTTGGGTTAAATCCGATCAAGTACAAAAACAATAACGACATATTTCGTGAACTTATTCATTCAGATGATCGCCATCTAACTTCTGACCTGCTTGAAAAAATTCAAAAGAATGACTTAACCTACCTTGAATTACGGATAAACCGACCAGATGGTAGTCCACGTATTCTCAGCAATCGTGGGCGCATTTTGGTCAATTCAGATGGCAAACGGCTCTATGTTGGAGTAGCGGCAGACATTACTGAGCAAAAAGAAGCTGAAAAAGAACTGCTCCGAGTAAAAGAAGAACTGATTTTTCAAGCCAATGAACAATTCAATTCCCTTTTCAATTCAATTGACGATGGCTTTGCTATTCTTGATCAAATTAAGGATGATGAACAACGTGACGATTTTAGGTACATAGAAGTCAACAATTCCTATTCTTCTGTAGCTGGAATTCCCAACCCTGTTGGACATACTTTACGCGATTTATTCCCCGTAAATGCCGATGAATTCATTGAACGGTACCAACACGTTGCAAATGATGGACAGTCGTTGCGGTACGAAGCTCAAAATCCCGATACCGGAAGATGGTACGACATTTACGTATTTAAACCAGGTCAATTTTATAAAAAACGCATTGCCATTCTTTTTTCTGACATCACCAGGCGTCGATTAAACGAGCACCGTCAAAACTATTTAATCGGGCTCAATGAAAAGATTAGATATCATCAAGATGCAACTATCATACAAAAAACGGCAGGTGAAGAATTAGGAATAAAAACAGGAGCTGATTTAGCCTTTTATAGTGTAGTGACAGAACAAGAGGGTAAACTGTGGTATTATCTATCGAACATTTATAATCCTCATTCTCACAAAATCAAAACGGGATTTTATCCCCTTGCGCATTTTTCAGAATTAACGGCTTATCATAAAGCGGGTAAGAAAAATGTTGTTCACAATGTAGCTGGCAACACCCGTTTAACAGCAGAGGAGAAGTTACGTCTCTATGAAATGGGTATACAAGCCTGGCTAAGTGTCCCCTTACTTAAAAACAACCGACTTGTTGCAGTACTTGCCATTGCACAAAGTACACCTAGAATTTGGTCTGACTCCGACATTTTGATACTCGAAGAGACCGCTGAATTAACTTGGGCTGCTGCAGAAAGAGCCACGGCAGAGAAGGCACTGCGTGAGACGGAAGAAAAATACTTAGATAAACTAAAACAAGAAGTTAAAAAGAGGACCAAGGAATTAAGTGAAAGCAAGGCCTTGCTTCAATCAGTTTTTGATTCTTCTCCACATTCTATCGGGGTATTTAAGATTGTGTGGGACAAAAATGGGCGTGCCAAGGACATTGAACCCATCATGTTGAATAAGGCAACTGAGCAAATAACCTTAGCACCAAATGAACAAATAGTCAAAAAAAACATATCGAAAGTATTTGAAACGCTTAAAAACCATAAAGCCTTTAAACGTATCCTAGCAGTAGCTGATACAGGCATAGCTGCAGACTTTGAGGAGCATTTCCCTAATTCCATTAACGAACGCTGGTTAGATTTTAGCATTCGAAAAGTAAATGATTTATTGGTTATTCACACACAAGATGTAACAGGAAAAAGGCGGAGTGAGGAAGCCATGTTGGATATTAAACTTCGTCAACAGAAGGAAGTTTTGAATGCAATAATTCACACGCAGGAGCAGGAACGCCAACGTATTGGCGAAGCCTTACATGACGGCGTTGCCCAATTGCTCTATGCCATTCAAATTAAATTACAAACTATACCGCCTAACGAGGCACCAAAACCTGGACTTTTGCGAGACATTAATGACATTGTCTCAGAAGCAATTAAGGATGCGCGTCGCATTTCGTTTGAACTTGTTCCTGCTGTGTTAAAAGATTATGGTTTAGAAGTCGCCTTAAGAAGTTTATTTCAGCGCATTATCAACGATAGCCTCAAATTAAATTTCATCATCCGTGGTATGCAAGATCGTTTGCCCTCGCAATTAGAATACACCTTGTACCGAATTGTGCAGGAAATGGTCAATAACATTATTAAACACGCCAAGGCAACCGAAGCAACTGTTGAGATCAATCAAAGTCTGAATCGACTCATGGTCAGAATTAGAGACAATGGAAAAGGGTTTAGCGAGAAAAAAATCGATCCCATGACCAGTGGAATTGGACTTCAAAGTGTGCGCAACCGCGTTAAGCTACTCAATGGCATTATGCGTGTAACCTCTGATGTTGAAGGAACGCGCGTGACTATTCGCTTACCACTTGAAAACGACAATTAAATCTTACATCCTATAATGTAAGATTTGAAGGGGAAACGATGCGTGTTAAAACCGTTCTAATTATTTCATTTTCAAATAAATAAATCTATCTTCATGGAGATAAATTGTAAGCCATGAAAAAGATCATCAACATTTTCTCTGTCCTACTTCTATTTATAATTCTTTGCGGTTGCCCTTACGAAAGTCCCTACCCTATCGACAAACCGAAACTAAAAACACCTCCAACTTTGCTCGGCACCTGGCGAACATCAGACAAAAAAGTGGAGTATGTTTTAACCAAAGTTGATGACTACAATTTTTCAGTCGCTATTTCTGAAGACGGCGCTTCGAAAGAAAACTACAAAGGTTACCTTTCATCCATAAACAATGTCACCTTTGTGAATCTCAATAAGGAAGGAACGACAACGTTTCTGTTGTTTAAAATCGAATTCAAGGATGACAAAACACTGTCTTTCTCCCCAATAACAGAGTATATACGCGAAAAATTCAATTCATCTTATGAACTGAAAGCCTTTGTAGCGGCGAATATGAACAACAGTTATTTTTACGGCGAAACAGGTATTCTTAATAAGGAATAATCCCTCACCGCAATTACCCTGCACTTATCGCAATAATTGGCTTAAGTGGTTAATGGCGTTTAGTTTTAAACTAAATCCAACTTTTAACGCCATGAACACTAATAACAATTTTCGCGCGCTCTCAGCTTGTTTTGCGACGGTGTTTGCTACTGCTTCTACACTTGTTGCACAGAGTGGCATGGGACTTTACGGAAGCGACTTCCTCCCCACATCGTCACAATTTCTGAATCCAGCCACCACAGCCGATTCGAAAGTTTGGTTACAGTTTAATGTTGTGGGGACGCAGGTATATGCAGACAATAATTTAGTTAAGCTAGTAGACTATAAATACGCGGATTTACTGAATGCGACCATACCAGCGCTAACAATTAACACACTAATAGCTACCCGGTACGTTAGTGCTGACGTAGCGGTAGACGGCCCTGCATTCACCCTAAGTCAGGAAAAATGGGGAATAGGCGTCTTTATTCGTGCTCGGGCAGTTGGCGATTTACGATTTGCTTCTGGAAGGACTTTGTTAGCCTACCTTTCACAAACGGCTACAAATGAGGACAACATTGATCTCAATTTGAATAATAGCCGTGCATCCGCTATGGGTTGGTTGGAGTATGGTTTTAATTATAGCCGCATGATTTCTCGCGACCGTAAAGGTGTGTTAACAGCAGGTGGCAATCTGCGCTATGCACAAGGAATTACATATCAAGGCATACAAGTAGCAAAATTAAATGGTTATTACAACGATACCATCATACAAGTAGATCAACTTTCGGGCAATGTTTGGCAGGTAGCACCAGCCTTAAACGCAGGTAGAGGAGCCGCCCTAGATATCGGATTACGTTACAAACGTACGTTGAGCACTGCCAACAAGTACCTAGCCAATTCCGTTAAATGCAATTGTAAACCCATCGATTACAAATATATTGTTGGCTTGTCTTTGCGCGACATGGGCTTCATACGGTTCAATAAAAATGTGACCCAAACCCCCTTTTCAGGTAGCGGCACTTATTATACCGACCGCAATGACCTATCCTATGAACAAGACGTGGAACAACTACTAGCCAGTCCTTCACAACTGAGTTCCCTCACTGCCGCCATGCCTCTTAACCTCACGGCACAAATGGATTATAATTTTCAGAATGGCTTTTTTATCTCAGGCGTCGCTGTAAAAAATCTATTACCTAATAATGCCAATGGAGTAAGAGGAGCCAACTTCATGACGCTGACCGGACGATTTGAAATACGCGATTTTGGTATTGCCCTTCCAATTACCTTTCAAAAATACATCTCTCCTATGGCTGGCCTGTCGTTACGCTTTAGAGGTGTAGCTGTAGGCATCGACAATATCACACCGCTGTTGCACAAGACCAATTTGCATGGCACAGGATTCTATTTAAAATGGTCTACATCGGTGTATAAAAATCCTGCTTGCAACCGCAAACGAGTTGTTCCCGACAAGTGTCCAGGTCGCAATAAAAAAGGACAATTGACTATGCGACCACTGTCGTAAGATTAACCGCATAAGCTGCAAATTGACCGCATTAATTTCAAAATTGACTAACCCCCAACTACTTTTACACCAAGCCTGTTAGCCAGGCCCGGCGAGATTTAGGGTGCGCCGGTAAGCGTGCAGGGTGGAGGTCCTGCACGCATTTTTTTGTTTTACTTAACCGCAACAAGCGAGAATTAACCGCAAATTATTCGTAGCGTTATACAATTACCCTAATTTTGAAGTAGTACGGTAGATTTAGCCTAGAAATCCGTATAATTTTAGTTTAAATTAGGGCCATGCAAAAAGCGATAAACCTCCTCCTCCTGCTCGTTTTCATGGGAGTACTTAGGTTAACTGGTCAAAGCTTAAAAGAACAAGCTTTTTCCAAAAGTTTCGTGTATGAGTATGAATCCCAATACGCTAAAGCCATAAAACCTTTGCTTGATTTAAATACCGAATCATATGAAATTTCATTGCGGTGTGGTTGGTTGTATTATCAGAACAAGGATTACAAGAACTCCGAAATGTATTATCGAAAGGCATTGCAACAAGAACCAACTTCCATTGAGGCTCGTTTTGGACTTGTATTGCCCTTATCCGCATTAAACAATTGGACAGCTGTGCTAAGCATTTATATGGACATCACGAAGTTAGATCCGTTTAATTCCATAGCCAATTATCGAATCGCCAGTATTTACTACGTTCGTAAAGAATATTCACAAGCCTACTTTTATATACAAAAAGTGACACGGCTTTACCCCTTTGATTTTGACAGTAATTTATTATGTGGTAAAATTTTAACCGAGCAAAAACGCCTGGCAGAAGCAAGACAATACCTACTACGAGCTGTTGAATACAATCCCCAATCGGAAGAAGCTGTTGCTGCTTACAAAAAAGTTCAATAATTATGAATTACGACCCAATTAGGATATTTATTGTAGATGATGATCGCATTTTGTCAGCAGTGCTTCGCAATGAAATTCGTCAGTTGCTAGGTGACCGCACAACCGAAATAACCACTTTTGAAACCGGTGAATTTTGTGCCGCATTTATTGATAGTTGTCCCGATATCGCCATTGTAGATTACCATTTAAATAGCCGCCTTTCTTCAGCTGCCAATGGCATTGACGTCATTGATAAGTTTAAAGTAAACAGTCCCACAACTAACGTCATTTTTTTCACCCGAGAAGACAATATTGGTTTAGCTGTAGAAGCTTTTGAACATGGAGCGCGTGACTATATTATTAAAAACGAATTTATGTTTTGGCGATTAAATTTGGTTTTGAGACAATGTATTCAACATCTTGATTTGGCACGCCATCTAGAACGTAAAAAACGATTTATTGTTTACGGTGGCTTGCTTACGTTATTTTTTCTGTTGATAATAGCGGCAATTGAATGGGGACTAATGGAAAATTGAGAAGAGATATTGAGAAGTAAAAGTAAGTGTTAGAATAGAAGCTTAATATACAGAAGACATCAGATCAGATTTAACAGTTCATTAGATTTCAAAACACAAAACGAAGCCCACTAAAACCACTACCCTTTTAATAACTAACTTCTGAAAACCAACCTCCGAATACAAACCAAGGCCGTAATCATTGTCAGCTTTTCACTCAGTTTACTGTTGGTATTGTTTATTGCCTTAAATGCCAACAAGCATTTATACAAGATGGCCAATAATAATGCTGATTTATATAGTGCTTACAAGATTTCAGAATTGCTAAAAGGTTTTAAATCCAACCTCCAGCAGTTAGACATCAAACAAAAAAACTACGACATCACAGGCGATCCTAGTTTTCTGGTTGAATACAAAAAAATAGAACATGAAATAAAGTCTTCGTTGCAGGAAATGGAACAGTACTTCGATTCTAAACCAGAAGAGGCGTTGTTCTATCGATTAAAAGCATTGACCACGGAAAAAATAGTATCGATTAAGGATTTAAATCAACAAAGCAACTTAGCCGGCTTTCAAGGTAAGACTGAATTCATTAATAGCGACAACCGTATCATTGAGGTGATTGATAACATCAATAACAATTTAAGTTCAACCACACGTCTACTTATAGACGAAAGCACCAACTACATTCTAGTTTCAAAAAAATGGAGCATCCTACAAATTGTAATTGCCATAATAATATCAGCTGGTGCTTTGTTTATTTTACTATACGATATAAGTATCCGAAATAAACTCGAAAAACAGCTTCGGTTTGAAAAACAACGTGCCGACCACAATGCTGAGTTGAAGGAACAATTTATGGCCAATATGAGCCATGAAATCAGAACTCCCATGAACGCGATAATAGGTTTTACCCATTTGTTATCGAAAACTAACCTAACCCCTGAACAGCTAACCTTTCTTGGCGCCATAGAAACTAGTGGCAATAATTTACTCAATCTCATCAATGACATTTTAGATTTCTCAAAAATTGAGGCCGGAAAAATGAGTCTTGAGCGCATTCCAATTCCGCTTCATGAATTCTTAGATTCAATAGCCCTTTTATTTACAAATAAAGCCAAGGAACGCCCCATTCACTTTTCGGTGCAGCTCTCAGCTAATTTACCACAAACGATAATTGGCGACCCAACACGATTGTCACAAATCTTGGTCAACCTCATTAACAATGCGATCAAATTTACATCTGAAGGCAGCGTAACTTTGCATGTATCGAGTAAGCCCATAAGTTCAACACAAGCGGTCATTTCCTTTGTTGTAAAGGATACAGGAATTGGCATTGATGAAGATAAAATTGAACAAATATTCGACCGTTTCAATCAAGGAAATAGACAAACTACCAGGCTGTATGGTGGTACGGGGCTCGGTTTATCCATCGTAAAAAGTTTAACAGATTTACAAAACGGACAGGTTACGGTTAAAAGTAAGCTTGGAATTGGCTCTGAATTCACTGTCTCCATTCCATTCACACTTTCAGAGCGTATCGAATCATCTAGCGCAAATCCCGTACCAGTTAGTCAATTAGTGGGTTCTCCATTGATTTTATTAGCAGAGGACAATGAACTGAACAAACTTCTGGCAACTCAGTATCTAACCGGTTTTGGCTGCAAGGTCATTACTGCATCAAATGGTCTCGAAGCCATAGAAAAAGTCAAGGTTAATCAACCAGATTTAATCCTTATGGATATTCAAATGCCAGAAATGGATGGTTACGAAGCTTCTGAGAGAATAAGAAGTTTAGTAAAAAAACCAATTCCTATTATCGCCATGACTGCGCATGTATTGCCCGGTGAAAAAGAAAAATGTTTGAATCATGGCATGAACGATTATTTGACAAAACCTTTTGAAGAAATCACCTTATTTAATCTAATTAAAAAACACACCGCAGATTTCATAGAAAAATCGATATCAGAAACCGCTGAATCTTCTTATTCAAACGGGCTTGTTGATTTTGAAGACGTAAGAGCAACCACCCGCGGAAATACAAAATTTTTAATCGAAATGATCCAATTGTTTTTGCAACAAAATGAGAAGGACATGGAAATTCTAGAAACAGCAATAAGTAGCCAATCATTTGATGTATTGAAGGCTACTTCACACCGCATGATTACATCGGTAGGATTCATGGGGTTAAAGCCATTGATTGTCACCTTAAGACGTATAGAATATTTGTCTGGAAATCGAACTGGAATAGATGAAATCTCAGAAGAAATTGCGAGATTAAAAGTCTCATTCAAACAGGCGCGTAACGAATTTCAGGAGGAGTTAAAACGAATAAATGAAAATTAAGCAAAACATAGCCGTAAGTGAGTCTGGTTTTATTTTTGATCCTTCATCGGGACATTCATTTACTACCAATCCAACGGGTTTACGTGTTTTTTCCTTACTCAAAGAAGGAATGGATAAATCAGCCATAATTTCTCAACTAGTAAAGGAATACGATACAGATCAACAGACCCTTGAAAGAGATGTGAATGATTTCTTAAACATGTTACATTATTTCAAAATTCGCCAGTCGTGAAAACCAAACTGGTCATAGGGGTTACTGCTCTAAACGCTATCGATAGTCCAGGTCCGGGTATCGCTGTCATTCGATCTTTGAAGGAAAGTCAAAAGTTCGATGTAAGAATTATCGGACTCGCTTATGAGTATTTAGAGCCGGGAATATATATGCACGACTTGGTGGATAAGAGTTATCAAATTCCACTCCCAGGCGCTGGAATAGAAGCGCTTTGGCAGCGGCTTTCTTACATCCATGAGAAAGAAAACATGCATGTATTAATTCCAAATTTTGATGCTGAATTGTTCAACTTCATCCAATTAGCCGAGCGTTTGGCCGCCGTCGGGATTCGTACGTTTCTACCCTCTGTTGAACAGTTCGAAAGTCGTCACAAAACAAACCTACCTGAGCTTGGCAAATTAAGCAACATATTAGTTCCAGAAACCAAAAGTCTTAACTCGCTAAAGGACGTTAAAAATGTATCAAAAGAATGGCCATTTCCATTCTTTATCAAAGGGCGTTTTTATGATGCCATTCGGGTGTTCTCTGAAGAACAAGCTAATGCCGCTTTTCACAAACTTGCTGCAGCATGGGGTTATCCTGTAATTGCTCAAAAACACGTTGCAGGAGAAGAAGTAAATGTAACAGCCATTGGCGATGGAAAAGGAGCCACTCTCGGTGCTGTGGCTATGAAGAAAATGTATGTTACTGATAAAGGAAAGGCTTGGTCTGGTATATCCATTGCAGATCAAACCCTGCTTGGGCATTCTCAGGACCTAATAAAGGCTTTAAAATGGCCTGGAGGATTAGAATTGGAGTGGATAAAGGATAACAATGGTAACTACCAATTACTTGAAATAAATCCACGTTTTCCTGCCTGGGTGTACTTAGCAACAGGCTGCGGACAAAACCATCCGGAACTATTAGTACAACTAGCACTTGGCGAAACCCCCGAAACAAAAATAGCTTACGAAACAGGAAAGCTATTTGTTCGTTTTTCATTTGATCTACTAGTCGATATACATGACTTTGAAAAAATAACTACCAAAGGAGAACTTTAATGTCTGTCAACAAAAAACCATATGAACGCCCTTTAATCCAACGTTTAAATGCTGGAGTAACAGGTAAATTCGGACAACCTTCTCAAGCTGTTCCGTTAAGTACGATTGACGGTAATAGTATAGAAACACTGCTCCAACAATATGGTTCACCCCTCTTCGTAATAAGCGAAAACACGCTCACCCAAAGCTATCGAGAAGCTGAACGTGCATTTATGAACCGTTATCCAAAAGTTCAATTTGCTTGGTCATATAAAACGAATTATCTCGATGCGGTGTGTCGAATCTATCACCAAATGGGTGCATGGGCTGAAGTTGTTTCAGGGATTGAATATGAAAAAGCAATAGCCAATGGCGTCGATGGCTCAAAAATAATTTTTAATGGTCCAGCTAAAACAACCGCCGAACTAGAACGAGCCATTCGAAACAAATCGCTCATACACATCGATCACGCTGATGAATTCTATGCGCTTCGTGAACTTGTGCAAAGCCAACATCTAGCTGCCCGTATTGCTATTCGCGTAAATATGGATTGTGGCATTTTTCCACAATGGGACCGCTTTGGATTCAACCTCGAAAATGGCGAAGCGCTATCACTACTTGAACAAGTCTTTAGCGTCAAAGAATTATCCCTCGAAGGACTACATTGTCACATTGGCACCTTTGTCCTCTCAGCCAACAGTTACGCCATTGCTGCGACAAAGCTCAGCCAACTAGCACTTCAAATCAAACGGCAATTCCATCATTCCATTAAATACCTTGATTTGGGCGGTGGCTTTGCGTCAAAAAACACATTGAAAGGATCGTTTTTACAAGGACAAGATACCAATCCTGGCATTGACAAATATGCTGAAGCCATCTGTTCTTCTATATTAAAAAGTGGGTTTAACGAAAGTGAACTACCCTTGTTAATCCTTGAATCAGGACGTGCGCTCATTGATGAAGCGGGGTACTTATTAGGAACCGTGTTGTCTCATAAACGCCTTGGTGATGGTAGAAGTGCCTTGGTACTTGATTTTGGAGTGAACATCCTATTCACCTCCTTTTGGTACGATCACAAAATAAGTACTACGAAGGTGCACGGACAATGGCAAGAGGAAATGGTTCTCTATGGTCCGTTATGTATGAATATCGATATTATTCGTGAAAATGTGACCCTACCTCCCTTAAATAAAGGCGACCAACTTGTAGTGCATCATACCGGTGCTTACAACATGACTCAATGGATGCAATTTATCACCATGCGTCCACCTGTTGTATTAATTGATAAAAAAGAACAAGCACATATTATACGCCACCGTGAAACGTTAAACACCCTGAAAGCCGATGAAATAATACCAGACTATCTGCTCAATGAATAATACAGTTAATACAGCTCCAACTATTTTCAAATCCTTCCTCAATACTTACGGAATGGTTTGCTTCTCGAATAACAAAATTTTCGGGTTGCTGGTGCTTATTGCTACTTTTTCAGACCCCTTAACAGGCCTTTGCGGCCTTATTGCCACCTTCACGGCCATTCTTCTAGAAGAACTACTTCTTAATACGACGCCCCATCAAAAAGATGGCAGCTACACCTTTAATAGCTTGCTTAGCGGCTTGGCATTAGGAGCCTTGCTTCCACCCTTTCCATTTACCATCATTTTAGTCATGGTCATGTCTTGTTTAACCCTTGTACTTACCACTTTTTTTATTCGTACGAGTGCAAGAACAGGATTACCGTATCTCAGCATTCCATTTGTATTTATTATTTGGTTGTTGCTATTCGGATTAACCGTCTTTCATTATCCACCCTATATGTTTCGACAGGAACAACTCCATGTCTTTTCGAATTTACTTCTTCCCGACAATCATGTTCTGCTTCCAATTAAATTCTTTTTAAGAAGTTTGTCTTCTATCTATTTTCAAAACGATGAGTTAGCCGGTTTGCTTGTTCTTATTGGTCTTGTTGTCCATTCGCGCATTGCCTTTGTACTTTCTTTAGTTGGTTTTATTGGAATACAATTCATCTATTGGTTACTGCCCCATCTCCCACCTCCTAGTTTTCTTAATCTTACTATGAATGCCGTATTAATGTTACTAGCACTTAGTGGTCACTACTTACTACCTTCAAGAAGATCATTATTGGTATCCATCATAAGTCTACCATTGTTAACATTAATAAATTTAGGCCTGGGGGCCTGGTTACAGACCTTTCTGCTTCCTGCTTACTCCATCTCCTTTTCAATCACCACATTTTTAGTATTAGCGGTTGTGCATCAAAGGGGGCCATTGAGTTGGCCTAGAATTACACATATACAATACAATTCTCCTGAACAAAATTTATACAATGCCAATTCCCTCGCTCAACGTTTCAAACATTGGAAAAGCTATCAATTGAAAGTTCCCTTTTATGGTGAATGGTTTGTCTCCCAGGGATACAATGGTAAAATAACTCATAAAAAAGGGTTCAAACACGCCTTGGATTTCGTTGTTAACGATGATTTTGGCAGAACCTTTAAAAATGATGGAAAAACCTTATTAGACTTCTACTGCTACCAATTACCAGTACTTGCTGCTGCTCCAGGTGAAGTAGTATATATCAAAAATGGAATTGAAGACAATGCAATCGGCGACAGTGATTTTTTGAACAATTGGGGAAATACGGTGATCATTAAGCACGCAGACGGACTCTATTCAAAATACAGTCACTTGCAGAAAGGTGCGATTATGGTTACCACAGGACAGTTAGTCAGAAGTGGCGAAACCATTGGTGTTTGTGGCAATTCAGGACGGTCCCCAGAGCCACACCTTCACTTTCAATTGCAGGAAACAGATTTAATTGACGGGACTACCCTTCCATACCCGTTTCATGCAGTACTTCAAAACGCCAATGGTATATTAAAATTCAAGAAATATTATATTCCCAATGAAGGAGAACGAATTAAACGCCCTGTAATAAACGAGACCCTTAAACATATTTTTCAATTCTACGAAGGCCAAGAATGGCAATGGGAAACAGAAACCAATGGGAGTAAATCAATTGAAAAATGGGTCTGTCGAAAAGATCAATTCGGACAACTCTATTTACATGCCTTGGAGGCAGACGCCACTTTTTATGTGACGCAAGAAGAACAATTCATCATGAGCAGTTCTTATGCAGGGTCAAAAAAATGCCTATTGTTTAGTTTTTACAAAGCCATGCACACGGTCCCCCTTTGTTCTGAAAAAGAATTCATTTGTGAAGACGTTGTTTCGCCTGCAGTAAACGAAGATTGGTTTAAAGATGTTCTGTCACTGTGGCAACCAGCTAAACCATTACGTTACGAGAACAAAATTAGCATGCAAGATTCAACTCATATTACGCTTCATGCACAACTCAAAAACGGCGATTTTGTCGAACGTTATGAAACCCTTATTCAAAATGGTCATCTAATCTCATTTACCAACCTCCAAAACCACTCGTGCGCCCGCTTCATATCGTGTATATAATTCTGTTTACTTGGCCTACTTGTATGTTAGCTCAAGACTCTTCAACGGTTAATTCAGCCGCTGCTTTGGCGTCTATTGATGAAACCACTTGGAATTATTATGAAAAGGCACAATGGGTTGAAATGATTCATTATTGCGATAGTGTAATTGATAAAGGTATTGATTTCTACTACCTGCGCTTACGATACGGCATTGCTTGTTTTCAAACTGGTATATTTCGTGAGGCCATCAAACAATTTAAGGCCGCTGAAATACAAAACCCTACAGACGAATTGTATTTAGAATACCTTTATTATTCCTTACTCTATTGTGAGCGAACAGCTGAGGCACGGGGACTAACAAACGTTATGTCCACCTATCTTCAAGAACGATTAAATGTGAGCAAGAAGGTAGAAATAGATGTTGCAAATTTATCTACCGGCATCAAACATACCACCAATACTGATTTTCAAAATCCGCATTTTTCTGAACTAAGTATTACCCATTTCGCAGGAAGGCACCTGTTGCTCACCCATGCCCTCACTTCCTATCAACAAACAGAAAACCGATTCTCTGTTGACCAATACCAATACTATCTTAAAGGCGCTTTAGCGTTAAAAGGTGGATATGTCCTTCAAGCAGGTGTACACAGTTGGCTGGCGAAGGTAGACGTATGGAAATCCGAAAAGACGATTGTAACAAGCACTTATGTTATTTCTGCCAATGGTTCAGGACAAGGAGCACAAACAGGTACACTTTCCTCACAAGTGTTTACCTTAGTACAGGTCCCAACTACCCTGTATGGAACTACTGGCGCCATCAACATCACTAAAAATTACTCAAAACTAGGATGGAATATCGGTCTAGGAATGATGGATATGGATACAGCCTATCAATACCAAGGTTCATTTTCTATGAACCTGTATCCATTGAGAAACAATAAACTTATGATTGGCGCCACGGGTTATCTGCATAATGTCAATCAAAATAAAGTACTGAACCAAGCTTGGTCAGCATATATCAGCTATTATCCAACCAATCGCATCAATTTATATGCGAATGTATTTTTCAATAATGGTCCCAACATTACAGAAGCAATAGGTAGTTACATTTCCAATTCCATTGATTATACTCGTATGAGAAGCACGTTTATGCTCTCTGCCGGACTGACCTCCAATTTATGGCTCAATACTACCATTGGTTGGGAAAAGAAACACCACTTTACGTCCGACTACAGTTACTACTACACCCTCGTAAGTATTGGACTTCGTTATTTCCCACGTATAAAACCATAGATATGAAAGCAATTGCAATAGATGATGATCCAATGGCACTCGCCATAATTGAAAATTATTGCCGTGAAATTGAAACCATCGAGTTAGAAAAAACATTTGATGATCCGAAAACAGGCTTAAAACATCTGAATAAATTTCCGGTGGATCTAATTTTCCTAGACATTGAAATGCCTGGACTTTCAGGATTGGAATTATTTCAGAAATTAAAACAAGATGTCATGGTTATATTCATTACATCTCGTCCGGAATATGCAGTTGAAGGTTTTAATCTAATGGCCGTAGATTACCTTTTAAAGCCCTTTCAATTCGACCGTTTCAGCATAGCCGTTAAACGAGCAGGAGAATTTTTGAATTTTAAAACCAATAAAAATTCCGAGAACGACACTAAATACCTATATATCCGAGCCGATTTCAGCTTAGTGAAAATTGCCATCGATGACATAATGTATGTTGAAGCTCTGGATGATTACTTGAAAATCTACATACAAGATCAAAAAACCTTAGTGGCACGTATGACCATGAAGGGTATATTGGAAAAATTACCGAAGGAAAAATTCATAAGAGTGCATCGTTCCTTTATCGTTTCGATGAAACGACTGCAGGCTGTGCGTTCAAAAAGTGTGTTGATTGACCGAACTGAAATTCCGCTTGGCGGAAACTATGCCGACGAAGTAATAGCAGCATTCCAAGCGCGATAAAGACATTTATTTTTCAAGAATAATAGTTGTCACAGCAATCACTCCTATTAGTATTTGTGTACTGCCCTTCACAGAAAAACCCTGATTGTTCCATCGGGTAATCTCTGTTTTAATTTTAGTTTGATTGTGCAGCATTTGTTGGTAGGTTCCCTTTGTTCCAATGTGCACTAATTCCAACTCCTTTCTTTCATTATTTCCTTCAGGAGTAGTAGTAATAATAAAGCAATCACTCTCATCGGCACCAACGCCAGAATAACCTTCAAAAATTCGAACAATCACTGTTTCTGGCGAGCGAAGCGAATCTTGCGCACGGGTGAAATTAGCGAGATGGAAAAACAAAAAAATTAAGACTATCTTCTTCATGGAATTGAATTATACAAGGATAAGAAAGTTCTGTTGACTATGAAAGCTGTTAACCGCTTCAGCAAATTAACAAAAGCCGACTTTCACCCGTCTTTTCTAAAGGAGCTCTGTGTATACAAGGAGGCACTGTGCTTCCAGGATGATCCACCGAAAGTTTCCAGAGGTCTCCTAATTCCATTTTTATAATGGGAGCCGCTGACTCCACTTCATAATGCAAATCTAAAAAGTGTTCACGCAGAAAGTCATTTAAGTCGTCTTCATCTCCATTGCACTGCCTCTTTATGGCGTTTAAATACTCAGGAATTTCAGATTTCTTTCTACAGTACTTATTCGGCGCTATTTCACTTGTAGCACCATAATAAGTACATAAAAAAGTATAGGTGGATACAGGCGATTGATCTGCATGAAATGAATAAACATCTGTAGGGTAAAATGGATTGTCCACATCCCGTTCATAAAATCGAATTAGATTTACTACCGGATCTGATCCATTTAAACGTAATCGCTCCAAATCCTCTAGAATTGCATTTCGCGCCACTTTGCCTTCTGTGGTAAGCTCCAAGGAAAAAAGCTCATTTTCAGTCACAACGCGAATCGGTTCTTGAGTTGATAATTTATGAACCAACTCTTCAAAATTACCTGCCAATTGTCGTTTCCAGCACCACGCGTTACTTTGACTGTCTGAAGGAGGGTTAATCAATTCCTTGAAATCAGAGACAAAGTCTATTTGATTGAATTCATACATAAGCATGACAATTAGCAAAAAGTGCTTACCGGTTTCATGCGTTTAAACGTTGCTAACTGTAAGACCTTCGTGTGTAAATTCAATTAACTCCACATTAATTTCACTTCCATCAGAATCATTATCTGTACCGATAATCTTGATGGGTAAGGCATTTTTCAAAGTCCATGTCATTGTTGGGTTACCAGTTTCGTCAATTAACTTTATAACCACTGGTCCACGTTCAGTAGAATTCATTTTAACTTGACTGTACCATTCCTCAAACACCTTTGTATTCGAAAAAACACCCCTTTTCAAGACAATGTTGCCAACTTTTGTCATGCCGGGCATTTGAATAGTAGAAAATAACTGGCTATTGCTTTTTCTGTATTCCGTTTCTTGTGTTTCATTTTGAAGACCAGAAACCTCTTGAAATACTGATTCTATACCATTGATAGCTACAGAAAAGTAAACCTTGGGTAAGGGCCAAATAGTGTTCTCTTGATCTTCAATCATAATACACAAACTTTAGGTGAATGTTGTTTTCAAAAACTCTAAATTAAATCAACTGAAGGAATAATGCACCACTGGGGGATGAATTATTTACGTTTAAACCCTTCTAGTACAAGTTTAATTGCTGCTCTTGCTACTACAACAGTAATATTTGCCTCAATTTTTGAATTAGTATTGTCGGTAGCGGAGATGGTTCTGATAATAGTCCACAACAACCAACGCCCTGCCTAGCTAGGCAGGGTATGAGCCCAACGAGTTGTATACTCTTCAATAATTTTTTGTTTTTTTCTCGAGCCAGAGCCTTGTTTATACTATTTCTCTCTGGCTAATGCTGCACTTTTATCTGAGTAAAATTCAACATGCACCAAAACCCACGGCCTATAGTTTGCGGTACTGTCTTTACCAAATATATTGTGAGAATAAAATCGCTGAATTAGGT
>JACCDW011472516.1_pt1 | contig 39780 bp, 23 predicted proteins | sample 7449781 | NCBI WGS metagenome assembly JACCDW01 (sample SAMN15323449, study PRJNA562643) | freshwater metagenome | isolation source: river surface water | place: USA:Blue River Watershed | collected 2017-08-18 | reverse complement strand
TCGTAACAAGAGTACTTGGACTTACGGGTTATAAACCCAATAAAACATTTGGTATCAAAACTATCGCAGGTGTAACCTTCGATTCAGATTCAACTCCTGTTGAAACTACTGGTACTTTAATTCCTACTGTTACAGGTGTGACAGGAAGTACATTCTTCTCTCACTTATCAGGAAAAACTGCAACAACAGGAGATAGTGTTACTGATTTCATCGTAGAGGGAGTGTATTCTGATAATGAGTGGTTTACAATTGGTTTAGTACCTGAAGATGACACCGCTTTATTATCGGGTGACCAAATTGCAGGACCTATCGGTTCATACACTAATCAAAATTGGTACAACTATTTCTATACAACTAGTGGTGGTGGAACTGTGAACGGTTTATATTCATATTTGTTTGTATACTCAGCAGCAACATCAACTTTTGTTGTGACAAGATACAATTACACAGGTGCAACCACAAATAATTTTGGTGACATTACCGTAGCAGCGTTAAGACCAAGAGGTTCTTATTCAACTGAAGTCTTGAATTTAGAAACAACATCAAATTCTGCTTTCATTGTTACATCAGATACGTTAACAACCAATCCACTAAGTGAATTCACAATTAACGTTACAGGTGTTACAAGTGGAGCTAAAGAATTTACTTGTTCATTAGATACAACATCATCAAAATACATTACTAAGGTAATTGGATTGGATGTGTTCGATAAAAAAGCAGACGAAATTCCTGTTTATGTTCACGAAGTATACCCTACTTTAATTAAGAAGTTATGGGAAAGAGGTGAAATACGTGGTTTAAGTCTTTCTGAGGTTTATCATTCAGTTGGTGAAGATTTCTTAACTGATTGGGATACACCGGCATCACCAATGGTGGTTTCCGAAGTTCGTGGTGGTAAGGTATCTGATTTATTCCAAGTGTTTACCGTATCAGATGGTAACTCAGCAAATACTGAAGTTAAAATTACTATTCTAAATGTGGACTTAGATTCTACTGAATTTGATGTACTTGTTCGTGATTTCTACGATACTGACGATAATATGGTAGTATTGGAGAAATTTACAAGATGTACTATGGATTCAACATTACCTGGCTACGTAGCTAGAAAAATTGGTACTGTAGACGGTGAATATGAATTACGTTCAAAGTATATTATGTTAACAATGGCGGAAGAACATCCTGAAGATGCAATTCCTGCAGGATTTAAAGGTTTTGTTACTGATTCATTATCAGGAACTACCTTGGGTGATGTTAAATACAAAACATCATTCTTGGAAGCTGGCGAGGCGACAGGAACATTCACCACTTCAGGAGAACCTGTTTTAGCAGCACAAGCTGACAAATTCAAGAAAGTATCATTAGGTATCTCATCTCAAATAGGTCTTGATACCGATTTATTAAAATATAAGGGTAAAAATCCTGACAAAGTAACCGTAGGATTCCACTTATCAACAAACGCATCAAGTATTACAGGTAATACAATTACAGGTAAAGCATTTGAATGTACTCCATATGATTTGGAAGGTGTAACTAAGGGTAAGTTAGAATCTATTAACTTCCGTAAGTTTACTTTCGCAGTATGTGGTGGTTTTGATGGTTGGGATATCTACAGAAGTTCAAGAACTAACACTGACGGATATGTTTTTGGTAAAAGAACATATGTAAGTGGACATACAACTAACAATGGTGTGTTTAGTTCAACAGTAGGTAACTCAGACTATTACGCTTACTTAAGAGGTATTGAATCATACTCAAACCCTGAGGCTGTCGATATTAACATATTCGCAACACCTGGTATTAACTTTAAGGACCACAATTCTTTGGTTACACAGGCAATTGATATAGTTGAAAACGATAGAGCTGACTCTCTTTATATTATAAACGCTCCAAATGTATCAACTTCAGACGAAATTGTTGATGATTTGGATATGGCGAATTTGGATACTAACTATTCAGCAACCTATTGGCCTTGGATTCAAGTTAGAGATAACGATAACTCTACTCAACTTTGGTTACCACCAACAGGAGAAGTAGTGAAGAACATCGCTTTAACTGACAACGTATCTTATCCTTGGTTCGCAGTAGCTGGTTATTCAAGAGGTTTGGTAAACTCTATCAAAGCATATAAGAAGTTAACTCTTGATGAAAGAGATACATTATATAAGAACAGAATTAACCCAATTGCAACTTTCTCTGACACCGGTACTATTATTTGGGGTAACAAAACCCTTCAGGTTAGAGAATCTGCACTTGATAGAATTAACGTAAGAAGATTATTATTAAGAGCAAGAAAGTTAATTTCAGCAGTTGCTGTAAGATTGTTGTTCGAACAAAACGATGAACAAGTAAGACAAGAATTCTTAAGGTTGGTAAATCCAATTTTAGAAGCAATTAAAAAGGAAAGAGGTTTATATGACTTCCGTGTGACAGTATCAAATGACCCAGAGGATATTGATGCGAATACACTTAGAGGTAAAATTTACATCAAACCTACTCGCTCACTTGAATTTATCGATGTTGAATTCATTATTACACCAACAGGTGCTTCGTTTGAAAACATCTAATCTAAAAGGAGATAAAACAAAGAAGGGGTTCCGAAAGGACCCCTTTTTTTATATGGACACCATTATGGTGGAATAGAAATGTTCCACGGGGAACCAAAATTTATAAAATTAATACCATTTTATTTTACCCAGTATTATACTAGTATATTCTAGTACTAGTTTTCTAGTATTTATTATTAATATTATTCATTCTAGTTCTTTTATCTGGTGCTCTAGGAAAAAATACGAAAAAAAATTGAGAAAAACAAGCTTGACACAATAATTAACCTAAAAAAATTATTTTCCGATTTCAACATATTTATAGGAAAGTAATAATTAAAAACTTAACAAATACAAAATGGCAGATTTATTAATGAAAATGCCGGTTCCTTATGAACCGAAAAGACAAAACCGATTCATTTTAAGATTCCCTTCATCATTGGGTATCAATGAATGGTACGTAACATCAGCGTCTAGACCTAAGGCTACGATTGCTGAAACAGAAATTCCGTTTTTAAATACATCAACATACGTTGCGGGTAGATTCAAATGGGAATCTATTACAGTTAAATTTAAAGACCCAATTGGTCCATCAGCGGCTCAAGCATTAATGGAGTGGTTCCGTTTACACGCGGAATCAGTAACAGGTCGTATGGGATATGCTGCTGGTTATAAAAAAGATATTGAACTTGAAATGTTAGACCCAACAGGAGTTGTGGTTGAGAAATGGATTCTTCAAGGTACATTCTTATCAGGTTTGGATTTTGGTACATTAGACTATAGTCAAGATGCATTAGCTGATATCACTGCGACGATGAGAATGGATAGATGTATCCTTGTATACTAATATTCCAAATAAACATATAATCTGTCTTAAAGGGGTCGATTTCGGCTCCTTTATTTTTTGCCTAAACTTTACTTTATCGTAGTTATTGTATAATATTAATACTATGGAAGAATTAAGAATTGACCCAACTATTGCGTACGACGTTGTGGAGTTACCAAGTAAAGGTATTTACTACTCAACACAAAAAAAATCATTAAGAATTGCTTATTTAACAGCGGCAGATGAAAATATTTTAGCCTCACCAAATTTAATCCAAACAAATTCTTTGGTTACTGAATTATTGAAAAGAAAAATCTTAGATAAAGATTTTGATGTTGATGATATGGTCGAGGAGGATAGACAAGCGGTATTAATTTTTTTAAGAAATACAGCATTTGGTTCTGAATATAAAATGATTGTAACAGACCCAAAAACAGATAAGGAATTTACTTTTATGGCTGATTTATCAACACTTAAAATCAAAGATTTTAAATTAGAACCCGACAGTAATGGTGAATACAAGTATCTAATGAAAAAATCTAATGTTGATATTACCTTCAAATTTTTAACTAAGAAAAATGAATTAGAAATCGATAAAATAAGGGATAGTTGGAATGGAAATGGTGTTGCACCAATTATAACAAAACAACTTGAATTTATGATTAAATCGGTTGCAGGTAACAAAGACCCTATGAATATAAGAAATTTCATTGAAAGGTTACCAATCAAAGATTCTCAAGATTTTAGAAAATACATTTCTGAAAATAAACCGGCATTAGACTTAACACAAAAAATTATGACCCCTTCAGGAGAAGAAATCCAAGTTGAAATTGGGTTTGGGGTAGAATTTTTTCGCCCTTTCTACGGAATATAGGAAAGGAATGCTCGATGAGATTCTCTATCTCGTCAGAAGAGGTTTTTCATACAATGACATATTAACTATGCCTGTTTATGTAAGAAGATATTATATCAATTACATAATGGAAATAGAAAGTCCGAATTAATCTATTTATAGGTATGGCGAATATGGTTGATTATAGTAAATTCCCAAGTAACTTAGATTGGGCCTCATTCCAAATTGAATACCAAAAATCATTTTCAAAAGCGAATGGAGGTAAAACATTGGACCTTAACGATAAAAACGTTATGGAACAGATGAAAAGTGCGTTCGCAGGATACCAATCAACCGCCCCAAGTGCGGGTACAACTACAACCACAAAAACAACTAGTACAGGAGGTATTGTAGGTGGAATTGTTGCAGGTATGAAAGGAATGGGTATCGACCAATCAAATAGAGGTAACGACACAGGAGAACGAATAGGGCTTGAAGGTGTTTTGGGTACTGTAATCGATACTAATACCGGAAAATTAAAATCATTTTCAGAAATTATAGACAGTATTAAATCTGGAATTGGTGATGGTATTGTTCTACAACTTAAACAACAATCACAACTCCAAGCCAAAATCAATACTGAAACAGGACTAACAGGAGAATTATCCGAAAGTCTTAGAAGTTCAATTACCGAAGCATATCCCGCGGCGGTAAGATTGGGTTATTCATTTGAAGACATTTCCTCTGCAATATCAAGTATGACTGCGGATTTAGGAAGATTTAGACTTCTTAATGAAGAAACTATGACCGATGTTGCAATGACAAGTAGAGTTTACTTTGACTCTATGGAAGAAGGTGGTCGAGCTGCGAACGCGTTTCAAGACGTTTCAGTCGGAGCTAGGGATGCAATGTTAACAATACAAAAGGCGGGAAAAGCATCGTTAGAATTAGGTTTAAACTCAAAAGCAACATCAAAAGATTTAGTTGCAAATATTGGTAAGTTAAACGAATATGGATTTAACAAGGGAATTGATGGTTTAAATCAAATGGTTCAAAAATCAGTATCTCTTAGAATGAATATGCAAAGTGTATTCACAATCGCAGAAAAAGTTATGGACCCAGAAGGTGCTCTATCAATGGCTGCTGGATTACAAGCAATTGGTGGAGCATTTGGAACATTTAGTGACCCAATAAAAATGATGTATGATGCAACAAATAATGTTGAAGACTTACAAAATTCATTAATTGGTGCGGCTGAAAGTTTAGCAACATACAATTCAGAACAAGGTAGATTTGAAGTATCAGGTGCAAACTTAAGAAGAGCACGAGCATTAGCAAAAGAATTAGGTGTAGACTATAATGAACTTACAAAAATTGCAGTGAACGCAGCACAGAGAACATCTGCAGCTGCTGATATGATGGCGAATGGTTTAACATTTAAAAATGAAGAAGATAAGGAGTTTTTAACAAATCTTGCACAAATGAAAGACGGCAAGATGTCTATTGAAATTCCAAAAAGTTTACAAAAAGAATTTGCAGGTGCGACATCTGTTGCATTACAAGATATGACAGCTGAACAATCTAAAAAACTATTAGAATTCAGAGAAGAGTTTCAAGAAATGTCAACCGAAGATATTGCAAAAAAACAAGTAAGTTTAGTTGAAAATATTAATAGAGATGTAAACTTTTTAGCCGCACTCGCAAGAATTAGAGCAGGACAAACAGGTGAAAATTTAATAAAACAATTAGGATTTGACCCAGCAGCAGCTGCGAAAGAATCCGCAAAAATGGCCAATGCAGCGGCTTCAGGTATTGAAGTAGTATCAACCGCAGTAAACGATGGTATCAGAACATTAACGAATGCAGATGCAAGAGAAAAGGCGGCAGCTAAACCTACTGAACAAAAATCAGTACCGGTAGCGGAGGCTGAGAAAGCAAAAGCAGACGCGGAAAAAGCTAAAGCTCAGTCACAACAACAACAAACACAACAAAAAACTAAAGTTGAAATGAACATAACCTCAAATACAGATGGAGATTCAGTAAGGAGAGCGGTACTAAATGACCCATCAGTTGTAGATAAATTTTTCTCTGAATTAAGTTATACTTCATTACCAAAATAATAAAAAAATAAGATAAAACCTATTTATAGGAAACGTTAATAATGCCAAGTTACTTAGATTTCAACTCGACTAAAAATTTTAGGGATTACATATTAGGAAAAAACATATCTACTCCTAATGGTCCCCAAACATTTAATGCGAGTGGATACGATGTACAAAAGACATCAGACTATGCTGTTATTGACTCTGGTACAGTCGAAAACGACAGAGACAACCAGTTATCCCAAACACAAAATGGTAATATTTTTAAACCATTAGAATATACAATAACAGATGTTATTGACACATTACCAAGAAGAATTAATTTACAATTATACCCATATTTTACAGGTAATTTAAATCATAATATCATTGGAATAATGTCCACTGACAATTATGATAATGAATCCGAACTTTTTAAGTTTGCTGCTAACAATATTAGAAAAAATCCACAAGGACCTGTATTTGCAAGAATACAACAAAATTTATATGCATCTACGGTAGGTAGAGCAAGATTATTAGATGCATTAAATGGTAATACCGCAACTGCAGTTAATATTCTTACAGGTAGAGAACCTTTAGTTGAATTCAATAATAAAATCACTGTTGCAAAGACATTAGCGGGTAAGGGTATTGATTTTTTACAAACAGTAGCAGGAGTTGAATTTCCATTTTCTGAAATACCGGGAGACTACTTATCAAACCCAAGAAATCCAATTAATGTAAGACCACAAGCAAGAAACGAATTACAAGCAATATATCAAGACGTTACTGGTGCAATTGGTTCATTATTAGGTATTCAAAGAAGACCTAAGTTGTCAAGAAAACCTTCAGACTTATTGATTGAATATATGGGAGAGGGTCAAAGACAAAGATTATATGATTTAATCTCATATTCGAAATATGGACCAAATTACACCACAAGTGCAAGGTCACAGAATTCATCCAAACTATTCAATTTTGCTGATAAAATTGCGTCAGGTGCAAAGTCTCTTTTAGGATTAGAAGCTCCAAGAGCGGTGTCTTATATTGGAGATGATAGGGGTAATGATGTAAAATATGCGATGAATGATTTTAACGATAGACCCGTTAGAAGTTCATTTTACCTAAGTTCAATGTTTGATTCTGTTGCTGCGGGTCTTCTCCACCAATCAAAAAACATTACAGAAGGAGGACCAATTGGTGGAAAGTTAACTTGGATTAGTAGAAAATCACAAAATAAAATAGGATTATACAATAAAGAATTTGCCTCTGAAGAAACACAATATACTGATTCAGCATCATATAGATTTAGATTTAGAGACGATTCAATATTAGGTATAACACAAGAAATATTAGACACCTTACCTACAAACGGATTAGAACAACATTCTCACGTTGCAAACGTCATCGACCAAACAAGTAGAATCTTTAGAGATGGTGGAAAATCTATGTCGAGAGGTTCTAATGTAAAATACGTAGATAAGTTTAGTGGAGATGAAACAGGTGTAGAATATTGTAGAGTATGGACAAAAGATAGGTCACATCTAAATTATTCTGACACAATGAAAAGAACAGGTTTAATACGAAAGTTCGATTCAAGTGTAATGACCACCCCATATAATTTAAACATATATCCAAATTCTGATGGTAAATCATCATTTGACCAATCGACAAATATTGTTAAAGGTAATGGTGGATTTTACGCAAAGAAATATATGTTTTCTATTGAGAACTTAGCGTGGAAAGCATCGAATGTACCGGGTTACACCTATAACGATTTACCGTATTGTGAAAGAGGACCTAATGGAGGTCGTGTTATGTGGTTTCCACCATATGATTTAAAGGTATCTGAACAAAATAGTGCTAAGTGGGAAGAAAATAGTTTCTTAGGGAGACCAGAACCGATTTACACATATCAAAATACATCAAGAACTGGTTCAATATCATTTAAAATTGTTGTTGACCACCCAAGTATTTTAAACTTATTAGTTAGAGAACATTTTAAAAATATGTCAGATGATGAAGCTGACAACTATATTAACGCATTTTTTGCCGGATGTAAGGATTTAGATTTTTATGATTTAATTAGAAAATATACAACACTTGAACAAAGTGATATTGAAAAAATTCAGAATTATTTAAATTATTCAGGTGATAGACCAACAATCGAAAGATTAAGAACTCAGATTGACCCGGTTAAAGAACCAAACAAACCCGATATACCTTCAACATCCACAGTATTAGGAAACACAACTAACACAACATCCGAACCAATCGGAAAGAAGTTTATTTTATATTTTAAAAACGATTACCCACAAATATTGAACAATAATGAATTAGATGGTTTAAAATTTTCAGATGAATATAAGTCATACTTAAAAACTTCATACATTAAAGATTTAACCGACGGATTAATAAAAGATAATGACGGTCTTTTCAATACATCACACGCTTGGGGTCCAAAAAGTAAAAACGATTACAAGGTTATGTATGGTGAAGAAATTACAACTTTTCCCGACACCGCTAAAATTGCAGAATTAACCGGAAGAACAATTACAGAAATAGATAAAGGTTTTGAGACATTAGAAAAAAACTATAATGAATTAAAAACATTTTTAACGGAGTTAAAAAAATTAATTAAAGAGAAAAAAATTCAAGAAGTTGAAGTGGCGGTATTCTCGTCAACATCATTTGTTGCTGACGAAAATTATAACTTAAAACTTTCATTTAGAAGAAGTGCTAGTTTGATGAAGGAGGTTTTAGAAGGTATCAAAAACGAAACCGTAACCGAACAAATAAAAATAGATTGGAAAGGTGTGAACCCACAATCAACTGACAAAAAACTTGATGTAAATTATGGACCAATCGATTTTAAGACATTAGGTTATGATATTCCTGGTCAAGTAAAATTTATAGGTGTCTCTAATAAAGGGGAACAATTTTCAGCACAAACCGCAGAGAATAAAAATGTTAACTGTCATAATTTAGAAATAAAGAGTAATAAAAAATTACAACGCACTGCACCTGTAACATTTTGGTGTAGAGAAGCTAGTGTTGCAATTAAATATAAAACATTACCAGAGACACCACCAGAACCAACACCAACACCTGTAGTTCCTGGAGTAACTCCTGAAATTCCTAAAGTTAATATTATACCATATAAGGAAGGTGGAAAAATTCCACCTCCACCAATTGACGAATTAAAAAGAATCGTGATGAAGACATTAGGGGAATGTTACTACTTCAAAAAATTTGAAGAGACTTCACCTGTTGCATTCGGTTCTTTAAAAGAAAAATTAAAGTATTTCCATCCAGCATTTCATTCCACAACACCCGAGGGATTGAATGCAAGACTTACTTTCTTAAATCAGTGTGTTAGACCGGGAGATACCGTACCGATAAAAGGTATTAGTGACGAATCCGATTTAGCGGCAAGAAATACTACTTTTGGCCCACCACCAATTTGTGTCTTAAGAATTGGTGATTTTTATCACTCAAAAATAGCAATTAGAGATGTTAATATACAATTTGAAAACTCCACTTGGGATTTAAACCCCGAAGGTATTGGTATACAACCAATGATAGCGGATGTTACATTACAAGTTAGTTTTATCGGTGGTCACGGATTAGAAAAACCTGTTGAAAGATTACAGAACGCTCTTTCATCTAACTTTTATGCAAATACTGAAATTTATGATTACAGAGCAACCGCAACCGAAGATAGAAGAGCATTTAATAAAGAAGAGTTGGAAAAGTTTGCAATTCCACCTCAAAATAATTCTTCGGGACAAGTACCACAAAATAATCCCGATTCACCAAATAATGTTACTAGAGGAATCTATATCGGTACACTAACAGATAAGAAATTATCATATGATACTCTTATAGACAATGTATTTAAAAACACTCAAGATTATTTAAATGGTTACCAAACCGCGGTAAAAAACAACACAAAAGAATATGGTGAAAAAATTGCAAGTATTTTATTTTCACCGTCATATAGAGAAACAAAAGATTTTGTTGCTCAAACTAATGGGAGTCCAATAACAATAGAAATGTTGGGAGTCTCCAAACAATCAAAAGTCACTAGTGAATTATTAAGAATATTTCGAATGAAATTAATGAGTAAGTTAGATAAGATAACAATAACAAATCTTTTTAATTTAACAACAGAACTAAATAATCCACTGACTGGTTATACTGAAACGTATTTAAAACCGATTGTTGCTGAAGAATTAAAAAATGCTCTTACAAGTTTAGAAGATAAGGGTATTAAATTAACAAAAGAACTTGATTCTAGTAGAAATCTACTAATCAAAACATTAGATAAATTAAATTTTATACTTGAGACAACTCACGATGGTAAAATATCTGAAACTAACATAGTTTCAGGTGCGACGTTTGATTATTCAAACCCAACAGGTTTTACAAAAGATAAAATTTACAAACCATATGAAGAATGTGTTGACTTTTTACATAAAATTGGTCCTAAAATGTTAGAAAAGGTAGACCAATCTTTTGTAATATCTCAATCATCAGTAATATCGGACGATGAATTTAGAGAGTTTGTTGGTATTCTTTTAAGGGAGAAGAAACAAATATTATTAGATACACTATCTAAAAAAGATTCTACAAATTTTAATGCTGCGGTAATTAAGATTATAGACCAAAAATTAACTAAGTTTTTTATAACACCTAAAGAAGTAGAACCAAAAGTCGGTAAACTACCAATTAGAAAGAACACAAATAAGGTTGAGTTTGACATTGTTAATGAAGACTTTGTATTCCCACCTGACCAAAAAACAAATTTAATAAAAATACATTCCGCCGACACAAAATTAGGAACTAACTTAAACTACTATAGCAAAGCAAAATGAGTAACCAATATTTTGATAGATACCAATATTTTTTAGAGGACGGTAGTTTTAAAATCGTACCAGGCATTGAAATACCAATCAAAGGCTCGGACAAGTATTTTCAATATAAAAAAGGTAAGAATAGACTTGATAAAGTTTCACAGGAATATTACGGAACACCATATTTTGGATGGTTGATTATGTTAGCAAACCCGCTTGCGGGAAGTGTTGAATTTGAAATACCTGACAATTTTCTAATTAGAGTTCCATTTCCACTAGTGCCAACTTTGCAAGACTACAAAAGAGGAATAGAATTGTATAAGTTATACTATGGCGAATAAGAAAGGAACAACAAATGACATATTAGTTAAGGTCGACCAAAACAATTTAATGTACATCGACCCCAATAGTGTCATTAATAAAGATGGACAAGTACTACCAAGAGAAGTACAACCCGAAAACTTAGTTACCTACGTTAACTTAGAAGCGGACCTTATCCCGAGAACAACACTTATTTCAGGAAACGATACGAATACATTAACATCAATTGCTAAGGGTACGTTTAATTTAATGCGTAACGCTGAAGGTAGAGACTTCGATAGTAAATGGACTGAGTCATATACAGAATATGACCAAAAATTTGTAAAAGACAAAGAAGGTAATAAAGTACCGATAGACGAATTCTATCAACACGACAGTACTGCTCAAAGTTTTGGTATCGATAGTATTAGTATCAGAATCGAGGGTATGAACTTAATACCTCAAGTAAACATCAAATTTATTGATGTTAGAGGTAAGACACTTTTCGAGTCTCCTGAAAATTCACCTTACAAAGCGTTTTTTCATTTACCTTGGCCAATATTTTATCTAACGGTAAAAGGTTTTTATGGTAAAGCGATAAGATATAGATTACACTTAGTAAAATTCAACACAAGATTCAATTCATCAAATGGTAACTTTGAAATAGAAACAACTTTTGTTGGGTCCACATATGCATACTTAAATGACATCCCATTGGATGGTATTATGGAAGCAGCATATATGTACCCAATCGAAGTCGTAAAGGATACTAAATTTAATGAGAAAACCAAAACATACGATAAGACAATTAAGAAAACAAGTAGAGGGTATTCAGTTTTAAAGTCCGTTTATTCCGAGTATAGACAAAAAGGATTATTACCCAAAACATTTCCTGATAGAACACTAAGAGAAGTAATTGCAATTGCTCGTAGATTAGAAAGTATTTTAGAAGAAGAGATTTTTTCTAAAACTGTTGACCCACGAATATTAAATGATGTGGCTCAATTCGATAGAACAATGCAAGAATTTGAAAAATCAATTAAAAATTGGAAAACAAAGTTTCTTAGTGCTGAATTTTTTACCGATAAACCTGATGAAACTATTGAATATAACGTTCATTTAGATAAAACAGGTAAACACGCAACAACATTTGAACTCTTAACCGGAGAAACCGCGGGCTCTTTATTCCTAATAATAAAAAACTTCACCAACGCAATTGATAGTAACCAAGCATTTGGTAAAAGTAGAGACAACAAACTACTAAAAGATAAGACAATAAAAATTAGAACGATATCGTCATCCGCTTTATTGAATGTTAAAAGTTATTGTAAGTCCGGTGCAAAAATCGGTGTCAATATAAATGGGATACTGAATACACTTTATACCATACAAAAAGAATACGTTGAGGAGAGAGCTAAACTCGAAAGGGTTATAGAAGAAAGAATGAACAATATCATTAAGAGAAAAGATATTGGAATTGGATTTGAACCGACTATAAGAAATGTTATTGGTTTAATATTAGCAAACGCAGATACATATATTCGTTTATTAAAAGACGTTCATTATAGGGCCTTTCAGGTTGCGGAGGAAAGAAAAAACATTTTAAACGCGGTTAGTACCGATAGTATTGGTGAATCGATATATCCTTGGCCTGAAGTAAAAAAACCGGCAACAGGTAAAAAACAAAATGTTTTAGTTTATCCCGGTTCCTATGAAATGTCAAGAACATTACAAAGTTATGATACGAGATTGTGGCCGGAAGTTGATTTTGTAGAAAACTACAATGCGGTTGCAACTAAAAAAACCGAACCGGCTGACGAAAAAGAAACAGGACCTGAACTTATTAATTTTTTGTCTGATAATGATTCAGATAAAAACAAGAGAAACGAAATTAGTCTTCTCACTACTTTCATCGATGTTACACCATATGGTGATAAATCGATAAGCTCAATATTATATGAGATTTATGAGAGAGCAAAATATTTCACCGCTGTCGATTCATTTAAAAACGAAACAATTAGAGAATTGGCATTATTGGAGTTCGACAACATAAAAAACCAAATTGCTGAGGATTTTGATATTATTGAAATTCTTAAATCAGAAGTTAAAAATGTTAGTGCTCTTAAAAAATATATGCTAGGGTTTTCCGCTTATGAAAGATACCCATATTATGAAGACCAACAACCAACAATACCTTATATTAAAGAGTCGTTAGATAATGGTTTTAAGATAGAACAATATAAACCAAAAAATAATGTTGTAGACAATAAGGCGTTATATCCAAACTTAGCAAAAAATTTATTGGAATATATTGGGGAGGAATACAGAACCAAAATGTATCCATTTAATTCTAATGAATATATTAGTTACCTAAAAATGTATGGATATACAGATTACACTGCAAATCAAATTCATTTAAAAGGAATGGTTAGATTGGACACTGTAGAATCTTTAGCATCCTCGTCAATAGAACCAAATATGTGGCACTATGCTGAGGATAATCAATACGTTCAAAATACAGGTTCAACGGTTCAATGGAAAACTGGTAAAAATTTATTTGATAATTCATTATCATTCGACACCTTAAACTATACAGGTGGAACATATAACGGTAAAGAATATAGGTTTATATTAAACACACCATATTTCCATAAACAATTATATAAAGATTTTAGAAATCCAAAGACAAAAGGAAGATACGCGGGGTCCGCTTACTTACTGTTGTCTCAAATGAATTTTAAAGCACTTTCACATCAGGTTGCAGATACATTAAACATCATTGTGAGTGCATTTGCGCATTCACCACAATCAGGTGTCTTGATGTCAACATTATTTAAAGAATTAGCGGCGACACATTATATACCATATCATTTAGTACTTCAATGGGGGGCGGTGTATCATAGATATAAAAAATATCTTACAGAAGGGGAAGACATTCTTTCAGGAATGACAGAACCTATTGATATGAATTTATTCTTTGATAATAATCAAAATTTGACTTACAATTTTACACTGACCGGTGGTACTAATACAAATTATAGTCTAACAAGAAATAATGAAAAGAGTTATGGATTCACACCTTTTTACCATTCAATATACCACCAAGTTGTAAACGATTATACATTTTATGACCCATTGTCGACAACTCCAAATACGAACTATGTTAATGCAATAAATCAAGGAGTAATAAAACTTTTCCCAACAAGAGGAGAAGGTTCTTTGAGTTGGAATGTGTTAATCGACAATTCAAAGTTTGACAATACCAAAAAAACTTTAACCATACTACCGAGTGGAGGATTAAGGGAGTCTAATTATAGTGGTTATACAAGACAACAACAAGATAACTTTAAAACAATATGGGGGGACCCCTTACAATTTTTAAATTTAATGATAGGTTCAGCACAATTGTCGAACCCAAAGAACTATGCCCCATTATATAGTGGATTAACATCACCAACTTATAAACAATATTTTACAGATAAAGACGGAGTTCCAAGTATATCATCTTCAAATAAGAAAATTATTGATTTGATTGGAACATTCAGTCCCGAATTATTAGATGCTTTTGAGGAAATGTTTTTAGACTTCTCATCGGACACAATTAACGATGAAGTCAACCAAAATAAATTTAATTTCAAGTACAATAGTTTTAAATCAATTCTTAAAGAATTATCTACAATAGATTTTTCTTCGGAAGACAAGTTTTCAAAGACAGAGGATTTAAATAACTTCTCATTAAATGTTTATTGGAGACAAAGGGAAAAAATGTTTAAAATAACTGAATCAATACTAAGTAATGATAATTTAGTTAAACTTACTATCACAAATCCAAAAGGAATCGACGCTCACGTTTTAGGTGGTTTTGCACAAGTAAACGTTGAAAGATTCTCAACAGGTATTGATTTTGATAGTGGACAAATCGACCAAGATACACAGAACGCGATAGAACTTTATGTTGGTGAAGATATAAGTGGATATTATGTTGACTTTTTTAGATATAACAATATTGAATTAAATGAAGAGAACGTAAAACGATTTAGGTTCTTAATTTATGTTTATGCGGGATATGTAAAATCCGGAGGAACGAACACAAAACAAGCATTCATCAATTATTTAAGAAACAATATTATATTAAAAGACTCCGACCCAATTTCAAAAGTATCGGGACAGGAAAATAGATTGATATTATTTTTAGACACCCTAATCGGCAGATTCTCAACACTCAAAGCAGTGGCGGGGGTACAAAGATTAAAAATTGATAGGGGGTATAACGATGATTTAATTAAATTAGAATTATACAACTACTTTAAATCGTTTAATGATAAATGGATTGCGGGTAATTCAATTGGACAAAGAGGACTATTAGAGGAGTTTTTATTTTTAAATAAAGCCAATGTTGATATTGGTGACGATGTTTACATTGATATTAAGAAATTAATTGAAATTGGAGACCAACGAAATTCAAAAAAACAAAACCTTTACGGAACAATATCAAATCTTATTGTAAGAACAGGATTTGATTTAAGACCACTTCCTGCTTACGTTAATTTCTATGGTACTAATTTTAATAACAAAGTAAAAACTACACCATCTAAAAGTGTGGCTAGTAATATTTTTGGTTCTTTTTTAGAGGTCGATTATCAAGAGTCATCACCTAAAATCATTTTACAATATACAGGTCCCACATCTAAGTACTTAGAATTGAATGAGATTAATAAGAAATTCCTATACAAGGACGACAGTTTCAATATTAGTCAAACCAATAATAACCCGATATTAGTGGCGAATGACGCATTTACGAGAGTTGATTTTTATAAATCTAATAAAGCAGTTGCGTTTGAGGTAAGTTTCGGAGACCAAAATCAAGGAATCTTCAAAGGAATTGAATTAGACCAATCTTCAGTTAGAAACACATCAGAATCTTTCCAAGTATTAGAAAATTTGGGAGCAAGTGAAACAGGTTCAAGCACCGCTCAAGTGGATATTGGTTTGTTCGACATCTATAGGTCACAATCCTATACTTGTAATGTAACAATGATGGGAGATGTGATGATACAACCAACAATGTATTTTTATCTTAAAAATATACCACTGTTTAAGGGTACATACCTAATTCAAGAAGTTAATCATAGTATTAGAAACAATGTGATTGAAACGTCATTTAAAGGAACAAGAATACCTATAACATCTCTACCTGACCCTAAAGATTCGTTTATGGCTAGTTATCGTGCACTATTCGATAAGATGGTGGCAAAAGCGACTGCTAAAGTTAAAGAGGCTGATAAAGTATTGAAGAATGTTAAAAATGGCGATAAGGTGTTTACTGACACTAAGGGCAATACGTATTCATATAACACAGGGGGTAAAGAAGTTAGTGGTGAAAAGATAATCGAAAGAGCGTCAATAACTAGTTACGGAGTTCCGTACAATGGTTATGAGGGTCAGAAAAATATACAATTAGCACAATACGAGGAAGGTGAATGGTTACGAGCAATTGTGACACCTATGGGAGGTTCAAAATATACGCCAGCGGATGATGTTGATTTGGGAATTGTAAGTAGATACGAACACCTATCAGGTTCAACTATGATTAATGAAAAGGTTAAATGGTTGGATGTTAAAAATACGGGAGATAAACAACAATTCTACTCAACTCAAATTAACCTTGGAGGTTCATTAACCGCCAATGACCTCATTTCTAAATACGGTAATACTGAATTCTACAATCCAAAACCTAATGTTAAGAAGAAAGTAACCATTAAAACATCATTTGATTATACAAATAAGAAGTTTAATGGACCGATACATTATGGTATGTCACCTGATTATGGTATATCAATGTCTAAGTCACTTATGTCCCAACTTGATTTATATGAGGGAGATGTGGTATATTTCAGGTTAACTACGTAAATTTAAAAAATTCTTGATATTTATATTTATAACAAAAATATTATGGACAATTTAAAAATAAATAATACGGCGGACCAATTCTTAAACCAAAAACAGGTTACCAAGATATCTAACGATGGAATGGAACGTGAAGAATGTGATTTAGTAACTGGAGAATGTTATGTTATCAGGTCAAAAGATGGTATAGTAGAAAGAATAAATAAAAAATACATTACCGAAGACGGTAGACAACTATTACAAGATTAATACTATGTTAAAGGAAAAACTTTTAGAAGAATTAAATCGCTACAATGCGATTAATAGATACACCCAAAAATTAGTCTTAGAACAAGATATGGGTGCAGATGCGGCGGCTGCTGCAGTTCCACCGGCTGACCCATTAGCGGGTGCTCCCCCACCGGCTGACCCAATGGCGGCAGGAGCGGACCCTATGGCTGCAGGGGCAGACCCAATGGCAGCAGGAGCGGACCCGGCAGCGGGAGGAGTTCCACCGGCTGACCCAATGGCGGCAGGAGGAGCAGAAGCACCTGCAACTGCTGAAACTGAAGAAATTGATATTACCGATTTAGTTAATATGACCAAATCTATCAAAAATGAAATGGACAAGAACAAAGATGAGGGTAATTCTGTAATTCAGAAAATGGATAGTGTTTTTGGTAAATTAAATGATTTGGAACAAAAATTAGCTCAAATGGACTCTGTTATTTCAAAAATAGATGAGTTGGGTAGTAAAATTGAACAAGTAAAACCAAAGACCCCACAAGAAAAATTAGAAATGCGTTCTTTAGACTCATATCCGTTTAATCAAAATCCACAAGACTTCTTTAGTCAAAAACAAAATGAAATGCAAGCTTCAGGTAAAAATGAGTATGTATTAACAAAGGATGAGGTTGAAAACTACGGTCAATCCCAAATAATGAAATCTTTTAATCCAGACGAAACTAATGAACCTCAGTTCTAATGTAAATTTTTTATTACAAACCCAAACACAAATTAAAATACTACACTGGCAGACCAAAGGTTATGCTAGACACCAAGCTTTTGGTGAAACTTATAGTAATTTAGACGCGTTAATTGACGACTTTGTGGAAATCTATATGGGTAAGTATGGAAGATTTTCACTAAGCGAAAATGAAAAGAAGATATCAATAGACAATTTAACAGAATTAGATTTAACGGCTTTTATGAAAACCGTAAAATCCGAACTTATCGGAATGTCTAACGACTTATCTAAAGACAAAGATACAGATTTATTAAATCTTAGAGATGAGATGTTGGGACTTTTCAACAAATTATCGTACCTCTTAACGTTGGAATAAAAAATTCCCAAAAAAGAAACAGAGCCGGGTTTGACAATCCGGCTTTTTTTGTTTATACTTTACTTATAACACATTAATAAATTAAAATTCAATTATTATGGGAGTATTAGATTCAGTTCTTGCTCAGTATGAGAAGAACAAACAGTCAGCTACAAGTAGCAACACAAACAAAGTGTCTCAAGAAGACAGAATGAAAAAGTATTTCACCACCGTATTACCTAAAGGTGTACGTAGTGCTGAAAAACGTATTCGTATTTTACCGCCTGCAGATGGTGGGTCACCATTTGTACAAGTTAAATTCCACGAGATTCAAGTGGACGGTAAATGGGTAAAACTTTATGACCCAGCTCAAGAAGGTAAACGTTCTCCATTAAATGAAGTTCACGAAAGTCTAATGATGACAGGTGTGGATTCAGACAGAGAATTGGCAAGAACATATCGTTCTCGTACTTTCTACATTGTTAAAGTTATCGACCGTGATAACGAACAAGACGGTCCAAAATTTTGGAGATTCAAACACAATACTAAAATGGACGGTGTTTTGGATAAAGTTCATCCAATTTTTAGAACCAAAGGTGATATTACCGACCCAACTACAGGTCGTGATTTGATTATCACATTAGCACTTACAAAAGCCGGTAATGGTAAGGAATACACAACAGTAAGTTCTGTTATTCCTGATGACCCAGCACCACTTCACACAGATGGAGCAACTTCAAACCTATGGGTTAATGATGAATTAACTTGGTCAGATGTTTATTCTAAAAAAGGAGAAGACTATTTGGAAATGGTTGCACGTGGAGAAGTACCTCGTTGGGATAGTGAAGCGAAGAAATTCGTATCTAATTCAGCGGGAGAAGCAACAGTTGGAGGCACTTCAAGTTCAGCGGTAACATATGAAGACCCACAAGTGGACGATGAATCAGATTCTGATTTACCATTCTAATTAATCGAAGACACTCTCTACGACTATTTGGTTTAGAGAGTGTCTTTTTAAAACTACTCAAATATGGCAGGTATTAAAAAGAACGATTTCAGTTCGTTCAAAAAAAAGTTTTCAAAAGAGGCGGAATATAAACCAGACCGTTTCTTTGATTTAGGTGATGCATTTTTAGATGCAACAGGTCTTCCGGGCCCGGCAATCGGACATTTAAATATGTTCTTAGGTCATAGTGACACAGGTAAAACCACCGCATTAGTAAAGTCAGCGGTAGATGCACAAAAGAAAGGGATACTTCCTGTTTTTATTATTACGGAACAAAAATGGAGTTGGGAACACGCTCAATTAATGGGATTTAATAAAGAAGACGATTTCTATCTCTTCAATAGTGACTTCGAATATATTGAACAAATTACTGATTTCATTAACGAAGTATTAGACGCACAAGAAAAAGGTGAAATACCACACGATATTTTATTCCTATGGGATTCTGTTGGTTCAGTTCCTTGTAAGATGACATATGAAGGAAAAGGTGGTAAACAACACAATGCATCTACTTTGGCAGATAAAATCGGTATGGGTATTAATCAGAGAATTTCAGGTTCAAGAAGAACAGATAAAAAATTCACTAATACATTAATTATCGTTAACCAACCTTGGGTTGAATTACCTGATAATCCGTTTGGTCAACCTAAAATTAAAGCAAAAGGTGGAGAAGCAATTTGGCTTAACTCGACATTAGTTTTCTTATTTGGTAATCAAAAAGGTGCAGGAACTACCAAAATCTCAATCACAAAAGATAAGAGAAAAGTAAAAATTGCAACAAGAACCAAAATCTCAATTATGAAAAACCACGTAAATGGTTTAGGATATGAGGATGGAAGAATTCTTGTAACAGCACACGATTTTGCTAAAGGTAGAGACGATGCTGAAGAAAAGAAAAGTATTGAACAATATAAAACCGAACACGGAGATTATATTACCAACAAACTTGGCGTTAATGTTACAGACGCAGATATTGAAGTTGTAACAGAGGAGGAGTAATAACATAAAAAATTTAAATGTCAGTTTTACTTGTTGATGGAGATAATCTACTTACAATTGGTTTCTACGGTCTCAAAAATCACTACTATAAGGGAAAGCACATTGGAGCAATCTATCATTTTATTAATACTCTTAGAAGAGCGTTTGAGATTTACAAATTAGATAAAATTGTAGTTTTTTGGGATGGAGAAGATTCAGCTTCACTTAGAAAAAAGATTTATCATCAATACAAAGAAAATCGAAGAAGTAGACTCAGAACTGATGAAGAAATTGACAATTACAACTATCAAAGACAAAGAGTAAAACAATACCTCGAAGAACTTTATGTTAGACAAGGTGAGTTTGCAAATTGTGAAACTGATGATTGTGTTGCGTATTATGTTCAAAACTCACCAAATGAAGAAAAAATTATATACTCATCTGATAGAGATTTAGCACAACTTGTAAATGAAAAAACACAACTGTTTAATCCATCTCACGGAAAATTATACAAGAAACTAGACAAAATTGAGTATGACCACGAGAGTATCTTAATCGAAAATGTTTTATTGGTTAAGATGCTTTGTGGTGACCCCTCCGACAATATATCAGGAATAAAAAATATGGGAATCAAAAGACTCATTAGTTTATTTCCTGAGATAAAAGAAACACCTCTCACGTTAGAACAAATTAGAGAAAAGGGAAACCTTTTATTTGAACAGGACAAAGATAATTGGCTTGTTAGGAATCTATTGACTGGTGTCACCAAACACGGTGTGTTCGGAGAGGAATTCTTCCAAGTAAATAATATGATTGTTAACCTACAAGAACCATTTTTAAGTGATGAGGCTAAAACAGTCATAAATGACTTAATAAATGAAAACTTGGACACAGAAGGTCGTTCTTATAAAAATACTATGAAAATGATGACGGAGGATGGGGTATCTCTCCTCTTACCGAAATCGGACGACCAATGGGTAAAATTTTTAGACCCATTTATGAGATTAACAAGAAAAGAAAAAAATAAGCACATCTTTAAATTTAAAAAAAAATAGAAAAATGAACAATCAAGACGTAACTAAATTTGAGTTCCTTTTAACCCTTGAAGGTAACTTTATCATTCAGAGATTCTTTAACGTTAAGGGATATAATCCAAGAGCGAGACGTTCTATGGATTTACACTACACCGTAAAAAATATTTGTGACGAAATTGCGGAAGATTTGAAAATAAAAAGTTCTGATTATATGTGTGAAAATCAAAATTATTTCCTATCTAACGAGAATGTGGAAGATAACGAACCACAAAAAGAAGAGCACTTTTTATTGGAAGTTAAGTTAAATGACGATGTATTTATTTCAAGAATCTTCCCGGCTCACGTCTATCATCCAAAGGCAAGATACGCCGTTGATATTAGACCAAAAGTTAGGAAAATTTTGTCAGAGTTAACTGATGTTTTGTCAGACTATGAACTCGAAACAACTTACTTACAGTATGAACTTTAATAAAAGAATTTTTAATATATAAACATATACATCAAATGAGTGAAAAGAATTTTGGACAATTAGGACCGACATTTCAAAAATCGTTAATCAAAGTAATAATCGAAGACAAGAAGTTTGCGGTAACCATCATTGATGTAATTGAAAGTAAGTATTTTGACGGACCATATTTCAGGTACATTATCGAGAATGTAAAAGAAATGTATTCAAAGTATGGTGAAATTCCTTCATATGACACTGTTGGTCAGAAAATTATGAGTGAAAATACGAAAGACACTACTACGTCTATTCACATTGACACCTTAAAAAATATTAGAGACCACGAGTTAACTGACGAAGGATGGATTAAAGACACCGCAATGAATTTCTGTAAACAACAAGTCCTTAAAAAAGAACTTAAGTTGGTAGAAAAAATCATTGAGAATGGTGACTTCGAAGAATATAGAAAAATTGAAAAAATAATTCAAAATGCATTACAAGTAGGTGCATCATCTGATGATATTAGAGATGTATTTGAGAACATCGCAGGAGCATTAGAAAAAGATTCTAGACTACCGGTACCATTAGGTGTTACAGGTTTGGATAACTTGTTAAAAGGTGGTTTGGGTGTTGGTGAATTAGGTGTTATCTTAGCACCAACAGGTACAGGTAAAACTACGTTCTTGACTAAAATTGCGAACACCGCATATAATCAAGGAAAGAATGTTTTACAAATCTTTTTTGAAGACAACGTAACTAACATCTTAAGAAAACATTACACAATTTGGACAGGTATCGCACCCGATGACCAAATTGAAAGAAAGGAAGAAGTTATTGAACTTGTCAAACAAAAAGAATCTGAGTCAGCAGGAAAGATTAAATTACTAAAAATGCCAAGTGACTCTGTTACTATTTCTGAAATTAAATCAAAATTAAGAAAACTTCATTCTGAAGGTTTTAGTGTAGATGTTTTAGTAATTGATTACATTGATTGTATTTCACCCGAAAAATCAAATTTCGGTGAAGAATGGAAAGGTGAGGGTAATGTAATGAGAAGTTTAGAAGCAATGACTTCAGAATTTAATCTTGTTATTTGGACAGCAACACAAGGTAACCGTGAATCAATTTCTTCCGAAGTTGTAACAACAGACCAAATGGGAGGTTCAATTAAGAAGGCACAAATTGGACACGTTGTTGTTTCAATTGCAAAAACACTTGAACAAAAAGAACATAATTTAGCAACAATTACACTATTGAAATCACGTATTGGTAGAGATGGTGTTATATTCCAAAACTGTAAGTTTAATAACGAATATCTCGATATTGATACCGACAGTCAAAATACTCTTTTAGGTTTTGAAGAACAGAAGACACAAGAAAGAGCCAACAGGGCAGCAGAAGTATTCAAAAAGTCACAAGAAAAAAAGGGTATCACATTAACAAACCAATAAATAAAAATTAAATACTATGACCGAGAAGATTTTATCAGAAAATCCCGGACGTTTCGTCCTTTTCCCTATCGAACATCACGACTTGTGGAAATTATATAAACAACAACAGGCCTGTTTTTGGACCGCAGAAGAAATTGATTTAGCTCAAGATATTTCTGATTGGGAAAACAAGTTAAATAATGATGAACAACACTTCATTAAACACGTATTAGCGTTCTTTGCGGCGTCAGATGGTATCGTAAATGAAAATTTAGCAATGAACTTTGTTAATGAAGTTCAATATACAGAAGCTAAATTTTTCTACGGATTTCAAATTATGATGGAGAATATTCATAGTGAAACATATTCATTATTAATTGACACCTATATCAAAGATAGAGAAGAACAAAATATACTTTTCAACGCAATTGAAACTGTTCCGGCAATTAAAAAGAAGGCCGAATGGGCAATTAAGTGGATTAACTCGGAATCCTTTGTTGAGCGTCTTGTTGCTTTCGCAGCGGTGGAAGGTATTTTCTTTTCAGGTTCATTCTGTTCAATTTTCTGGTTAAAGAAACGTGGTTTAATGCCAGGTCTAACCTTCTCAAACGAATTAATTTCTCGTGACGAAGGAATGCACTGTGATTATGCTTGTCATTTGTATAACAACCACATTGAAAATAAACTTAGTGAAACTAAAATAAAAGAGATTATTTGTGGAGCATTAGAAATTGAAAAGGAATTTATTACCGAAGCATTACCTGTTAGGTTAATCGGTATGAACTCAGATTTAATGCGTCAATATCTTGAATTCGTAACGGATAGATTATTAGTATCATTAGGTTGTTCAAAAGTTTACAATTCAACTAACCCATTTGATTTTATGGAAAACATTGCAATTCAAGGAAAAACAAATTTCTTTGAGAAAAGAGTTGCGGAATATCAAAAAGCGGGTGTACATAATAAATCTGAAGAAGAACTGTCAAGTGCGTTTTCAGATATGGATTTCTAAAATTAAAATTTTTTTGGTAAAATGAAAGTAAAGAAGAGAAACGGTGAATTAGAAGAGATGAGGTATGACAAAATCACTAAACGTATTAGTGCGTTATGTGGAGACCTCAATATGGAGTATGTGGACCCAACATATATAACACTTAAGGTTACACAAGGAATTTATGATGGGATATCAACAATAGAATTAGATAGATTAGCAGCTGAAACTGCGGCGTCAATGACTACAACTCATCCTGATTATGCAAAATTAGCAGGTAGGATTGCAGTATCTAATTTACACAAATCAACACCAAGAAAATTCTCACAATGTATTAAGGAATTATATTCTTTTATTGAACCAAAAACAGGTAAAGAATCTACTTTAATTTCTGACGAAGTATACGAGTTCGTAATGGAAAATAAAGAAGTTATCGATGGAGCCATTGATATGAATAGAGATATGGATTTCGATTATTTCGGGTTCAAGACTTTAGAACGTTCATACCTATTAAAAATTGGTAATAGAATTGTGGAAAGACCACAATATATGTATATGAGAGTTGCCGTGGGTATTTGTAAAGGAGATGTAGAAATGGCTTTGAGAATCTATGATGATTTATCACAACACTTTTACACACACGCTACCCCTACATTATTCAATGCGGGAACACGTAGAGCACAAATGTCATCTTGTTTCTTAATTGGAAATAAAGGTGATGACATCGATGGATTGTTTGACACAATTAAAGACGTTGCAAAGATTTCTAAGTGGGCTGGCGGTATTGGATTACACGTACACGATGTTCGTGCTAAAGGTTCTTATATTAAAGGAACTGGTGGAGAATCTGATGGTTTAATTCCAATGATGAAAACATATAACGAAGTTGCTCGTTGGATTAACCAAGGCGGTAAACGTAAAGGTTCGTTTGCAATTTATTTAGAACCTTGGCACTCAGATGTATTTGATTTTATTGATTTAAGAAAGAATCACGGTAAGGAAGAAATGAGAGCAAGAGATTTATTCTTAGCTATGTGGACTCCTGATTTATTTATGAAACGTGTTGAAGAAGACGGTGATTGGTCTTTATTCTCACCTGACGAAGCACCAGGTTTATCAGATGCTTATGATAGTCCCGAAGACAAAGCTTTCACTCGTTTATATGAACAATATGAACAAGATGGTAAAGCGAGAAAAGTTGTTAAGGCAAGAAAGTTAATGGATGCAATATTAACAGCTCAAATTGAAACAGGAACACCATATATGTTATATAAGGACCCTGCAAACTATAAATCAAATCAAAAGAACTTAGGTACGATTAAGTCATCAAATTTATGTACCGAAATTATTGAGTATAGTTCACCAACTGAACAAGCGGTTTGTAATCTAGCATCAATTGCTTTACCAAAATATATTATTGATGGTGAATTCAATCATCAATTATTGTATGAATACACATACCAAGTTGTTAAAAATTTAAACAATGTAATTGATTTGAATTTCTACCCAACAGAAGAAACAAAACGTTCTAACTTTAGACATAGACCGGTTGGTTTGGGTATCCAAGGATTGGCGGATGTATTTTGTATGTTAGGTTTACCATTCGAAAGTGAAGGTGCTGATAAATTACAAACAGAGATTTTTGAAACCATTTATTTTGCTGCCTTAACATCGTCCAAAGATTTATCTAAAACTTTTGGTCCATATGAGAGTATAGTGGGCTCCCCAATTGAAAAAGGGATATTCCAATATCAGGTATGGGACAAAACTGATAAAGATTTATCAGGTCGTTGGGATTGGAAATCATTAAGAAAAGAGGTCGTTAATTACGGAGTTAGAAACTCATTATTAGTTGCACCGATGCCGACAGCATCAACCGCACAGATTTTAGGTAACAACGAAGCGTTTGAACCATTTACCACTAATCTTTATCTTAGAAGAACGTTAGGTGGAGAGTTTGTTGTAATTAACAAACACTTGGTTAATGACTTATTGAAAATAGGTATGTGGAGTGATAGTATTAAAAACAAATTAATTTTTGAAAATGGTTCAGTTCAAAATATCCCTGAAATACCAACTGAGTTAAAAGAGATATATAAAACTGTTTGGGAAATGTCACAAAAGAGAATTCTCCAAATGGCAGCAAATAGGTCAGTTTTCATTGACCAATCTCAATCTTTGAATTTATTCATTGATAATGTGACCAAACCAAAATTATTGGCGGCACATATCTACGGATGGAAATTAGGATTAAAAACAGGTATGTATTATTTAAGAACAAGAGCAGCGGTAGACGCAATCAAAACTTTAGGTGTTGATATTAGTGCCACACAAAAAATAGAAGGTTCGATTACCCAAACAACCCAAGCTCCGACCGCACCAACTAATTCAATTCATTTTGAACAAAATGAAACAGCGTTGAGTATGAAACCATCAGACTCACCGTTTGAATGTGAAGGTTGTGGTTCATAAGAGAAACCCCCCACTAAAACCCAACTTCGGTTGGGTTTTTTATTTATTACCATTTTGGTATTGTTTATATTTATTGATATGGCGTTAACATCATATGGAATTGATTTTCCATTTAGAGATAGTAGATACGGTGAATATTTAAAAACAACCGAATCCCCTCAAAGAGAGGTAAGAGCGAATATTATACACCTTCTTTTAACGAGAAAGGGGTCAAGATATTTTTTACCTGACTTTGGTACCAGAATTTATGAGTATATTTTTGAACAAAATGATGTAGTGTCATTTGGACAAATCGAAGAAGAAATTAGGGAAGGGATTAGAAAATTTATACCAAACGTCGAAGTAAAATCATTGGAAATTATGTCAGCGGAGGATGACCCCGACCAAACAAAAACATATTCCCAAGATGAAGATGAAAGATTATTCAGGGTTTCAGATTATTCAAGTAAACCTTATACCGCTAAAGTGAAACTTGATTATACCGTAAATAACGGAGCATTTTCAGTTTCAGACTTTATAATTATTAATATATAAGATGGCAAAAGAAATATCATACGCAACCAGAGACTTTGCAGGATTAAGAGAAGAGTTGGTAACACTAACCAAAAAATATTATCCTGACCTAATAAGTAACTTTAACGACGCATCAATTTATTCTGTATTATTAGACTTAAATGCTGCGGTTGCTGATAACCTTCATTTTCATATAGATAGAGTTTGGCAAGAAACAATGTTGGACTTTGCTCAACAAAGACAATCATTATATCATATTGCTAAAACATATGGATTAAGAATACCTGGTTTAAGACCTTCAGTTGCATTATGTGACTTTTCAATAAACGTACCGGTTAGAGGTGATAAGGACGATGAAAGATATGAAGGTATTTTAAAATCGGGAGCTCAGGTTTCAGGAGGAGGACAAGTTTTTGAAACAATAGATGATATTGATTTTTCAAGTCCATTTAATAGTAAAGGAGAACCAAATAGATTAAAGATTCCAAATTTTGATAATAACAACAAATTAGTTTCATATACCATAACAAAAAGAGAAGCAGTGGTAAATGGAACAACAAAAATATACAGAAGGGTAATTAATGAAATTGACCAAAAACCATTTTTAAAAATATTTTTACCTGAAAGAAATGTGTTGGGTGTTGTCGGAATGATTCATAAATCAGGTACTAACTTCATATCCAACCCTACATACGATGAATTTAATGGTGACAATAAATGGTACGAAGTGAAGTCATTAATGGAAGATAGAGTTTTTATTGAAGACCCAACAACAGTATCAGATAGAGACAATTTTACGTCGGGAGATTATGTAAGAGTTGATAATAAATTTATATCAGAGTACACACCCGAAGGATATTTTCATATAACTTTTGGTTCAGGTAATGTAGACCCAATGGATAATTTGGACAACTATATGAACGGAACAATGAAGGTTAACATATCAACTTTCTTGAATAACGTATCATTAGGAACAATTCCAAAACCCGGTACCACCTTGTTCATCAAATACAGAGTTGGTGGGGGTAAAGACACCAATTTAGGGGTAAACGTAATTTCATCGATAGATACGATTGATTTTGCATTAAACGGACCTAATAGTTCAATTAACGACCAAGTATCACAATCCTTAAGTGTAACAAACATTACACCTGCGGTTGGTGGGGCTGATTCTCCAACAATCGAAGAAATTAGAGGAATGATAGCATATAACTTTGCAGCACAAAACAGAGCAGTTACACTCAATGACTATAAATCGTTAATTGAGACAATGCCATCAACTTATGGTGCACCAGCCAAGGTTAGTGTTATGGAAGAGGATAATAAAGTAAAAATAAAATTATTGTCTTATGATGATGAAGGTAATTTGACCGATATAGTATCCAATACTCTGAAACAGAATGTATTAAATTACCTATCTAAATTCAGAATGTTAAATGATTATTTGGATATTGAAAGTGGTGAGGTTATTGACTTAGGTTTAGAAATTGATTTGGTTGTTAATAAAAATGAAAGTCAAAGTGACGTTCTTAAAGAAACAGTAAAAACCATAACAGGTTTCTTCGCAATAGACAAAAGAAAAATGGGAGACCCATTATTTGTTGGTGATTTGAAAAAAGAAATAGGTAATGTTAGTGGTGTGATAAACGTCGTTGATGTTAGAATTTTTAACAAAATCGGAGGAAAATATTCTTCAGCCGAAGTATCACAAACATACAAAGACAACATCAGTAAAGAGATTCTACAGTCAGACTCAACCATATATATGAAGTCAAATCAAATCTGTCAAATCAGATTCCCTCAAACGGATATTAAAGTGAGGGTAAAAACTCCAACTTCGACTACATACTAAATTGTTTTTTAGTTATCTTATAAGAAATTGATAGAGTTTCTATTTATTATAAGATGATACAAAAGCATAGAATTTATACAAACATAGGTGAAGACCAGTATATCAAATTTGAAATAAAACAAGACTTTGATTTACTTGAGGTCTTATCTTTAAAAATGTCTCAAAGAGACGTTTATACATCCCTTTGTGCCGATTATGGTGTTGTTTGTGGTAGACTAACAGTAAATAACGGATTCGGTGTTCCAAACGCAAGAGTATCAATATTCATTCCATTGGATGATGATGATTCTGATGACCCGATAATTTCTGCATTATACCCTTACACAGACCTAACCGAAAAAGACGAAGATGGTTTTAGATATAATCTATTACCGGCTAGAAGACAACATAGTGGACACGCCGCCACAGGTACATTCCCTGACCAATCGGATATTCTTAACAGAGAAGAGGTTTTAGAGGTTTTCGAAAAATATTATAAGTACACCGTAAGAACTAACGATGCGGGAGATTTTATGATTTGGGGGGTACCGTTAGGACAACAGACAATTGTTTGTGATGTTGACTTATCCGATATCGGGTGTTTTTCTTTAAGACCCGATGATTTTTTAAGACTTGGTTTTGGTGTTGATGATTTTAAAAACAAATATGAGTTTAAAGCGTCAATGGATTTAGACTCATTACCACAAATTAAAACATTTAGTAAAACAATTGAGGTATACCCATTTTGGGGTAATGAAGATTTATGTGAAATTGGGATTACAAGAACTGATTTTGATTTATCAGACCAAGGAGTTAAGATAGAACCAAAAGCATATGTGATTGGTGGAACATATACTGAAGAAGGTAAAAAAGTAATCAATAGAAACTGTAGTGTCCCCCAAAATATGGGGAGAAAATGTGACCTTAAAACAAAAAAAGGTAAGATTGAGGCGATTAGATTTAAGGCGGAATATGACGCATATGACAGACCAATCTTAGAATTGTACGAAACAAACGAAGATATTCCTGAAGACGGTTCATTTATCATTTCAATTCCTATGAATATGGATTTTCTTTACACAAATGAGTTTGGTGAGAATGAATATACAAATGACCCAAATAAAGGAATCCCAACATCCGCTTGTTATCGTTTTAGATTTTCACTATTAGACACACCAACAGCAAGTTACTTAGCACCAAACATTAGAGAATACCCAAATTACCTTAACCAACCACAAAGTCAATCATATGCTTGGTCATTAAGCTATAAAGACTATCCATCACTCGCTCATAGTCTAATACTAAATAAAGTTGATGGATTTTATGTCCCGCAAGATTATTTTTATCGTTTTAATTACAATAAAGTTTATACTGTATCATCATTTCATAGTGCACAATATAGAACAACGGGTTTATCAAGTAATAGAATAGTGGGGAGTAAGTTCGTTGGAATTAAAGATTTAGTTCCAAATGAACAAAATGAGTGTAATGATATAGTAGTTACTCCGCCAGTAAATTATGGATTTAGAAATTTTACATTCACATTATTAATTGCGGATGTTCTATTGTTTCTTGAACAACTAGGTGTTAGTACGGGTTTGATTTTTAGTAATACCGTGGCTAAAATTTTTCACAGATTTGCCGATGCGGTTGATTTCTGGCCAATCAAACAATTAAGCAAATCAATACGAAAATTTGCCTATGGTATACAAGATGGTGGACAAAGAGATTTATACTTGATTGAATATCCGTCTTGTCTTGAATGTAATAGAGACAATGAATATGGTACGTCCGGTGGTAGAGCGGGAGACGTTTCGGACTATTGTGTTGTAGGTACTGCACAAGTTGTGGGTTCAAGTAGTGAAACGTCAAGAACATTAACTGTTAATAGTATTTCATTTGCGGTCGCTGACCCAATTATATGTTCAGGAGCAACAGCACCAACAGATACGTATTTTTATAATAATCAAACAGAATATTATATTAGTCACGGTATTGAAGGTTATACTTTGGATGCAAGCACAAAGTTTGTTTCAGGGGCAACAATTACCTTTTTAGACCCCAACTCAATATTTCCCGATTCACAAACATATACTGTTGAAATTAGGCAGAAAAGTGCATATGTCGGAACTGAGGAAGCGCTGCAACAATTAGAAGAAGGATGTGAACTTTTTGATGTACCATATGACGAATCGGTAGTACAATTATATTACACAAATACAGGAAGAACACCAACATCCCCATCAATTAATGGAACCCCAACATATACTCCGGGTATGAATGTTCAAGCAACATTAATTTCCGATGTTAATTCTCGTAACTACCCATTATTATTAAATTATGAGGGAGATTCTTTTGTTCCGTTAACACCATCCGGCCAATCTGAATTTAAAAATGGAATATTCACGATAATACCTGGCACATTAACGACAGGAAGAATTGTAAGAATAATGAGAGAATATAGAAAAAGAAGAAAGGTTGCTAAGATGTTTTGTGGAGGTGCTGTAAATTATTCTTTTGTTGATAATTGGTTATCTGGCTCATTATACTTTCCTCCATTTGAAATTAAAAGAAGAAAATATTGTGATAATGTTGTTACAAAGGTAACTCAAACCAATATAAAAACGGGAGCACAAGAAGATATTTTCTATTATAAATCCGCTGCATATAATGATGTTACTGGAGTGTGGGGTTCTACAACATACAATACAAATAGAAGATTAAATAGACCAACAACTTTTGTCGATTTAGGACCAAGAGATGAGTTTATTAAAGAGATTTGTGTTGACCCTAATTTAGACCCTAACTGTTCTGTCTCAAGAAACATCGGACCTACAACGTATAAAGATTTTGGTGAATTGTTAGGATTAGCGATTAACTATAGATTAGATGTTGGGCCATATACTTTTGACTTTAACAATTTTTTTGATAACAATGGATACCCTTATTCAGGAGTAGGACATAAAGTTTTAGATGGCGACATTTTACAACTAATATCAATTAATAATGAAGCAGGTATTGAAGGATTTGATTTACAAAACCCAAAATATATTGGTTACAGTTATCAGATATTAGACCCTGAAATCTATCCTGACATTTTCAAAAAAGGCAGTGTATGGGGACCTTTACCCATTACTTTAGATTTAGATGAGGATGGTGAAAGAATTAGATTGTGTTTAAATGAACCATCACACCTTGCAAATGATGGTATTACACAAGTTCAGGGTAGATTAACTGAATCATCACAACCTGTACCATTCTTTTTATGGGATAAAAAAGGAACAGGATTTGGGGCATATAATACATCAACACTCGATGACCAATCTTTTTCTTATACGGGGGTTACAGTACAACCTTTACAGGGAATGACATATGCGTACAACTTAACAGGTACCACTGACGATTCATCAGACAAGTATCTATTGTTACCAATCACATATGATGGTGACGGGTTAGCGATATCAAACTTAAATGTGGTCGATGATGAAGGTGAAATGTTTGACTCAATAGTTTCAGGTGTCACAGGAAACGAATATCAACAATATAACACAGAATACCCGGGATACACGGTTCTTGTTGTTACGAGTGGAACACTTGAAACTCCTTTGACAGGTACACTGTGGACACGTTATAGTTCGGCAGGTACTTGGCATAGTTTAGCTTGGACAAGTGGAACTGATTTTATTATTAGAAAAACAAGAGACTATTATAGTGGTACAAAACAAATATTATCAACACCATTCTTATTCTATTTTGGATTGAAACCTGGTGCAACAGGATTAGATAAGTTCATTGAAAGATTTGGACCTAAAGATGCATTTAAAACAACAGATGATTTCTAATGGAAAAAAGAAAAGTCATATTACCAGAAAAAAGATTTGCTAAGGCATCTTCCGAAGATTTAAATTTATCAATTAAATTATCTGAAGAAAAAAGTTTGTTAACAAACGACGAGAGAGAATATATTTTAGATATAAATGAGTTGTTTAGTGCCGAAAGAAATGATTGTAAGAGATATAAAATATTTGGTAAAATAAGACCAATATTTAGAAATATGTACAGTGGTACCACATCATATGGACCACTAAGTGAACAATTGGCGTTGGTCGGTGATGGAACAGGAACTTATGTTGGTTATTTACCATATAACGAATTCGCATTTCTAAGAAACGATGTTTATAGAGAATCTATTCCTGACATTGACGTATCATCACTATCAACATTTACAGGTTTTACACTAAGTAAAACAGGAACAACATCACATCAAACAATAACACCAATGGAGGCTCCATATCACAATTGGAATCTTTATGTAAGTTATGTCTATACAGGAGATACAAATTACCCAATGAAGTATACTCTTTCAGGTAATACTGTGCAATCATTTGTAAGTGGTGACGGAATACCTTTCAGAGTAAGTGATAACGGAGTTTCATATAGACTGACGAGTCCAATGGACCACGGTCTAGGTGAAGGTGAGTTTATAATATTAGACGATTATCCATATTATGTAAATTCAATCGGTAATGAATATTACAACTCAGAATTATTTGTTGTTGATATTTTAAAATCACAAATACCGTCAGGAACAACTACATTTAATAATACAATCGTCATTGGTAAGAGGTGTATAGATTCGAAAAATATAAACGAAACTACATCTCAATATTATGTTCATAAATTAAAAACACTTACCAATAGTGAAGATTATATTTTAGATAAAGCAGGATTTGAAAATCAAATTTTTGAACACGAAAGAAAATTATTATTTGAGAATGCTGCACAACAAAATGATGTATTGGTAGAAAGAAATAGACCGGAAACACTTCTTTTTGATTTCAAAGAACCATTTGTTTTAACTGGTTTAACAAATAATTTAAATTACGAACCAACAGAATTATACCTATCAATCTTATTTAGAAATGGAAATGGATACTTCCAATATCCACCAAAAGTTGGATGGAAAATGAATCTTCATAATGAATGGATTGATACTCATTTCAGTGGTACAACTAAAACATTACCACCATTTGAAAGTGGTATGGGGTCTGGTTATACATTTACAAATAGTGGAATCACTTTTACAAGTGGAACCACACTCCCAATAGGAACGATTTTAACAGGTGCATTCGTTGAATATAACCCATATGAAATGAAAGAAAGAATAATTTCAGAATCATATCATAGAATTGCAAACCCAACAACAATATTTAATTACGACCAAGACGATACTCAACCAGGATTTAGTGGTGCAACGGCTAGTAATATGTTTGGAGTAATTTATCAACCGCATCATCGAGTAAAAGTAAGAGAGTTATCACCTTATACTGAAACATCCACATCTCCCGATGTGGATAACATTCCACAGAACGCTAGATATTTCCCGAATGAGAATTTATGGAAGTGGAGAGACGTGTACGATTATGGATATATTGATGATTTAGGATATGGTGTGGATTTTCCATTTATGAACAATGTACATTATGTAAGAAACGATATTAATTTTTATATGAGAAATGAAAAATCATATAAACATAAGGCAGATGGTTTATTTGATTTTGATTCTTTCTTTAATAAGAACAGTAACAAGAATAACAAATTAAACAGAAATAGAAATAAAAAGTGTTAATGGAAATAAGAAAAGACGATATCGGTAGCGTGTTTTTAAATATGGAAACTAACTTCAAACCCGATTTAGGGAGAGAAGAGAGTTTACAGTTATTTGAATCTGAGACTATCAGGAGTATAATAAACCCTATTGACAATTATGAAACTGTCAGATTCATACACAATCCATATTCTGGTATCACCTCAAACTCAACTGATACACAATCTGACATTTGGTTTCAATTTTATTTTTATAACGGTTCAACACACACAGGAGGTTTAGACTATTCTTTAGTTGGTATTGATAATATGACCAACGCAAAACAATTAAGACAAACAACAAGCACGTTTTTCAAATTAGAATTTTTTATAGTACCTGATGGACAACAACCTGAAAGAGGAAATAGAAAATTAGTTTTTTCTAAAACACTAACGATGCCTTTGGGTGAAAAAGTTTTTTTCACACCATTCGGTGATTATATACACGTACCTATTTTCAGTGGTTCAAATTATAGAAATAAAGAAAATATGTATCTTTTTTGGTTTCAGGAAATTGATTCTTTTGAAGGAACATATCTAACAGGAACTACTTTTTATATGACTGCCAGATTTTTTAATGGAAATGATGGTAGTATTCTTAATTTTTCTAACACATCAAAATCTAAAACAACTTCAATAAATGAGTCAAATGATTTATATTATAAGGTAATTATAGATAGGTCTAATTATTCGTATGAGGTTTTCAGATATACGGGAACCACAGGTTCAAGAATAGGTAAATCAGGAGACCCAATAAAATTTTATGAAGTAGAATCTGGTGGTTAATGGAAAAATTAGAATACAAAATATTAAAAACAACTACCGGTTTAACTTATAATCTACCTATTTTTTTAGGTCAGGGTATTAAGGATTTGGGACAAATGATTGGTTTTGACGGAGAAATAAGTCAAATAGAGCAGAAATGTAATTTTACTTATAGTGGGAGTTCAAACAACATCAAAATTTACAACACCGTAAACACAACAAAATACCCAACGTTATTTGATGCTAACTTTACCATTAATTGGGGAGATGGGACTACAAGTTCAATATCCACATCCAATATTAATGAATCAAATGGAGTTGCGTTGAAAACCGCAAATCACACTTATTCGACTTCAGGAACGTATATAATTAAAATTACATTAAACTCACCTTGGATTGTAACCGAAGTGAAGAAAAGTGTTAAAGTACCATTTGTTCAATCTTTTGGATACCCTACCGATTTAGGAGAATTAACATTTACAATACCATATTCAAACCCACCAATTACTGGTGTGACACAAGATTACTTACTTGATTACCGAACAACCACAGGAACTACGAATCACACGACCATTTCCTTTTTGGGTTTAGGTAAAAGTAGAATCGATGAGAAAAAACTTTATGGTGCAACAACATCGTATACAGGTGTAACTACAACAAGTGAATACAAAGAATATAATATTGACGGATTAACATATAGAGATTATAATGACGGTTACACCTACATATCAGGTTCAACTTCAGGAAGTACAAGTACCTTCTTTACTGACGAGGTATATAACGGAATGATAACGAGAAATGAACATTTTTTGGGATTTATTGACGAACCACAAATTTTCTCAGACATTTTTGTGGATAGAGGCAAACAAGGAATTATGGAAAAAAATTTCAGATTAACGGAAATCGACAATACCGGTGAATTGAGTGTGTACGGTAATGGATATTTTATAGTAAGAAAACAATAAAAATTATATTTATAGATAAAAAGTATGGCAGTAGGTAGTTACGGAACAATAAGACCAGCAGATGTATCCCCAGCGGACGTTGATATTTTCTATCATTACGTTTCAGGAAGAACTGCCAGTGCTGAAGTTCAGTTCGAAAAATTAGATAATTCACAAGATATTTTGACCCCTGTATTTCATAATGCAAATACGGGAGGTAATGCCGATACTGAAATATTAGGTGGTTTGTATAACTTGAAATTAGAATCTTCACGATTCTCTGAATTAGGAATATATACACTTTACCTAAGACCAAAACAAATTAGAACCACGGTTTCGGATTGTGGTGTCTTATCGTCACTTCCTTCTGTTAGAGGTTTGGTAATTGATTTAAGTGTAATAGACCCTGCTGATAGAAATAAATTTACACCACAAGGATTGGTAGGATATAGAATAGAATATTTGGACGCCGATTCAGGTGCAAAAATTCCTAATTTCTTTAGAATAGTTACATCATCCTTTTATTGTGAACCAATTACCTCAAACTTAAGTAATTCATCACAAAAAGCAATTAGATACCGTTATTCCGATATTGCAACCAATTTAATGTTTTTAACATTAACACCAAGTTCATCACCAACTAGTAGACCCAACACCATTCCGTTTATTGGTCAACCGAACCAAAGTATCATTTTATCGAATACCTTTTTCAATCCTGTTATGTTAGAGATTGATATGGTAGAACACGACGCAACAACATTGGCACACGCACTTTACGGTAACCAAAGTAAGTCGGTTGAAGATGGTATTTACACGATTTATGACCAAAATAATAATATCTATAAGCAATTTAACTTATATGAAATCAAAGATGATGTTAATGAAACGTTATACGAAATTAGAGAAAAACGTGATAACATTGACGAATCATTAAATTTTGATGTTATAACTGAATAATGGCAACAAGGAAAGTCCCTAGTCAGGCGGCAAGCGGTGGTGATACTTTTAATGACAAGCTGATTGGTCTACAGATTACAGATGGTAGTTCTCAGCTGGCTAACACCGCGTTCCTTATAGATAGAGTAATTCCAGAGAAAGACAGTAAGAATTTTTTAACTCAACCCTTTTCCGATTTTCTAACATTAGATACATTACAAGAAGAGACAAGTCAGATTTACGAAAATAACTCAACAAGTACTTCATTTGAAAGAAGTAAAAAGATTAAGTTTCATAATTCAAAATCTGACGCAACAAAATCATTGTTTGGTTCTTTAAGTGTTAGGTTAAGCGTTGCAGTTTCAAATGTTATAGAAAAATATCCGGCAGCAATGTTAGTCGATGTTGACTCTCCGGTGTCAACAACAAGTATCAGTGCTGAAGACATTTCATATGACGGTATTGCCAATACCACACAATTTAAATTTAAGAAGTCTTTAATTTACAATCCGTTCGACATTGTTATACAACAACCAGAATCAGTTGTAATTTTAAATTCTAAAAACACATATAGAGATTTTTATTCTTCATATACAAAATATGTAATTGATAACTTAAGTGGCTCAACCTATGAAATCTTATCTTATGATGAACCAGATAATAATGGTTACATTAATTTAAGAGTTTCAGGTAAGTGTTTTGCAAATACAACGGGTTATACCGAAAATTATTTGATAAGACCAAATAATGGTGTTACCGAAGAATTTTTTAATAGTTTAGATGAACTAGAAACATCATTAGTCGATAGAGAATCTTATCCAAAATACACTGCGTCATTTAGAATTCCAATGGATTTATATGACGGAGCAGTTAGTGAATTACAAACCGAAACCGCAACTTGGCCAATATCTAGAGATGGATGGAACTTACAAATTATCGGTTTAGATTACGAATCCTATATTACAAGATTAAGTAACATTGGTAATATCGTTGATGATTACAAATCAAATTTAATTATTAGATTTTTATCATCACCACAACTTTTCGAATTTGATACCGAAGAAAAAAAGGCGGAAGCAATTTTCCAACTTTATGGTCAAAGTTTTGACAAGGTAAAAAAATTCATAGACAATATTGCTTATATGAGGAATGTTAGTTATGACAAAACTAACAATGTTCCTGATGTATTATTAAAAAATCTATCCGAAACTTTAGGATTATCAACAGTAAATTTATACGATGAGAAATCTTTACAGGATACCTTATACACAAGACATACACAACAATATGATGGTGTATTAACAGGATTAAACTTGTTAGAAGGTGAATATGAATTCTATAGAAGATTAATTGTAAACTTAGCACATTTATATAAAACAAAAGGTACAAGATTAGCCATTGAATTTTTCTTAAAGTTCATAGGTGCTCCTGAACCAATGATTAGGTTGGACGAATACATCTATAAAGTAGATGGATTATTACCAAAATCAACGTATGAGAACGACATCAGAGAAGTAATTTTAGGTGTTAAAGAATTCCATACGATGGAATTTGTTCCAACAACCACAACGATAAATGGTACAACATATTCAGCATACACATATCGATTAGTTACCACATCGGGTTCCACAACATTAACAAGAGACGAATATCCTGTTTATAGTGATGGAACACCAAAAGCAAAAAATAGTTTAGATGGTAGTCATTATTTCGCTAAAGGTGCTGGTTGGTATAGAAAAACATTAGACCATAGGTCAATTGATATATTAGATACTGAAAATTCAGTTTTAACAGGAAATACTAAAGTATTAAAAACCAAATCAAAACCGTTCACATATGGTGAAGATTATTTTAATGTTTATAGAAAATTACCTGGTTTAGATTATGGATACGATTTAAATGGAGAAATCAATAATGATAAAACAGAAATTATTGATGATAGTGAAGTTGAACATATTTTAAATAGGAAAAATGTAAACATTTTCTTAGACGGTTCAAGAGCAATTGACTATGACATCTACACAAAAAGTAGAAACTTAAGTTTAACATTTGGTACATTACCACCACAAGAAAAACCTTCTTTTGCTGAGTTTTTAAAAGAGGCAATTAGTAACGTTATTCGAAATTCTAATACTATTAAGTA
>JACCDW010592856.1_pt1 | contig 39823 bp, 56 predicted proteins | sample 7449781 | NCBI WGS metagenome assembly JACCDW01 (sample SAMN15323449, study PRJNA562643) | freshwater metagenome | isolation source: river surface water | place: USA:Blue River Watershed | collected 2017-08-18 | reverse complement strand
TCCTCCATCCAATTATAGACTTCAGTAGTTGTTGTTTTCATTCTGGAACTTCTACTAGTTGAAAGATCTTATAGTCACGTTTGTTCTTGCCCTTGTTATCGGGTTGATTCTGGCAATAGGTTCGAAAGTCTCGGGCTTCATCAAGTGTGGCGAAATGCACTTCACTACCGGAAGAATAACAGCCGATACTACCGCTGTCACCTTCCCAATAGAAGCCTACGGCGAAGTTAAACTTTTTAGCCTGCTTTTTCTTTGCCATTTCGGGCCTTTATTTTACAACACCGACAACTTCAACCTCTACACGACGGTTCTGAGCACGACCTGCGGCTGTCTTGTTAGTAGCACGAGGTTGGCTTTCACCTTTGCTTTCAGTATAGACACGACTGCGTTCTACGCCTTTGCTGATAAAATATGCCTTGACTGCTTCTGCACGACGAAGCCCCAGTTTCTGATTGTAAGCATCTGTGCCAACGCTGTCAGTGTGACCAACAACAATAACAACTTCTAAGTTGACTTCCTTGAGCTTGCTAATGAGGCCATCAAGAGCACGTCGGCCTTCGGGCTTGATCACACTCTTGTCAAAGTCGAACAAAGTGTCAGTGCTGAAGCTGGTCTTGATAACTTCTTTAGGTGCTGGAGCAACCCGAGGAGCAAGAGTAGCAGTTGGTTTGGAAACATCAACCTGTGCAGGTTTCGTAACTTGAGCAACTTGGGTACCCTTAGATTCCGGCTTTAAAGCCCCGTCGCAGTCTGGATGTGCTGTAGCAGGCGTCCAACTAGCATTACGCCAACATTGGCCGCTGGAGTTTTTCCAAGGTGTGCCAGTTGAATTTGTCCAATTGTCGCTAGCTTGTGCGGATATGGCCGCAAATAAAATTGATGTGAATAGTAGTTTTTTCATAAAATATTTAATCTTCTTCAGTTTTTAACCCATTACTCTTACGATCAGTAATTTTATCAGTGTCCTGATAAATCCGCTTTTCTTGAGCAGTGAGTTTGTCCTTGTGAGTCTTACGTGGATTACCGCACATAAAGCATTCCGGATTGCCACAATCCATAGCATGACGTTTATTAAAACGATGAGGTTGTTTAACTTCTCCCGGGTTATACTCACTCACACGGTGCTGGTTAGCAATCTTAGTCTGCTTTTTAATAGCTGTATCATCCTGATGAAGTCTCTTGCTATGTTTTAGTTTATCATCATCTGTGCTCATAGTCAACCTTTTTATTCTTCAATGATTACATCTTTCCAAAAGAGCCGGGTTTAATTTCATTCATTTCACAACGAACACCTTTACCAAACTCGTCAAGGATCTGTCGAGTGCCGCCTTCTTGACTGATGATAAACTTGTACCCTTCGATGCAACGGCTTTCGGTCATGCCGTTGATTCCCCAGCTAATATTACTACTGCCCGACGAACCGATAATTGCAGGAATAGCAACCATAATTATGATCGCTACAACTACAATAGCTACCATTATCTCAATAAGAGTAAAGCCACGCTGTTTCATTTGAGTTCCTTTTCAATAGCGTTTAGTTGTCGTTGAGTGGTCCAGATAAGCGGAGCAAATAGAAGCACTATAAAGACAACACAGGGAAGGATGTATTTGTAAAATATCTCCCCACCTAGCATATACCCTGCATAACAGATGAACAGCAATACCGCGTATATGAAATATGCAACAATATTCATTTCACTCTTTCTATAGTTGGTGCGCCCGGTGAGAATCGAACTCACGATTCAGCGGTTTAGAATCGCCTGCTATTCCACTTAGCTACGGGCGCACTTGTTTACTTGAACACTTTCAAAATAACTGTATCCTCGTTGAATCGACCATTGAGAGACACTTCAGTAGTTTTAACATTTTTAGAGAACCAAGTTTCGAATCGCTTCTGCGTGTTCTGTTCTTTAAGCTCTTTGAGTTGCTCTGGAGGCTTACGCAGAGTCTTTTGGAAACTCTTTTCACTAAAGTCAGTAAGGCTTGTGCCTTTAACACCCAGGCCTTGACTGGACTTGCTGATGTAGTATCCAATCTTACGAGTCTTGACGTTGTAGACTGCAACACCTTGAGCACCGATAATCTGTGCAGGCGGTACTGACACAATACCTAGCTTGTCGTCTTTAACACAGAACTTGAGTTTAGCCACAAGCTGTTCTGCAGGTTTGACCTTCTTAGCACGAGGCTTCTTCATAACCTTGGCTTCGGCGGCGATCTGTTCACAGGCACTCATAATGCTTTCATAAAACTCAATCAGTTTCTTGACGTTGCGTCGGCTGTTGTGCTTGTAGGCTTCACGCAACTGTTCATCAGCTTGACCGCTGGCCAGTTCAAGAAGTTCTTCATGACCTCGAGTGAAGAAGCCTTTGATATACCGAGCATGAGCGGCTTTGGCACCCTTGCCACGAAGCAGGTTTACAATCTTAAATGCTTTGGGATCAAATGCCTCCGGATCTGTGATCCAGCTATCAATAGCGGCATCTATTTCTTCACTCATGTTACCTGCGGCTTCACGCAGGCGTTCTTGGATGTTAGGAACATAGACCGCAGTCTTTTCGACCTTAGGAGCATCTTCGTCATCGTCTAAGTCGTTAGCCCCGGCTGCTAGAACCTTTTCAACTTCCTTACGCAACCAAGCTTCTGTGTCACGACCTTGATTAAATCCTGCGTGGATTGCAGGCATGCCCTTGACCAAGCAAGCGGCCACACCAACCATAGTGCCGTTAAAGTATTTGTCTTTGGTTTTGCGGATAGCATCAATGTCGCTACGAGCATAACCATTATCATGCATCCATTCGACTAGTTTAGTCTTGAGCTCTTTAACAGAGCTTTCCAAGCGATACCACTCCATTGCAGAGCGGAAATGAGCAGTAAACTTATCAGCCGACCATTCAGTAGCACCATCCCAGCTAGGGCTACGGTCACGGCCTTTGTTTTGGCGAATTGCGATGCTTGCTTTTTGCAGTTTAGTAGCCAATTTATGCTCCTTTGTGTTTCAGTATAGTTATATTATAGAGCATTTTACCAGTTTAGTCAAGATCTGTTTTACCAGATTTGTCCAAATATTCACTGTATTTGAGCAAGAACATAGTCCGTTTTGGCTCGTTGTAGAAGTCCAAGCAAATTTGGGTTCGATACCCAACGTCTTTAGTCCACCATGTGTGTTCACGATCAGTGAATCCCAACTTTTCTCGCATCCTAGATCGAATAAGCATAATGCTATTACCGTAATCTTCACGGAGACGTGCCCGTAGTTTACCCCATTGTGGGTCAGAAAGAATAATTGGTTTACTCAAAGTGTTCCCAATCTCCGCCTTTAGCGGGTACCCAACCTAGCTCTTTTAAATCTGCTCTAATCTGAGAAGTAATTTGACCTTCTCGTACATAATCAAGTCCGTCCCATTTCTTATTGATTTCTTCGTCGTAATCAACATCTCGAATACCCGAACAATACCAATCGATGTAATCACCTTTTTGTTGCATATCGGCAATAACGCCGCCTGCATAACGCCACGAGCATGACCACTCTTTTTCTGTGAGAATGGGAACTACTTCTAACCTAATAAAACTGTTGTTGCACATTGCCGCATACAAGTTTTGTGCATAAGCATCGTTGTTCCGAACCTTTTCTAAAATCCAAGGAGTAGTTAGGAGATCATACTCCATGCTGTAGGATTTGCTTTCTTCAGTATCAAATCTAGAATCGTAGCGTTTAAGGTCATTGTCAAACATTTCTAGATAGTCTAGACTAGGTTCCTTGCCTTCTTTGATACATCGTTCGATGTATCTTTCTCGTTGAAAAGTAAGACGGTTAGGACTTTTAGAAATAGTCATTGTAGATTTCGATCATCATTATCGGTCAATGAACCTAACAGTTTTTCTGCAAGGGCTCGATCTTCAGGATCGTCGCTTTCGAGAAGCTCGTCTATATCAATACTCCGAGATTTTTCAAACAATGATCCGTCACGAATCATCGATTGGATATGTTCCATTAGTTCATCTAATTCTTCTTGACTTCCTTCAAATGTGTCAAACGCTCCAGGAGCAAATTGAATTTTAATTTTTGGAAAGTCTTCAGGTCCAAGCTCTTCGATAGTCTTATCTTCAAGTTTCTTGTTAGTCATTTTAAGTCCAAAGTGATTGACGAATTTTAATAAGACGAATCATCATAGCTTCATCTTCTTTTTCATAGGCGGCTTCAATTTTACGCAGTAGCTTATGAGCCCGGTCGCTGGCTTTGCGATCTGCAGGATCTTTGCTGTTTAGGCTAGCCATGAAATTACCTGGATATTTTACACGCATTGCCTCACAGTGAGCAGTCCAACCGCTGGCATCATAAGGATCTGGACGATTGCGATATGTCTCAGTCCACCAAGTGTAAAGCTCGATAATCTCTTTGGCGGCCTTGGCCTGATAAGTCGGTTCACCATAACCTTTGTCGCCGGGTTCGAGACCCATGTGATCATCCATTTTAAGATTAGAGGCCCACTTTAGGTACTCCATACCAGCTTCTGGACAGCGCCATGTACGCCAGCGTAACCATCCTTTGCGATACCAAGGAACATTAAATTTAGTCTTGGCTTCGTCGCTCCACATGCAATGATGCCATGCTTGTTCTATTTCAACAAAATCAACAAGCTCATTAAACATGCAAGGCAGGAAACGATAGCCAACATCTTGCCACTGCCCGGGTTTGATGTCTCGAGGATGGGCAGTAAGGCTATGAGTGCGACTAACCCAACGATTGTTGATATAATATCTAACATCATTTAATCGTTCTGGAATAAACATAACAATGTTCTGTAAAATATCTAACCCTTCTTCGGCAATCCAGTATCGGATAGGGTAATCAGCTTTGGCACGAACTTCCCACTCGTGCCAACCTTCACTGGTCTTAGCACCACCCTTAGTGGTGCCTCGAAGCCAGTCAGCAAATTTTGAACAAGTCCAATAGTTTCTCATAGTGTTGCTATTGTACAGTAAAATTAAAAAATAGTCAAGTCTTTTTCAAATATGGAGGCAAGTTTGGAGGAGTCCAACCTAGCGGTTTGAGCACCTTTCCATCCTCGCGCTTACGCACTTTTCCTGTTTTTTGATCAATTTTGGAAAAGTTAGTACGCATAACTTCTTTCCATGCACCTTCTGCATCTGCGCCCATACTGTGTAAGGCACCAATTGTAACTACTAAAATGTCGATTAAAGCATCTAGAGTTTCGACTTGATCTTTATCATGAATCGCAAGAGCGAGCTCTCGAAATTCTTCATCAATTAGACTTACATACATATTGAATTGGTCTGCATTAAAAGCCTCTGTACTTTGGTCGCAGGCCTTCATGAATTTCTCTTGGTCTCTAAAGGGATTAGTCATATTATCTTCCTGTTGATGTTCTTGTTATTTTTGGGCCAGCCGTAGTAAAATCTAGCCCTGCCATACGTCCTTCGTAAAGTCGGCCATTCCATTTCATAGGTAACTTTACTGTTTTGTTTAGTACCGCTATGATTCTATCATGTTCCTTAAATTCTAAAATTTCTGCCCTAACTGTTTTAGAACTATTTGCTTGCTTTACTTCACAATAATCATCGTGTCTAACGATTTCCATTTGGTTTGCCCCATCTTAAATAAAACTCTGCTAACTTTTTCTTTTCTAATTCTGCGGTTATTGCATATTCGTAACCATATGTCGCATGATCTATTTGTTTATGAAATTCTGGAGTGACTATAGAATAGTTCATTACAAACTTACCAGCATCTGTTTGTTGCCAGTTCCAGATCGGTTCTGCTGCATATAAATCTGGATCATCTACATCGCTCAGTCTAAAACGGTGGACAACAACCTTGTGAATTTCTTCTACAATTTCTTTACCGTCTTGCTCAACTATTTGATACCTTACTCTGCCCATACTAAATTATACAGTGTTTGAAATTTTTCTGCATCACGTTTGTGTTTAAAGTACCACATGTGCCAAGCCATTCTTCTGGTAGAAGGCCAGTCTTTAAGTTGATTAGTAGCCCATTCGACCCGCTCGTCTAATTTTGTAGATCCATCATAACTGTTTTTTTCTTCTAGAATAACACACCACGAGTTCCCTCTCTGTCCTATCGTTGCAACAATGTTAGGACCCCGATCTAGCATATATTTTAAATCATCGTATGCAGGTTCAAACGCTCGTATAACATCAAGCCACGTCTGTGCGGTACTCACGCTTTGGGCTTCTTTCTAAACGGTCGACGCTTAGGTTTTTCAGGTTTAAGATTTAACGGAGGATGTGTCGAGTCCATTTGACTTTTTTGAAGAGCTGCATGAATCTGTTCAGCACTAATCTCATCGTCATCAGTATCGAGCTCTGGATTATCGTCAAAAATAAATCCCGCAGTTCCGGCAAATTTAATTGTAGATTCTACATTACCTATCTCCCTAAAACTACCAATAGGACCTTTTTCGTCTTGACTAATATTATGCCATGTTCGAATTTCTAAAAGAGGCTCAATGTGTGTGGGAATTTCTATAATATAGTGATCTCCGATACTATATCCAACATCACTCAGATCAACAATTTTAACAACCTTGCCTTTAGACGGTTTAGTATTACGTCGATTGATTCCGTAGATCCATACTGTATCACCGACCTCATAAGATTTCTTAGTGATCATGATACTGTTGTCTCTTTACTTTTAGTTTCGAGAAGATCTTTTACAAATTTAATAGCTTTTCGATCGCTATCATAAACGTATTCTCGATCTTCATCTTCGTCGCTTCGTAAGGTTACTATAACTCCGTTACAGACTTTACGAATTTCTATGCTTTCAAATAACATAGGTTCCCTTTCTTATTTAGGAACTGATAGATTATAGTTAAAATGGAATATACCAATGTGTGCTACTTCTCTGCTCAGTTCTTGATCGCACCAAATTTCATATCCTGCTTTTTGTGCCTGTTGGCAAAAGAATATGTCCTCACCGATTTCAAGATTTAGTTCTGGAACATATTCTTGTAGGTAGTGCGGCTGAGGAATCTTTTCGTAAACTTCACGTTTAACTAATACTAATCCATGAGGTAACACATCAATTAGCTCCATTGCTGGGCTATTGTCTGTAGTTTGAAACTCTTGGAAATTTCCATTTGTTCCATTCATACCAGTAAAGTTAGGATTAGGAAAACGGCGACGACGATAATTTGCACCAACAATGTCTTTGTTACGTGCTAGAAGTCGTAATGGTGTATCAATGGGAAACTTCATGTCGCTGTCAACCCACCAAATGTAGTCAAAATCTGATTTTAGAAATATATCAACTAGATTTCGTCGGGCAATGGTGATAACGCTTCCGATGTTGAACGCACAATTGATTTTAATACCATTGGCTACCATATTAGCAGCCGCCATGGCCAGGTGCTGGGCAAACTCTGCATTGACCATCTCCATTGCTGGAACAGCGATCATAATGCTAGGACGTTTATTACTAACCGGCTGTTGTGTAGCAGCCGGTGATGTAGCAGGCGGGCGATTAAAAACGTTCTGCTGGCGATTCGGAATGTTTAGCTTTTTATTTTTCATTTATTACCTTTTATAAATCAGCGTGGTGCAAATTCTTGTTGCATTTTGATGTTGTCAAAGAATTCTTTCTTTGTACCTGGATCATCTTTAAATGCTCCTTTTAATACTGTAGTTTGAGTCAAACTACTATGTGCCATAATACCTCGATTCTCACAACATCCATGTACGGCTTGAATGTAAACACCTAGGTCTTTGGCTCCTGTGGCTTTTTCGATCTCCCGAGCAATGTCATTACAAAGTTCCTCCTGGAGAGTTCCTCTTCGGGCGCACCACTGGGCGATCCGTGTATATTTCGAAAGACCGATGAGGTGCTGAGCGGCAATAAGGCCAATATAAGCAACGCCAACCACGGGTTGGTGATGATGACTGCACATACTACGAAGCTCGCTACGAACAACAAGCATACCTTCGTAACGGTCCTCCGAGTCATTTGGGAATGATGTTGCGTCTGGGGATGGGTCATATCTACCTGCCATTATTTCGTTAAAGTACATTTTAGCCAGCCTACGTGCTGTGCCTTTACTGTTTGGATCATTTTCTCGATCGATAAGCAATCGGTCAAGCACTAGTTCAAATGCTTCTGTTGCTTCGTCGATGAGGCGCTCTTTGTCATTTTTTCGCAAGTAATCGCTAATGTTATCACCTGCCCAGAAGCGTTTTCCTTCTCGCTTCATTTTAAAGCGAAGGTAGTTTGCTAGATATTTTTCTTCTTCATAGCCGCCGTTGCCGTACATAGCGTCTAACCCTGTTTCTTTTTTATTTGTCATTATTATTTTTCTCCGATGATAAGGCAGTGGATTGCCGTATATAGATTATACTATATGGTTATTTAGATTCTGTCAACCTTAAAAATGTATTTTTCTGAACTGCGGCATTCAATACTCGCATCTCAACACCCGCTTCTTCGGCAATTTTTAAAAGAGCCGCAGTGTCTTTGGGAAAGCACATACCTCCAAAACCATATACACCATCTGGACCCGGAACCTTCATATGACTAGTTCCAATCCTCTCATCTAGATTGACCATTTTAGCTATGTAAGAATAGTCACAACCTAAGTTTTCTGCCAACTTGGCTATTTCATTCATGAACACAACCTTTGTAGCAAGAAATGTATTGATAGTATATTTGGCCAGACTAGCTTCCTCGATAGAACAATGATAAATGTTGTGTAGGTTTGGCAATCCTGCCTTGATAATTCTTTCTGCCTCGTGTCTGTATGCGGCCACCTCTCCGCCGATAATGGCAAACTTACTGTTCATATAATCTTGTACTGCACGAGCCGCAGTTAAAAACTCAGGTGCATGAACTAAATTTTTATATTTTTTCTGCAATTTGGAATATACTTGAGGTGGTGCAGTAACCTTGCTAATGATTACACCAGTATATTCTAACTGATATAATTTTTCTAATACATCTTCTAAAATAGAAGTATCACAAGTTCCATCCTTACCCATCGGACTAGGTACACAGACAAATACTCCATCTGTTCCTAACAAATCTTTATAGGTGTTGGTATATCCTTTGGCCGGATCTACAATAATTGTTTCTCTAAATGGAAACGGGCGTTCTTGGTATACCTCATGGATGGCACTACCTACAAACCCGAATCCAATAAATCCAATCTTCATACTACCTGACGGATGCAATGATAGCGAAGACGAAGTTAGTTGTGAAACCTGTGCCGTTGTTAAAGTGGCAAACTGGTATTGGGCACCTCCTAGGGTACCCGGCATATTCATTGTGTTACTCATTTAGAAAGCCCTAAAAATATTTTTTCTCGTTCTGAAATATATGCTACAGGAGTAAGCCAACCTTGGTCAATGGCGTTGGAAATATAGATTTTGTGATTGTTGGGACACCGTTCACTGATCTCAAATCCTGCCCGGGGGGTAAGAATAAACCCATTATTATGAAACCAATACGTGTCATTTGGCCTAAGGGCAAATACTCGTTCTGTAGTAGTCGTAATATTCATAGTACTAGTGTACATGAATATGTGGCAAATGTCAACGACTTATCCAATCTTTATTTCTATAAGGTTTACCGGCTTCCGCATGTGGCAAATATCTAATAACTTTTTTCTTTACTCTTTTAATTATCTCGTGATTGTGATCGTGGTCAAAGGCTTTGAGATACATTTTCCAACAATCATTCTTCCCACGTTTACCTTTTTGCTGTACATTCAAATGGCGTATTACTTGTTTTTGATTATAATCAAATCTTTCTAATAATTCGCAGGCAATATTAAATCCATAAGCGTCTATCTCATCTGTGCAACCGAGATAGCTTTGTTCCAAACGTTGTTCGGTCTTTTCTGCATTACTGGCATATTCTGGTAAATTCTTAAATTTTCTTCTTCTAAATTGGCGCATGTGTATTATCTCATGCAATAGAGTATCTGCAAAACACAAACAAGCCCTCATGAATTTCTTTCTGGAAATTTTAATTGTTTCAATAAACGGATTATACACAAAGAGGATTTCTATACACTTTTTACGAGAACGGTCATCCTCACTATAGTATGTGCCTCCAATAAAGAATTCATTCTTACCTACTTTAAAATCGACCTTTTTAACTACTTTTACTGGTAAATTTTTAGTTATATGCTTATATAATAACGAATGAAACTTCTTTACCGGTATTTCCTTGTCAACAACAGCAAACCGCAAACCCCAAAGATATTCCGCAAGGGTGTCTCTATCCAATATAGACCAGTTAAAAACGGGCTTAGTAGCCATTGTATGCTCCTTAGTAGACAAAAATATTTATCTAGCTATTAAAGCATTAGATTTGAGTTACTGCAACCCCACTTTTTTCTAAAAATTGAATACCCGAACTATCTCGGTAATTTTCTCCGTACCAAACCCTGCGTATGCCAGACTGATGAATCAGTTTAGCACAATGAATACAAGGAGCGGTAGTGACAAATAAATCCGCACCTAGCCCACTTTCATTGCTTTTTGCCAGTTTAGCTATAGCATTTGATTCTGCATGAAGCACTTCATCTTTGGTTACTAGACGATACTTTCGGTTAGTGCCCACTGCTGGATCAAATTCTTCAAATGGAAACTTTTCTTTAATCTCATCTTCTGGCATAAATCCTGCTTTGGCTGCATTCATATATTCTTTATATTCACATTCATTATCCCATCCAACAGGCATACCATTGTATCCAATAGAAATAATACGATCATCTTTTACTACAATAGCCCCCACTTTGCGCCTCTGGGCAGGACTTAGTTCAGAGAAGCGTTTAGCTGTATCCATAAACGCTTTAATAAATTTTTCTTTCATTGCTTGTATTCGCTTCCGTCTTTTGAGTTATATTTTTTAAAAGGGTCGTAGTGTGCAAACATTTCATAATGTGGTTCACCTGGCAATACTCGCTTTCCAACAAAGTAGTCACCTATGTGATTTATAATGTTTTGACCTTGTTTATTTTTAAGATGTGCTGACTTTAACCCCAGACCTTCATAGAAAGCCTTACCTAACAGACCCTCATTTAGATTGACCTTATGTAAAATTCCATCCGGATAATGTGTTGCATACCATTCTTTTAACGGCCATCTAACAAGAGCTATTGGATAAAAACTAGCCATAGGGCTAAAGATTATACTTTCTTTTTCATACCGATAGTCTTTAAATAACAGATCGGTGTCCTTAGGACGAGTATGTTCTTCGTTTGAATACCATTTTTGTCTCTTTAAGACAACCTGAGAAATACTCCTATCAACCTGGAACAGATCGTACAGGTCCATTATACGAATATTATCTAATATTTCTATGTCATCTTCTTGATGCCATACCCAATAGTATCCCCTGTCCTTTATCATCTCCCAAAAATTAGTCCAAGTTAAACTTAGGCCAAGATTTTCTTTATGAAGATGAACTTCATTAAACCCGTAGGATTTAACTAATTCCGTAATCATTTCATCATCCCTTCCTACAGGCATGTCATCTATGAAAATACGGTCAACATCGAATCCAGAGAAATCTAATTTTTTTTGAGACTCTAATGTTCTACGAAGATACTCTATCCTATTCGTAGAAAATATAACTTGGCAAATTGGTATTCCCATTTTACCACCGTTCAGTATCAAAAAAGAAAGTTTGAAACAACCGACCGGTTGCCTTGTCATTTCCAAAATAGTCTAAGCTGGCATGAAACAAATTAGCTCTGTAAAGTATCAAACGATTGTATCTGTTTCCTACCCGATCGATTAGATCATACTTAGTATAGTCGTACCCTTCGTAATCGTTTCTGCCATCTGTTCTTTCGTAATGCCCAGATGCCTTATGTCTAAATAACCCTGTTCCTCCAGTATGAGGAGCATCGGGTGTTAGGTAGCAAACTCCTGCCCACATATTATGATAGTCGCTATGAATCCAAGTTCTATCTTCAGCAGTGGCTAATTGAAACGCACCCGAGTATCCTTCGTCGGCAGAAGCATTATACCAATTGGTAATGTTTCCTGCAAATTGCATATTCCATTGTATAGCAGATTTAACATCGTCAGGTAACCAGGGCTTTGTTCTACCTCCAGGAAAATTTCCTTTAACAGAAAATTCTTGGCTAAGAGCATAGTTCCTAACACTATCGGGGTTCGTATAAAAATTATCAACAATTATTAAATTTATATTCATATTATTATTTTATTTTATATGGCATAGAAATTATGTTGAATAACCTTTTTTAGGTACCTATCAAACTTTTGATGTACTACACTATCTTCATAATTGGCCAGTGCATAATCTAAACAATCTTTAGGTTTAATAGAATCTATATTATTGATAGCGTCAACAAACTCTTTAAAATCTCTGCATCGAAACCCTGTTTTTCCTTGTTGTACTGTTTCAGGAAATCCTCCCCAGTCTGTGGTAATAGCAGGGGTACCGCTCATATAACCTTCGACGACCATATTGCCAAAAGGTTCTACATAATAGGTTGGTCCCAGAATTGCCTTGGCCTTGGACATTAGCGACCTGCGCTGATCTGCATTGCAAAGTCCTAAAGTTACTACGTGTTTGGGAGTTTCTGGATATCCCATAGCTTCTAAAGATCCAGGCCCAGCAATAACTAATCTTTTGCCTGTATACTCAGTTGCTTGAATAGCAATATGAATACCTTTTGTTTCAATTACTCTACCAAAGTACAAAAAGTAATCTTCCTTTTCCTCGCAGAAGTCAAACTCGTGTGCAGAAATTGCATTAGGAATAACAGTATCAAACCAGGCAGGATTCATCAACATACCTCGTTCTCCGTAGAACATGTGCATCTGAGCATACGATCCAAATACTCTATATGGTGCAAAAATCGCACTAGTCTGATAGCATATGGTAGGCTCTACAATTTTTAAGTCAGGATGTGCATCGGCTGCAATTTTTCCAGCAGCACCGTAAAAACATAAAAGAAGATCACCGGGCTGTTTTCTTTTTTCAATTTCAACAATGGCTCTATTATTATAATTGATTACATTAGTGTTTTGGTCTGCTACGATTTCATCAAGGCATTGAACCATTTCGCAATCTACCTGAGATCCGGGAACACTATAATGTATGCACTTCCAACCCATTTTGGTCATGTAATGAATAAATTTCCATGTCAGCATAGAAAATGGATCTATTCTATTATCAGTATGAACTGTACTATATGGGCTTGAAAGAATGTGTAATGTTGTCATATGTGTAGTTAGTTAAACTTCTATGGTAGAAAGTATATCCTGGCATTTAGATATAAACCGTTCTACGTTTAAATTCCATCGGGATTCGAATAAATGGTAAAACATCTCCGTGCCTTGCAGATCAACAAAGGTGGTTCCTATTCCGTAACTGTTATATCCTTCTTTGAGAGGCCACGGGAATCCCTGGTGCGGCATGCCTTCGAACTTTCCGGGAAGAAAAAATTCAACTGGCACATCGAACTTCTCTGCCAAGAACGTCCATTCTTCGCAGATATCAGATCTCGGAGTGCAATCGGAGCTAGGTTTACCTAATAGGTTAAATGTTTTTTTGCTCACACAAAGGCAAGAAGATCCAACAAATAAATGTTGATCATTGTCAAGGTGATTTGAACGCTGTACATTGCCAATTAGATATCCTTCAGATGCCTTTTTAAAAACATAATCCAAACTTGCCAAACTTAAAGGAATACAGTCTATATCAAGAATTAAAACATTGTCATAATTTTTAAAATAAAACAACTTAAAGATTTCTTGATCAATCACATTGTTAGGAAACACAACACCATCTGGAGCATTGTAGAAGGCAGGTTCATAATTTATATCAGATCCTTCTATAAATTTTTTAATAACCTTTGCTTGATTATCTGCAATTCTAGGATCTACTTGAAAATTACAATATGTAAGGATTGCATTTTTCATATTACCACTCTAGATTAGGATTTCTTTTTGTAGTTCTTCCCTCAAGAGGCCTGTTCTTTATAGTAGTGTCGTTGGTGCTATTCATGTTCATATCGTAAGCATAGGGACCTTGATGAGTAATATTAAACAAATCGGCCCTGACCATAATATCTAAAGGACTACATATACCTATCTTTAATACATGGGCTAATAAATTTTTAGCCATGCAAGGATCGATTGCATAAGCATGAGCTCTACAGATAAACTTGTAATTCGGTCCATCTGATGCATGTGGAGGAATAGGATGCACTGGCCAATTGTGTAGTGCCCACTCGGCACCGCCTAGATAAACAATGCTATTGTAGGAATTAAAAGAAGAAAACTTCCTTGTCATTACTGCATCATGTTCTAAAATAACAATTGGTTTATCTATCTTTGCACATTCATACCATAGACTAATATGGCTAAGGGCACAGGCTACTTCACCCCTGGTCATATAATGATCTGTAACCTTTAACAGACTAAAGAATGTTTCGCTCTTGAGATGGTCAGGTGGAACTATATTACCATCTATGCCATTAAATGCATCCCAAACAATATAATTCATTCCTACCTTGTTGCAACTTTCTCTGCACCTTTTAGAATATTCTTCGCTCTCTTTATTTCCTTTAACAGTAATAATATAGGCATTGTCAACCCTAACATCATTTTTCCAAAATAAATTTAGATTATTCTGTTCAGAAACTTTTGGAGTAGGAGTGTTTATTCCAAGAGAGGTTGTTTCTTTTACATTTTCTATATCTAAATTATGTCCCATTACAACTTTTATATTGCTCATGGTAGTAGTCCTTTAAGTTTTTTCATAGGGGCCGCCCAAGACCTAGGAAGAGATTGCCTTAAAATTGTAACATTATCGCCGTACCATGGGCTTTGTTCCATGCTGTGACTCCATGTGTAATATGCAGATATCGGGACAAAGATAAAAGTTTTCTTGCCCATTGCTGCGGCAGCATGAGCTACAGATGTGCAACTAGTCACAACAATGTCCATATTTTCTAAAACAGCTAGAGTATCTTCCCAGGATGTTAAATCTTTAGACAAATCTACTAGTCCAGAGAATTCTGAAAGTTCTTCTAGGCCAGTGTCTTTTTGTATACTAAAGAAATCTGCATCAACATCCTTCAATACTTCGTAAATTTCAGAAAGAGGAACACTCCTGTGTAAATTTTGTTCGTAACCGGGATTCCCTTGCCAACGAACTGCAATCTTTAATTTCCCATTATCTTTATGCAGAGTCTCTGACCATTTTTTTACATAGTCAGCATCTGCATGTAGATAAGGTCCCGACCAAAAATCTGCATACCCTAACTTCATAATTACAGAAATGTGCATGGACTGCACATAGTAGATATTTTCAGTAACATCTAACTCATCTATTCTAGAGATAACTCGTAGTCCGTGACGTTTAAAAACTTTTCTTAGGCTAACTTGAGCATCGTCGTTTGATAAGCTGTTGAACCATACCGGCTTCATTCCTCGAGATTCTATCAGTTTAGTAAATCTAAAGTTTACAATTTCATCACCGAGGCCTGCCTCGGCATTACAAATAATAGTAGCTCCCGGAATTGTGGTTCCATCCCATTTTAAAATTTTACCCTCCAGTGGGTTGTCTTTTAAGAAAGAAGCTTCTTTCTTCCAAATGTCCAGCTTGCCGCCTTCATTTAAGAACAACTGCATACCTTCGAGGTATTCATCTCTATAAAGGTGATAGTTTCCTAGATTAAATTTTATCCTGGTCTTCTCTTCGTCAGTTAGGTTAGGGTTAGTATTCAATAAGTTACGTAGAATAGATTCTGCCTTGGGCTTTTCATTGTTTAAGAAGTAGGCAAATGACTTATGCATGGTCATTTCTACATCTGATTTAAACTTTCGTTCAAATAGATCTATATAGTTCAGAGCTTTTTCTGGATAGTTTGCATTAGAACAAACGTTTATTAGATTGACTAATAATGCCGCTTCTGTTTGATCACCTAGATCCTTTGACCCCATTCTATAGGCCTGTTCGAGACAGTTCATAGACTCTTCATGATTTTTATTTTCAAAATAACATCTTCCTAAATTTTCAAATTGAAAAAAGTTATTAGAAATAGATGCATAACAATCAAGGACTTCTTTAACTAACTTATGTTTACCCATTTGCATCAATGGGCCAACAAACATCTCAAGTCCGGGAGTTGCCTTTGTAGGACTCATACTTTCCGGAATTTCAGGCTTGTAAAAAGGAATGACTCTATAGTAGGTAGTATTTTCTTTACAGAAACGATTTATTTCTTCATATACTGCTTCTTCAATATTTTCTCGAAGTTCGCTTACCTTGAGATACTGAGCTCCGTTTTCTTGTTCAACAGAAATCATTACTCCGCATTTGTTAGGCTGCATCCATTCTGGAAAAAGATGTTGTGTCCATGCACATTGATATTTTTTGCACGTTTCTGGTCGATCCTCGTAGATCGAGCACCCTTGCTTGGACAAATAGATACAAGGTTTTCCATATCCGAATTTATGTCCGTTGGCCTCGCCAATTAGTGTACCGTTACAGCAGGCCGTACATTCGCCGCATTCTCTGAAATTCATAATATACCTATATATTATATTTAATTTCAGAAAAGATCAAGAAATTTTATTTAGAATTAGCCAGTTTTATTTTACCTGTTTCCCAATCATCGAATGGGACATGAGCACCGAACATCCATAAAACTCTAGACGTATTGCCTTCAACTGTTGTTACATAATGATCAAAATCAGACGCAAGGTAACAGTGTAGATCTCCAACTTCTATATCCACAGGAGTGTCTCCGACAAATAATTTTCCACTGCTATCTGAATCTCTAGTCATGATGTTACATCGAAGCGTTGACAAAGGAGGCGGAGTCATACTATAAGGATCTCGATGTCTATATACATCTCCTCCAGGGAATGTACAACTTACTACAATGCCATCTCTACCGTGTCCAGTTATCAAAGAGTATTCATCAATTCCACAAAATTTTCTAACTTTTTGAGAAAGGTCTAAGATAAAATCCGGATATACATATCTTTCTGAATAGATTCTAGAAGTAACTCTTTTGTCTACTGTGTGAAATCCTATGCCAGGCGTACCGCCTATTCCTTTATCTAACCATTTATTTTGAACACCAAGATCTACCCAGGCGTTCATTTGTTCACAGAGGTCTCGGTCTATAAAATTTTTAACTATCTCAATTCTCATAAAGGCATTATTCCAGAAACCTTTAGGTTAGGATCTTTAATGCCTTCTGGTATCATGGAGGGATCTAGAATATCTTCCTCTCTTTCACCGGTTCTCAAAGCATGTACACAATAACAAAGTGTATCATCTTCTAGAGCTGTTATATAGTGCTCTTTGCCTTTCTGAACATAGATCATATGAGGTGCAGAAAATTCAGTAGCCTTGCCTTCTACATCAACACTGACTCGACCTTTGGCCAGCAAAGTTACATGATCATAGTTATGGGTATGCCCTTCATTTCTATCTCCTGCCCGAGCAAAGTGCATTTGCCTTAGCCAAAGATTACTTACACAGGTTATTCTACTTTCTGGAACTGACATTTAAAGCCTCGTTACGTTTATTTCGCCCTGATTGAGCGTACCATCTTCTACTTTAGGAGTGAGCATTTCTTCCATCTGTTGACTTCGAAAAAACATTCTACAAGATTCCGGCGTCTGCCAAAGTTCTTGAATAATTTCTTCAGTCATTTCTCTATCCGGCCACGGATCAATTCCTTTTACAAATACAGGAGTTCTGTACTCGTGAACCGTACCTGACTCAGAAGTTATAAAAGCTACCCACTCATTACCTTGTTTTTCGTGTCTTATAGTTGCCATATAAATTACCAGTAAATGTAGATAAAGCCATCATTGCCTCTAGTGGCATTATAATAGGAATCGTTTGATGCATAATTACATCCTCCACCACTTCCACCGGCTCCATATCCAGTACCGGATACAGCCATACGAAGAGGGTTAGAGTATGCTAGACCGATAGCGCCGGTGCCGGCAGAACCTAACGATCCGGTATAGTTTAGAAATCCTCTAGCTCCATCACCGCCCCGGCAATCACCAGTTTTACCTAGATTAGTGTAAATTCCATTACCACCAGCAGCCGAGGCCGCAACCACTGTACCTGTGCCACCAGAGCCTCCAGCTCCGCCGGCGAGACTGCTAGTAATTTGAGATATTGTTCCAGCTACGCCGCCGTTGGCTACTACAATCCAAGTAGCTCCTCCGTTGATACTGGCTCGAGAAGTGCCGCCATTCGTTCCAGCACTACCGCCACTATAAGGACCATCTCGAGCACCAGCACCACCGCCGCCGGTGCCGATCTCATATGTGATAGTCTGACCCGGAGTTACTGCTGTGGTTACACTACGGAGTTCTCCGCTGCCGCCGCCGCTGCCTCCCGAATATTGCCCAAACTGCCTCGATGAGCCGGCGCCGCCGCAACCACCACCGCCGCAGGCTACTATAGTAACACTGGTTACTCCTGCAGGAACTGTAAAGATTCCCGATGTAGCTGTTGTTACATATCCAGAATTATTTTTATAATTGTAGAGACTAGTATCTCGCAAGGCAAACATTCCTGGAGCAGAAGCGCCGTTAGCGTCTTTCCAATTAGTTCCGCCTATGTTGACCTGTATAGGACTAGAGTAATTTGTAGTTCCATTACCTATTCCTTTACGAGATATACCCCACCCCCATAAGGTGCCGTCTTGTTTTATTGCTCCGGGAGCATAAGCCCCCCCTATCACTTTTTTCCATGTTGTTTCTAAGCCAACTTTCCCTGGATAATATCTCGAACCAGAAGCATCCGACCCCAGGTTACCTGCATAATTACCTCCCCAGGTCCACAGCGTACCGTCGGTTTTAATACCAGCACCGCCATTATAACAGAATTGTGCGTCTAACCATGTTCCTCCCTGATATATCTGCACTGGGCTACTTACATGGGTAGTAGAATTTCTTCCGCCGTAGATGGCCTCACCCCAGGTCCATAAGGTTCCGTCGGATTTGATTCCCATGCCAGCAAAAAGTCCCGCAGCTATTTTTACCCAATTTTTTTCTGTACCTACTTGAGTTGGAGTACTGACATATTGAGGGCTATTTAATCCCAACGCTCCATAACTACCGTATCCCCAACTATAAAGGGAGCCTTCTGAATCTAATGCATATACTGATAGGTATTTAGATGCTACAGTCTTCCAACTCTTTCCTAATGGGTGCTGGATCTGCAAAGGGCTACTTCTAAATCCCACAGGAGTTATTGCGCCGCCGGCCTCTCCATATCGATCTCTCCCAGACCACCAAAGAGTTCCATCTTGTCTAAGAAATAGACAATATTGATCAGCGGCGATTGCAGACTTCCAATCATTCGTTGCAGAAATTTGTGTGGGAACACTATAGAAAGTACCTGCGGCACTACTATTACCTAATTCACCATTATTATTATAACCCCAACCCCATAGAGTACCGTCACTCTTTACTGCTACAATCACTGTTCCGAACACACCTGCATCAGCACTTACCCATGTATTACCCGATAGGGGATCTCCGTTAGTGTTAGTATACGTTCCGCTATAACCAGTACCTGACCAGGTAACTAAATTTCCATCAGAAAACCGTTCTCTAGGAATTAAAATATCGGCTAGGTCTAACTGAGTATATCCAGTTGCGTTCCATCTAAAACCTGTGTTATATATTGCCATATAAATTACCTTGTAACGAGCTCCATCCACTCTGCAAAACTTATCCCACCATAGGCATATGCTGAATACCTCGCACCTGAGGGAACGATGAATGCCCCCGAAGTTACCGTTACTGAACTAGAATATGCAAAATACGACGGTAAGGAGACTCCATTTATTGTTATAATGACTCCTCCGCCTGAGCCGGCGGTCGAACCGCTTACGATTACCTGTATAGGATCTGGGCTACCGTTGATATAAGTAACTCCGAAATTTCTACCGCTTAGGCTCCTCCAACCATATCCAGAGTCTATATAGCCGATTCCTTTCCCACCCGACGATACTGATCCTCTGAGTTCATACCAGCTAGCATAGGATACACTGCCATACGACGTTGCAGAATAGGTCGATCCTGCCGGAACAATAACAGCGGCCGATGTTGTCCCAACTGCTCCCGAATGAGTCCATGTAGGAGGCAAAGAAAGGCCATCTACTATAAAATAAACCCCACCACCAAGACCGGAGGTCTGAGCACCTACAATCACCTGGATAGGTTTTCCAGTACTATTAGTATATGTGTTTGAAAATGTACGACTAGCTGTTACATCAGTCCATGACTGACTGTATCCTAATCCGTTAGTTGTTGTTGCATCAAATACCAATTCAAACCAATTAGTATAAGTTACAGTACCGTAGGCACTAGCAGAGTATGTTGAACCTGGAGGAATAACAACAGGCGCCGACATTGTTCCGACTGCCCCCGAATAGGCAAAAATTGCAGGTAAGGTAACTCCGTCAACCGTAATAAACACTCCGCCTCCCGAACCAATTGTTTGAGCACCTACCGTTATCTGAATCGGTTTTCCAGTATTATTAGTGTAGGTAGTTCCTAATGCTCTACTACCTGTTACATTTTGCCAATACTGTAAATTATCTATAGAACTTGTAACTGGAAGAGCATTTGATAAATCGTCTCCGTCATGTATTCCTGCTACTGCGGTATTACCGATTGCAAGGGATCGCCATTGCCCGCTAGTTCCTACCTGTGTAGGAACGCTTCGAGATTCAGCTCCGCCGAGTGTTCCCAGAGTTGCAACACCGAACGAAGGCTGGCCATCTGATCCCCATAGCCAAAGGGTTCCATCTATACGGATTCCCCCAGAAACATTATAATATATACTAGTGAAACTAGAATCTGCGGTCATCCATACATTAGCCGGTCCTATTTGTGTAGGAGTAGAACGATTGTTAGCATCACCCACGCCCAAATCGTAACTAGAATTAGTACCGGAACCGTACAATGAATTAGTAGTAGATATAGCAAATACATTTGTTTTAGCAAATACTTTTTTCCAAGGTGCGTTTGCAGCCCAGGTAGCAGGACTAGTTGGAGAATATAGTGCTGTAGTATCCCCGCTCCCCAATTGGCCAAAGCCATTTGTCCCCCAAACCCACATTGCGCCCGAAGTATCAATTGCATACGAAGTAGCATTCCCTGCTGAAATTTCTTTCCAATTTGTTGCTACACCCACCTGAACAGGGCTTGATCTAAAAATAGGTGGACCGGAAAATCCTAGTCCTAAACTCCCATTAAATCCGCCACCCCACGACCATAGCGTTCCATCCTTTTTAATGGCCAACATGTGGTAGTAACCAACTGCTACTTTTGCCCAATTTGTATCAGTACCTACTTGAGTGGGTGTAGACCTAGCAGTTACATTATTATGTCCTAACTGACCGTTACTATTAGTTCCCCAAGTCCATAATGTTCCGTCAGCTTTGATAGCTGCCATAAAATTTAAAGCGCCAGCGGGTAAGTATGCGTAACCTGTTCCTATTTGTGTAGGAGTAGACCTATTTGCGTTGTTGCTGTTGATACCTAGAATACCGGCAGTGTTGTACCCCCAAGACCACAATGAACCGTCATTTTTCATTGCGAAGAACGACTCAGCACCTTCGACTGTAGAAATTTTAGTCCAGCCTGTACCGTTTCCCGAACCTCCTCTTGCCATCTGCGTTGGATACGAGTATCGACCCACACCAGATGTATTATTACCAAAAGATCCAAAGTAAGTCGATTGCCCCAAACCAAATAGGTTAGAGTTTAATCTAGAAGGAATTAGATGAGGATAATTTTCAATAAGATACTCTGTAGTGACATATTTTTGTCCTACATCTGCATTACTATCTCTAATACCGGTCGTAATAGTCATTCTAGTTCAATTGCTAATAATTCTTCATTAGTGGTAGCAGCATCAACTTCAATCATACGTGCAGCTTCCCAATCAAAGGCCGATTGTATATGTTGTTTAATCTGTGTGTTGATTGTATTTAAATCTTCTTCGGTTAGAGTCATCCACACCGGAGGGCCTTCGACTGTGATAGTTTCGGTGGTCATCAATAGCTCCGGACTAGCTTCTTCTCCTGGTCTTGGAAGGCATGGAACTTGCAAAGTCTGCATGGTTTTTAATTTCCAGGTGCCGGCCAGTCCATTCATAAATGTAGATCTCTGATCCCGACCAGTTGGAATAAGTATTTGCTGATCATTTAAAGATACAGTGAATCCGCTGGTTTCTTTAACATATCTAATTGCAGAAATTTTACTTCTCATGTCTCCTTTAATATGATCTAGGGGCCTATCAACTACGGTGTAAGATGCTTCTGCACTTTCTTCACTGATGGTCCAAAATGGGCCTGCATAGGTCTGTGATAATTCATTTAAAGGGGGTTGATTTATCTGCGTCACGGGTAATATTTTTATATCATTCATGACCGTGATAGGTTTTCCAAGATCATTAGTAGTTAAAGGAACAAAATCAATGTCAAAATCGTCCCGAATAACTGATCTAAACCAATTAGCATTCCAGGTAACTGGACCTAGAAATACCTGTGTACCTTTTACAATTACAAACAACATTATACAGTTCCTTCAATTAGTGACTTAGACAAAGACATAGGATTTATTCCTTTGGGAATCATGTCTGGATCTAATATATCCCCAACAGCATCTCCGTCTCTTAGGGCATGAATACAATAGGCAATAGTGCCGGGTTCAAGGGCTTCTAACTCATGATCTTTGCCCTTGGTAATATAAATCATATGAGGGGCATTAAACACAGTGCTCTCCCCCTCCACTGTTACTTTTAAAGATCCGTGGGCCAATAGAGTTAAATGATCAAAAAGGTGCTTATGCCCTTGAGCACGATCACCTACGTTATTAAACTTCATCATCTTGCTCCATAAATTAGCAACACAACTTATCTTTACATCTGGTTCCATTTTATATCCTTGTTACCGGTATATTTGCATCTGAATAGAAATCAACCGGTTCTGTGCTTTTTTCAAAAGTCATAGAACTGTTAGTATCGTGCTGATAATAAGAAACAGTTCCATCATGGTATTTAATCGTAACTGAGTGGTCTTTGATAATAACTGTGACTGGTTCGTCAGTGCAACAGCTTTCTCCTACCCACTCTGCATCCTGTAAGGTTCCCATGGTCCTGTACATTTTATACAGTACTTCTGCTTCTTTATCACAATTGCAATGTTCGCTGATCATATTCTCACCATGAAAAAGTTCCTGTACCCAATACCCATCCTGCCTTGCCTGCATTGTATCCGCCCCAGAGAGTATTTACCCTGTCAAACCAACTATAAACACTCACGCTAGTTCCAGTGTCACCAGTTCCCCATGAATTAGGATATGTTTGAATTGTTATTGAATTCGACGTTGTTTTGGTCACAGCATAGGTATAACCGACTAGAGTGTAGGGCCAATTAGATGATTGCCAGTATGTAGTAGTTCCGACTGGAATAGCAGTTAGGTTGAGAGGTGCTCCTCCCATGCCCCAGTAGGGTCGAGTATTAGTAGCTATTCTCCAACCATTAGACCCCGAATTTGCTCCGGTCCTATCAACTCCGAGGCCTCCGAATGCTAACCATGCACCGTAGCAAGTTTGACAGTTAGGAGGGTCGCTAGGCCATAGACCAAAATACATAATAGCTTGACCATTGACAATATCCAAGGAAAACCCACCCTGGCCAGAATAACAGCCAGCTGTCGATTGTGTGTCAGTTACATGATAGTTTGGGGCACCGGCGGCACCTTGACCGGCGGAGATTGCTGTAGATGAAAATATGGTCGTAGAAACACTCTTCCATTTAACATTAGGTGATGTAATCTGGGTAGGTGTGCTGCAAGCAGCACCCGGAGTGCCTTGACCTAGTCGCCCTTGTCCAGGAAAGAGGCCACCGTCAGCACCCCAGGTCCATAACGTGCCATCAGTTTTAACAGCTCCTACTAGATCTGTAGGACTGCTGCCATTTGAAGAAACATATTTCCAATCTGTGCCAGTTCCAATCTGTGTAGGAGTACTTCGTTTAATTCTATCGTTTAATCCTAATCCACCGTATCCATTATCTCCCCCTATGGCCCATAAGGTTCCATCTTGTTTAATAGCCATAGCGGCCATAGATGACATACTTGTCTGTTTCCATGTATTATCAGTTCCTACCTGTGTAGGAGTAGATCGATAAATTCTATCATTTAAGCCCAATTGACCGCTAAGATTAAATCCCCATGTCCATAGTGTGCCGTCTGATTTAATGCCAGCGGTATTTGTAGTGGAAGAAGAAATCCATTTCCATTGATCACTTCCAATTTGAACAGGTGTGGACCTTCTAACTACTGTATTATCACCGAGCTGCCCACTGGCGTTGCTCCCCCAGCCCCATAAATAACCGTACTCATCTATACAAAAATTGGCTTCGGCTTGGCCGCTAGTGTCTTGGCCAAGTTTCCACCATTTAGATCCATTGGGGTGAATAACCTGCACAGGACTAGATCTATTGACCGCTGCATTGTCTCCGATCTGTCCGTAAAACCCATATCCCCAAGCCCATAAGGTGCCATCGGCCTTTAATGCACGAGGTCCTTCTATGTCAACCCATGGATTTGATGAACTTCCAGCTATTTGTACTGGATTAGAAGCATGTGTAGTAGAGGGATAGTTTACTCCTAATTGTCCATAGACATTTGAGCCCGCTGAATATAATTCCCCATTATGATTTAAAAAATAGTTTGACGAGTACCCACCCGAAACTTTTTTCCAATAATAAGTATTGAATATTTGTGCAGGAGTAGACCTAGAGATAGTATCGTTACTTCCCTGCTGTCCCCAGTCATTATAACCCCAAGTATATATAGTCCCGCCTATGTTATTATCAATCAGCTCGTAGGTAGGCATAAAATACGTATCAAAATCGCCAAATTTTGCTATACCTGACTTTAGATTACTGGTCATTTAATGGATTCCAAAAGATTTATAGTGTTATTTATGCTGTTTCAGAATAGAGAATTTTAAGAAAAAATAGCCAAAAAAATAGGCCCCAAAGGGCCTATTTACAGGATGGTCGAAACTGGATAAGTTTTTCTGTCTGGTCTAGCCTTTCCCCGGTATATTGGTTCAGTTTCCTAGAGCCATATCAATGATTCTCATTGCCTATCTAGTATTGTGTCTGTACTAGCATCATATATGTCTTTCCATAAGTCCGCAGTTCCGTGAGCGTCTAACACCCCCTGATACGCCGGGGAAGCGGTGTGTTAGCTATGAGGAATACCTTCAAAACCTTTCGGCTCCAGTGTTCCTCGCCTTTCCAAGGCCACCTTCTACTGCATTAGTGGACGTCAAGTATTGTTTTATATTGCCGAATCCATCCTAATAAAATAACAGGCTAGTTTCCTACTTTTTGATTAGCGTGAGAAATCGAAACTCACGATAGATAGACTTGATGTTATCTCTGCCCATCAGTTACAGTTTTATGTATTATTGCTGTAACTAGCCTAGAATTTTATTTAGCCAAGAACGCTGTAGCGTTCTGTGTCTACGGTAGCCAACATGATTCCATATGGAGTCATATCAGCACCGCTTAGAACACCCTTCATAACCGCTGGGCTGAACCCAGAGACTAGAGCGGTGCCGCGCTTGTCGAACTTGACAGGGACATTGTCCTTGCTGTTCAGGTTCCAGAATACAACGTTTGGAACAGTGTATCCTGCGTCCTTGTACTTACGCTTGATCATTTGGTGAGCAGAGTCATCAAAACTTACGCATTGATCAAACTGCATGTCCGAAAGGATCAACAAAGTCTTTGGCATGTCTGCGTCTGCAACACCACCCTTGACTGCGATCCGTAGGATTTCGTCAAATGCGGCATGCAGGTTAGTGTTCATACCCCAGTCACTAGAGTTCATTTGGCTCATTTTCTGAGACAAAGTACCCTTGACAACCTGAGCCTTTGGCTTAGCACTGAAAGTCAAGAATGTGTCCTTGAACACGCCCTTGTTCTTGTCAGCACAGTACAAACCTAGCGACAATGCAACATCGATACATTGCAAGTTAGCGTTTCCGCCAACTGGCGTACACATCGAACCCGAAACGTCTACCAGAGGCATGACGCTGTCGTCACCGATGTAGTTTGGCAACGATGCCCATTGAGCATCTGCTACCACACCGTCTCCACCGTGGCGGAGAGTCTTGATGACGTCATATGGGTAAACAGCCTTAGCGTTTACCTTGTCGGTACCTGCTGTCAAACGAGCCTTGTAAGCTTCGTAGGCAGTCTTTGCGTTACGACCGAAGGCCTTGTTGTATCGAGCCGAAGCTAGCGATGGCAACTTGCCGAATTCGATCGAATCCCATTCCTTGGCACACATCTTTGTTTCAACAACATTGGTAAGGGCAACTAGGCTCTTACGATATTGCTTAGGTGTCATGCCGTAGAAGTTACGGATTTCGACAGCGATTGGGCCTTGACGTGGAGTCCACTTTGCGGCCAAACCGTTACGATCACGCAGAGCATCTCCCAAGAAGGTATATGCCATGTGCTTGAACTTTTCAGTCTTGAAGACGAACAAGTCATCCCAACGACCGAACTCAGGCACGAAAGGTAGAACCTTTTCCAAGACTGCTGGGTGCAACTTTTCCAAGTGTACCAAGATGTCCCGGAAGATCTGACGTTCACCTGCACCACCACGGACGTCACGAGACCATAGTGCGATTTTCATCGCGATGTCTGCGTCTTCCTGGAAGGCCTTTTCGAAGTCAGCGGTCACTGACTTACCACGGCTTGCACCGATCTTGTAGAACAGGTCCACAAGGGCATTGCCAGAATGTACCTTGGCCTTCATACCGTTTGTAGTACGAGCCTTAGCTGGTGTTGTCTTTACTGCTTCTGCAAATGTAGTCATCTCTTTCTCCTTTCGTTTAAAATGACAGGATCGTCTTTTTTACAATTATGAAATGTATTAAAGTTTGCTGAATCGATCCTAAAAACTTTTTTATCTAACTAAAACACTTATTATAGACAAAGTAGAGATTGTTGTCAACCCCTACTTGTCCATTTACATTGTAGGACCGTTGCCGTTCCTAAATCCAACTTCTCCACCTTCTTCTACGATACGTCTCTTGACGTCTTCAAACAATATAGGTGCAAAGTCAGGAGTCTGTTCAACGCAGACACAATGGTATCTGACATCGTTCTCGTCGCTGTACAAGATTTCTCCTGTACGTACATCAACTCCTCGAGCCCTCTTCACGCGGTTAGCGTGAGTGTGGCCGTGTACGTTTACACCAAAGCGGCCTAAGCTGTCGCTGTGTACAGGGATGTGACTGAATATCATCCCCTCTACAACGTGGTAGGCACGTAACTCTCTAAAGTACTGCCTGTACTCGTCATCACGGAAGATGTCGTGGTTACCGCGGATCAACACCTTGTCGCCGTTCAAACGGGCTAACGTGGGCAAAGCCCTGCGGTTGATAACAACGTCACCTAAGTGATAGACCTTGTCTTCGGGCCGGACACGCTCGTTCCAGGCCTTGACCATGGCTTCGTCCATTTCGGCTGAATCAGTCCAGGGTCGCAACTTCGTAACACCATCGTTACGGGTGAAGCGACATACACCTGCATGACCAAAGTGCGTGTCGCTAACTAAAAACACTGCTGGCATAGTTCGCTCCTTTCTTACCAAAGTAAATTAAAATTGCCTGCTAATACCTGTTTGGTACTGGCAGTACGATCTGTTCTGTGATCTTTAACAACATCATCTTGGAATCTGTAAGTGCGGATTTTATCACCACGCATTCCAGAACCAACCTGTTGTTTTCTATCACAGGCTATTTCATTATTATACTTGTTTTTTACCAAGTTGTCAACCAGCTCAAAGATAGTACTTTTTGCTTGATCTAAACTATTTTGGCGGCTACGGGTCTGTGCCGTAGCTACAATGCCCGTAGGCAAATGAGTTATCCGGCACGAGTTCTGGTGTTTGTTTCGGTGTTGCCCGCCTGCTCCTGTTCCCGAATACCATTCTATTTTTAGATCAGCATCCGACACCTTTATCGTTGGTGTGCTTTCATCTATGATTGCCACGGTCACGGTGCTGGTATGAACTCGACCCTTTCGTTCCGTTGGAGGAATGCGCTGTATGCGATGTCCTCCTGCCTCATTCTCTAAGCCGGATAAATCAGCACCCTCGACAAGGATATGAATCTCGCCAAGATACTCATTTATCAGGCGGGTAGTTCAGCCCAGGCTTTGTACGAACTTGATGTAGGCTTGTGCCAAATCTTTAACAAATAGTTTACTGTCCTCACCGCCTTCTGCGGCTCTAATTTCAATTGTGCGTTTCATTATACTCTCTCCTTTTTAACACGGCCTATTCGGCTCGCTTTGTTCCAGTCGTATTTAACACCGTCTGGACAGAAACCATCTTTGATAGAGTCTACGCCAAACTTGCCTACGAATTCCATTCCATTTGGACCTTGTATGATTACAAATTGTCCAAATGCCTTTGCTGTTTCCATTGCTCTATCTAGCGATGTAGACATTGCTATAAGAAACCCTTCTTTAGTTAAAACTTTATACATACCATATTTCTTTAAATCCTTCATCTTCAGTTGGTTCATCCCAGCTGGAGATCATACTTGCAATAACATGCTCTGGAATTTCTTTCCCAGGGCGGCTAAACAACCGGCGCACAAGTTCTTTGTGCTCGGGCGTCCTAAACACCACGGCAATATGTTCATAGTCGGGCAACATGGCAAACTTACGAGCACGACTTTTTATAGTGGTGCTGGTCTGATCCCAAATAATATCACGGCCCAACTCACGATGTGCCACAACTTCTTTGGCCATCAGATCCACAGCAGTGGGCATGAAATCTGTGAATACTTGGCTGTAGGTCTTGCCTACTTCCTTGGCATAGATTTCCACCCACTTGTCTGTGCTGACAACTGCACAGGTTGCGGTCCAGTCTTGGTTGGCGACCCAGGTAGATTTTCCGCTACCCGGAACTCCAACCAGTTGATAACACTTTGGCATTAGTCAACACTCCTAAAAGTTCGCCAATCATCGATGTTTGGCTTTTCGTCCTCATCATAGGTCCAACCTAGAGCCTTCATCATGCGATGTTTGACCAGCAGGTTAGGACTGCGGAAGCGACCAGTATCTTCGAAGCCCATCATTACACCTACTTCGCAGACAGCGCCGCTACGGCAAATACCTGCAAAGCAATGAACAACAACGTTCATACGATTGTCCAATGCGTGTTGCAACAACTGAACAAGCCTAGCCGCATCTTCGTGGCTACACTTCATAGCTTCATCCAGCACTTCGTCCTTTTCTTCTACATCCAAGAACTCAAAGTTATGAATCTCCTTGAACTTGTGTGCAGGAGTAGGACGCCAGCTTGCCGGATCAACAATGCTGATCAGCATACTATTCTCCCCGGCCTCGTGATGGAACCGTGTAGGAATATCTGCGGCCGCTACGTTTTCAATCCATGGCATCGACTTCCTCCACTTTTTCCTGTGGAACCAAACGCAGGTAAGGTTCCATGTAAACGCCTTCCTTGACCGTGAACAACTCCGGCCCCATGTTGGGCACTGCGTAGACAACGGTACCCGGCACCATGTCATAATGCTGTGCGATCAACTTAAATGCTTTCATTCTAAAACTCTAAATAATGTATTACCTGCGGCCACATCAAATGGCATCCCATGTTCGGCGATGTAGCTGGCATCTGTTTTTTCATCCTGGCCCCAACCTACACCAATGTAGTATTTAAAGTAGGCCTTACCGGTTTGACGATAGGTATCCTTTTCGTGATCCTGCACGACTTGCACAATACCTATACACTCTTTACCAGCAAACCAAATAGAACCTGTAATCATTTTAATCTCCTTATGCTATATTATAGCAAGGTTTTACCAATGTGTCAACCACTATTTTTAAGTAAGTACATACTAACTTCCGGGCCTTCTACTTTGATTAGATCTTGGGGATACTTTTTAGCACCACTGTACCATTTGCTGTGACTTCCAACTTCCCAAACTGTAACCATTTTTGGGTTGAGTTTTTTAACAGTTCCTAGTTCTAAACTGTTGTGATATGGATAGCAGACAGCATCACCTACGGCTAACAGCTTGCCTAGCTTGTCTCGATGTTCTGGAATTTCTTTGGCCATTATAGAGCCTTGATCTTTTCAAGAACAGTATTCGCGTCTTTGTATTCAGTCATTTCTGCCAATTTAGATTCGACATCGGCAACCGGATCGGACGGAACTAATCTATAGGTTGTATAATATGTCTGTGGGGGTAGTTGAAAAACTACTTGATAGTTCCAAGGTAACGAATTATTGTTCATCGACATCTCCTGAGATAATAGTAATATTACTACATTCTCAAAGATTTGTCAATCACTCACTAACCCTTGTTCGAGTATTTTTCAAAAATTGAAAGAATCGAAGAGTCAATTAAAGACCTGTCTATAGGACGTAATAATCCTTTTCTATCAAATACATCTTGCCCTGCGGCAATTTTATTTTTAATAGATGAGATGTCTTTAAATTCTTCTTTATTAAATTCTTGATGTGCAAAATTGTTTATCTTATTCGCGATGTGTTCGGCACTCCCCCAATAACTTAAATGCCAGCCGCCTGTGTGAATAACAGGCATCATATATCGCATATCACGTAACCACTGAATTCCGTGCTCTTTGGCAAAGGCCACTGTGGCAACTGTAGATCCGTGCCATGGATAAAATTGACATTGCTTAAAGTTATAGTAGAACATCTGTTGTTCTAAGGCCGCCGATGAAACTTCTTTCCCGATAATAGCATTCATGGTGTCAATTGACGAATGACTAGGAATCTCATCAACATCGCTGACAATTACAATATCAGTGTCGTTAAAGAAATTTAAGGCTTTGATTATATGAGATCGTTGTTGTTTCTCAATCTCCCAGTGTGGAGATTCATAGTCAAACTTATCTAATTTCACAGTTAGATCAAGTTTTGAAGTGTCGTAAGAAAATGGGAAATATAATACCTTGTCTAGATAACGTTTGTACCTAGACATGTTCTGCATAAAATGCAAAGGTTTGGGGTTGCCGGAATGGGTGATGTTTGCTTCTACTATGACAAAATAATCTACTTTGCCATAAAGATACTCTAGCCTACCCTCTAGAATATCTAGCTCATTAAAAATCATAAAGCAGTCTATAATCATACAACTACTTATTTCTAATGTTTGGAGCGGGTAGCGAGAATCGAACTCGCGAATAAACCTTGGCAAGGTTTCAGGTTACCATTACATCATACCCGCATGGTTTTATTTATCTACGCATTTAACAGGTTCTCATTTTTAAGTGCTACCACTACACCAGCACTGCTGACCAAGCTGTGCCCAGGATTCGAACCTGGCCCGTCTTTTTTACAGAAAGTTTAATAAGATTGCTGAAAAGAACCTAAACGGTCAAAAATATCAGGATGCTTTTTTACTTTGGACTGCTGTGCTACCACTACACTAAACACGGATTCGAACCGTCCTCGCAGTTTGGTTTAAAGTTAAAAAGGTTGCTGTAAGCATCCTATAACTGGTTGCAGAGGGTGGAATCGCACCACCGATCTTCAGGTTATGAGCCTGACGAGATACTACTTCTCCACTCTGCTTCAAATTCGTTACACACTACTTATCCTACTGTACACCGTGTGTAATGGTGACGTTCTTGGTCGGAATGGTGGGATTCGAACTCACGACCCTCTGCTCCCAAAGCAGATGCGCTAACCAGACTGCGCTACATTCCGAATATTTGGTACCTGGACACGGTTTCGAACCGCGGACCCTCTCGGTGTAAACGAGACGCTCTCCCCCTGAGCTATCCAGGCAAAAACTTACTCTTTATTCTGTCCTTCTGCCAATTGCTTGGCATGATACTCCTCTAGTTTAACAAGAAACTGTTCAGGTGTCAAGTTGTGCCAGCCCACACAATTACCAGTCGGGCTACGACCACAACCACAAGTACCTTTTTTCATTTGTTCAACACTTGGTGACATATTATTCCTTTTGTAATCTTGGAGCGGGGTAAGAGAATCGAACTCTCCGCATGAGCTTGGAAGGCTCAGGTATTACCACTATACGAACCCCGCATTTTATTGAAACACACATTGTCCTTGCACCTTTCGGCATAGCGGATCCAGTTTAAGGATTATGTGCTTCAATAAAATGTCTAGGCTACTCCCACCACAGGAGCCCCTAGACAGAGTTGTTACCCTGTCCACTGCGATTTATCCTTTGGTAGGGTCGCCGAGCCGCCCCCCTAAGATGTTCTCAAGTCGCCCATGTAAAGCGGGCCTTGCAGTAGATCTTACGCACTGTGTCCGGTATGGCAAGGACAATAAGCCCCCGTTTACTACGTGTACGGGATCACGGGTTGTATATTTACTTAAAAATTAAATGCAATACTTATTCTTGGATCAGTGTTAGTTCCCATTTCGACCATATGTCTAAGATAGGATCTAAACACCAACAATCTTTTAGGCTTAGGTTCATAAAACGCTTGTCTAAAAGTTAAATTATTATAACATCGAATGTCCTTTAAGGGCAACATATCTGGCTCCAAAGGACTTTCAAAAATTATTCTACCAGAACCTACAGGAACTGACGGATAGTATACTGCACTTACTGTATGGGTAGCATGAAAGTGGCTCTCTTGAAACGATCCAGCTTCGGCTACGTTAGCCCATGCCTCTTTGCAGGTATACCTAAATTCGGATTCCAACGCGGATGTATAGGAATGAACGTAATCGGATACTAGATCTACCAACAACTTAAATTTTGGATCTTCCACAAGATTCTTTGTTCCAATTGTAGTATACATTTGACAGTTCCAATTTGAACCACCGGGAGGAACAAAATCTTTGAGATCTAGTACGTGGTCGATGATCTGTTGATTATCAGCATCTGATAGAATATTGTCCACAGACAATATACTAACAGGAAACCACGTATGTAACTCTGCAGGTTGTAATGCCATTTTACAACTTTAGTTCGGTTAGATTTTTTGTGACCCCTAAGGTGCCTTTTAAAAATGTATTAAAAGACAAACTAATCCTAGTGGACTTACCTCTAGTTGGATTTACACCATGAACTAACCTTGAAGGGAAGATATACAATCTTCCAGCGGCCGCAGGCATCCACCATGAGTTCGCATTTAAAATATCAAAATCTTCGTACTCAAATTGAAAGGGATATATGTCATCCCTATAAAATTCTATCTGATCTTCTGCTTCTGCATCGATATAAAATACTCCAGACAACAGACTATTTTGATGTATGTGTTTATGATGGAACCCATTAGGCTCTGTGTAGTTTATCCAACTTTGTGTAATGTACAGCTCAATAGGAGACTTCGTCCTAATGATACTAGTTGCATATAAATCTAACTTTTCGAGAAAGAACTTTTTTAAATTTAAAAGTTTGGGATTCTCTAAGATGTAAGTATCCTGACTAGTAACATTGCCTGCGTTTGGCATAATTTTAGACTTAGCCGCATATATAACATCTTTTTCTTCCTCAGTTAAAGATCTAAAATCTTCACTAAGAACAGGAGTTGGAAAAATTAAATTTACTGGCATAAAATTGGTGCCGGATGTCTGAATCGAACAGACGACCTATCGCTTACAAGGCGATTGCACTACCGCTGTGCTAATCCGGCAATATCTTTACTTATTAGGTACCTGTCTGTGGATCTACAGGTTTTGATTTATCATCTTCCTCTAGATCATAGTATTCATCTTTTAAAAAAGCTTCTGCCTGAAGTTCAGCATCGGATTTTTTATTTTTTCTAAAAATCAAATCGTAGTTGTTGCCAAATGTTTCTTGGCTAACACTATAAGGACGAGGTCTACTACCTTTAGACATTATTTCAATTTCCTTAGATACTCTCTACCGACCAGTCCTGCTTCAACTTCTTGGAGAGCGGAAACTATATTACCGTTCGGTGAATTGACCATTTTGGCACTGCCGCGACGAAGCTCTCGAGCTCGATGTGATGCTACTAATACCATATCAAATCGATTGCCAATTTTTTCTGCACAGAGATCGTAATCTACTGTGTTAGTTAGAGGTTTTACGGGCATTTTAACGACCTTGTCCTCGATACTTTTTAACAGTCTTGTTAGCTTTGTTTAATGTACTAGTTTTACTGCCATTTTGGCAGGTATTCTTTGTTACTCGTTTTCTTTCGTCTTTACCTTTTGCGGCCATTATGGGCTCCTTTTGTTATTTGGCTCCAGTGGCAGGGATCGAACCTACGACCAATTGATTACAGATTTGTGTAAGTTTCCTTACTCTCTGGACTATACCACGACCATTGCTTGCGCTTTAGGTCCCCGCCGTCTAGTCTCTACACGTTCCTCTAAGGGCTTCGCTCGGTATTGCCTTCATCATTACATGCTAAGGTTTCACCGAATTTGACGGGTTTTCGAATAGCGTTTCCGCTATAAGCTGCCTTTTGACAGTCAACTGCACTACCGCTGTGCTACACTGGAATATTCTGGTGGAGGTGACAGGACTCGAACATTACATTTAGTGTTTGGTGGAGGATAGCGGGGTCGAACCGCTGACTGAAGCTTGCAAAGCTACCGTGTTCCCAACTATACCAATCCCCCGTTGCCATTCTTCAATGTAAGGTGTAATCTCATCTTTCCATTTGCTATGTACCATTTCATGATGATTTGGACATAACGGTATTAAATTTGACGGACTGTTATTTTGTTTGTTTTCATCTATATGATGAATAGCAACAATCTTATCAAACCCGCATACAACACACTTTTCATCGTGATGCTGTAATGCTATTGTTCTATAATGAGTAGCATTATCATTCCACCAGGATTGCCTATTATTGGAGCAACTTCTGGAGCAAAACTTTGCTTCCTCATATTTTTTAGTTTTTAATCTACCTTCGAATATAAACTCTTTCCCACAACATTGACAGACCTTTTTGTGTGCCATCACAGGCCCGTATAGTCTATCTACTTTTGCTTCTTGCTTTTGTTTATACTCTGGAGTATAGTATTTGCCGTTATTCATAGAGTCCTCCGCTATCGCATTTATTTATGCGATTAGTAGTTTCTCTATGCTCTCCCTGGTGAGCTACACCCCCATATCGAAACACACTACTCGCTTGGCCACCCTAAAAAGGACCGCGCTGTCAATATGCTTCGATATGGTGCCCCAGAGGAGACTCGAACTCCTAAAATTTGGCTTCTAAGACCAACACGTATACCAATTCCGTCACCGGGGCAAAATTCTATTTATAAACTTGGAGGTCAGGGTAGGAGTTTAACCTACCTAATCCGGGTTTGCAATCCAGTGCATTTACGCTCTGCCACCTGACCATAAAACTATTCTGAAACACACTACCACGGCGTTATACTGCTGTATTGCAAGCAATACTACCATGTCTACCCATTGTGCATGTAATGTGTTTTAGAATAGTGGAGGACTGAGAATACATCCTTACCGAACAACACCTCGGACATTATTGTAAGCCTTGCGAGCCTACTTTCTTCCGACTTCCACTAAGTCCATATCGCTATGTAACCTAGTCTGTTGTCAACATCGCCGTTTTTAAAGACAGGCAGTAGTCTTGTCGCCATATGCTATTCTACGCTTTCTATCCCGTTGACCTTGCGAGCCATTCAAGTGCGCTAACACTTTACGAAACTTCTTGCATAAACAGATTTCACCTTGCGAGCTACGTCTGACTTGATTACCTTGCGGCTCAAGTATTAGATGTTTTTCACATATGACCGAGGCAGTCTTTGCATTTTTATATAAGGTTGGATTTGAACCAACAGCCTATTCCTTAAAAGGGAACCGCACTACCATTGTGCTACTTAAACCTACTGCGATGAGCTGCCTCAGTTGCTGAATAATCTTTTGGACTACCCAATACAACTCACCACGTACCTTTTGCCTCGCGAGCTACTCAGTCGTCTTTTGCGATCATTGTCCATCTCAGCTTTCGCGTAGTCCAATAACCACTCAAACTGCATACAAGCCCTTAGGAGCGACCCTTTGGACCTATACACTACCCTTTCTCATACCAGATAACCGAATTGGTTTCGTAGTGAAGTCAGCACCACCTGTTACTTTCCAACGACTCAAGTTCCCCTTGCGGGCTTGTAAGCCATCGTTCTTTCCACTACATTCAGCGTCTCTGTTACCACCACCGGTCTTATCAGTGATGGGCACCTCGCGGTGCTGAGCAGGCTTGCTTAAATGAACTGTTACCAGCGGACTTATGTAGGCATACATCCTTTGGCTGTGTCACCACAGTTATTCTTCGTAAGCGGCAAGCCGCCTACAGGAGTTTAAGCACCCCTTAAATTCTTATACATCTGCACATTTACAGGACTTGAACCTGCCGACATCGCTCTATACAGGGCGATGCTATGTCCGCCATATCTGCGTGGCCTACGCATTTATGTGCATGTGTATAAGAACTCTTATACATTTAACTTTTTAAAGAACGTTTAGTTGTTTGTCTAACTAAGCATCTATTGTAGCAAACTTTTTATAGTCTGTCAACAACTTTTTATGTTGTATTTTTACAACATGTTTGGTGGAGATCCAGGGATTCGAACCCCGTATGCCGGAGGCGACAGATTTACAGTCTGCTGAAGTCACCAATGCTTCTCGATCTCCAATTTGGTACCCCCGGTAGGATTCGAACCTACGACGCTCGCTAATCTGGCGACGATGCTGTGTATAAGACAGGTGTTTTACCACTAAACTACAGGGGCATTCTTGGAAGAGCTACGGGGAGTCGAACCCCGCTTCTCAGGATGAAAACCTGATGTCCTAACCGATAGACGATAGCTCCATAAACCATTAGTTGTATTGTCTTGTTATGGATAACAATAACCCTATTATCGTTTGCTTTTATCGTGTCAACTTATATGAGTCCTCCGGCCGAAGGTTGTCTCACTTTCGTTACGAACACATAAGGGTCCCTAGTGTGCTCTGACATCAACTGCGTACCAGGTGTTTGCAACCAGAGCTGGCATAGACAGTGCATTACCCGGGTGAACACCGAGTTTTTCCAAAACAATACAACTAATGGTGCCCGAGGCCGGAATCGAACCGGCACGCCCCTTTCGGAAAGCGACAGATTTTAAGTCTGTTGTGTCTACCTATTTCACCACTCGGGCAAGTTGTAACTTTAAATTTTAATGAACGTTGCTGTTTTATCAGCGTATGTATCTATTATATAGTCATTTACCGTGTGTGTCAATAGTTTTTTGGTGCTCAAGCAAAGAATCGAACTTTGATTACTGACGTACCAAGTCAGTGTACTACCATTGTACTACAAGAGCAAAAATAACAGGATGCTGTGTCTAAGCCGGGACTCGAACCCACGACACACCCCCAAGCGGGCCGGCCTGCAAAAAGTTGGCTGCAGAAAAGAGTTTGCTGTAATCATCCTAAAACTGGTTGTGACCCTTGGATTCGAACCAAGACCCCGTCCTTCATGGTGGATTTGAATAGAGTGCTGAACGTATCCTACAGGCAGGATCGCCTTCGTTTACGTGTGCTACCATTACACTAAGTCACAATAACTGGTACCCCTTCTCAGATTCGAACTGAGAGAACTTCTCCTTTTGAGAGAGACGACTTTACCAATTTGTCCAAAGGGGCATATATCTGGTCTCACCGGTAGGAATCGAACCTACGTCTACTCTTTAGGAGAGAGTCGTTCTATCCATTGAACTACAGCGAGGTAAATATTTTTGTGAAAACATACAATAACCTAACACCGGGTGGTTTAAACTTTCACCTGTCACTCAGTGACGAAGGTGTGTGTTGTATTGTAGTTTACGATGTGTTCTACGGTGAAGTCGTTATGCGATACTTCACCGATGTAAACAAAGCTCTACGCTTTATCAATAATCTTTAATGGTACCACTGGAGGGATTCGAACCCCCATCGGACACTTTAGAAGAGTGGTGCCTTGTCCAGTTAGACCACAGTGGTATTGGAGGAAGACTAGAGAATCGAACTCTAACCCTTTCGGATCAATCTGCTTTCGAAACAGTTACAGACCCAGTCTGTTTAATCTTCCATATAGAAACACACTAATTTGATCCGTACCCTCTGTCGGTTAGGACTGCTCTCGGGATTAGTGTGTTTTTATATGGCAGAGAGAAAGGGATTCGAACCCTTGTACCGTTTCCGATGCACTCCTTTCCAGGGAGGCCGATTAGACCAACTCTCGCATCTCTCTATGGTGCTCACGTTCAGACTCGAACTGAATCTTCCGCGTTACGAGGGCGGTGTACCACCGTGTAATACTTCGCGAGCATATATGGTACCCTAGACAGGACTCGAACCTGCAGATACTACGACCTCAACGTAGCGTGTCTACCAATTCCACCACCAGGGCATAAATGATTTAGGGTGACAGTGCGTTAGTGGCCGATGCTGTCATTCACCACTCGCTTCTACGCATACCCTAAAACTGGCACCCCCTCAAGGATTCGAACCTCGGAATGTCGGAATCAAAATCCGATGCCTTAGACCAACTTGGCGAAGGAGGTATATAAAACAGGCTACTTTATGTGAAGGCTTTTAAGGCCTTTGCTCTACCATTGAGCGAATCATCCAATGCGGATAATGTTGGAATCGAACCAACGTGTCATAAATGACTTTGCTGAACGTAGCCTAAAACTGGTAGTTCCTATTGGTCTCGAACCAATGACCTTTACCGTGTCGAGGTAGTGCTCTACCAACTGAGCTAAGGAACTATAAAGATCGGGTGCCCAACTATCCTCCTGGGAGGACTCACTGGATTGTCTCGAATAGGCAAGTTTAACGGACCACGAATAGCCATATGACTTTGTCACCGGACAGCACATCCGGCTAGGCTAGGTGGGACTCAAACCTATCGTCTATCCCTTTAACCTGGCGGGTCAGGTAGGATTCGAACCTACAACAAAATCGGTTTCGAAGACCAATCGCCGCTCCATCGGCTGACCCATATAGAAACACACTGACGGGAGCTACCCTTAAAGCAGGCTTCGCTACCCTGCTAATACAATATGTTTTTATATGGTGTAGCGTTTGCGAATCGAACGCAAAACAATCTCGGATTTCTCGCTGGGCAACGTTACCTCCTAGCACCAGTATCGTTCTCAGGATAATTACTCCCGTCACTTCAACTGCCAGAAATCGTGTAAGTCCATTACACGCCACATAAACTTGGTAGTGATGGTCGGACTCGAACCGACGATAGTCTCCGTATGAAGGAGGTGCATTAGCCGCTATGCTACATCACCATAAAGGATAACAACTAGATCTCCTACCACATACATTAGGAGCATTATCCGCAAATTATGCCGGCTGCGGTTATGATCCAACAAGCTCTTTTACAGATAACTTGCCTTCACCTAGGGTACATGAGTGTTAGTGTTACTTGTTTGCTACTAGGATAATTAGTCCCAACTCACTAGGATTTCGAGGCCCTAGCTTTCACACATCTCATATCTAATTGTTATTCTTTATGGTACGGGCACGGAGACTCGAACTCCGGACCAATAGATTAAAAGTCTACTGCTCTACCGACTGAGCTATACCCGCATATAACTGGTCGGAGCACGGGGACTCGAACCCCGAACTGGCGAATTAAAAGTCCGCTGTGATACCATTTCACTATACTCCGTATTGGTCCCTCCAGACGGATTCGAACCGTCACCTCATCGGGTAAGAGCCGAGTATGCTACCAGTAACACCTCGAAGGGATGG
>JACCDW010589863.1_pt1 | contig 39854 bp, 40 predicted proteins | sample 7449781 | NCBI WGS metagenome assembly JACCDW01 (sample SAMN15323449, study PRJNA562643) | freshwater metagenome | isolation source: river surface water | place: USA:Blue River Watershed | collected 2017-08-18 | reverse complement strand
GGGCCTGCTTCAGAAAGTCGTTACAACCCTGGAAGAACTGCTGATCGGTCAGCACCGACAGGCAGGCCGCGCCGTGCTCGGCATAGCTTTGGGCGATGTCGGCAGGCACAAAGTCGGCCCGCAGCACACCCTTGGAGGGGCTGGCCTTTTTCACTTCGGCGATCACGGCGGCCTGGCCGGCCTCGATCCTGGCGCGCAAAGCGCCTTCGAAGTCGCGCGTCATGACCCGGCTCTCGGCGTCTTCGCGCATGGCGGCAAGCGATTTCTTTTTGAGCCCGGCGGCGATTTCTTCGCGCTTGACGGCGACGATTTTTTGCAGGATGTCGCTCATGCTGCGGCCTTGGTGAAGTGGATGAACTGTTGCAGTTTGGCCTTGGCGGCGCCGGACTCAAGGGCCTGACGCGCCAACACGATGCCGCTGGCGATGTCGGTGCTGACGTTGGCCGCATAGAGCGCCACACCGGCGTTGAAGATCACGATGTCGCGCGGCGCACCGGGCTGGTTGTCGAGCACGCCCAGCAGCATGGCGCGCGACTCTTCGGGGGTCTCGACGCGCAGGGCGCGATTGCTGGCCATGGGCAGGCCGAAGTCTTCGGGGTGGATTTCGTACTCGGTGATTTCGCCGTTTTTCAGCTCGCCCACCAGCGTGGCCGCGCCCAGACTGACCTCATCCATGCCGTCGCGGCCATAGACCACCAGCGCATGCTCAGCGCCCAGGCGCTGCAAGGCACGCACCTGAATGCCCACCAGATCGGGGTGGAACACGCCCATCAAAATATGGGGGGCGCCCGCCGGGTTGGTGAGCGGCCCCAGGATGTTGAAGATGGTGCGCACGCCAAGCTCTTTGCGCACCGGCGCCACGTTTTTCATGGCCGGGTGGTGGTTGGGGGCGAACATGAAGCCGATGCCCGTGGTGGCAATGCTGCGGGCGATTTGATCGGGCTTGAGGTTGATGTTGGCACCCAGGCTCTCCAGCACATCGGCGCTGCCGCTTTTGCTGCTGACACTGCGCCCGCCGTGTTTGGCGGTCTTGGCCCCTGCCGCAGCAGCAACGAACATCGAGCAGGTGGAGATGTTGAAGGTGTGCGAGCCGTCGCCCCCTGTGCCCACGATGTCGACCAAGTGGGTCGGGTCAGCGACCTGCACCTTGGTCGAGAACTCGCGCATGACCTGGGCGGCGGCGGTGATCTCGCCGATGGTTTCCTTCTTGACCCTCAAGCCGGTGATGATGGCGGCGGTCATGAGGGGCGAGAGCTCGCCGTTCATGATCAGGCGCATCAGGTGCAGCATTTCGTCGTGAAATATTTCACGGTGCTCGATGGTGCGTTGCAGGGCTTCCGAGGGGGTGATGGCGTGGCGCTGGGTCATGGCATTCAACTCTTGGGCTGGAGGAAATTTTGTAACATGGCGTGACCGTGCTCGGTCAGGATGGACTCGGGGTGGAACTGTACCCCCTCAATCGGCAGGCTGGTGTGGCGCACGCCCATGATCTCGCCGTCTTCGGTCCAGGCGGTGACTTTGAGCTCTGGCGGGCAGGTGTCACGCTCAATCGCCAAAGAGTGGTAGCGGTTGACCGTGAACTGTTGGGGCAGGCCGGCAAACACGCCCTCTTGGGTGGTGGTGATGACGCTGGTTTTGCCGTGCATGAGCTCGCGGGCGCGGACGATATGGCCGCCGAACGCGGCACCAATGCTCTGATGCCCCAGGCACACCCCCAAAATGGGCAGCTTGCCGGCGAAGTGGCGAATGGCCGCCACCGAGATGCCCGCCTCGGCCGGTGAACAGGGCCCCGGGGAGATCACCAGCCGGTCGGGCTGGCGCTGGGCGATGCCCTCGAGCGTGATTTCGTCGTTGCGAAACACCTCGACCTGGGCACCGAGCTCGCCGAAGTACTGCACGATGTTGTAGGTGAAAGAGTCGTAGTTGTCGACCATGAGAAGTTTGATTTTTGCCATGGTGTTCACTCCAAGCCTTCTTCAACCAGTTCGCTGGCGCGCAACAGGGCGCGGGCCTTGTGCTCGGTTTCCCTCCACTCCATCTCGGGGTTTGAATCGGCCACGACGCCAGCGGCGGCCTGCACATACAGGGTCTGGTCTTTGACGATGGCGGTGCGTATGGCAATGGCCACGTCCATGTCGCCAGCGTAGCTGATGTAGCCGCAGGCACCGCCATAGATGCCGCGCTTGACGGGCTCCAACTGGTCAATCAGCTCCATGGCATGCACTTTGGGCGCACCGGTCAGGGTGCCTGCGGGGAAGGTGGCTTTGAGGACATCCATATTGGTCATGCCGTCCACCAGCAGACCTTCGACGTTGCTGACGATGTGCATGACGTGGCTGTAGCGCTCGACCACAAAGGCCTCGGTGACTTTGACGCTGCCGATCTGGGCGATGCGCCCGATGTCGTTGCGCGCCAGGTCGATCAGCATGACATGCTCGGCGCGTTCTTTGGGGTCAGCCAGCAATTCCTGCTCGGTGGCTTTGTCTTTTTGCGGGGTGGCACCGCGCGGTCGGGTGCCCGCCAGCGGGCGGATGATGACTTTTTGCCCTTCGGGGGTGTGCTCGTGGCGCACCAAAATCTCGGGCGAGGCCCCCACCACCTGAAAGTCGCCAAAGTTGTAGTAGTACATGTAGGGGCTGGGGTTGAGTGAGCGCAGCGCCCGGTAGAGCGACAGCGGGCTTTCGGTGAAGCGCTTTTTGATGCGCTGGCCGACCTGCACCTGCATGAAGTCACCGGCCTCGATCAGGCGCTGGGCCCGCTCGACGGCTTTGAGGTAATCGTCTTTGGCAAAGTCGCGCTGGGCCGGGTGCGGCTGGCTGGCTTTGAGCGTGGGGGCGCTCACCGAGTATTTGAGGAGGTCTTTGAGCTCGCGCAAGCGGCGCTTGGCGTGGGCGTAGGCCTCGGGCTGGGCCGGGTCGGCGTAGACGATGAGGTAGAGCTTGCCGGAGAGGTTGTCGATGACGGCCAGCTCTTCGCTCTGCAAGAGCAGGATGTCGGGTGTGCCCAGGGTGTCGGGGGGGCAGCTGTTTTCCAGCTTTTTCTCGATGTAGCGCACGGCGTCGTAACCAAAGTAGCCCGCCAGGCCACCGCAAAAGCGTGGCAGGCCGGGGCGCAGCGCCACTTTGAAGCGCTTTTGATAGGCGGCGATGAAGTCCAGCGGGTTGCCGCTGGCGGTCTCCACCACCTTGCCGTCGGTGACGACCTCGGTGCGGGCAGCGTCGCCAAAGCCAGAGGCGCGCACCAGGGTGCGGGCAGGCAGGCCGATGAAGCTGTAGCGGCCAAAGCGCTCGCCGCCCACCACCGATTCGAGCAAAAAGCTGTGTCGACCCGCGTCTTTGGCGTGGGCCAACTTCAGGTAGAGCGAGAGCGGGGTTTCGAGGTCGGCAAAGGCCTCGGCCATGAGGGGGATGCGGTTGTAGCCTTGGCTGGCCAGGCTTTTGAATTCAAGTTCGGTGATCATGATGTGGTGTGTCCCGCCGTGGCGGACGATTTGCATGGGTTGCTGGGCTTTTGGGGCCCCAAGGGGGGCTGTGCATGGTGCGGGGCATGGGGCGCCCGAACCAATGGGGGATGGGTCAGTCAGGCAGGCTGACGCCAGGGCCATGCTCCCCGCCCGGTAGCAGTGGGCAGGGTTGCCAGGGGGGCAACGCATTTGAGCATTTTGTTCATGATGGGGGTAGTGTATCAAATGCCGAAAGGATGGGGCGCTGGGGCTGTGGCCATGCATGGACAGGTTGGGAGTAGTGCATAGATCACGGTATGACTCACCAGCTTGGCGTGATTTTGCGGCCTGCTTTTGCGTTCAAATGATGGCACCGCATTTTTCTCACTGCTTTGCCATGTCTTCCCGTGCCCATGACACTTCATACAAGCAGTTGTTCAATTCGCCCCTGATGGTGCAGGATTTGTTGCAGGGGTATGTGACCGAGGCCGGGCTGGGGCCGCTGGCACCTGACGGCATTGAGCCCCTGCCCCCGAGCTTTGTGACGCCAGGGCTGCGGGCCAAGCACAGCGACCAGATCTGGCGGGTGCGGCTGGCCGATGGCGGCGAGGTGTACGCCATCATAGAGTTTCAAAGCCGCCCTGACCCGGCCATGGCGTTGCGCACTTGCCTTTACAGCGCCCTGCTTTATGAGGCGCTGATGCAGAACCACATCATCTCACCCGACCGATTGCCCTGGCCTGCGGTGCTTTGCGTCGTCATTTACAACGGGCGGCGGCGCTGGCGAGGCAGCCCGCACTTGCATGACTGCATCTGGCAATCGAAAACAGGCCTACTGCGTCGGGGGCTGTTGCGCCACAGCCATGTGCTGGTGGACATGCACGCGCAAGATGAGCAAAATATGCAGGCCAACAATTTGGTGTCTTTGCTCATGCGGTTCGAGCGAACCCGAAACCAACAAGAGTTTGTTGAGCTATTGAGCGAACTCAACGATTTATTACCGCACACTGGCGAGCTTAGGGGTCAATTCGCACGGTGGATTTTTGAAAAAGTGGGGCCAGACAGTACGTGGGCCGAGATGACACAAGATGTACTTTTCAACGAAGGGGAAGTCATGTATCTGGCCAAACGATTTGCCGCATGGGATCGAAAGATGGAGCGAAAGGGAGAGCGCAAGGGGGAGCTCAAGGGCAAACTTGCGATGCAAAACACCCTGAGCAAACTGCTTGAAAAACGCTTCGGACCAATTGACGCACAGACGGGCCAACGCATACAAAAAGCCAGCTTGGCGCAACTGGATGAGTGGGTGTTGCGATCGGTGGATGCCCGAACCGTGTCAGAGGTGTTTGAACAGGCGCTTTGAAGGGTTAAGCCACTTCAACAAGCAACCATTGAGATTTGGTCCAAGCGCGACACGGTTTGCAAGGCCCCCAAAGCCGACAGGTCTGCCCCATGATGGTAGCCATAGGTGACCAGCACAAACGGGCAGCCGGCGGCCTTGGCCGCATGGGCATCGTGGATCGAGTCACCGATCATCAGCGCCCTTTGCGGGTCGGTACTGAGCACCTCGCATGTTTTGAGCAAAGGCATGGGGTCGGGCTTTTTGCGGGGGTAGCTGTCGCCCCCGGTCACATGGTGGAAGTATGGGTCCAGGCCCTTGAGTCGCAGCAACTCGCGGGCGAACTCTGCCGGTTTGTTGGTGACGCAGGCCAGTGACCAGCCCCATTGCTTCATTTGCGCCAGCCCTTCGACCACGCCGGGGTAGATGCGGCTGTGCAGGCCGTTTTTGGCGCGGTAGTGGGCTTGGTAGAGCTGCCAGGCTTTTTCGTAGGTGGCTTCTGTGTGGTTGGCGTTGTTTGGATTGGTTTGCAGGTCTAAGGCGCCACGGATCAAGTGCTCGCTGCCCCGGCCAATGAGCGTTTCGACCTGCTGTTGTGTGAGTGGCGGCAGGCTCAGGTCGGCCAGCATGGCGTTGAGGCTGACGGTGAAGTCACCCAGGGTGTCGATGAGGGTGCCGTCAAGGTCGATGAGGGCGGAGAGGGGGGGCATGGGGGTCAGTTCGCAGATTCATTGAAGTCAACAAATCTATGCCTCACTTCAACCGCTCGTTTTGCGGGTAGAGGAATTTGCGGGCTTCGGCGTCGAGCTCGGTTTTGAAGACGTGGCGGCTTTTCAGCGCCTCGGCCCGCTGCGCGGCAGGCCTGGCGTTGATGGTGTCGAGCAGGCGCTTGGTGTTGGGGTACTTTGACCAAGTGGCGTCGCCCGTGCCCAGCACGTAGGGCACCATGCGGGCCCAGCCCCAGAACGCCATGTCGACGATGCTGTATTGCCCACCCACCATGTACTCGCGCCCGGCCAGGTGCTGCTCGATCACGCCCCAGTGGCGGTGGGCTTCGAAGTCATAGCGATTCAGCGCGTACTCTTTGGGCTCGGGGGCGACGTGGCGGAAGTGCACCGACTGGCCCGAGAAGGGTCCGACGCCGGTGGCGATGAACATGAGCCACGAGAGGGTTTCGGCGCGCGCGGCGCTGTGGGCGTCGGTGGCGACGAATTTCTTGGCCCGATCGGCCAGAAACAAGAGGATGGCGTTGCTGTCAAACACGGTGGCGTCGCCGTCGACGATGGCGGGCACTTTGGCATTGGGGTTGATGGCCAGAAACTCGGGCTTGTGTTGTTCGCCTTTGCGGGTGTCCACGGGAATGGCTTCGTAGGCCAGGCCCAACTCTTCGAGCAGCAGGGCCACTTTCATGGGGTTGGGGGCTGCGTTGTAGAAAAACTTGAGCATGGGGTCTCCGTGGGTGGGTTTTGTGGTGTGAAAGACAGATGATGTTACTGGGGGCGGGGTCGCTGTGCAATCGGCACTATCACCCACGCGCCACTCTGGACTTCCAGCCCGCCTTGCGATAACTTTGATGCGTCGTCGAGGAGGTGCGCATGGATTGGCAACCGTACATCAAGGCCAGCTGGGAAATGGTGGTGGCCGCTGAGGGCAACACGCAGACCATGTTGGAGGAAGAGCTGGAGGCGTATTTGGTGCAGATGATGGCGCGGCACTTTCGCAACCAGCGCATCCCGCCCGAGATCGTTTGCCTCGAATTGGCCAAAGCCCGGCATGCGCAAGATTTCCGCGACATCGGCGACGGGTGTTTGTTTGTGGACGCCTGGCGCATCAAGCCCGCCCGGCTGGTGGCCAAAGATTACTATTTGGCGCTGGGCCAGATCGCTTATGGCCGTGCGGCGTTGTTCTCTAGGCCGGTTGATGCCTTGTTTGAGAAACTGAGCAAAGAGTTCGCCACACTCAGCCGGGTGTTGGCGGGGGTACGGCAGTTGGCGACGTGAAGCAGAAATGGGGGCAGACCCCCATTTTTATTTCAGGGCTGTGCGCATTTTGTCGATCACGGCGCGGTAATCTTTCTGGCCAAAGATGGCGCTGCCCGCCACAAAGGTGTCGGCGCCGGCATCGGCCACGCGGCGGATGTTGTCGGCCTTGATGCCGCCGTCGACTTCCAGGCGGATGTCGCGACCGCTTTGGTCGATGCGTTTTCTGGCCTGTTCCACTTTGCGCAGGGCGCTGTCGATGAAGGACTGTCCGCCGAAGCCGGGGTTGACGCTCATGATCAAAATCAGGCCGATGTCGTCGATGAGCCAGTCGAGCACATCGAGCGGTTCGGCGGGGTTGAATACCACCCCGGCCTGGATGCCGCGTGCCTTGATGGCCTGAACGCTGCGATGCGCATGGGCGCTGGCGTCGGGGTGAAAACTGATGAGATCGGCCCCGGCATCGGCAAAGGCGGCGGCCAGGGCGTCGACGGGTTGCACCATCAGGTGGACGTCAATCGGGACGGCCCGGCCATCGGGGGTTTTGGCGTGGGGCTTGAGCGCCTGGCACACCATCGGCCCGAAGGTCAGGTTGGGCACGTAGTGGTTGTCCATCACGTCAAAGTGAATCCAGTCGGCACCGGCAGCAATCACGGTTTGCACCTCTTGACCCAGACGGGCAAAGTCGGCAGACAAGATGGAAGGGGCGATGCGGTAGGTTTTGCTCATGGCTCAATTATCCCCTGTCTGGCCCCTGCCGATGGGTGTTTTGTTAGACTGCCCCAACGATGAAGTCTGAAGTCGGTATGTGACCCATGGGTGAGTTTGAGCTGATCAACAGTTTTTTCAAACGCCCGGCACGCCATGCGGTGCTGGGGGGCGGGGATGACTGCGCGCTGATTGCGCCGCGCTCGGGCATGCAACTGGCCATCTCGACCGATATGTTGGTGGAGGGCAGGCATTTTTTGCCCACGGTAGACCCTGTTCATCTGGGCCACAAGGCCTTGGCCGTGAACCTCAGCGACCTGGCGGCCTGTGGCGCCCGGCCAGTGGCTTTTACTTTGGCGCTGGCCTTGCCCCGCGCCGACAAGGTTTGGGCCGAGGGCTTCTCCAGAGGGCTGTATGCCCTGGCCGAGACGCATGACTGCGAATTGATCGGGGGGGACACCACCCAGGGGCCGTTGAACATCTGCATCACCGTGCTCGGTGAGGTGGCGCCCGAGCAGGCGCTGTTGCGTCACGCCGCTGAGGCGGGTGACGACATTTATGTCAGCGGGCAGGTGGGCGATGCGCGCATGGCGCTGGAGGTGTTTCGGGGCAAGCTCAGCCTGTCTGAGCAGGCCTTTGAGCGTTGCCGCCAGCGCATGGAGCAGCCCACACCGAGGGTGGCGCTGGGGCAGGCCTTGCGCGGCATTGCCAACGCCGCCATCGATGTGAGCGACGGCCTGTTGGGCGATCTGGGGCATATTTTGCAGCGCTCAGGCGTGGGGGCCTGTGTTCAAACCCAATGGCTGGAGGGCAGCGCCGCCGTGAGCGCAGACTTGCTGGCCCAACCATGGACCCGAAGGCTGGACATGGCCCTGGCTGGCGGTGACGACTATGAGTTGTTGTTCACTGCCCCGCGCGCCATGCGAGAGCGGGTGCATGCCGCCGGGCACGACTGTGGCGTGGCCGTGACCTGCATCGGCGCCATCACCCAAGAGCCTGGCTTGAAGCTGCTCGATCCGCAAGGCCAGCCCTTGTTGCGGCGCTTTGCGTCTTTTGACCACTTTGCCTGATCGCACCCGATGAGCCGCGCCCGATTGCTGAAGCACCCCGCGCATTTGCTGGCCCTGGGCTTTGGCAGCGGCTTGAGCCCTGTGTTGCCCGGCACCAGTGGCACCCTGTGGGCGTGGGCTTCCTTTCTGGTCTTGCAAAGCTGGTTTGACCACGCCACCATCGGCTGGGTGATTTTGGCCGCGCTCTTGGTCGGTTGGTGGGCTTGCACCGTGAGCGCACAGCTGCTGGGGCAAGGTGACCCCGGCATGATCGTGTGGGACGAAGTGGTGGCCTTTTGGCTGGTGCTTTGGCTTTGGCTGCCCGCCGGGTTTTGGGCGCAACTTGCGGCATTTGTGCTGTTTCGATTCTTCGACATGGCCAAGCCCGGGCCGGTGGGTTGGGCCGACCGCCTGTTCAAAGGGCGCAGTGCCTGGGTGGCCGGTTGGGGCATTTTGTTCGATGACCTGGTGGCCGCGTTTTGTACGCTGCTGGTTTTGTCTTTGGCGCTGAACTGGGGGCTCTTCAGATGATCGAGACTTTGGCACAGCGCTTGTTGCAGCGCGGATGGATGCTGGCGACCGCCGAGAGTTGCACCGGTGGCATGGTGGCGGCGCGATGCACCGACCTGGCCGGTTCGAGCCTGTGGTTCGAGCGTGGCTTTGTGACTTATTCGAACGAGGCCAAGCACGAAATGCTGGGCGTCGAGACGGCCCTGATCAAAACCCACGGCGCGGTCAGCGAAGAGGTGGCCCGGGCCATGGCCTTGGGTGCCTTGCGTCACTCGCGCGCGCAGGTGAGTGTGGCCATCACCGGGGTGGCCGGCCCCGGCGGGGGCAGTGCCGACAAGCCCGTGGGCACGGTCTGGTTCGCCTGGGCGGTGCCCAGCGACAGCGGCCCGACCCTCGGTGCCGATACCGCATTCCTCAAAACCCAGATGTGCGGCTTTGACGGCAACCGCGCGGCGGTGCGCCAGGCCAGCCTGAACCACGCATTGGCTGGGCTTCTCGATTTAATTGGGGTCTGACCCCAATTTGTGGTTGCTTTCGCGCCACAAGGTTTTAATTGGGGTCTGACCCCAATATCTGCACCCCACTTTATCGGGGGTGGTGCTGGCGGACTTCGATGTTCAGGCGAGCGAGGCGGTTTTTAAGGGCGAGCACGTATTTGTCTTTGCTGTACAGCACGGCTTGGTGGGCCACTGCAAGGTCGATGAATTTCTGGTCGTCGGGGTCTTTGCACACATAGGGGGCTTTGGGCGCGGGTTCGCACAAGCGGGCATGGCGGTCAAAGCGGGCCAACAAGACTTCGGGGCTCAAGCCACGTTGTGAACGCTTGAAGGCGAGGTGCTCGTAATCGAGCACGCGCCGGTATTCTTCGCGCATCTCTGGCGTGGTGAGCCAAATCAATTGGCCCTGGGCCAATTGAGGTTCCAAACCGTTGAATCGGGGGTCGGTGAAGAGCCAGAGGTCGAGCAAGACGTTGGTGTCAAGGACGACGGAAATTGGGGTCTGACCCCAATTAATGGTTGCTTTTGCGCCACAGGGGTTGAGTGCGGGGGTGCCCCCGGTTAACGCATCTGGAAGCGGAAGAGTCGGCATTCGATGGGGCCGTTCCAGAGGGGGACGCGGCGGTTTTCTTTGAGGCGCATGCGACCGGGGAGTTTGAGGTCGGGGGTGAGGATCCAGGCGGTCCAGCCGGCGTAGTGTTCGCGCCAGTGCTGGGCGAGTTGCAAGAAGAAGTCGCCATCGTCTTCGGTGATGGCGCGTTGCCGACCCGCGACACCGGCCGCCTCGATGCGCTCGCCGTAGGGCGGGTTGAGGAGCAAGACGCCTGCTTTTTCGCAGGGAGGTTTGCGTTGCAGCGCGTCGCCGCCGCGCCACTGCACGGCCTCATCGACACCAGCCCGTTCGGCGTTGCGGCGGGCGAAGTCGACCATGCGAAACGCCACATCACTGCCATGTACCTCGGCCAGTGGGGCGTGGGTGGCCTCGATGGCCTGCTGGCGCAATGAGTGCCAGACCGAGCGGTCAAAGAGGCGCAGTTTTTCGAAGCCGAAGTGGCGTTGCATGCCAGGGGCCATGCCGCAAGCGATTTGGGCGGCTTCGATGGCGATGGTGCCGCTGCCGCAGCAGGGGTCGTACAGGGGCAGCCCCTGGCTGACCCCGGTGGGGGCCCCTTCGAGCGGCTGGCTCCAACCGCAGGCAGCCAGCATGGCGGCAGCCAGGGTTTCTTTGAGCGGGGCGTCGCCCTTGTCTTCGCGCCAGCCGCGCTTGAAGAGGGGTTCGCCCGAGGTGTCGATGAAGAGGCTGATTTGGTCGGTGGTGAGGTGCACATGCACGCGCACATCGGGCCAGCGCACCTCGACGCTGGGGCGTTCGCCCTCGCGCTCGCGAAATCGGTCCACCAGCGCGTCTTTGACCCGCAAGGCGGCAAAGTTCAGGCTTTTGAGCGGGCTGCGCTGGGCGGTGATGTCGACTTTGAAGGTCTGTTGGGTGCCAAACCACATCTCCCAAGGCACGTCGCGCGCCATGGCATAGATGTCGTCTTCAGAGCGATAGCCGCCATGGCGCAGGCGCACCAGCACGCGCTGGGCCAGCCGGGTGTGCAAGTTGAGTTGCAAGGCCTCGCGCCAGCTGGCGGCCAGGCCCACGCCGGCACGGCCCACGTGCAAATCGGTGTGGGGGCGTTGCAAGATGTCGGCCACCTCGTGCGCCAGATAGGGCTCGACCCCGGCGGCGCAGGGTAAAAAGAGGGAGAGTTCGTTCACAGGGCCTTGCGCAGGTTGGTGGGAGGGATGCGCAGGGCTTCGCGGTATTTGGCCACTGTGCGGCGGGCACAATCGATGCCCTGCTCTTTGAGCATGTCTGAAATTTGATTATCGGATAAGGGCTTTTTGGGGCTCTCGTTGGCGATGAATTGCTTGATGAGGGCGCGCACCGCCGTGCTCGATGCGTTGGCGCCGGTCTCGGTGCCCAGGCCGGAGCCGAAAAAATACTTCAGCTCAAAGGTGCCCATGGGGGTGGACATGTATTTGGCGGTGGTGACGCGGCTGATGGTCGATTCGTGCAAGCTGAGTTCGTCGGCGATTTCGCGCAGCACCATCGGGCGCATGGCCAGCTCGCCGTGGATGAAGAAGTTGCGCTGACGCAAGGCAATGGCCTGGCTGACCCGCAAGATGGTGTCAAAGCGCTGCTGAATGTTTTTGATGAACCAGCGGGCCTCTTGCAAACGCTGTTGCAAGCCGCTGGCCGTGTCGCCTTTGCCCGCCCCTTTGAGGGCGTTGGCGTAAATTTCCTGCACCCGAAGTTTAGGCATGACCTCTGGGTTGAGGATGACCCGGAAGCGGGGCTGGCCCTGGCGGTCGTTGCCGATGCGGGTGACGATGACGTCGGGGATGACGATCTGGCGCTCGACATCGACAAAGCGACGCCCCGGCTTGGGTTCCAGTCGGGCAATCAGGGTCAGGGCGGCCTTGAGTTCGGCCTCGCTGCCGCCGACGGCCTGCCCCAGTCGCTTGAGGTCGCGCTTGGCCAACCAGTCAAGCGGTTGTTTGCACATGGCCAGGGCCAGGTCACACAGTGAGGGGTCGTCTTGCTGCTCGCGCAGGGCTTGCAGCTGCAGGCTCATGCATTCGGCGAGGTCGCGCGCGCCCACCCCCACGGGCTCCATGTGGTGCAGCAGGCGCAGGGCCATTTGCAGGCGCGAGACGAGTTCTTCGTAAGCCTCCAGGGCTTCGTCGTCTTGCGGCTCGCCGCCTTGCAAGTTGGCCGCCAGTTCTTCCAGGCTGTCTTCGAGGTAGCCGTCGTCGTTGAGGTTTTCGATGAGAAAACGCAAGGCCGCCCGGTCGGTGTCTGACAGGCGCAGGGACAAGGCCTGGCGGTGCAGGTGGTCGGTGAGGCTCTCTTGGCTGCGGGCCCACTCGCTGGCGTCGGCGGCGTCAGGGTCGCCGCTGCTGCTGGGCGGCGCATCGCCGCCCCACTCTTTGTCATCGGGCGCGATCTCTTGGGTGCCGTCACCCTCCCAACCGGCGTCGAGGTCGGGGCCCGCCTCGGCCTCGCGATGGGCGTCGCTGTCGACCTCGCCCGATTCGCGGTACTGCACGTCGAATTCCTGGTCGCGGTCATCGCGCGGGGCGGCCACATCGGCCTGGGTGAGGCCGAATTCTTCGCGCTCTGTGGCTTCGAGGTCTTTTTCCAGGAAGGGGTTGTCATCGAGCATTTGGTCGATTTCCTGGTTCAACTCGAGGGTAGAGAGTTGCAACAGGCGGATCGATTGCTGCAGCTGGGGCGTGAGGGCCAGATGCTGAGAAACGCGCAGTGACAGGCCTTGTTTCATATCGCCATCACATTCGGAAGTTTTCGCCCAGATAGACGCGCCGCACATCGGCGTTGTTGACGATCTCGGTCGGTGTGCCCGACGCCAACACGCTGCCTTCGCTGATGATGAAGGCCTGGTCGCAAATGCCCAGGGTTTCGCGCACGTTGTGATCGGTGATGAGCACCCCGATGCCGCGCGCGCGCAGGTGGCCGATGATGCGCTGGATCTCGATGACGGCAATCGGGTCGATGCCCGCAAAGGGCTCGTCGAGCAAAATGAAGCGGGGGCGGGTGGCCAGTGTGCGGGCAATTTCCACCCGGCGGCGCTCGCCCCCCGACAAGGAGACGGCGTCGGCGTCGCGCAGGTGCTCAACCCGCAATTCGCGCAGCAGTTCATCGAGTCGGCGCTGAATTTCGCTCTCGCTCAAGGGCTGCCCTTGCTCGTCGGTTTGCAATTCCAGCACAGCGCGCACGTTTTGCGCCACGTTGAGTTTGCGAAAGATCGAGGCTTCCTGGGGCAGATAACTGAGCCCGAGCCGGGAGCGTTTGTGGATGGGCATGCGCTCGATCGCCTGGCCGTCGATATCGATGCCGCCGCCGTCGGCCCGCACCAGACCGACGATCATGTAGAAGGAGGTGGTTTTGCCCGCGCCGTTGGGGCCCAGCAGCCCGACCACTTCGCCGGTGCGCACCGAGAGCGAGACATCGCGCACGACCTTGCGGCCGCCGTAGGCCTTGCGCAGATGATTGGCGCGCAACACATGGCCCACGGGGGCGGCGCTGTGTCCATCGGTCGTGCCGGGTGCCGCCCCATCCATGTCAGCGCCCTGCCTCGGCTCGGGGTTTGGGGGCCAGCACGGCGCGCACCCTCTGGCCAGGCTCACCGCCCGCGCCACGGGGGGCACCGTCGACGGTGAATTGGTCGCTGAGGTTGTCATACACGATGACGCGGCCCTGAATTTCATCGGCCAGGGTGTTGCCGCGCCAGCGTCGCAACTCGGCGCGGCCGGTGAGGGTGATGCGGTCGTTGCGGCCATCGTAATCGATGCGTTCGGCCTCGGCTTCCATGAATTCTTGCAAGCCTTCGCGCTTTTGGCGGTAAAAGGCACGCTCGCCCGCGCTGGGCAATACGACACCGAACTGGGACCCATCGGGCTCTTGGCGCACTTCCAAAGAGTGGCCGCGCAAGACGATGGTGCCTTTGGTGGCGACCACGCGGCCCTGGAACAAGGTGGTTCTTTTTTGTTCGTCGTGATCGAGTCGATCGGCTTCTATGTTCATGGGCCGGTCGCGATCGGCTTTTTCGGCCCATGCGGCCATGCCCGTGAAAGCCATCGCGGCGGACATGATGAATACCGGCAGATGGCTGGCAAAGGCACGAAAATTGCACATGGCCAGATTCTAACGACGGCATGTTAATTGCATGGCCAAGAGCCGTCTATGCCGACTAAGGGGCACCGATTCCAGCCCTTGCCTGTTGCAAGATCGCATCACTTGCATGGGCGTTCTTTGTCAAATAACGCTTTAGTTTATATTTACAACATGGACGCATCATTTCCCGAACAGGCACTGGTGTGGGCCGATGTGACCGAGTTCACACGGGCCATGGAGGCCAGTGAGACGGCCATGGCGCAAAGCACCCTGGCCTGGGTGGACCGTTGCGTGCAAGGTTGGTTGGTGGATCTGCAAGGCCGTTTTTTGCAACAGGCGGGCGATGCGGTGTTGTTGGCTTTTGAGCAACCCAGGCTGGCGATGCAGGCGGCACATCGTTTGCGCCAGGATTGGCACGATTTGGCCCCCGAGGATGTGTCGGGCTGGGGGCGGGAGTTGCGGGTGGCACTGCATTGGGGCCAGGTTTGGCAGGGCTCGCAAGGGGTGGTGGCCCACAGTGTGAACCAGCTGGCGCGGCTGGCCCAAGAGGTGGTGCCGGGCCAGATCTGGTGCAGTGCGGCCTTTTGGCAACGACTGCCCACGAGGCCCAAGCGGCTGGCCACTGAATTGGGGTGGATGCATTTTCGGCACCTGGATTCACCCTTGCAGGTGTATCGGCTGTGGCCGCAGCGAATGAGCCCCATGCGCCCGCTGGGTTTGAACCAGGCCTCTGAGGCCCAGACCCCCAGGCCCAGGGTGGCCATACAAAGCAGCCCCGGGGCGCAGGCTTGGGCGTGGACGCAGGCGGTGGTTCAGGTGGGCGAACAAGACCCTGATGCAGAAATTTCAGCGCTGGCCCCGGGCTCGACTCAAGTGAGCCAGGCGCTGGAGGTTTTGCAACGTTGCGGTGCCGATTATTTGCTTTGGCGCGCCCCCGCCCAAGGCCCGTGGTGCCGGGTTTCTTTGTGGGCGGCCGAGACGGGCTTTGAAGTCGAGCACTGGCGCCAGGCTGTAGACGCCGACCTCACGCCAGTGCGTGAACTGTGGCGCCAGGCACGCAGCGCATGGCAACGCCACGCCTTGGCCCGCGCCCAAAGCGACCCGCCGCAAACACTGAGCGCCGGTTTGCTGGCATATGCCGCTTTGCATCAGATGCATGCCGCAGAGTTGCGCGACTTTGAACGTGCCGATGCCTTGCTGGCGGTGTGGCAACAGCGCCAGGGGCGCAGTGCCTTGCCGCACATCTGGCGGGTGTTGTGGCAAGTCATGCGCCACACGCGGGGCCTGCCCGGGGTAGACAGGGCGGCCGCCCGCCATCATGCGCAAGAAGCCTTGCGCTTGGGCCCCGACCTGGCCCATGCCTGGGCCGCCAGCGGGTTTGCCAGCGGACATTTGCATGGCGACATCGAGCAGGGCCTGCGTGCCTTGGCGCAGGCCGACGCCCTGCAAGCCGACTCTGCATGGAACGCGATTTATCGCGCCACCTTGTATTGCATGGCCGCAGCGCCAGAGGCAGGACTGCGCGCGGCGCACGATGCGCTGACCCGCGCAACGCCTGAGGGACTGGACGACTATGTGACGGGGCTGGCCGGACACGCCGCCTTGTTTGCGGGGCACACCGAGTTGGGGGCGAAGTGGTTGGAGAGCTCATGGCGCGGCCACCGCCACCACAGCCCCACGCTGAGAATGTTGGTGGTGGCGCATCAGCGCCTGGGCCATGCCCAAACCGCACGGCTGTTTTTGCGTGAATTGCTGATGCTGGAGCCGCAACTGACGGCCCGAAGTTATTTGGCCCGCAATCGATCAGGCCATGCGCATCGGACTGAAATGGCGCATTGGCTGATCGAGGCCGGACTGCCGCTGAAATGAGTGTGCCAGAGCCCTGTGCCCCGTGTCGGGCATGGCGCGGACCTACAATGTGAGGATGATTCGAGTTCAAGAAAATTTGCGCCAGGCCCTGAGCGACGTACTGGCCACGATGGCCCCGGGCCACGGCCTGGATGTGGCCTTTGAGAAGCCCAAACTGGCCGCGCATGGCGATTTGGCCATCACGGCGGCCATGCAGCTGGCCCGCCCCCTGAAACAAAACCCGCGCCAGGTGGCCCAAGACCTGTTGGCCCGCTTGCAGGCCGACCCCACTTTTGCACAATGGGTGGCGCAGATTGAGATCGCTGGCCCCGGGTTTTTGAACCTGCGCCTCAAAGCCAGCGCCAAGCAACAGGTGGTGCAAGAGGTGCTGGAGGCTGGCGCGGCCTTTGGCCTGCGCCCCAGCGGGGGGCAGCGGGTGCTGGTTGAATTTGTCTCGGCCAACCCCACCGGCCCGCTGCACGTGGGCCATGGCCGTCAGGCCGCCCTGGGCGACGCCATTTGCAATTTGCTGGCCAGCCAGGGGCATGCGGTGCACCGCGAGTTTTATTACAACGACGCCGGGGTGCAAATACAGACGCTGGCGACGTCGGTGCAATGCCGCGCGCGCGGCTTGAAGCCGGGCGACGCCCAATGGCCCGAAGCGGCTTATAACGGTGAATATATTGCCGACATTGCCAAGGATTTTCTGGCGCGCCAAACGGTGCAGGCCGACGACCGCGAATTCACCGCCAGTGGCGATGTGCAGGACATCGAGGGCATACGCCAGTTTGCCGTGGCTTACCTGCGGCGTGAGCAAGACCTGGACCTGAAAGCCTTTCAAGTGGCTTTTGACCACTATTACCTGGAGTCAAGCCTCTACACCAGTGGCCGGGTTGAGCAGACCGTGCAAAAACTGGTGGCCGCTGGCAAGACCTATGAACAAGACGGCGCTTTGTGGCTGCGCTCGACCGACTACGGCGACGACAAAGACCGGGTGATGCGCAAGAGCGATGGCACCTACACTTACTTTGTGCCCGATGTGGCGTATCACATCACCAAGTGGGAGCGTGGTTTTGAGCGAGTGGTGAACATTCAGGGCACCGACCACCACGGCACCATCGCGCGCGTGCGCGCCGGACTGCAAGCGGCCGGGGTGGGCATCCCCCAGGGCTACCCCGACTATGTGCTGCACACCATGGTGCGTGTCATGCGCGGCGGCGAAGAGGTGAAGATTTCCAAGCGTGCGGGCAGTTATGTGACCTTGCGCGACCTGATCGAGTGGACCAGCAAAGACGCGGTGCGTTTCTTTTTGTTGTCACGCAAGCCCGACACCGAGTATGTGTTCGATGTCGACCTCGCGGTGCAAAAGAACAATGACAACCCGGTCTTTTATGTGCAGTATGCACATGCCCGCATCTGCTCGGTGCTGGCCAAGGAAAAAGGCGCCGAGGCCGCCGCCCTGGCCGGGGCGGACCTCAGCCCGCTGGACAGCGCGGCCGCGCAATCGCTGATGCTGGAGCTGGCCCGTTACCCTGAAGTGCTGCGCATGGCGGCCGCCGACTTCGCCCCGCATGACATCACTTTCTACCTGCGTGAGCTGGCCGCGGCCTACCACAGCTACTACGACGCCGAACGCATTTTGGCCGACGACCCGGCGGTGCGCCGCGCACGCCTGGCCCTGGTCGCCGCCACCGCCCAAGTGCTGAAAAACGGTCTGCGTATACTGGGCGTGTCTGCACCAGAGCAAATGTGAACATGGCCTTCTATCGACACCCCTCTCACGGAGGCACCCTGCTGGGTTTGATCATTGGCTTGGTGCTGGGTTTGCTGGTCGCCCTGGGGGTGGCCATTTATGTCAGCAAGGTACCGGTGCCGTTCATGAACAAGGGCGCGCAGCGCTCGGCCGACCCCAGCGCCGCCGATGCGGAAAAGAACAAAGACTGGGACCCCAACGCGCCGCTGTATGGCAAAAACCCGGTGAAGCCGCCGGAGAAGCCCGCCGATGAGGCCGCTGGCGTCAACCCGGTGCTGGCCCCGCCAGCGGTGGTGGGCCCGTCGAACGAATCGAAGTCGGAAGACCCCTTGGGTGACCTGGCCCGGGAGAAGGCGAACTTGCCCGACCCGTTCCAGTATTATGTGCAAGTGGGCGCATTTCGCACCGCCGAAGAGGCCGAGGCTTTGCGGGCCAAACTGAGTCTGGCGGGCTATGACCCCAAGATCACCGTGCGGGAAGTGGCCGGTCGGCAGTTGCACCGGGTGCGCATCGGGCCCATTGAGGGCAAAACCCAAGCCGAAGAGGTTCAACAAAAACTCAGCGCCTCCAAGTTGGCCACGGCCCTGGTGCGCGTGCAAAGGTAAATTCAGATGAAAGCCATCAATCGTCGTCAAGCCGCACTGGCCCTGGCCGGCTCTGTGGCCCTGGGCCAAAACGCCTACGCACAAGCTTTTCAGGAAGGCATTGAATACGTCACGCTGGACCAGCCCATTGCCACCGAAGCCGGGGCGGGCAAGATCGAACTGATCGAATTTTTCTGGTACAGCTGCCCCCACTGCAATGCCTTTGAGCCGGCCTTCAAACAATGGATCGAGCGCCAGCCCAAAGATGTGAGCGTGCGGCGCGTGCCGGTGCGCTTCCGTGATGATTTTGAGCCCCAGCAGCGCATGTACTACGTGCTGGAGGCGCTGGGCAAATTGGAACCCTTGCATGGCCGCCTGTTTCAGGCCATCCATGTGGAGCGGCTGCCCTTGTCGCAGCCTGAGCAATTGGCCCAGTGGGCGCAAAAGCAAGGCATCTCGAAGGCCGATTTTGATCAATCGTATCAATCGTTCAGCGTGGTCGCCAAGGCCCGCCGCGCGACCCAGTTGCAGCAAGCATTCAAAGTGCAGGGCGTGCCTTCGCTGGGCATCGCCGGGCGCTACTACACCGATGGCTCTTTGGCCGGTGGCATGGCGCGGGCCTTGCAAGTGGTGGATGCGCTGATCGGCGAAGAGCGCCAGCGGATGAAGAAAAAATAAAGCGCCGGGCCTGGCCCAGGTGCTTCAAGGGGGCGATTGGCCCGACAGGCCGAAACCCGGGCGAGAGAAGGCGTCGCGCAAATAATCGATGAACAGCCGCAGTCGCAGCGGCAGGTGTTTGCGCTGCGGAAAGACCACATACACACCGTTAGGCGGCGCGGCATAGGCGTCGAGCACCGACACCAATCGGCCTGCGGCGAGATCCTCGTTGACTTCCCAGGTGCTGCGCCACGCGATGCCCAGCCCGGCCAGGCACCAGGCGTGCAGCACTTGGCCATCTGAACAGTCCAACGGGCCGCTGGGGCGCAGGTGCATGATCTCGGTGGCGGGGCTGCCGGGCAGGCTGAAGGCCCAGCCCCGGGTTTGTGAGGCGTCGCTGGACAAGGTGAGGCATTGGTGCCGGTTGAGTTCGGTCGGGTGCTCGGGCGTGCCGTGGCGCGCCAAATAGTCGGGCGTGGCCACGCACAGGCGGCGGTTGTCAGACAGGCGCACGCTGACCAGTGTGGAGTCTGGCAAATCGCCCACCCGCACGCCGCAGTCAAAGCCTTCGGCGGCCAAATCGACCACCCGATCACTGAGGTTGAGCGACAGGCTGACCTTGGGGTGCAGGGCCCGGAAACCAGGCACCAGTGGGGCGACATGACGCCGCCCAAAGCCAGCCGGGGCTGTGACCCGCAAGTGGCCGCTGGCTTGCACGCCCCCGGCGCTGACACTGTCTTCGGCGCTGGCGATATCGCCCAGCAGGCGCTGGCAATCTTCGAGAAAGGCGCTGCCCTCTTGGGTCAGGCTGATGCGCCGGGTGGTGCGCACCATGAGGCGCACGCCCAAATGCTCTTCCAGGCTGTCCAGGCGTCGGCCAATGATGGCCGGGGCCACGCCTTCGGCCTTGGCGGCAGCCGTCAGGCTGCCTTTTTGGGCCACCGCGACAAAGGTCTCGAACGCCTTGAGTTTGTCCATAAATCCGATTATCCCTTTCTTGCCCTGTGTCAGAAAAATCAAGGGACTGTGGCGCTACCATCTGAGCTGAACTGAAAAATTGGGGTCTGACCCCAATTAATGGTTGCTTTTGAACCACAGTCGCATTTTGTCATCCAGGGTGCCACAACCCGGGTCATGAAAGTTAATTTGGAAGGAATCACGCATGTCTATTCAAACCGTCGGGATCGTGGGCGCAGGCACCATGGGCAACGGCATCGCGCAGGCTTGCGCCGTGGCGGGCCTGAAGGCCGTGATGGTCGATATCTCGGACGCCGCCGTCAGCAAAGGGCTGGCCACCATCGGCAAAAGCCTGGACCGGTTGGTCAGCAAGGAAAAAATCAGCGAGCCAGACAAGGCGGCGGCGCTGGCCCGTGTGGTGGGCAGCACCCGCTACGAAGACCTGGGGCAGGCCGACCTGGTGATCGAAGCCGCCACCGAAAACCACCCGGTCAAGATCAAAATCTTGCAGCAGCTGGACCAGATGCTGCGCCCCGAGGTGATTCTGGCATCGAACACCTCGTCGATTTCGATCACCCAGCTGGCCGCTGTCACGCAACGCGCCGACCGCTTCATCGGCATGCATTTCTTTAACCCGGTGCCGATGATGGCGCTGGTCGAGATCATCCGTGGCCTGCAAACCAGCGACGCCACCCACGATGCGGTGCATGACCTGGCCAAGCGGCTGGGAAAGTCGCCCATCACCGTGAAAAACGCCCCCGGCTTTGTGGTGAACCGAATTCTGGTGCCCATGATCAACGAGGCGTTTTTTGTGCTGGCCGAAGGGCTGGCCACGCCCGAGGACATCGACGCCGGCATGCGTCTGGGCTGCAACCACCCGATTGGCCCCCTGGCGCTGGCCGACATGATCGGTCTGGACGTGTGCCTGGCCGTGATGGAGGTGTACCTGGCGCAGTTTGGCGACAGCAAATACCGGCCCTGCCCGCTGCTGAAGGAAATGGTCGCCGCCGGCCGTTTGGGCCGCAAAACCGGACAGGGCGTGTACCACTACGCCTGAGCATGAAGTGAATGGCCCAGCCCGGCGCAGACCGGGCAGGCGTCGCGGCACAGTGGCCGCACCCACCGAGGAGATCGAGCATGAGCACCAGCATTTACGACCAGGGTCTGGACAAAAACGCGGCCAACTTTGTGCCGCTGTCGCCACTGAGTTTTCTAGAGCGCAGCGCCGCCGTGTTCCCCAACCGGGTGGCGGTGATTTATGGCGAGAGACGCCAGACTTGGCGCGAGACCTACGAGCGTTGCCGAAGGCTGGCCAGCGCCTTGGCACGCCACGGCGTGGGGCGTGGCGACACGGTGGCGGCGATGTTGCCCAATGTGCCCGCCATGTACGAGGCGCATTTTGGTGTGCCCATGACAGGCGCGGTACTCAATACCCTGAACACCCGGCTCGACGCCGAAGCCATTGCCTTTATGCTGCAACACGGCCAGGCCAAGGTGCTCTTGACCGACCGCGAGTTTGCCAAGGTGGTCAAAGCGGCCCTGGCGATGCTGGGCCAACAGCAGGTGCTGGTGATCGAGGTCGATGACGACACGGCCCCCGAGGGCGAGCACTTAGGCAGCGTCGGCTATGAGGATTTTCTGGCCCAAGGCGACCCGGCTTTTGCCTGGGCCCTGCCGCCGGATGAGTGGGACGCCATTGCGCTGAACTACACCAGTGGCACCACCGGCAACCCCAAAGGCGTGGTCACCCACCATCGGGGCGCCTACCTGAACGCCACCAGCAACGTGGTCACCTGGGGCATGCCGCAGCACGCCGTGTACTTGTGGACGCTGCCCATGTTCCATTGCAACGGCTGGTGCTTTCCATGGACCATGGCGCTGAATGCGGGCACCAGCGTGTGCCTGCGCCGGGTGGACCCGGCTTTGATCTACCCGCTGATTCGTGAGCACCACATCACCCATATGTGCGGCGCACCGATTGTGTACAGCATGCTGATCAATGCGCCTGCCGAACTGCGCGAGGGCATAGTCCACACCGTGCAGGGCCTGATCGCCGGTGCCGCGCCGCCCGCTGCGGTGATTGAGGGTTGCGAGAGGGCCGGCATCGACATCACCCATGTGTACGGGCTGACCGAGGTCTATGGCCCGGCCGCCGTTTGCGCCAAACAACCCGAGTGGGACCAGCTGGATCTGGCCGAGCGCGCTGCGCTCAATGGCCGCCAGGGGGTGGCCTACCCGCTGCAAGAGGCGGTGCGGGTGCTGGACCCCCAGACCATGCAGCCCGTGCCTGCCGACGGCGAGACCATGGGCGAGATTTTCTTTCGGGGCAATATCGTGATGAAGGGGTACCTGAAGAACCCGAAGGCCACCGCCGAGGCCTTTGCGGGCGGATGGTTCCACACCGGTGACCTGGCGGTGACCCACCCCGATGGTTACATCAAGATCAAGGACCGCAGCAAAGACATCATCATTTCGGGCGGCGAGAACATCTCATCGCTGGAAGTGGAAGACGCGCTTTGCCGACACCCTGCCGTGATGCTGGCGGCGGTGGTTGCCCAGCCCGACGCCAAATGGGGCGAGGTGCCGTGTGCGTTTGTCGAGCTCAAGCCCGGCGCTGCCGCGCAAGAGGACGAGCTGCTGGCACATTGCCGGGGCTTGCTGGCGCGCTTTAAGGTGCCCAAGAAAGTGGTGTTTGGCGAGTTGCCCAAAACCTCGACCGGCAAGATACAGAAGTTCATGCTGCGCGACCAGGTCAAGTCGGCCAGCGCCATCGAGTAAAGAGGTGCCACCGTGAAGTGGGCCTTGCTGTCGGATGTCCACGCCAACCTGAGCGCCTGGCAGGCCTGCGTGGCGCACGCACAGACGCAGGACGTGACACATTGGGCGGTGCTGGGCGACCTGGTGGGCTACGGCCCGCACCCTGCCGAGGTGGTGGATGCGGTGAAGGCACTGCACAGCGGGCGCGGCGCGGTGGTGCTGCGCGGCAACCACGAGGAACTGGCCGTGCAAGGAGCGCACGGCCAGAGCATGGGGGCGCTGACGGCGCAATGGACGCATGGGCAGCTGGGGGCCGAACGGCGGCAATGGCTGAGCGCGCTGCCGCTGACCCATGTGGACGGGGCGCTGATGCTGGTGCACGCCAGCGCCGATGCGCCCGAGCGTTGGCATTATGTGGAAGATGCGCGCAGCGCGGCGCGCAGCCTGGACGCTGCGCTGGCGGCCTGTGCGGCGGTGCGTTATGTGATGGGCGGGCATGTGCACCACCAGACGTTGTACTACCGCAGCCCGAGCCAGCGCATGACCTCCTTCAAGCCCACCCCGGGCGTGGCGATGCCCGTGCCCGCGCACCGGCACTGGGTGGCGACCATCGGCTCGGTGGGGCAACCGCGCGACGGCGACACCCGCGCCGCTTACGCCACGCTGGACGTGTTGCGCCAGCAGCTGTGTTTTCATCGGGTGACGTATGACCACCTGGCGACGGCGCGCGCCGTGCGTGCGGCGGGATTGCCGGATCTGCTGGCCACCAGATTGGAGCAGGGGCGGTGAATAATAGCACCTATAGGTCTCATTATTCGATTAAATCAAAACCCATGGGTTTTATTTTTATTGACTAAAAACAACCCATGGGTTATATTTTGTGCATCGAAAGTTGATGTACAGACCATGCAACCCTATCTGCGCGAACTACAGCTTCAACAAATGGACCAAATGCTGGCCTCTTGGAAAACGGCATCGCTGTGCCCCCGCCCCAGGAGCGGCTGGGTGCGCGCCATTCGGGAGTCTTTGGGCATGTCGGCAGCCGCATTCGCACGCAGACTGGGCATGAGCCACGCGGGTGTGCGAAAACTCGAAGCCTCTGAGGCCTCGGACGCCATCAGCTTGGCCACCTTGCGCAAACTGGCAGAGGCCTTGGATTGTGAACTGCAATATGCCTTGGTGCCCCGACAAAGCCTAAGGCAACAGGTCCACAACCGGGCGGTCTTGGTGGTCCAAGAGCGCATGGCACCGATTGAACACTCGATGGCACTGGAGGACCAGGCGGTAGATGAGCCTTTGTCCAGACTACAACAAGACATGGCTGTTCAAACATTGATCGACGGCCCGCGCCGCAAGCTTTGGTGAGCCATGAAATATGTCCTTTCGCGATGCGCCAGGCTCAACACCCCTAGACCCGGATGAAACCGAGGGGCTGATTCCTGCTCATCTCATGACTCAGGGGGCATTGAATGCCTGGGAACAGGCCAATATTGCCTTAGGGGCCCAATGGGCCATCAGCCAAGCCCACAGGGATTTGTTGACTGAGGGATTCATACGCGAACTGCACCATCAAATGTTCAGCAAGACTTGGAGGTGGGCTGGCACATTTCGAAAAAGCAACAAAAATATCGGCGTCGATTGGACGCAGATATCCATGAGGCTTCGCGATTTGCTGGACAACAGCCAATACCAAATTCAACATGGCGTCTATGACGCCGATGAAATGACCGTTCGACTTCATCACCAGTTGGTCTGGATACACCCTTTCCCCAATGGCAATGGACGCCACGCACGCCTAGTGGCAGATTTGTTGGCCCTGCGCTTGGGTCGACCTCGCCTGACGTGGGGCAGTGGCTTGACGCCAGCAATGACGATGAAGAAGGTGCGTGACCAATATCTCCTGGCGTTGCGCGCTGCAGATCAAGGCCAAGTACAAGACCTGATCAGGTTTGCCAGAAGTTGACCACCGCAGACAATCTGTGTCTCTTTGTTTTCTGATGAGGCTTTGCATTGGAACCCCCGTCCCTTGACCTACACCAAACGCCGACCCCGCCGCATCCGCTAACCTAAGCGCATGGGCCTTGCACTGACCCACCCCACCCACACCACAGAGGGACATACCCATGAAACTGATGGACCCCGGCACCGAACTCGATGGTTTTGTCATCGGCCAGTGCCTGCACGCCGGTGGCATGGCGCACATTTATTCGGTGACCTACACCGGGCAGCGTGAAGCGCCCTTCGCGATGGTGATGAAGGTGCCGCGCATGACGGCGGGGGACGGGGCCGAGAACATTGTGGGGTTTGAGGTCGAGCATCAGATCTTGCAGCATGTGCAGGGGCCGCATGTGCCGCGCTTTGTCGCGGCGGGCGATATGACGCGGGTGCCGTATTTGGTGATGGAGCATGTGCCGGGTCTCAGCCTGCAACAGTGGCTGGACCAGCGCGGGCTGACGCGCCCGGTGGCCACGCCGTTGGATGAGGTGGTGCGCATCGGCGCGGCGCTGGCGGTGGCGGTGCACAGCCTGCACCGGCAAAACGTGTGTCACCACGACTTGAAGCCGGCCAATGTGCTGATGCGCCCCGACGGCACGGCGATGCTGCTGGACTTTGGCCTGTCGATGCACGCGCACTTTCCGGACCTGCTGGCCGAGGAGATGCGCAAGGCCATCGGCACCCCGGCCTGGATCGCCCCTGAGCAGGTGGTGGGCACGCGCGGTGACCCGCGCAGCGATGTGTTTGCCCTGGGCGTCATCCTCTATGAGCTGCTGACGGGTGAGCTGCCTTTTGGCAACCCGCAGACCGATGGCGGCATGCGCCAGCGGCTGTGGATGCGGCCCAAGCCGCCACGGGCCTTGCGCCCTGACACGCCGCCGTGGCTGCAAGAGGTGGTGTTGCGTTGCCTGTTGCCGCAAGCGGATGAGCGCTACCCTTCTGCCGCGCATTTGGCTTTTGACCTGAGGCACCCCGATCAGGTGCGGCTGGGCCCGTTGTCGGAGATCACTGAGGGTTGGGGGTTTTGGAAAACGATGCGGCGCTGGGTCAAGGCCGCCGGCATGGCGTACCAGCCCAGCCCCCTGCCCGCGCAGCAGCAGATCGAGCGGGTGCCGATTGTGATGGTGGCGCTGCCCCACACCGATGTGTCGCAGGACATTGTGTATTCGATGCGGCTGCAGACCGAGCGGGCGCTGGGGCACATGCCCGGGGCTCGGCTGGCCGTGGTGACGGTGGTGTCGGGGTCGGCTTCGGGCCCCTCGGATTCAGACAGTGAGACCGGGCAACAACTGGCGCACCTGGTGCGGCTGCAAAAGTGGGCCGAGCCCCTGGGCATGGCCGGGCACCAGGCGTCGTTTCATGTGCTGGAGTCGGGCGATGTGGCCGACGCTTTGCTGCGCTATGCGCAGGCCAACGGGGTGAGCATGATCATCATGGGGGCGGCCACCCACGGCCTGCAGATGCAGCGCTGGGTGGCGACGGTGCCGATCAAGGTGGCCATGCAGGCGCCGTGCACGGTGATGCTGGTCAAGGGCGAGTTGCCGTTTGAGGGGCTGGCGGGTCTGGCCGAGATGGCCGAGCCCGTCGGTGCACCTCAATCGGCCTCTGCCTCTGGCCAAAGGTCAGGAAAATAAAAACGCAACGCCGCCCGAGGCGTGGCAAAGCGCCCATCAGGTGCTCTTGCATCAGCAAGGGCTCAATTTCAACATTTCACCCCTGCACAGCCATGGTGGTCAAGGGCGAGTTGCTGTTTGTGGGGCTGGCGGAGCTGGACGAGCGACCCGACTTGGCCCAACCTCAAGCAGATGCCCGAAGAAGACATTTTTATGTTCATAAATCAGAACATTATTTGAAAAAACCACCTTTTATGTTCTAAAATTCGAACATGACGCCTGACGATCTGCCCCAATCGTTGAAAACTGCATCCTCACTCGCTGAGTTCGGTGCCCTGTTTCGTCAAGAGCGCAAGGCGCTGGGCATGACCCAAAGCGATGTCGCCAAAAAGGCCGGCTGCCGCCGCCAGACCATCGCCGACATCGAGGCGGGCAAGAGCGTGACCACCCTCACCTTCTTCAATGCCATCTTGTCGATCCAAAAACAGGTTCAACTCTGCTCGCTTGGCATTGATTTGGACAATGTCCGCGCCCTCCTTGGCCCGGATTGGGAGGATTGAGCCATGCCAGCGGCCTCAGCAGATGATCGCACCGTGACCAAAATCAAGCGCCTCTTTGGCAACACTCCACAGGGGCATGCCGGACTGCTGGCCCGTGAATCGCAGTTTCAGTGGCGCTACGACGCCCTTGATCCTGCCTGTGCCATTTCGCTGTTGATGCCACTGCGCGTGGCCTCGTACGCCAGCAACACGATTCACCCCATTTTTGCGATGAACTTGCCCGAGGGCGAGCAGTACTTTCGCCTGCGCACGCGCTTTGCCAAGCATTTTGCCAAGCTCGATGAGATGGCTCTGTTGTCCATTGTTGGCCACAACCAGATCGGTCGCGTCAAGTTGACCCGGACCCAGGATCAACACCCTCCGAAACCGGCCCAGTTTGGCCTGGCGAAGATCAAATCCATGAAGGCGTCGCAGGATTTCTTTGATCACTTGTTTGACCAGTATTTCGATGCGGGCATCTCGGGTGCCCAACCCAAGTTTCTGATCCCGGATGCAGACGCCATCGCCCCTGCGGGCAAGACCACCGCACTGGTTCCCGACCTGATCATCAAGACGGGGGGAGACCAATACCCGTTCCTGAGCCAAAACGAATTCATGTGCATGTCCGTCGCCCAGAAGGCGGGCTTGATCGTGCCAGAGTTCCACCTGAGCGATGACGGCCAGATGTTCATCTTGCGCCGTTTTGACTTGGTGCCGCAAGGTGATGCTCAAGAGGCCATGCGCCTGGGCTTTGAAGACATGGCCGTGTTGACCGGGGCGACTTATGACATGGCCGGAGAGTACAAATACCGAGGCCACTATGAAGGCATCGCCAAGATCGTCGGACTGATATGCCCGGGCGATGCTGCGCAACAAAAGCACCGGTTCTTTGAGCAACTGGTGCTCAGTGTGATGGTGCGCAATGGCGATGCCCATTTGAAAAATTTTGGCTTGCTCTACGACGACCCATCAAAGCCGGGCAGCATCCGTTTGGCCCCTCTTTTCGACGTGGTCACGACCACCATCTACGACCATGAGAACCCGCGCACAGGTGGTATGCAGACCGATCGCACCTTGGCGCTCAAGTTGGGCAAGAGCAAGGGCTACCCCACACGGCAGGTGATGCTGGATTTCGGCACCCGCGTTTGCGGCGTGCAGCGCCCTGGCCAAGTCATTGAGCGCATTGCCCAAGCCATGCACGAGACCCTGCAAGCGCATCTCAACCTGTTGCCGAAGGCATTGGGACAGCGCTTGAGTGATGAGTGGCAAGCCGGGCGATCATCTCTTCAGCCCGACCAGGTGTTCATGTAGCCCGACGCCGCCACCCGGTCATGAATCAAGGGCGAGATGCCGTTTGAGGGGCTGGCCAGGCTGGCCGATATGGACAGCCCCGATGACGTGCCTCAGTCGGCGTAGACGCCTGCGGCCTTGATGATGGGGCCCCACTTGTCAATTTCGGCCTGCACAAACTTGCGGTGTTCGGCGGGCTCGATACGCTTGTCGGTCACAACCACCGCCCCCAAGGCCTGCTGTTTTTTGATGAACTCGGGGTCTTTCAGTGCCGTCTTGAGGGCGGCGCTGACTTTGGCCAGCACGTCGGCAGGTGTGCCTTTGGGCGCATACATGCCGTGCCAGATGGTGACTTCAAAGCCTTTGAGGCCGCTCTCATCCAAGGTGGGCAGGTCTTTAAGGGACGGGGTGTTCAGGCGCTTGGGCGTGGTGACGGCAAAGGCCTTGATGGTCTTGGCCTCGATCTGGCTGGTGGTGTTGGTGGTCTGGTCGCACATCAGATCGATCTGACCGCCCATGAGGTCGTTCATGGCGGGCGCAGTGCCTTTGTAGGGCACGGTGGTCATGTCGGTCTTGAGCGCACTTTGAAACAGCAGCCCGCACAGGTGCGAGGCGGCACCCAGGCCCGCATTGCCCAGATTGATCTTGCCCTTGTTGGCGTTGATCCAGGTTTGCAGTTCTTTGAAGTTGTTGGCTGGAAGGGTGTTGCGACCGATCAGCGTCATGGGCACATCGTTGACCATGCCGAGGTATTCGAAGTCACCCATGGTGTCGTAGGGAAGCTTGCGATACAGCGCGGGCGAGGTGGCCATGCCGATGTGGTGCAAAAACAGCGTATGTCCGTCCGGGGCGGCACGGGCGGCTTTGGCGGCGCCCAAGGTGCCACCGGCTCCGCCGACGTTGTCGATCACCACGCTCAAGGCGCCCAGCGGCTTGCGCATGGCCTCAGCCAGATCGCGTGCGACGCGGTCGGTGGGGCCACCGGCGGCAAACGGCACGATGATGGTGACGGGCTTGTCTTTGTGGGGGTAGTCGGCAGACAGGGCAGACAGGGGGGCCAGGGTGGTGGCCAACAGCAAGGCGAACAGGCGTTTCATCAGAGGGTCTCCTAAGTGCTCAAATCGATCAAGGAACGTTGATTTTCGCCCCGAAGGCCGCCCACGCGCATGGGGGGGAACCACATGGTTTGATCCAGGTCAGCAAAAATTGGGGTCTGACCCCAATTTCTGTAACGAATCGCATGTGGCGTGAAAGCAACCATTAATTGGGGTCTGACCCCAATTAAATCATTGGTAGCTGCGGGCGTCTTCGATGACTTTGCCGTCGTTGGGCAGGCTGCCGGGGGCGAGGAGTTCGATGTCGGCGCGCAGTTTGGTGACGTCGCGCACAGCGTCGGCCAGGCGCTGGCTGAGGCCGTCGGGTCGGGCGCTGACTTCGACGCGCAAGGCCATTTGGTCGTTGGCCATCTCGCCGCTGACCACCAGCCGGGCTTTGACGATTTCGGGGAAGCGTTTGGCGACCTGATCGACTTGGCCGGGGTGGACGAACATGCCGCGCACTTTGGTGGTTTGGTCGGCTCGCCCCATCCAGCCTTTGATGCGGGTGTTGGTGCGCCCGGTGGGGCACTGGCCGGGCAAGACGGCGGTGAGGTCGCCGGTGCCAAAGCGGATCAGCGGGTAGTCGGGGTTGAGGGTGGTCACAACCAGCTCACCGACCTCGCCTTCTGCCACGGGGTCGCCGGTGCCGGGTCGCACGATTTCGATGATGACGCCTTCGTCGACGACCATGCCCTGACGTGACGCGGTTTCATAGGCCACCAGGCCCAGGTCGGCGGTGGCGTAGCACTGGTAGGCGGTGATGCCGCGCTCGGCCAGCCAGTCGCGCAGGCTGGGGGGGAAGGCTTCGCCACTGACCAGGGCTTTCTTGAGGCTGGCGATGTCGGCACCGGTTTCCTGGGCTTTTTCGACCAGGATGCGTAAAAAGCTCGGGGTGCCGGCATATCCGTCGGGGCGCAGGTCGGCAATGGCGGCGAGCTGCTGTTCGGTTTGGCCGGTACCGGCGGGGAACACGGTGCAGCCCAAGGCCATGGCACCCGACTCCATGATGAAGGCGCCGGGGGTCATGTGGTAGCTGAAGCTGTTGTGGATCAGGTCGCCCGCCACAAATCCGGCGGCGGCCATGGCACGGGCGCTGCGCCAGTAGTCGGGACGGTTGCCGTCAGGCTCATAGATGGGGCCGGGCGAGGCAAAGATGCGTGCCATTTTGGGGCCGCGCACCAGCGCCGAGAAGCCGCCAAACGATTCGGCAGGGCGCGCCGCTTTTTGCAGTTCGAGCAGTTCGTGTTTGCGGGTGACGGGCAAGCGGGCCAAATCGGCCCGGCTTATGACCTTTGTGGCGTCAACCCCCTGGAGGATGCGGGCGTATGCCGCCGTGTGCTGCTGCGCATGGGCGATTTGTTGGGGCAGCGCCGCCATTTGGTCGGCTTCACGTTGGGCAGGGGCGCGGGTCTCAAGGGCGTCGAGGTGGGCGGTCATGGCAGTGAACGGGAAAGAGGGTCTGATGAAGGGGCTTGCAGGGGATGACCGCATCAGGCCAGCCAGCGCTTGCGGCGCTTGTAGCTCTTGACGTCTTTGAAGCTCTTGCGTTCGCCGCCCCCCACACCGAGGTAAAACTCTTTGACGTCCTCGTTGTTGCGCAAGTCGCTGGCTGCGCCGTCCATGACGATGCGGCCTGACTCCATGATGTAGCCATAGTCGGCGTACTTGAGGGCCATATTGGTGTTTTGTTCGGCCAGCAAGAAGGTGACTTTCTCTTTTTGGTTGAGGTCTTTGACGATCTCAAAGACCTCTTCGACGATCTGCGGGGCCAGGCCCATGGAGGGCTCATCGAGCAACACCATGCTGGGGTTGGCCATGAGGGCACGGCCTATGGCGCACATTTGTTGCTCGCCGCCAGAGGTGTAGGCGGCCTGTGAGGTGCGGCGGGTTTTCAGGCGGGGGAAGTAGTTGTAGACCTTTTCCAGGTTGGCGGCGATTTCGCCCTTGTCTTTGCGGGTGTAGCTGCCTGTGAGCAGGTTTTCTTCTATGGTCAGGTGGGCGAAGCAGTGGCGGCCTTCCATCACCTGCACCACGCCGCGTTGCACCAGGTCAGCCGGGGAGAGGTTTTCAATGCGCTCGCCACGCAATTCGATGCTGCCTTTGGTGACCTCGCCGCGCTCGCCTTTGAGCAGGTTGGAGACCGCCCGCAGGGTGGTGGTTTTGCCAGCGCCGTTACCGCCCAGAATGGCGACGATGCCCTCTTCCGGCACTTGCAAGGAGACCCCTTTGAGCACCAGGATGACGTGGTTGTAGATGACTTCAATGCCATTGACGTTCAAAACAATCGGTTTGCTCATGTGTATGCTCTCGTGTTCGGTGTGACCTTTGGGTCTGGGCAGTTCCCACAACCAAAGGCCCTGCCCCGCTGTCACGGGACAGGACACCCCTTGGCCGGGCGGCCAAGGGGAATGGGGGATCAAGACTGGCAGTCTTGAGCGGTACGGCGTTGAATCTTCTTCTCGGCCGCGTACTTGTCGGCAGCGGCTTTCACCATGGGCTTGATGATTTGCTCATCGGCCTGGTACCAGTCGCTGGAGAAGTTCCACTGTTTGCCGTCCCAGGTGTGGATGCGGGCCCAGTTGGCGCCCACGTGGTCTTGGCAGCTGGTGGAGATGGGGCGCATCACGCCTTTGAAGCCCAGAGCGTCGAGTTTGGCCTGGGTCAGGTCGAGGTTTTCGAGGCCCCAACGGGTCTGCTCGCCGGTCATGACTTTGCCCTTGCCAAAGCGCTCTTGCGCACGGCGCACGCCTTCCACGCCCAACATGGCGCTGATGGCACCGCGCACATACAGCACCGAGCCCACTTCTTCCTTAGGACCAGTGCCCTGGCCTTTGGCGTGCAACTTCTCGAGAATTTCCTTCACGAAAGGCGCGTTGGGTTCGGCACCGTGCTGCATGGTGATGGCGTTGTAGCCTTTGGCACCTTCACCGATGTCCTTGACGTCAGGTTCGGCACCGGCCCACCACACGCCGTAGATCTTCTCACGCGGGTAGCCAGTGGCCTGGGCTTCTTTGATCAGGGTGGAGTTCATGACGCCCCAGCCCCAGTTCACGACGTAGTCCGGGCGGTCGCGGCGAATTTGCAACCAAGTGGACTTTTGCTCCACGCCGGGGTGGGTGACGGGCAACAGGGTGAGCTTGAAGCCGTGCATGGCGGCCCGCTCTTGCAAAATGGGAATGGCTTCCTTGCCAAAGGGGCTGTCGTGATAGACCAAGGCGATGTGCTTGCCCTTGAGCTTGTCAGCGCCGCCTTCTTTCTTGGCGATGTCTTGCACGATGACGTCACCGGCCATCCAGTAGGTGCCGGCCAGGGGGAAGTTCCACTTGAACACACCACCGTCTTGCGACTCGGAGCGGCCATAGCCAGCGGTCACCAGGGGGATTTTGTCGATGGGGGCTTTTTCGGTCAGGGCGAAGGTGATGCCGGTGGACAAGGGCTGGAACACGGTGGCGCCGCCGTTCTTGCCTTTGAGGCGCTCGTAGCATTCCACACCACGGTCGGTGGCATAACCGGTTTCGCACTCTTCAAAAGAGAGCTTGACGCCGTTGATGCCGCCTCGGGCGTTGACCAGCTTGAGGTAGTCGACGTAGCCGTTGGCGAAGGGCACGCCGTTGGGCGCATAAGCGCCTGTCCGGTATACCAGGGCAGGGAAAAATTGCTCTTTGGCTTGAGCCTGAGCCAGGGTCGGCGCCAGGGCGCTGACCAGGCCGGCTGCCGCAACCGATGCGGCGAGAGCGAGTTGACGTAGCTTCATGGGTGCCTCCTAAGTTTGAATTGAAGCGTTGAGAAAAAAATCAGTGCGGGAAAGGCCACAGGCGAAGCTTTTGCTTGCCCACGGACCACAGTTTGGCCAAGCCATGGGGCTCGACGATGAGGAACCAGACGATGAGTGCGCCAAACACCATGAACTCGACGTGCGAGACCGTGGCGGTGGAGATGCTAAAGCCCACCAATTCGCCCAAGGCGGGCAAAAACTGGTTGAGGAAAATCGGCAAGACGACGATGAAGGCGGCGCCAAAGAAGCTGCCCATGATGGAGCCCATGCCGCCGATGATGACCATGAACAGCAACTGGAATGAGCGGTCGATGGAGAACGCCGCTGGCTCCCAAGAGCCCAGGTGGATGAAGCCCCACAGCGCGCCGGCCACACCGACGATGAAAGAGCTGACGGCAAAGGCCGAGAGCTTGGCGTACATGGGTCGGATGCCGATGACAGCGGCCGCCACGTCCATGTCACGGATGGCCATCCACTCGCGGCCAATGGCGCTGCGGACCAGGTTTTTGGCCAGCACGCCAAAAACCACCAGAAAGCCCAGGCAGAACATGTATTTCTCAAGCGGGGTATCGATGGTCCAACCCAGCACCGAGAGATCGGCCACGGAGACCGAGCCGGAAGCGTTGTTGTTGGTGAACCAGCCGATGCGCAAGAAGGCCCAGTCGCAGAAAAACTGCGCGGCCAAGGTGGCCACGGCCAGGTACAGGCCTTTCACGCGCAAGCTGGGGATGCCAAAGATCATGCCCACCAAGGTGGCGAAGAAGCCGCCACTGAGCAATGCGATGATGAGGGGCATGCCATCGATGCGGATGTAGGTGTTGTAGGCCATGTAGGCGCCCACCGCCATGAAAGCCCCCGAACCCAATGAGATCTGCCCGCAATACCCCACCAGGATGTTGACGCCCAAGGCGGCCAAAGAGAGGATGAGGAAGGGGATCAGAATGGCGCGGTACATGTACTCATCGACCAGCAAGGGCACCCCGAAGGCGGCAAAGGCCACCACCAGCAAAATGGCCAGCCGGTCTTGCGAGATGGGGAAGATCTGCTGGTCGGCGCGGTAAGAGGTCTTGAATTGACCGTTTTCCCTGTAAAACATGTGCTTTGCTCCTTACACGCGGTCGATGATTTTTTCGCCAAACAATCCTTGCGGGCGGAACAGCAAGAACACCAGGGCCAGCATGTAGGCAAACCAGATTTCGATGCCGCCACCCACCAAGGGGCCAAGGTAGACCTCTGAGAGTTTTTCGCCCACGCCGATGATCAGGCCGCCGATGATGGCGCCGGGCACCGAGGTCAGGCCGCCCAGGATGATCACGGGCAAGGCCCGCAAGGCGACGGTGGCCAAAGAGAATTGCACGCCCAGCTTGGAGCCCCAGATGATGCCGGCGACCAATGCAGTGATGCCCGCCACACACCAGACGATGACCCAGATGCGGTTGAGCGGAATGCCGATCGATTGGGCGGCCTGATGGTCGTCGGCCACGGCGCGCAGGGCGCGGCCTGTGCCGGTCTTTTGGAAGAACAGGGACAGGACGGCCACCAATAGCGCGGCAATCACGGCGGCCAGCACGTCTTCCTGGTTGATCAGCACGCCGCCTTCAAAGACAGAGTCGAGCACAAAGATCGGGTCTTTGGGCATGCCCACATCGATTTTGTAGATGTCGCTGCCAAACAGGGTTTGGCCAAAGCCTTCAATGAAGTAGGTGATGCCCAAGGTGGCCATGAGCAAGGTGACGCCCTCTTGGTTGACGAGGTGGCGCAAGACCAGTTTTTCAATCAGCCAGGCCAACAGGAACATGAAGATGGCCGCCAATATGAAAGCGATCAGATTGGCCAGGGCTTTGCTTTCAAAGCCCAGGATGTCGGGCACCCACTCGGCAAAGCGGGCCATGGCCAGCGCGGCGACCAGCACCATCGCGCCCTGGGCGAAGTTGAAGACGCCCGAGGCTTTGAAGATCAGCACAAAGCCCAAAGCCACCAAAGAGTAGAGCATGCCGGCCATCAGGCCGCCAAACAGGGTTTCCAGAAAAAATGCCATGATGTTTTTTTCCTTGATCAGTGTGAGGTGCCCAAATAGGCGCTGATCACTTCTTCATTGCTGCGGACTTCGGATGGGGTGCCATCGCCAATCTTTTTGCCGTAGTCAAGCACCACCACCCGATCGGAGATGTCCATCACCACGCCCATGTCGTGCTCGATGAGGACGATGGTGGTGCCGAACTCGTCATTCACGTCGAGAATGAAGCGGCACATGTCTTGTTTTTCTTCCACGTTCATGCCCGCCATGGGCTCGTCAAGCAGCAGCACTTGGGGCTCAAGCGCCAGGGCGCGGCCCAGGTCGACGCGTTTTTGCAAGCCATAGGGCAATTGGCCCACGGGGGTTTTGCGATAGGCCTGGATTTCCAAAAAGTCGATGATGCGCTCGACGAACTCGCGGTGTCGCTCTTCTTCGGCTTGGGCGGGGCCGATGCGCAGCGCTTGCAAAAAGAGGTTGCTCTTCATGCGCAGGTTGCGGCCAGTCATGATGTTGTCGAGCACGCTCATGCCCTTGAACAGGGCCAGGTTCTGGAAGGTGCGGGCGATGCCCATTTCGGCGACCTGGTGGCTGTCCATGTGGTCAAAGGTCTGGCCCCGGAAGGTGATGGTGCCTTCAGACGGGGTGTAGACACCGTTGATGCAGTTGAGCATGGAGCTTTTGCCGGCACCGTTGGGGCCAATGATGGCGCGGATCTCATGCTCGCGCACATTGAAGGAGATGTCGGTCAGCGCTTTGACGCCACCAAAACGCAGGCTGATGTTTTTGACGTCGAGGATGACGTCGCCGATTTGCTTTTTCATGCCGCTTTCCTCGCCGGCGCAAAGGTCTTGGCGTCGGCAATTTTCAGGGTGGCGCTCACGCTTCCAGTGCGGCCATCCTCGAATTTGACCAGGGTCTCGATGAATTGCTCGGTCTTGCCGGCATAGAGGGCATCGACCAGGGCTTGGTATTTGTCGGCGATGAAACCGCGCCGGACCTTGTTGGTGCGGGTCAGTTCGCCGTCGTCGGCGTCGAGTTCTTTGTGCAAGACCAAAAAGCGGCTGATTTGGCTGCCGGCCAGCAGCTCGTCTTCGGCCAGGTCGGCATTGACCTTTTCAACGCAGTCTTTGATGAGCTCGTAGACCTCGGGCTTGGCGGCCAGGTCGGTATAACCGGCATAGGGCAGGTTGCGGCGCTCGGCCCAGTTGCCCACTGCGTCAAAGTCGATGTTGATCATGACGCAGACTTTTTCACGGCCATCGCCGTAAGCCACCACTTCCTTGATTTGGGGGAAGAATTTGAGTTTGTTCTCGACGTATTTGGGCGCGAACATGGCACCATCGAACACGCCGCCCTGAATGCGGCCCACGTCTTTGACACGATCGATGATCTTCAGGTGGCCGTGGCTGTCGATGAAGCCGGCATCGCTGGTGTGGTACCAACCCTCGGCGGTCAGCACTTCAGCCGTGGCGGCGGGGTTTTTGTAGTATTCCTTGAGCAGGCCGGGGGACTTGACCAAAATTTCGCCGTTGTCGGCGACTTTGATTTCAACCCCCTGACAGGGCACGCCCACGGTGTCGGCACGGGCCTCGTGGTCGGGCTGCAGGCAGACGAACACGGCGGTTTCGGTGGAGCCATAGAGCTGCTTGAGGTTGACCCCTATGGATCGATAAAAGGTGAACAGGTCGGGGCCGATGGCCTCGCCCGCGGTGTAGGCCACTCGCACGCGCGACATGCCCAGGTTGTTGCGCAAGGGGCCATAGACCAGCCAGTCGCCCAATGTGTACAACAAGCTGGCCCCCAGGCCCAGCGATTTGCCGTCCATGCGGTCGGGGCCGTACTGGCGCGCCACTTTCATGAAGTAGTGGAACATCTTGCGCTTGAAGGCACCGGCGTCTTCCATGCGGATCATCACGCTGGTGAGCATGCCCTCGAACACCCGGGGCGGCGCGAAGTAATAGGTCGGCCCGATTTCTTTCAGATCGATGGACACCGTGCTGAAGGACTCGGGGCAGTTGACCACGTAGCCGCAGCACAACCACTGGGCGTAACTGAAGATGTTTTGCCCGATCCAGGCGGGGGGCAGATAGGCCAGCACGTCTTCGCCGGACCCCAGTTTGTCAAACGTGGCCCCGGCTTGGGCGCGGTCCAACAGGCTGCGGTGGGTGTGCACCACCCCCTTGGGGTTGCCGGTGGTGCCTGAAGTAAAGAACATGGCTGCGACATCGTCAGGGCCCGCTTTGCCAATTTCTTGCTGCACCAGCTGGGGGTTGGCCTGCAGGTGGGCTTGGCCGGCGGCGATCACCTCGTCCAGCCCAAGCAGGCCAGGCGCTTCGTAATTGCGCAGGCCACGCGGGTCGTCGAAATAGATGTGAGCCAGTTGCGGGCATTGCTCGCGAATTTCGAGCAATTTGTCGACCTGCTCCTGGTCTTCGACCACGGCAAACCGCACCTCGGCGTTGTTGATGGGGAACACGCATTCGGCGGCCACGGCGTCTTGGTAGAGCGGGATGGGGATGGCACCCATCGATTGGGCGGCCAGCATGCCCGCATACAACCGGGGGCGGTTGGAACCCACCACCACGATGTGTTCGCCCCGTTGCAAGCCAGCCTGGTGCATGCCTGCGGCGAGGCGGCTGACCATCTCGGCCAGCCCGGACCAGGTCAGGGTTTGCCAAATGCCATATTCTTTTTCACGCATGGCGGGGGCGCCGGGGCGCTCGCTGGCGTGCTTGAACAAGAGTTGCGGAAATGTGGAGTTCATGCCATGTGCCTTCAGTGCGGTTCAGTGCCAGGGGCGAATGCCCATGTGTCACCGAATTGACTGGTGAATCTGGGAATGGATACTAGGCTTGAGTTTGACGCCAATTTGTCTTTACGACGACAATCTAGGGAAGTCCCTAACCTGGTCTGACCCGAGTCTGACAAAAGCTTGTTCCATGTCAACTGATTTGACACTGCACCAAAGACGGCGCGCGCCCACCCGCAGCGAGCTGGACGGCATTCCTTGGCTGCGGCATCTGGCGCCCGCAGAGCGCGAGCGCATCGAGCCCGATTTGTTGGTGGGGGATGCCAAGCCCGGTGACCATGTTTGCCGCTACGGGCGGGCCCCCACCTATTGGTTTGGGGTGGTGGACGGTTTGCTGAAGATGAGTACCGATGGCGCGGACGGGCAAAGCGTGACCTATACCGGCCTGCCCTCAGGGGGTTGGTTTGGGGAAGGCACGGCCATTAAAAAAGAGCCTTACCGTTACAACGTGCAGGCGCTGAGGGCCAGCACGGTGGCCGGCTTGCCTGTGGCCGGTTTTCATTGGCTGCTGGACCACTCGATCGGCTTTAATCGTTTTGTCATGAACCAGCTCAATGAAAGGCTGGGCCAATTCATCGCGGCGCGCGAGATTGATCGGATCAATAACCCCGATGTGCGGGTGGCACGCTCGCTGGCTTCGCTGTTTAACCCGGTGCTTTACCCCGGCGTGGGGGAGGTGCTGCGCATCACCCAACAAGAGCTGGCCTATCTGGTGGGCTTGTCGCGCCAGCGCGTCAATGTGGCGCTGCGTGCGCTGGAGGAGGCGGGCAGCATACGCATTGAATACGGCGGGCTGCGGGTGCTGAACCTGGAGGCCTTGCGCCAGGCCCGCTGAGTGGTGGTGGCGAGTGCGGGTTTATGGGCCTGAAATGAGGGACTGCCCCCAAACTTTTGACCCCCGTGCTTTGACCACAATGGCTGGTGCCGGGCGGTTTGAATTTACTCAGTAAACTCGGGACATGAAAGAAGAAGAAGGCACTGGGCGCAGCCGTCTGAACAAGCGCATGTCTGAGCTGGGCCTGTGCTCGCGCCGCGAGGCCGATGCCTGGATTGAGCGCGGATGGGTGCGTGTGAATGGCCAGCCGGCCCAGATGGGCATGCAAGTGGGCCCGGATGACCGCATCACCGTCGAGCGTGCCGCCCAGACGCAGCAGCAGCAACAGGTGACGATTTTGCTGAACAAGCCAGTGGGCTATGTCAGCGGTCAGGCAGAGGATGGACACGCCCCTGCCGTGACTTTGGTTCAAGCCCGCAACCGATGGTCGGGTGACAAGTCGCCGGTGCGCTTCAACCCCGGGCAATTGCGCGGTCTGGCGCCGGCCGGTCGGCTGGACATCGATTCGGTGGGGCTGCTGGTGTTGACGCAAGACGGGCGGGTGGCCCGCCAGCTGATCGGCGAGGATTCGGACATCGAGAAGGAATATCTGGTGCGGGTGCATTGGCACGGCCCGCAGGGCATGGTGACGCAACACATAGCCCCGGTTTTCCCGCCCGCGCAATTGGCCCGGTTGCGCCACGGCCTGGCGCTCGATGGCAAGCCGCTGAAGCCCGCCCAAGTGGATTGGCAAAACCCCGAGCAACTTCGCTTTGTGCTGCAAGAGGGGAAAAAACGCCAGATCCGGCGCATGTGCGAACAGGTTGGCCTGCATGTGGTCGGGTTGAAGCGGGTGCGCATGGGCCGCGTCACGCTGGGTCAGTTGCCGGTGGGCCAGTGGCGGTATTTGGGGCCGCAAGAGCGTTTTTAAGCGGGGCTTTGGGGCAAAAAAGGAAGCAAAAATCGGGGGACTAACCCCCACTCAATGACGCCTGTTTTTCGCCCCCAGAAACTTATGGTGAAATTTAACTTTCACCATGCACATTTTCTTTGCTGCCTCAAATGCTGATGCATCAAGGGCATAGCGCCCATTGAGGGCTGACCGCCTGTTATTTATCCCCGCGTTTTCTGTGCCTCTGTGTTG
>JACCDW010137064.1_pt1 | contig 39891 bp, 41 predicted proteins | sample 7449781 | NCBI WGS metagenome assembly JACCDW01 (sample SAMN15323449, study PRJNA562643) | freshwater metagenome | isolation source: river surface water | place: USA:Blue River Watershed | collected 2017-08-18 | reverse complement strand
TCCCATCCACCACCACTATTGCCATAGGTATTACTTTTTTCATAATTATAGATATATAAATAAATAATGTTTCTTTATGAAAGATTTTTATGTTTATATTTATTTAGATCCTAGAAAGAATGGGGTGTTTAATTATCCACAAATAGATAAATCGTTTGAATTTGAGCCTTTTTATATAGGAAAAGGTAGAGGAAATAGAATTAATATGGGAATAAAGGAAAGCAAGAAAGATTATTATAAAAACAGAAAAATAAGATCAATGATAAAAGATGGATATTTTCCTATTGCTTTAAAAATTTTTGAAAACTTAAACGAGAAAGAAGCTTTTGAGAGGGAAATTTATCTAATAAAAGTTATAGGCCGGATGGATTTGTCGTTAGGTCCTTTGTGTAATTTAACTGACGGAGGCGAAGGAACAACTAATATAACGCCAGAGTGGAAAAAAATACTTAGTAAACCCGTTATACAGTTAAAAGATGGTATAGTAATTTCTGAATATATTTCGGTTAAATCCGCATCAGAAATTACGGGAATAATTAAACAAAATATATCATCAGCTCTAACAGGTAGGTATAAAACTGCTGGTGGATTTGAGTGGAAATATAAAAATGATTCTGATAAACTTCAAGGACATTTAAAAAATAATTTTAAAATGCCTAATCACTCAGAAAAAACCAGAATGAAGATGTCTTTATCTGCTAAAAGAGGAGACGATCATCATATGAAGAAAAAAATTGGTAAAGATAATCCAAGATCAAGAAAAATAATACAAAAAGAATTAGACGGAAAGATTATTAAAATATGGGATTCTTTACAGGACATAAAAAGGGATCTTGGATTTAGTCCATCTAATATATGTAGATGCTGTAAAGGAGAGGTAAAAAGAATAGGAGGATTTTTATGGGATTACTACAATTAAAAATCCTCATTTGTTATCATTATATCATAGTCAAAAAAACCAGAAAAATCCCTCTCGTCTGCTAAAAATCTTCTCTTGACGTCGTCGGCGTCATTTCTTTCACCAAGTCTTTTCATTCTTATATCTGATGGGGGATTTAGATATATTACGAAGCTTTTATCTCTAAGATCCTTAGGTAGGGACCTTAGTCCTGCAGGACTTAGAATAAAAAGATCCTTTTCGTTAAATTCACCTTTAGAGATTCCATATTTCCAGCCATTGAATTCCTGTAATTCTAAAAATAGATCCGAATTAGCCTCGAAGAAATCTGGATCTCTAAAAAAATAATCCTTTCCCTCTTCCTCTCCTTTTCTAGGAGGTCTACTCGTAAAAGAAATCCCATAAGAAAATCCCTTCTCTACCATCTTCTTTCTTAAGAAATCTTTTCCGGATCCTCCAGGACCTACTATTATTATTTTTCCTTTCATATTATTTTTTTGTATAGTATACTACTCATTATCATTGATTTTATATCAAAACGAGTAGTATACTGATCATTTGTTGAACATCTGTTGAAGCTCAAATATTAAAGCTAGTAAACTAACTATTGGATCAATCACTTGACTTCTTTGAGATTGATATCTAGCAACGGTAATAACTATTGATGGAATAAGATTTAATTTCTGCGGATTCTTTTCTTCTATCCATTTAATAAAGTCTGAGCTTAGAGAAGCCATAACCTCGTCAACCCTACCTGAATATTGTCCAACTACATACTGATAGTTTGCTATAGGATCTGGTTTAGAAATAACCATATTGAATATTTCCTCGTGATCGAATGTTATTTCGTTTATTTTGCTTTCGGTTAGATCACTTACTCCATCTATTTGCCATCTTTGGATGGTATTTAATGCAGATCTCATGTCTGGAAAATACTTCTTAGAAAATAATTCAAGACTCTTATCGTCATGATTTATTTCCATCAGATTAAGTATCTTAGATATTCTTTCTTGCCATTGGGACTTTATTTCGTTTTCCTCCTCTTTACTAATTGGATCAAAATCATAAACTTCAAATCTTGATCTAATAGCATCGGGAATTTTACTTAAATAGTTACATGTAGCGATAAATCTTGTTGTTCTAGCATATTTCTCTATTGTTCCTCTTAAAGCCTTGTAGAACTGATCAGAAGCACCATCAAACTCATCTAGTACCACTATCTTAGTTTGGTTCTCTCCGTCGAGGATAGAAACGGTAGAGCAGAAATCGTGGACCTTAGTTCTAATCGTTTCAACAGAACTTTCGTCAGATACATTTATAAAAATATATGGGTGATTCTTTATGAGAATCTTAGCCATACTAGTTTTACCCGATCCAGGGGATCCAGCTAATAAAACATTTTGTTGAAGTCCGTTTTCAAAAGATCCTTTAATTCTTTGAGGAAGGATCATATGTTTTAATTCCTTTGGTCTTAATTTTTCTGTTAATAGTTCTTTTATCATATTTTATTATTTACAAAGTCCACTCATATTATCTGCGGAGTCTTTATCGTTTCTTATTTCAATAAACCTTGGTAAAAACAAAGACCAGTTATCATTCTTATCATTGATAACAACATTATATTGGATTGCACATACCTTACCGATTTGTGAATCCGGATTTTCACTAAGATCTTTAAGGTCCTGATCGGTAAATCCTGCGCCGACCTTTACCTTTATTTTTCCTGATGAATCCTCGCAGTAGAAGCCTCCAATAAATCCTTCTCTTTTTCCTTCTCCTGGATACCATCCAGTAATTATTAAATCGCAGTCATTTACTTCCTTAAGCTTTATCCAATTCTTAGATCTCTTACATTCGTATACATGCTCTGGATTTTTCAAAATTACTCCCTCTCCTCCTCGTGCTACAATTTTGTTATAGTAAGCGTAGATGTCCTCTTTTTCTTTAGTCAAGAAAGAATCCGCAAGAGTCAGTAAAGTCGTCTTATATGTACTAAAAACACCCTCTAATGTACTTCTTCTGACATCAAAGGGTATGATTCCTTTTCCAGTTTTTAATGTGTCACCGTCTTCGAGATCAAAGATATTATAAAAAAGATCGTCCCCGATGGATTCTAAAGGTTTTCCTTTTAGCATTTGAGTAACTTTCCCTGATACACTTTTTCTATTTGCGTCTGTAAGTTCACCGTCAAAAAACCATTCGCCTTTAAGTCCTGAATTTTTAAGGAGTATCATACATTCGTCTGCAATTTTCTTAAGATACTGATTAGGAATCTCATTAAATGCTCTCGTATAAAACTTCACTTCGTCTCCCGATATAAAAGCAATAACCCTAACACCGTCGTATTTTTCCTCACAAACGATAGAATCCCATTTCTTTATTTCATTCTCGTCATCCTGGGCAAGCATTAAACTGGGATCGGGAATTACTTCTTTATTAAAAGACTTATTAATTAGCTTTGCCCCTATTCCAATATTTAACCTTTTTGTTAATACCTTTGCTAGAATTTTTCTTTCGTCGAATGAAAAATCTATACAATTAACAAGTTCAAATGCTTCCTCTCTAAATTTATCATTAGAAGCGGGAGCAATAAAAAGTCTGGATGTTAAATCCTTAAATTTATCAAATGGATCATAGTCTCCATCGACTAAATACGGAGACTTCTCTATTACTTCAAGTTTATGTAGCTTTGTTGTAAGAAAGGGGTCTAATGCAACTTTTAAAAGATACTCCAGTTCTTTGGAATAGTTATTTTTTATGAGTTCTTGTTTGACCTTTTGTGATCCGTTTCCTGTAGCATTTTCTATCTCTAATAGGATCCTGAGTTCTTTCTGCATGAATTTATTTTTAGCTAATATAGAAAACCAATTTAAAAAATAAAAAGGATTTAAATATTATACTAAATAAAATCTATAAGTTTTCGATTAAATTTCTGCTGCTGGTTCTGCTCCTGCTGCTGGTTCTGCTCCTGCTGCTGGTTCTGCTCCTGTAGCTGCTTCTCCTCCTGCTGCTGGTTCTGCTCCTGTCGCTCCTGCTCCTGTCGCTCCTGCTTTTCCTGCTTCTTCAGCTTTCTTTACGTATGACTTGTTTAGCTGAATATCGTCATATGATAGATCTAGCCATCTCTCTATCATAAAATTCTGGTCGAAAAATTGAACCTCCTCATCGTTTACGGTTTCTTTTATTTCTCCCATTGCTGTTATGAAATCTATTTTCTTTATTAATTGTTCTATTTCCCTTGATTCTCCAAATAAGTTATCGCTTTCAAATTTGGCGCCTATCTGGCTTCTAAATTCTGAATCGTCTTTAAGATCTGGAAAATCTAGACACATCTGTATCCATAAAGGCTTAACTATGATTTCTTGAAATATAGATCTAAGTCTAGTTATAAATTTAGCAAATCTGACCTCATCTCTTTCTGCTCCATCCGCCCCTGTTTTAAATACGTTGTTAGATCCAACACCAAATCTTGATGAAAATCTATTGTAAGGTATTTTAGAATCCTGTCTTAGTTTGTTATAAAAATATACCACTGAATCCATAATGTTTAGATTTGGGCCTTGAGCATTCAAAGTTTCAATCTTAACAGACTCTCCACCCTGTTGTGGGAATAGATAGTTTTTGTAAAATTGTATATCAGGCCTACCGTTTATTGATAATTCGCCTGATGTGGTGTCAAGTTTAATATCTTCCTTATATACTGACATAAGCTCTCCTAAAGTTTCCTTTGCTTTTTGAGGAGCTTTACTTCCTATAGGAACTGTCATTTTAATTCTGTATTGAGCATTCATAACGTTCCATATTATTCTAGAATGCTCCATGATTTTCAATAAGTTGTATGATCTTATAAGTCTTTCTGTATATGAAACTCTAGAAACTGTATTTGCTTTAGCATAGGATATGTAAATGACCTGTGCATCAAGAAGTTTTCTTTGTCTTACAGTCTCACCGTAATATTGCCACCATATAGTTTCTCTAGTACCATCAGGCTTTTTCTCTACTGCAGGAGTTAAACTCACTGCGTCTAATTCTTTAAAACCTACTATTTCTTTTCCGTCATTAGAGTATATTATCTCAAAAGCTAAAAATCCTTCTACTATTAATTGTCTAAAGTATTGCCATCCTGTAAGTCCATTAGCAAAATTATGTAATACATATAGCTTTCTGAAATTTTTTCTTAAAGCTTTAACTACATCCTCCTTTAGATCCATGCTCATTAGCGATGGATGACAAAAAAAGTTCTTCTCGTCATAAACTATAGCTTCATCACATATAGTGTCTAAGATGTATTCTATTTCAGCATTTAAAGCGAATGTTCTAAGGAAGTCTCTTTTGAATGGATAATCCTTATCGAAGTATGCAATGTATTTTCTATTTGAAGTATCCTGTGCGGCTATACTATAGATGAAATCTTCGTCTGAATCAGTAAATCCAAATCTTTCTCTCATGTTAGCTTCGGATACACCTATTGCCATCGAGTCTTGGATTACCATGTCTTTGTATTCCATACCAAAAGACCCTAATCCGCTAATAGTTTTTAATATCCTAGAGATATTCGGATTTATTTTTCCTAAGTTATCTAAAAATCCAGCCATTTTTTAATTTATAGTGTAAATTCGTCACCACCACCTTCTGCTCCAGTAGCTCCTTCTGCTCCAGTAGCTCCTTCAGCTCCAGTAGCTCCTGCTTCAGCCTCTGCTGCTTTTTTCTTCTCTTCAGCTGCCTTTTCCTTAGCCTTTTTATTCGATATTAAATCTTGTCCTTTTACTCCTAGCCATCTATCGACAAGGAAATCCATACTGAAGTATTTTTTTCCGGCAGAATCCATTAGAGCGGATATTTTAATAACTTGATCTTTTCTTGCTGTTAAAACTTCCATCTCTTTAGCTTCTCTGAACATATTCTCTTTTACATAATCTAATCCAAATTCTGATTTTATTATGTAGTCTTTTTTCAAATGAGGAAAATCTAAACAGAATTGTACCCAAAGGGGTTTCATTAAGATCTCTTGATATATGGATCTTAATCTATTAATAAACTTACCAAATCTTACCTCTTCTTGATCGAGTCCTTCTGCAGTAAAAGTAATGGTACCTTCAGATCCTGATTCTTCTCTACCAAATCTAGTAGCTGGTATCTTTGAATCCATTCTTAATTTATTTGCAAAATATTTAAGAACTGTCGTATCTGAGAAAGCAGTTGCATCTCCACCACCAGGAAGTGGTTGTATATCTGGAGTACCATTAGGTGATGAAGGCATTAAATAATTCTTAAAGAATTGTATTTTAGGTCTTCCGTCCACGCTAAGTTCCCCACTATCAGTATTTAATCTTATATCCTCTTTGTATATGGACATTAGCTCTCCTAAGGTTTGTTTTGCTTTTTGGGGAGATCTTGTACCGATAGGAACAGTCATTGCCATCCTATAAGATGAGTTCATTACGTTCCAAATAATTCTGGTATGCTCCATTATCCTTAGAAGATTAAATGATCTAATCATTCTTTCACAATAACTAACTCTTGAAGAAGTTCCTCCTCCCTTAGCATAACTTATATAAATTATCTGTGAATCGTAAAGTTTTCTTGTTAAAGATGGATTATCTGGATATTGAATCCAGATGTCAATAAAGGACCCATCGGGCTGAGCCTCTACTGTGGGAATTAATGACCAAGGATCTAATTCTTTAAATCCTACTATATTTTTACCCTTCTTGTCAAATACTATTTCAAATGCTAGGTTACCATCGACTAAAAACTTCCTAAATAAATGCCATGCAGAGATATCCTGATTAAATCCAAAAAGATTGTATATCTCTTTATATCTTTTTTGTACCTTTTCATAAGTTTCCTCATCAACATCATCATGTTGCATAAAAGAAAAATAAGCCCAGAAGTTTTTTTCGTCGTAAACTATTGACTCGTCACATATAGTATCTAATATGAACTCTATCTCCGGATTTTGTGCAAATCCCTGTAAATAGTGTCTTTTATTTTTATAGTCCTTATCAAAGTATGCTATATACTGTTTAGTTGTTGTATCTGCTCTTCTTAACCCAAATAGGAAAGATTCATCCTTAATACCACCTTTTTGTAGAAATTGAGCTTCCGTTATACCAACAGCCTGTGAGTTTTTTACAACAAGGTCTTCGTAGGCCATTCCAAAACTACCCACTTTCTTTATGCTATCTATAATAGAACTAAAGAATGTTTTTTTATCGTCTGTAAATCCAGCCATTAGACTTGTGAATTTTTACTATATATCTCATTTAACTGGGTCCCTTCAATTGATCTAGTATCCAGATATATTATTCTAGTCCAATCTTCAAAAGGAATTTCCACAACATCACGAACTTTTTTTAAATCCCAGGATCTGTATGCGTGTTTATAAGGTATTCCTTTAAGTATTATATCCATTATTTGATAATCAGTTTTCAAAGGAATCTGGTCCCTACCCTCGCCTCTCTCTAGACTTTTAATATTTTTTTCTATCTGATCTTGAAATACACTCTGAACTCTTTCAAAGAATGCTAATCTAAATATTGGAGATATTAGGACAAGGTCTAAACCATGGAAAAGATTTTTTTTCTCGTAGTTATCATAACCAGTAAAGAAAATAACGGGTCTTTTATTTATGAACTTTTTACCCTGTTCTAATTTATCATTATATTGAAAAGAATAAACTTTCCCTTGTAAAAAGTTTAATGGGTTAAATTGAGAATCTTTATTAACATAGTTTTTTACCCAGTGCATAAATGATTCTTCCGGAAGAGAGCTTAATCCAGATACTGATAACTTATAGTCGTTGAATTTTTTTCTAAAAGGCTCAATCATCTCATTATAAAGCTTTCGTTTATAGCACCAAATTTATATCCTCTAGATTCAGCAAATCTAGTTGCTGCTTCAAACTTAGCTCTATTTGTTATCCACGTTTTGAGTTTTTCGTTGTAAGACCTTATTTTCTTTTCAGTTAGATTTCCTACAGGTTCTTTAGGTCTTTTATGTAGTGCATATTGATCCTCTGGTTTTATCTCTATCAACCAATTTTCGAGTACCTCTCCTTTTTTTACCTGTATATAGTAATCTACAAAATATTTGTGCTCTTTTTTATCTATTGGACTCCAATATGGTATTCCAGTAGGCTCTGAACTCCATTTAGTTATGTTTGGGTTAATGTCGCAGTATTGACAAAACTTTCTTTCCCAGGAGCTCCTATAGATTATATTATAAATATCCCCGATGTACTTTTCTGGGTTCACTGGATTGTATTTACCAGATTTCCAATTTCCATTCGGTTTTAATTTTTTTATATCCACAATTATACATTATAATTGGAATTCTCCTCTCTAACTATTCTTGAAAATGGAATAGTCTTAGGAGACTTAGGTGGATGTATCTTTTTCCATCCTTTCTTCATTCCGTTATGTGCTATTTGAGATATAAATGCAAAAGGATTATCCGATTTAGCAGGATCATATCTGTTCCAATACTTAACCAAATCTTCTAATCCTGAGGATATGCAATCCTCACGATCTTCATTATCTCTGTATGAATGTGTCTTGGACATTCCGTTTACTATAAGAGTAAACATCTTAACGGTCTCATCTGTTAGTTGACCCTTTTCTTTGCTTTCGAGGAGAGCTCTTTTTAGCTCTTTGTTTTTTACGTATATCATTCTTCTTGTTGTGGAATATTATTTTGGAGTTTTTCTATTTGTTGCTCTAAATTAACCCTTAATTCTTCCAAATTTTTCCTCGAATTTCTAATTGTGTCTATACCTATCTTACCGTTTTCTTCACTAGAAGTTTCTAATTCTTTTATTTTTTCCAGACAATTTTTTAAATCGTCTAAAACAAAATTGAGTCTATTGCCAACTCCCTCGTCTGGGTCTTTGGCAATAGACTCATTTATCTGTGATCTATTTACTTTTTTTTTGTTCTGGGAGCAGAAGCAAAGTTTGATACTTTATCGTTTTCTGCGAATCTTTTCCCGTTCTTTTTGCTGTTTCCGTGAGCATCTGCAAAGTTAAAATCGTCCTCGTCTTCCATGAATTTTTTAGGCTTTTCAGATTTACCTTTAGGAGCTTTTTCTATGTGTGAATTTTTTTGGCTTTCTTTAAGTGTAGCTAAATTCATATTTTTTAAATCTTGAATAAATTTAGCAGATCCTTTTAAGGAAGCACTTGGTGCTTTAGCAAGATCTAAATTTTCTAGGTTATCAATGAATTTTTTTCCGCTTCCTCCTTTTCCTTTATTAGGAAGATCTGCCATATTAGCTGAGCTAGATTTAACTCCTCTTCCTGTTAAAGGTGCTGATTTACCACTCTTAGGTAAACCTGCCATAGTTCCTTTTTCATTATTTATGAATTTAGATGAAGATCCAGTTTTTTTATCTGGAGCTTGAGCCATATGCTTTTTAGAAAGACTTTCAATTCTAGAATCTTTGTGTGATCCTCCTCTGTTACCAGGAGCATTTGCAAAGTTCTGATTTGATTCGTTTGCCATATCTGAAGTGTATTCTAAATCAAGATCCGGAGATTTAATATCGTAACGATCAATCTCGTCTTCTAAATCCTCAACATCAGAGAAGAAATATTCACCCGTTTTACCTTCTTTGAAAAGAATAGTGTAAGTTTTAGAGCTTCCGTCTACTCCAATAACTCTACCTTTGTTTCCGTTTCTTTTAATTCTAACCTCAGTATCAATAGGATATCCAAGATCTTCATTAACAGAAGGAACCTCTTTAGCCTTGTTTTCAAATCTTGTAATTTCAAGATTAATTTGATTCCATCTATCTTGTAGTGAAGATATTTCGTTGTGTATACTTTCTTCTAGAGTAACAAGCTCATCTGAATTATTAAGCAAAGGATTATCTCTCTTAGCTACATCTAATTTTCTAAGCTGATTTTCTAGGATCTCTATATTTTTAATGATCTCTTTCTTGTCGTTTTTCATAACGCTTAAGAAAGCTTGTTCACCTTCTAAGAATTCTGTTAGTGATTCAGAAATATCATATTTAATGAAATCCTTAACTATATTAATTGCTTGAGTTGCATTAGCTTCGTAGATTTTATTTAATCTCATAGCAGGATTAACAGTTTGAACGTAAATTCCTGCTTCAGTCTTAAATATATTAACTTCTACGTTTTCGTATACTCTAGATTTTATTTTTTTAGCAAAATCAATATCAACAATATCTTCTGCATTTTTAGCTACGTAAACTGCTTTGTTTATTTTGTTGTTTGAACTTTCTAAAAGATTGTTAGTTGAAACGCTAACTGCAAGTGGAAGATCTTCCTCGTTTATTCTTTTACCGTCAAAATAAACCTCCTTAGATTCGTTTGTAAATACGATCTCTACCTTATTATTTCCGATATTTAATGAAATCTTATTGTTATCAATTTTTACGTCCCTATCGGTAACTATTTGAGCTCTATCTGCAAGTTCTTCTGGTACTTCATCCATGTTACATTCTTGAATAACACCAGACCCATGATCCATTTTTAAGAATTTACCAGATGAGTAGAATAATGTCTCGTTCTCATTAACTGTAATAGGTGAATAAAGATTGTCTATATTACAAACGTTATTGTCAAATCCTACATGGAATTTACCAGTATTCTCGTTTTCGTAAAGAGATAAAAAGCTAACTAGATTTCTAACCAATGGATTAAATCCAAAGCTTTTAAGGCCATGAATAAGTGTGTCGCTAGATTTATTTTCAGCAAGCAACCAGTTTTTCATTTGTGAAGTAGCATCAGAGAAAAGTTCTCTTCCTGGGGAATTTTTTATAGATTCGTAAGCCTTAAGTACTTCTATTTCTCTTCTTCTGTTTTCGAAAGTTCTATTTAGATTTTCTAATGCTTCAGATACTGAATTCTCCCAAGAGAAAGATTGAAGATCATTTAAGAATCCTTCAAAAACGAAAGCTTCTGATATTCCTTTTCCTAATAGGATATGTTCGTATTTTTCAAGAAGTATCTTACCAGCAGGTAAATCACCCAATGATGAATTTTTTAATGCAGAAACTGTATTAACTAGTCCAAAACTAAAAACAACATTATTCTTAGGTGTTGTAGATATATCAGGCATTTGTGATTCTTTAAGCATTTGGGCTGTTGAGCCGTTAAGGAAAGAAGATGCAACTGGTGATTTAGAAGCTCCTAATCCTGCCCATTCTCTTAAAGAGTCTGCCGCATTTCTAGAAGTCTCCATATTTAATCTGTTGATCTCTGGATTAATATTTTTTTCCATTTGTGATTCGCTTTTTTAGTATATATCTTCTTTGATAAATATTTTTATTCCTATATTTTATTAAATTCCCCCTCCTAATATTACTTCTACATTAACCCTTACACTATGTGGATTATATAACAACATACCTCCCTGATCAAAATATGGAGATTCTATATCACTTCCATTAGGATCAAGATCCCATGCCCTGTTATTAAAATATGGAGATATATCGGAAGGATTTCCAGTTAATATAGTTAGATTAGCCATAGGTAAATAACTTCCGTTATATAGGATATTTATAAATCTATTAGATACGGGGAGTACTGAAGGGTATGTTGCTTTGACCATTATGAATGACAATTCACCCAATCCTTCGGAATTTAGTAATAAACTAGAATTTCCGTAGACACATCCCCTAAAACTTGAATAATTGTTTAGAGTTATGTTTGTATCACATAGACTTATCTCTCTTATTATTTTTGATCCTGATACAACCTGAAGATTACATCTTTGAAATATAGCTCCCTCGAACTGAATTGTGTCACATACTATAGGTGGTGTAGCCATTAGTTAAAAATAAATATTTCTAGTTCAGTATTATATGTTTCACTTGGATTACTGAACATAATTCCGCCAAATGAAAGATTTGGAGAGGATATTACTGGATATGGGGCAGGACTAAAATCGGGAGTTGGTGGGTTGTTAGAATAATAGCTAAGATCCCATCCTTGCCACGGGATTTCTGCCTCAGTCCTTCCTGTTAGTATCATGAGAGTATGTATAGGATAAATTTTTCCTTTATATTCCCAATTTAAATATCTTTCCTCTTCTGGGTGATCCTTATCATATTTAACTTTAACAACTATCATCTGAACCTCTCCTTGAGCTTGCCCTATTTCAGGAGCGGTCAGTGTATAGTTACTAGAGGGTGAAAGTGTTACACTTCTTTTAAGAGATCCTCCACATCCGCCCAGTTCAGAACTTCCTAGCGATTCTAATTTAAAATCACAAAGTGAAACACTAGAAAGTATGCTAGATCCTTGCTTGATATCTAAATTACAGGATTGAAAATAAACCCTCCTATAAACTGCAGGATTACAATCTAGGTGTTCTATGTACCTCTGATCTGTGGTATAAACTTTTCCAATCATCTTAAACTTAAGGGATTTTCGTCTCCCGTGTTATTTCTAATTCCTTCCCTAGAGTTTTTAATGTCGGGATTTCCTCTAAATTTGTCCCTTACACTTTTAACTCTATTTTGCTTGATAGGATTCTTATCATATTTATCCGGATTCTCCTCTTTATTCTCCTCTTTTTTAGAATCTTCTACGATCTCATCCTTTATTTCCTCCTTAGATTCATCCTCAGTTTGTTCTGTAATAATCTCTTCTTCTGTTTCGATAGAATCGATAACCTCTGGTTTATCCTCCTCCTGATGTGCTAAATCATTGTTTATTGCTGGTTCTTCCTCTAGAATATTTTCTATATCCTCGTAATTTTCTACTTTTTCCTCCTGAGATTTATTTTTTCTAGTTAGTATATTTTTCCAGAATTTTTTTATTTTATTTTCTTTTTCTTCCATTTCTTCTTCCTTGTTATTTTCTTTTTCTGACATTTCAAATGCAAAGTTTGCAGCAATAACTAATGCGATAGCTAAAGGATCGAAAACAAACATTAAAACTATTATATACCAGTTAACTACGCTGTCTATATTACTTCCAGTCAATTTTGCAATATATTTTAGCGGGCCTACTTCTTTAGCAAGATCTGCATTAGACGAAACCCCAAATTTTTGCTGCTCTATAGAAGCTATCCTTGTATTTTTAGAAGATATAGAATCGTTCATAACAGATATTTCGGAGTCCATTCTTTTTATTTCGGAATCTACATCCTTAATTTGCTGTCTAACAGCATTTGTAGACTTTGATTTCTCTATAAGTACATCCTGAGTCGATTGAAGATTTGTTCTTATAGTAGTTAATTGTCCAAGTCTATCATTCTTTTGCTTTATCTGTGATTCGAAATTAGATATTTCTGTTTTTATTATGGATATATTTTTATCCAATATTTCTATGTTCTTATCCTGATTCTGTACTTTGAATGATGTTTCTTGATAAGCAGAAGATAAAAATCCATATATTCCAGCAGACGTTATAATTATTAATATTAATGTTGCTATAGAAAGATAGATTTTTAATCCAAGATTAAGCTTTTTCCAGTATTGATATAGAAGGGATGCAGTAACTAGTTTAGCAAATTCTAAACTCCCAGCTAGTATCATAACTTGTAACGAAGCGCCAGCAAACATTTTTCCCAATCCAGATACTGAATAAAAAGCAGCCGATCCTGAAACTGATAATGCCGATAAAGCAATTATCCATGGTAATAATTTCTTTTTCATACTTAAGTATATATCCACAAAAAAAGACTGGCATTAATACCAGTCTTTATATCCTATATTATTTGTAGAGTAGGATTATTCCAATTCTATTCCTTGCTCAGCAGCAGCAAGTTGTTTCTCTAGGTCCTTAACTACTACATTATCTTGCTGAATTAGCATTAAGGTTTCTTCGAATGTTTTCCAAAGGGTTACAAATGATTCGATTTCTTTTTCACCTTTTCCTTCCATTTTTAAGATAAAGTAATGGGATGCTTCAACTTCTAAATTAGTGAAGTAAACAACACCATCTTTAATACCCTCAGATTTTACCTCTTCAATTCTTTTTAGGATCTCCTTAACACCGAGAGCTTCTTTAGATCTCCATTGAACTTCCTCTTTCATATATGTTTCAAATCTATGTAGAAGAGAATCGCTCATATATACTGCATATTCCTTATTTTTAAGGCTTGCTTTATAATTTTCAAGATCCTCCTTGATAGATTTTACTTTTTCTGTATCGACACTACTGATAAATTTTTCCAATTTAGCTTCGTTTTGTTCTTCTAATACAGCTTCTGGTTGTTTCTTTGCCATTTTATTTTTATTTTTTATAGTGATTAAATATTAGTAAGTTTCTTATATTCCGTGAATTTCCCTGAATTTTTTAGCAAGATCTATAAATTGTCCAAGATAATCTTTTAACTCATAATCATGTACTATGAAAGTTTGTATATCTGATGTTTGTTCATTCGCTATCCTTATTCTTCCTAACTTAGGAACTTCTTGATATTTTTCAGCACACATAAACATATATGCAGAAATTTGTAATTTATAGCTTAGAATGTCCTCCTCGTCCTTTGGTGATGTCGAGGATTTAAAATCGTCTACTATTAAATAATTCTCCTTGTTTCTATAAACAAAATCGCATGCTCCTGCCCATCCTCCTTTAAAAGTAGTGTATAAAAAAGCTTCATTATCTACTACTTCTTCTATTTCATCCCAGAAGTTAGTATGGTAAAAATTCCAGAAAAGGTCCCTTCCCTTATTTACGTATTTAAGATATTTACCATCATCTCTTCTTGATTCTTCTATGGCAAATATTTGTGCTTTTTTTAATGATCTATCAACGTCTTTTTCCTTAGCCCATTCAAGAAGAAATAATTCCAACATTCTGTGCATTACAGTTCCTCTCTCTGCTGCATCGTGTAATATTTTATTCCATCTATCTTCACCAAACTCTTCCCTTAATTTTTCGTACTTCTCGTTCTTTACTAGTTTTAGTATAGTAGTAACAGAGGGTAAAATTAAAGGAGCTTCACCAGCTCCTTCTACCACATAAGCTCTACCCCAAGGGAAAGCTTGGCGATTTATTTGTATATCAGAAGATAACATTCCATAGATATTTAAATCCTCCTAAGACCCAACTTACAAATCCAAATTTATATTGGAGCCAGATTAAGATAAGGATAAGTATAATTCGGTAGATTATCCATCTTATAGACAATCTCTGAAAATAAGGACTGTAAATGATTAAATAAGAAACAGAGTTAGGGATTGGAGATATTTTAGGCATTACTACCTCCTGCAAATTTAAAGAAGTTAGATACTCGTTAAGAGGTCTAGATTCTTCTAAAATATATGCTGGTCTAATCTCTTCAGGAGAATCTGGAGAGTAAATAACCTCTGGTGGGAGATTAACTACTGTGTATATTCTTCCTATCCAATCTACTCTAAGTTTAAATTTTTCCCATTGAATAGATCCTGTATTTTTCTTTATAGTTCTTCTTATAAAGAAATAGTTTCTAATGTCCGTTATAACTCTTTTAAAAGGATAATTCATATCAATTATATCTATCTATTAGGAAAAGTTACGATCAATCGTTAAAAGTTAAATTAACACCAGGAAACATCTCTCTAACTTTCAATCTTGCTCTTCTGATTCTTGTTGCAATAGCTCTTTTCTTCATTCCATATTTGTCAGCTATGTCTTGATATTTCATTCTCAATATCTCTCTATCGAAAAGAATATCTTTATAAATTTCAGGAAGCCCTTTCATTTTTTCTATAACGTTATCGTATAGATCCTCCATCTCGTCGTTCTCCGTATTTATATAATCAAATTCAGCTTCTAACGTGGCTGGAGAAGATGTTATAGATGGATATACTGAAACTGAATCATCGGAATCATCGTTGCTTCTTACCACCTCGTGTATCATAGGTAAGTATCGATCCTCATTCTTCTTAATTCCTAATGACTCGTTTCTAGCAATGTTGTATACCCATGTGGAAAAATTTCCACGAGATGGATCATACTGTGATATCTTAGTCCATATTTTAGCCATTGTATTTGAAACAGCATCTTCTGCTGCATCCTGCTCAATCAATATAGATTTACAATGATTTAATAGACCGGGTTTAATTCTTTTATATAATTCGACGAAGTCTTTCTCCGACGATGTTCTCATAAAACTTTCTGCCAATTCCTGAATGTTCTTTACTGCCATAATTCCCTATTATTTTTTAAATGTTTATCTTTTTAATTTCTATTCCTGCCTCCTCGAAAAGTTCAAAAGAATCTGTTTTTCTGTACGTCTCAGAATAAACAATTCTTTTAATACCTGCTTGTATGATTAGTTTAGCACAATCAAAACACGGGGACAGAGTGACATAAAGGGTAGAACCCTCTGCACTATTCGTACTCTTAGCTATTTTAGTTATGGCATTGGCTTCTGCATGTAACACTGTAGGAAGTGTATTATTATTGCAGTCTTCGCACTCATTAGAAAATCCAGATGGCGTTCCGTTATATCCGTCCGATATTATTTGTCGATCTTTTACTATTAAGCAACCTACCTTATTTCTCTTACAGTGTGAATTCTCTGACCAAACATTGGCCATTCTTAAATAGAGTGTATCGATTTTATCCTGCTTGTGATGCGGTAGGCTCTGATTGTTCATCAGTCTCCTTGGATTTTAGAGGTGTAACTTCTATTTTAAATCTCTCTACTATATGGAAAGTGTCCATAAGTCTAAATATTCCAAGAAGATTCAGCATTTGATTTATTTCTTCCTCAGTAAATTCAGTTTTTCCTTCATTTTCCAAATTTTCCAAACATTCTTTGTAGCCTCCATAGGCATTTAAGAACTCAACCAAAGTGGCTCTGAGTTCTTTGGTAATTTCATAATTGTTACTCATAATTTATTATTTAGGTTTATTTTGTACAAATATAATAAATCCCTATTAAAAAGTAAACCCCCTTAATGGAATTTTTTATTGTTAGGAATAACCATAAGAGGATTTTTTAACGTATTATTTAGCTGAGTTAGTAATGCTACCATAGATTTCATGTTGTCGCTCATCTCTTTGTTAATTTTATCCTGATCCTCTTTTTTTGTTTTATCCTCAGATTCTTTTTGCGCTTCCGATGTGGGTTTCACGTCGTTTGGCTCTTCTGTTTTTTTGTCTGTTGTATTATTTTCTGTAGTTGTAGTTGTAGTTGTTTTATTATCTTCCTTCTTGTCGTCTTTTTTGGTGTTATCTGGTGTGCTTACACTAGATAAGTTTTGTGTCTGTGTTTCTTTTATAGGAGTAGAAGTGGTAGAAGTTTCAGATTTTTTATCAGTATTTCCTGAAACTTTTTCTTCTAATTTGGTTTGTTTATTTTCGCTCTTAGATTTATTGCTGCTTTTTCCTTTGTCACCCCCAGATTCTCCTTCTTTTGGTTTAGAAAATCCTAGCTCTTCCATAGTTTTATCTGCCTGAGCACTACCAGTGGTCAATCCTTTATCTTTTCCTTTTCCTTTATCTCCTTCGCCTTTATCCCCCTCTCCTTCTTTAGGAGTAGGGAGTTTTATCCCTAGCATGTCCAATATTCCTTTTACTGGTTCACTGAACGTAGGCTCTTTTTCTTTGCCTTTACCCTTTCCTTTTGTTCCCTCGTCTTTTTTTCCTTCTACTGTTCCCGTAGATTCTTTCTTTTCTTCTGGTTTTTTTTCCTCAAGCTTTTGCTCTGCTGTTTTAACTTCGGGTTCTTTTTTTTCTTCTGCCTTTTTGGGTTCTTCTGGTGCTGGTGTTGTAGTAGGTGCTTCTTTAGGCTGATCTACTTTCACATCTTTATTTTCAGCTGATGGTTCTTTTTTTGGCTCCTCAGCTTTCTTTTCTTCTAACTTTTGTTCTTCTGTTTTAGCAGCGGTCTCTTCTTTTTTTGCTTCTTGAGCAGCTTCTTTTATTACGTCCTCTGCTTTCTTTCCCTCTTTTTTTTCTATTAGCTTTTTTATGTTATCATCATATGCTTTTGCCATTTTGGTGACACTCTCATTGGTAAATCCTTCAGCTTCTAGAACTTTTCCTAGAGCAGAAATTATAGCCATATTTTCTGGAGTATATAAAATAGGAGCATATTGGCTAGCTGCAGGTTGAGACGTTACTCCAAAATAGTCTAGTACCTGAGAAAACTTATCGAGTAGTGGATCGAATTTAAGTTTTTCGTCCTTTATTTTACTATCGAAATCGCTTTTTACATCCTCATATAGATCAAATTGTTTTACATCCTTTAATCCTAAATTTTCTACTATGTCAGTAACCCTACCATCTTTAAGAAGCTTAGCATTTCCTATTTTATTTTCTGCAGCTTGCTTGGACATTTCAAAAATCTCCTTGCCATCTACAGTTTCCCCTTTATCTATTTTTCTTCCTATTTTACTCCTATCTGAATCTGCACCTGAATATGCTTCTGTAAAATATATAGCTTTTGTGTCTATTCCCTCTCCTAATTCTTTTAAATTCTTCTCAAAGGATTCGTTATAGAACTTTCTGGCATTTTTTATAACCTCATCCGCAGATTTTTTCTTAACTTTAAGATCCTCATCAATTTCTTTACCAGTCAATCTGACGTTTACCCCATCAGACTCAACCCTTGCTTTGTCTTGCTCTTCGTATTTAGCCCTATCAAAAGCACCTTCACCTGCTTTAAAAACAGGAAATTCCGATCCTGCTGCTCCTGATGTTCCTGTTGTTTCTGCCAAAATATATTTTTATTTATATACCTAAAAAGCCAAAAAGTTATCTTTTTGGCTTTGAAAATGCAAATGCTTCTACTAAGTCGCCTTGCTCGTTTTTCTTATTTTCTCTTTCTATTTTTTCGTTTAATTTATCTATAAACAATTGATATTCATAGAAAGGTAATTCTTCTAAATGATCTATAGACAATTTAAATTCATCCCAAAGTCTAAATTTAATATCAAAGTAGTTGGCTAAAGATATCTGAAATAACGAAAAGAGATCTGTACCCTCCGGGAAAGGAAATCTCTGCTGTGACCTCCCCCTCACAGCTTTCACATTTACTATTAATTCTTGATTTTGTTGCAAAGTTTATCTTCTCCGTTATTTGATCTGCAATAGAGAATTGTAGAGGAGACCATTCTGCAGAAGCTCTCTCGTATTGATCATATACAGATTCATCAAGTCCTCTCCAATCTGGTATTATAAAAGAAGCAACTTTAGCAAAGCTTTCGTCGAAGATTTTTCCTTTTCTTCTTTTATCCGATAGAATCTTTCTACAAATTGTTGTAACTCCTACAGTAGGAATATAAAGATCCATTTCAGGGCTTCCATCTTTTGGAATAAATTTAAAAGAATAGCTTTCTCTGCTATATCTTTTAAGGATCTCTGGATCTACAACAAAGCTATCCAAAAGATTAGATCTTAGCTCTATCATATCAGGTACATTACAATCGGGTTTTGTACAATTTTTTTCTACTGGAAGAAGTATTTTGTTTTCTCCTCTCAGAAAGGTCATATCACGAATAGACATTATAATATAAAATCTATCCTCATACCAAAGATCGTATGATTCTAAAAATCCCCCATTCCATCTTATTTTCATACACTTTGAAAGAATGGTATTTAGCTTATCATCTAAATCTATTCTATCATCTTCGTCTACTGTGGAAAATTGTCGGATTTCTTTAACTCCTGCTGCTTTTATTGCAATTTCAAATCCTTCTGGATATCCAAATCCTTTTGATGGAAGATTCTCTACTGGAATATTTTTCCAGTCGTTCTCCATACCCATAGGAGTTCTTGTAACGTTTACCTTTCCTAGGTTATTCGGTTGATTCTGTACTGGTTGGGGATTTTGATTTGGATTAGCTTCCTTATCAATCCATTCTGGTATTGTATAAGATCCAACATCTGGATCCTGATCATACTGGAATTTAGATTCCGCTTCTTTTCTGCTAAGGTGATTTAGTAATTCATCGTCCATGTTTTGTTCCATACTATTTCTTATATCTCTTTTACTTTTTCTTTTGACTTTAGTTTCTTATTTGCTGACAAAAAGAAGTAAAAACCAAAGAAAAGTCCCGAAAGGGAGTAAAAAATTGCTACTGTATGCCAGTAGGAATTTGTCCATTTCATTATCGTTGCAAAAAGGATATCGAATCCGAAGGGATTGAAGAAAGTTGCTAAAACTAAACAAACTGAAGCTATTCTTGTTCTTCTTTTCTGATTCACAATCGTCGTCCATATTATTTTAATTTAACATTCTAAGTTTTAACAAAAAACAAAAAATGGAGACTTTGTTGAGCCTCCATTTATATATTACGCTAAATAAAATTAATTAAAAACGTCTTCGAAATAATCAGCTCTGAAAGATAGAGCAATTTTATAAGGTGTAGTACCGTTTGTGTAATCAAGGTCTAAAGACTTAATCTGATCAACGGGAAAACAATTTAATAATTTGATTCTTCTGAATACGTCTCCTTGTTTATTAAATACAGATATTAGAATATAAGTACCCCCTGCATAAGTAGATTTAATTCCAGTAGCACCAGTTAGTGGATTATAAATTAAATCTGACCACTGACGTAGTGTTTTAAAAACGTAGTTGCTGTTATTATCGTTAAGGTTGGTTTCAAATTCAATTCTGACCTTAACACCTGTATCATCTGGAGCTCCACCAGCATATCTTCTTTTAGAGAATTTATATCTTTGCTCTATAGGTTGTGGATTTTTATCAACAGTTAAACCGGAAACAGATAAAACGTTTTCTACAAGAAGCGTTCTACCTCCGTTACCCTGCTCGTTTACAACCCCAGTTGGAGGTTGTATAATAACCTCAAATTGGTTAAGATATACCGGTTCGTACAATTGTACCGCCGCTTTTGCTGATGTAAAATGTGGTAATCCTGCCATTTTTTAATTTTTATATAAACACGTCGTCAAAATAATCAACTGCCCATTGCATAGTAAGTTTGAATATAGAGGTTTGAGTGTAGTTCAATGCCATCTCATTGATTGGTGACATCGGAAAACAATCTCTAAGATTTATTTTTCTAAATATATCCCCTTGTTTATTGAAGACATTTACTAAAATATTTCCAGTGTAATCTTTTTTAAGACCCATAGCACCTGTTAGTGGATTATAAATTAAGTCCGACCACTGACGTAGAGTTTTAAAAACGTACATAGAGTTGTTTTCATTTAAGTTCACCTCAAATTCTAAATCAACGTTTAGACCTGTTGCTTGGGGAGCAGCTCCAGAGTAATACCTTTTAGCAATTTTATATTGCTGTGTTATTTCTCCAGGGTTCTGATCTACCTGTAATCCTGATATTCTTGTTACCTGTTCTAATAATATATTAGAGCTCCCTGGATTTCCAGCTTGAACCGGTATAGCAGTAGGAGGGGTAATAATAATCTCAAACTGATTAAGAAAAACCGGTTCGTACTTGTTAATCGAAGCCTTAGAACTTGTATAATGTGGTAATCCTGCCATGTTTTTATTTTATATATTTACATTCAAGAATTGTCTCCAAATTCATTAGCTAAATTGGATAAATCCTCCTGAAGCGATACCTCCTGTTCTAGTAACTGTCATTCTATTAATGAACTTATGAATACCTCTTGCAGGTTCGATTATTACATCGATAATACCGATATTTTGATCGATGATTGCAGGAGTGTTATTCGAAGAGTCCATAATAGTTAAGTAGTTATAGATACCTCCAACAGATCTTACCCCAGTTAAGTAATTGTCTACTAATGTTTTAATCTCAAGTCTAACATTGTCTTCGTTGAAATCAAATACGTAGTTAGAAAGTATTTCTTCAATTGCACTTTCTACTGTAATTAGTAAGTCTCTTACGTGTAAGTTATTGAATGCGGAGTTTGTTCTTTGGTAGCTTGTTTGGTTACCATAGATAACTATACCAACACCTCTCTTACGGATTATAGGGTTAACTCCAAATGGCTCTAGATATTCTCTATCTTGTAAGTCAAAGTCATATTCTAATCCTACTAAGTTGTTAGCGGAGATAATACCTCTTTTAAGACCAGCTACTATTGAATAAGGTTCACCTGTAATAAACTTACGGATGAAGTTATTAGAAACGTAAGGTGAAGGTGGTACATCTAAATTCTTGTTGTTTTCTCTAATTGTTAAGAACGGAGCGAAGAATCCTGAGAATTTAGCTCCTAGATCCTCATCTGGTAAAGAGAAAGTAAATGAAGGATTTAAGCTTAAGTTACCTCCGTCTGCAATGTATCTAGCTTGTAAAAGTGGAGCTGGATCTGTTGCAGTTGGTGCAGAAGTAAATCTAGGATCAACTGATTCAGAGAACTTCTTCATAGAAGGTAAGTTACAAATTGCTAAACATTTTTGTCTGTTCTTAGCAAGTTTAGTAAGCTGATATTTACAGTTTGGCTGTATACCTCCATCAAATGTATCAACAATGTATCTAAACGTAATTACATCCGTATCTGCTAATGTTCTAGCAAGATTAGTATTATAAAGAACGTCTAAGATTTCGTTCATTCTTGTGTCTGTTCCGTTAGGCATAGAAGCCGCCTTGATATCAGCACCAGGAAGATAAGTAAAATTAAATGTTCTTACAAATTCTTGGATGTTTTTAAATTTCCAAATTCTTGTAGTAGTTCCAGGATATAACTTAATAGGTCTTTCAGTTTTAACCTGTACAGTGTAAACTCCAGGAGATGTTGCAGAAGCTACGGTTTTAACCTCCAATACTCTTGTTAATCTAGATTGTAGATTCTCAGTTAAAGGATTGTCATAGATCTGAACGTCAGTAGATACTAGTAGATCTCCAACTTTTATTCCTGAAGAATCTGCAATTGCTGTTGTTAATTCTACTACGTTAGGTTGAAGTTGAGTTATGATATCTACAAAGTCACTTATGTTACCAGCTGTAGATACAATATTAAAGCTTTCCCCAGTAGTTTGGTTAGTACCAATAGGAAGAGAGCTAACATATGTAGTATCCCAAGTAGCAATGGCTTCAGGTGTTGTAAATGTATCATCAGCAAATGCTCTACAAACTAGGATATTGTAACCGTCTCTATCTACATTTACTTCAAATTTTAGGTATTGTAGAAGAGTTCCTGTATCATCCTTCCAGTCTATATCACCGTCTCCAATATTTCCTTTTACCCAATCTCTATACATAGCAGAGTTTTCGTATGCTAGGTATGAATCTGTACCTACAGGGATATCTGGTGAGAAGTAAACATCGTCATTATCGAAGTAATCTGGATTACCTATTTGGTAAGCAGCAACTGAGCTCTTATTAGTTATGTCATAAGGCTCAACGTAAGTTGTTGAAGGGGTAGATCCTACTAATGGATGTTTTAATTTTAATCTAACCTGTGTTCTAACTCCAGATGGTAACGTAGAATTAGTTATTGTTTTAGCTTCTGTTATTCTAAGTTTAACTAAATCTCCTTCATAGAATCCAAGATATCCTGGAGTTGGAAGATTTGAAGTAACCTTACCAAGTACCCATCTAGATGCAGGAGCATCATTAGAGATTGAAACGAAATCATCTAAAGTTGTGATTTGGTCGTCGTGTAAAGTTGGAGAGGTAAATAATGTATCTATATAAATAGCTCCGCCATCTCTAGCAGCAGGATTATATGTGTCCCAAAGTGATGTAGGAATACCAGCATCTCCTGTTGCATTATATAAAGAATCTAAAAGAAGCGTACCAGTTTCAGGTAAAAGATCCATACCCGGATTAGAAGGTGAAAGATTATCCTGAATCTCAGTACCCCCTGTTGATCCGTCTATATTCTTGTAATAAGTGTAATCAGCAAATAGATTTTGACTATAAGATAAGAAATTAAGATTTTTAGGAACTGATGTAATATCAGAGTCAGATCCTATCTCATCAACTAGGTGGTGTCCAACTAAATCAAATACTGATGAGTTGTCTACTAGATCATCTAAAGCTTCTTCATTAACAGCACAGAAAATACCTGTAGTAGGTGTCTGGTTATTAATTAGAGTCTGAATGTATCTTAAAGTACCGTTTTGATCTGTAAAGTTAGGAATTATAGTACCGGTAACGGTTAATGTTATATTAACTCCATCAAGAGCTAAGAAATTATCTATTTGTGATTTAATAAATCCTTTAGATGTAAAGTATTGGCTATAAACTGGATCATTAGATAAAGCTTGATAATCTGTCCAGTTACCGCTAATTGCTATAACATCGATAAACCAATCTGAAAGATAATCGTATTGGTTCATATAAGAAGGAACGTTATCTGGTCCAAAATATTCTCTAGCTGTTATGTCAAATCCTCTTAAAGGAAATCTAGAATCTAAAGATTTTCTTACTATGATACTTACAGGACCTTGTCCTATATTAACTATACTGAATAATTTTCTTGAATCAGGCTGAGCACCAGAATTATCTTCAGTAGCTAATAAATATGTTGTATCAGGGAACCAGAATTTCTCCTTATTATAATAAGATGATAATAATTTATCTTGTTTTGTTAAAGGATCTGAATATCCACCTGTAGCATTAGCTCCGTTTTGCTCTTCTGTATCCATAGAGAATGCTCTATATCTAGCTACATCTGCTCCAGAAGCATAATCAGGATCTCCATTTTGATCTACAGTATTGTTTAGAAGTCTTAGGTTAAGAGCAAATATAGGTCCGCTTTGTAGACAAACCAATGCAGATCTATGGAAGAAAGACCCTTTCTTCTCCATAGTCTTTTCTATTCCTCCAAATACTGATTGGAAAGTCGTAATATCCGGACAATAAACTGGTGTATTGAAAGGTCCAACACTAGAATAACCTACCACCAATCTAATTGTGGAAGGATTGATAATAATGTTTTCACTAGCATCAAATTCTAATGTATAAACACCAGATGCTTTAAATTGGGATAAATCAAGTTTGACTTGTTTTGCCATTTTTAATTTTTATTTATATTCTAAGAAGTTATCCTATGACTTCTTTTTCTATGTATATATCATTCTTCTTCTAAGAATCAAGGAGTCCGTTTAAGAAAGTATAGTTTGAAAGATCACTAGTTTTGTTTTGAGCGGCTTCTATGTTTTCAGAAAGCCTTTCTTCTATCAGTTTTCTAAACTTTTCGGGAATAATATCATAAAGATCCATTACAGTTTCTTGGAAGTCTCCTCCATCAAAAACACAATTTATATTGACTAATGTCATGGCTTCATCATCTTTCCCTATTTGACTGGAGAAGCTTCCATTTGGATTTATTCCAAAATTTGCTAATTCGTGTATACCATTCTTATTCGATGGTATTATTCTGTAGGATCTGGTGTTTATTTTTAAATCGTAACAGAATTTTTCTTTATTTTTTACAGTTAGCTTAACTCCTGGTTTTAATTTGGTACTCGCTTCAGAATGCTTTGTGTAAACAAACATTTCATCAAAGAAATCTTCAGAATCTAGTAATTTATCCATTAGCATTTCACCTTTGTGGTCTAGCTCTAAAACTATTCTTGTATTGTCTACTCCTAATACATCTACTATAAGAATCTCTAAAAATGCTTTAAACTCATCTATTTCGATAACATTAGACCTAAATATTCCAACTTGAAGTAAACAAAAGAAATCGCTTTCGTCTTCAAAAAATCTTTTATTTTTTATTACACTGCTAGGCATAGGTGCAACTTTAAAAATATTAGCAACGGAGTAGTCTCCTCCTCCCCCACCAGCGGTATCTATAGAAATATAGAATTTCTGTCCGTCTTTTTCAAATATAGAGGTCGGATCAAATTTAGGATGCCATAAAAGATTAGAATAATCTATAGGACTTCTCTCAAATGGGGATAACTCATGAAATGTAAATTGTTCCTCCGCGCTTTTTAATCTTTTTAATGTATTTGAATCTAAAAGTAATCTGGACGATGATAAGAATTGACATCCGTACTCCTGATTAAAATCCTCCTCTGATCCCAGAGCAGCAATCTCTTTTTTCTTCCATTCCTCATCTCTTCCAGGAACTTGCCACCATTCTACCCTTATCGGATTAAATTCATTCTCACCTTCTACTGCACCTTTGTAAATCTCCCAGAATTTATTCATTCCGTTAGGTGTTGAGGTTATAATAACCCTCGCAATTTGTGATGAAGATATAGTAGGGTAAACAGATTTAAAGAATTGGTTAATAAAGTTCGGGTTAATGTGAGCAAACTCATCCATGTATAACATGTGGATTGTATAACCGATAGACGATGTTTTAGTTGTCGTCTTAGCCATTATTCTACATCCGTTATCAAACTTCATGGTCATTACGTTATAAACGACTAGACCGGGCTTTAAAAAGAAAGGCAATCCCTTCATGATAACCTTTATCTTATCCATTAATTCCGCTGCTGTATCCCCGATGTTTGCCATAATCATGGCATTTTTTTCGAAATTAAATAGGAGATACCACAACAGAAATATGGATGAGGTAATTGTTTTCCCAGATTGCCTTGGAGATACGAATACGTTTTTTCTGTGGTGTTGATATTGGTTTAGTATCTGGATTTGGTAATCTCTTAACAATATTTGTCTAATACCCTCGTCGGTCATAACGTGACAGTAGGTATTTGCAAAGTAAACTACGTCCTCAGCACATTTTTTAATCTCTTCTAATTCCCATTCGGTATATTCGAAAAGAATGTTACCTTTTCTTAACTCTGGATCGTTTTCGTGGAATGGATTATCAACATCTTTATAATCTATACCATTTTCTTCAGCGTCATATACTAGTCTTTCAACTTTAGCACTGGACCAGAAATTACTTGACTTTTCTTCCTTAGCACTCATAATTATTCAAATATGTCGTCGTCTAGCTCAAAGTCTACGTCTTCTTCGCCTCCCATTAAATCGGACGTTCCTCCAAATTTTGTTCTAGGATTTATTAAACTATCATCAGGAGTAACTATTTCAGCATCTTTTACCATGTTTCCGTTCTTCATTACATTCTGAAGATTTTCCATTAGACTCCTAGTTCCCCTAGCTTTTAAAAGATCCTCGTTTTCTTTAGATTGTATTATATTTCCGTTTTCATCAAACTGTATATCTCCTCCTCCTTTTTTGATCTCCTCTGATTCAGATTTTAACTGCTTGTAATTTTTCTCCATCTGTGTCATATAGGATGAAAAATTCTTAGGCATTTGCATAACTTGATTTTGTAGCTGTGCTAAAACTTCAAAAAGTCTAGGCTCTACTCTCCCAGAATCAATCTCCTCTATAAGCTTAGCTATAGCGTGTTGAGCTGTTCTTATCTGAAAAGCCATAGTAGAGATGCTCATAGCATCTATTTTCTGTTTGTGTTTAATGTACGAATCCTCTGATACATTCTCCATGTCGTTATAAAACTTCGATAAGGATTCAAGAATAGCTCTTGCTTCCATTTCAACCTCACTTTTAACGACATCTACCTTTAGCTCACGATGTGGCTTTATAGGGGGAATATCAGGAGTTCCTAGCCCAGATAGCATTTCATCAGCTAGTATAATACTATCCAATTTATCCTTAAGATTAAGTTCCTGTTCTTTAGATAAATTGTGATTTTTCGGTTTTCTTCTTGGCATAAATTATCTGTTTCTGGCAACTTTTGGAAGTTTCAGTACAGGCTTAGCATTATCTATAATAATTGCTAATTGTGCATCACCTACAATATTTTGGTTAAGCATAGTTGACTGTTTTTCCTCTTCTACCATTTGTTTAAAAAATCTATAGTTTGTTGCCCATAATGGACATGATCTAGTTTTGTACGAATAATTATTAGTTCCGTAAAAGGGACTATCGTAATCTTCTTCTATTACTGGAGGTATATCAAAAGTATAAGCCTGTGTTGTAACACCATCTAATGAATGTACTAGACTTAGATCAGAAGTTTGTGTTGCAGGATTATCTGGATCATATGTTAATCTCCAAACTTTTATCGAGTATTGTCTAAATATATTAGAGAAATTAAACACAAATCCATACCAATCATCGGTTGTTGGTATAAACTCTCCTATTGTACTAGGTATTCCTGCTCCAAAAGGAGATAATATCTCTAGATTATTTATCATAACTCTTATACTACCAGATTGTAAATAGCTATTATCTGTTGGACTAGTAACCGCATTAGATCCGCTCCATATTATATCTATCATTATTCCTTGACCGTTATAATAGCCGTCAAACAATATTCTAGATTGTGCTTTTTGCATTTTCCATCCTGCAGTTGTTACTGGAGCAGCAGCTCCTTCATCTTTAATTGTAAATCTAAATTGATCATCCACAGATAATAATTCAAATCCACCAGACCTATTTCCATCTGCTAGTATAGAAACAAATCCATTTGGATTTTCTCCCATGGATAATTTATGGACAATAGGATAAGTGCTATATGTTATCTGTCCTGTTCCTATATTATCTATAGTAATTGGTATTTTAGGAGCGGGCTTAGGAACTAGCTTACTTCTATCTAAGTAATTTCTCATTCTAAACCAACAAAGAAATGATCTCTCCTCGTTTTCTGTTAAAACTGGATCAGCTTTCCATCTTACTGCATCTCTTTCCATTACTAATAGTGATGGCGATGTAGGATCTACTTGTCCCTGAGCATCTATGAATATTTTATCTAGATCGTAATAATTATTAAAAACTATTGTCCAATTATTATTAAGGTCATATTCTATTATAGGAAGATCCTTATTTATATAAGATCTTATAGGATCTTCTAATCTTCTCTGTGATGTGATAGCATACTGTTGTGGTTTGGTCAGTTCTATCTCCTCATTTTTAACCTCTTCTCCAAACAATTCCTTAGTATTAACAGTGTAATCTAATAAAGCAGATTCTGCTTGCGGGTCTAAGAAAGTTGTATTTTTCTTAACCTCGTATTTAGTTAATTGTATTTTAAAATATACTGGGTAATTGTTAATATCTCTAAATACGTACATAGAATCTATTTGATAAATTCTATTAGTTATTGGAAAATAGATAATATCTCTTTTTCTTGGTTGAGATCCTTTTCCAAATATACTTTCAAAATATTTTCTATCTATATGGATTTCAAAAGGCTGATTAAAGTTTAATCCCCACGAATCGAATGTTAAAGCAGCATCGGGAAACTGGTTATTAGGTACCATGACCTTAACGCATTTCTCGTCAACAACATTAAATATATTGTACTCCTTAAGAACTACGTCTCTTCCTCTTCCTTGTGGTTGTACGGAATAGTAAACAACCTCGTGTCCAAATACATTATTTACTATTTTACTTAGATCCTGATACATGTTTATAGACCTGTTGATATCGTATGGCCTAAAAGTAAAATCACAATCAGAGAAAACTATAGGATAATTAGTCAGCTCCTTACTACATAAAGGAGCGGGAGGAGCGCTCATCAAATCCCTAGGATCTACAGTTTTATATTGTAAATCTAGCTCAAAATCTAATAAAACTATCGGTGGACTTAAAGAAGTACCTGGGGGATAATAAGGACTAGAATCCTCATCAGATACAGCAGTTAATCTTACCTCTATCCAGAAAGGATTATCTGGTGAAATAGGAATACCTGAAATAGATTCTTGTGTTAAAGGAGACCAAAGTGACCAATTGGAACCATTTATACTCCATCTATATTCTAGATATAGGTATACGTGAGGAGGATTTTCCCCACTAGTATCTATTACCCATCCATTAAAAGACTGTACATTTTTGAATGGTTCTGACCAGGATATAATTCTATAATTCCCTATTGCAGAAAAATCTATCGGGCTATCTGCCATTTTGGAGCGATGTTTTTAATATATATCAGAAAAAACAATATGAAAAAATTCAGAGCAGCTATGGAGAAGTTTAGCTTTGCGCAACTTACTTCGAATTCAGATGGTAAAACCTCAGGAAGCGGAACGGCAGGACTTTACGTGGTTTTTATAGGAGGTATATGTTTTCTATTAGGATGTATAGATAAAATGTTCTTAGATAAGAGCGTGGACATCTTAACACAGTCTATTATATTCGTATCTATAGGAGCTACACTTTTAGGATACAGAAAATCTAAAGATTCAGGTGTTTCTGAAATGGAAGAATCTGCTAAAGAGGTAGTAGATGAAAATACAGAGGATCAACCGCTAAATTCTTAAGGATTAGAAGGGGCTTCGCCAGTTGCACCAGTTGCACCAGTTATATCCTTCTTTATATCGTATATTCCTAATCCTGATATTATTGTGCTATTATCTGGTGGTGCTGTTCCTAATTCAACATTAAGTTTTATTCCACCCTGCATTAGATTTCCTCTAAATCTTTCGGTTGTTTGGTCTATATCAGGTAAATATGTTTCAAGCTCCATTGAAAAACTTAATGTTATACCCTCGCCTCTTTGAGATCCGTATGACATTTGGAAGTTATTAGGCTGTTTATCTGGTGGGGCATCACCCAAGCTTACTTGAACAGGAATTCTAAATCCTTTATAGTAAAAGTAATAAACGAATCTTTTATAAATTATTTCTAATACACTTTGCTGTATTTTAAAAGCATCTAGAGTTGTATCAGCTTTTATTTTTGCATTTACAGATATACCTAAAGGAATTGGGTAGAAATAAGATGAATAAGTAACCATCTCGCTCCCGTGATCCTTCTCTATCTCTTTAGCATAAGAACCTCTAACGAATTTAGTAGTTGCTGATCCTGTGTCTATTCTTATAGACCCCATTTCTAAAACACCTCTAGGGATAACATCGTAGTTTCCTTCTGCAAAAGCAGGCTTACCGTCACAATCTTCGTAAGATAGATAAAAATCTTGTAGGAAAGGTTCATCTCCTACCATAGAATAGAAAAAAGGTATAAAGATCTTGGAAACGTTCTGATCGCTATCCACTTGCTCGTACGTTATAACTTCGTTTAGTTTACTTAAAAGACCTATTATTATTCCTCTAAAAAATACGTCGTCCGTGTTGTATTTGTCTAAAAAATTCATTATTAATTGTTATCTAATATTACGGAAGTTTTATCTCTTATTATTGGTTTACTTCCATATTGATAAGGATCCTTTTCTAAATCTATAACTCTTATTTGAGATTGAATATAAATGGGGATCTCTCGCATTTTAAATCTTAAAGGTTGTTTGGAAGAATTCATATAATCTGGATGATAAAAATCACCAGTAGCATATTCAAGATCGGAAAGTTCTCTACATTCATAAACAGGAGAACCGGTTACAAATTTGAAATATTTCTTAAGTTGTGCTATTCCATCTTTTTTATTAACAGGAACTTTGAATCTGTAAACAAAATATTCTTTCTGTGGTATATCGTCTGCTAACGAATCACCTTTTACAACAAGAAAATAGTTAAATGTCGGAGTGAGATTTCTTATCGATTCTGTACCTGCTGGATATATTTCTGCCATGTTTTATATATCCTATGACATCTTTTCGAAAATAATATCTGAAAAATTATTCTTTTTAGATATTTCTATCTTATAATCAAATATTTCAGTAGGCATTGGAGCATGATTTATTACAAATATATTCATGCTAAGATCATCAGATAGTTTTCTTAACGTACTAAGTATGCTATGAACTCCATCCGGATCTACTGAACTAAATATTTCATCAAGGAAAAGTATGTTTACTGAAGAGAATCTTATTTTCATTAGCTTTATCACTGCTATAAGAACTGCAAAATCTACTTTTTTCATTTCTCCAGTCGAAAGTGTTTGCGGAGATATTTCTTCTCCTAAGTGAAAAATCTGAGCATTGAACTCCTCGTTGAAAACAACTTTATAAGGTAAGTGTAAGGATAAAAGAGTATTTAGTATCTCATTATTTAAAGAGGGTAATATAGATTTTATAGCTAACTGCTTTACCCCCTTTTCACTAAGCACTTCATCTAAAGTTTTTATCCATCCTTGTTTTTCCTCAAATAAAGATTTCTCTTGATTGAAACTAGTTAAATCCTCATTTGCCTGTGACAACAACTTCCTTATAGAATTAGCTTCATCATTGTTTTTAGCTGTTTTAAGGTCCTTTATTTTATTTTGAAGGGTTTTTATACCTGTTTCAATTTTACTTCCTTTAGAGAAAAGATCATTCTTCGTTTCAGTTATTTTATTTTGTGCTTTTTTTGCATCCTCATAGTTGCTTTTTAGAACCTTTACATCCTCTTGATATTTTTCTTTAAGTTTACATAGATCATCAAATATAGATTTATGGAATTCAGTAGATAGGTCAGAGGAACAAGTTGGACATTTATCCTGATTGTATAAATTTATCTTGGTATCTAATTCCTTCATTTTTGAAACTAGATCGCTATACTTTTCGTATGAAGTTGTTACTGATTTATTTACTTGATTTTCCTTTGTTCTAAAAGATTTTATTTTATCTGTGTGTATTTCAAGAAGAGATTTATAATTTTCTAGCTGTTCTTCTGTTTTTTCTATTTCGCTTCCTGAATTTTCTATTATTTTCTGTTGTAGTTCTTCTAATTCTTTTTGAGAAGCTGTTATAGATCTACCGGTAGCAAATATCTCACCAGACAATCTATCAATAGAGGACTTTATACTTTTGCTCTCTTCTTTTAGAATATCTCTCATCTCATTTAGAATATAGAATCCGAATATCTTGTCTATTATGAGCTTCTTATCTGCAGTGCTCATTTTTAGAAAGCTCTTAAAATCATTTATCGATAAAGATATGGTGTTATTAAAAACATAGTATGGGATTTTTAAAATATCATCGCTTAAATAATCTTGTACATTATTCTTTCCTGCCTGGTCGTAGTTATTACCGTCTATAGATAACTGAAAAATAGATGGCTCCAATCCTCTTTCTACCTCGTAGGTTTTTCCGTCCTGCTCGAAAGTTATTTTCATCCAAGCATTCTTGTTTGATCTATTAGGTATATCCTTTAATTTTTTACCCTCTAATTTACCATAAAGGCCAAAAGTGATTACATCAGATATGGTAGATTTTCCTACTCCATTCTCTCCAACCACCTGTATTAAACCTGATTTTTCTGGTAATTCTAATTTTTGGAGTTTGTTACCATAAGAGGCAACGTTTCTCCATTCAATCTTCTTGATCTTCATTTTCCTTAACTTGTACAGATATTTTATGTAATAGTTTTTCTATTGCGTTGTATATTTTGGTTTTCTTCTCTTCCTCGTAATTACACTTTTCTAAATAAAGTCTAGTAAGATCCAGTATAGAAAAGCTCTTCCCCTCCAGATCATGAAATCCTTCATCTACAACTTCTTGTTCTGGATTTGTTATCGGTGTAAAAGATATCTTAAGTGGTGGATTAACATATTCAGTTAGCAATCCTAGAGGAGCTTTTACTGCTAATTCTGGATCTACAAGTATATCTATAAAATTGTTTTTAAATATAGGATTTAATTCGGAGGGGTTAGAATTTAATACCTTATCAAAAGTCATTCTTATAAACTTAGGAGAATAGTCATTATCGTAATAATCCTCGTAACCAGTCTCCAGATCCAAAACTGTTATTCCTTTAGGGTTATCCGTATCAGATCTCGTAAGCTGATAAGGTGATCCTAGCATCCTCATTTTTCCAAAAGTTTGAGAATAGTGAATATGTCCAGAATATACTCTTTCGAATTTATCTATGTCCGTATATTCTAATCCTTCGTCTATTCTAACAAACTTATTAAACATTAAGCCTTTTAAATCTGTATGGCAAAACATATAATTATGAGGCTCGCTTACTTTATTTAAGGTCTCTCTTTCAGCCTCGTGGTCTTTCCTCCAAGGCATAAGAAAAACTTTTCTGTCTCCCATTATTATAGATTCTGGCTCTTCATATATTTTTATTCTAGGAATCCATTTTAAAGATTTTAGCGAGTTTACCTCGTTTGTATTTTTTCCATATATGTCATGATTACCACATATTATAAAAATACCATCCTTAAAAATACCGGATAGTTCCTCGAATATCTCTATTCCCAAATTAAGAACCCTAAGATTTAATGATTGCCTGCTATCATATACATCGCCTAAATGTACAAGGCAATCTCCTGGTCTATAAATCTTCTTACATAACGGTATAAACCAGTTCTTAAAATAATTTTCATGTATCTCAATCCAATCATTAGAATTATTTCTAACTCCTAGATGGGTATCAGTAATAAATATTATTCTTTTAATATTTGGAAATTTCTCCATTAAAATATCTTTTTGATTCCTTTCTTACCTAAAATACCATATTTTTGATCCATTTCTTGTACTATAAGCTCTTTATATTTCATATGAATAGATTCATAAGCTTTCTGATAATTTATCGCCGTATAGTCACAAATAGCAACAAATTTTTCAACCATACTAAATTCAGTACTCTCTAGTTCTTTTAGTATATCTTGAAAAATTAGTGGAATAAGATCCTTTGGAATTTTCTTACTGGGACTTATTACTGTCCATCTAGATGATTGAAATATCTCGTCTATCTTATCATTTAAATTACAAGAGTAAATGTAATCCTCGTCTTCGTAAGTTACAACGGATTGAAGATTTCTGTAATCTAAAGATGGATCAATCTCAAATTCTTCGTCCTCACTATCCTCTTTATTTGAATCTTCTAATTCCGAATCTATGTTAAGATCATCTTTTTCATCTTCGATTAGTTTTTTTTGTTTTTTCATCAATCATTCATTATTTGAGAGTTGGGATCTTCTGAAATTCTCATGTGATTGTAGTCAACGATAAATTTCTTGTAGGAATTTTTATATCCCTCGTCCCTATTTGCTAATAACTTTAGCTTATATTCGTTATTCGTGTACATCATAGGATCTTGTATAATACCAAACATCCCATCTACTGTAGCAACTAATCCTGATGATTCGGATGCTGAATTCATACTTAAATCTGTTGCATCAAATTCGCTTTGTTTTGTTTGAGTTGCAGTAACAATAGCCCAATGGTTTCTTTGAGCTGCAGCTCTCAAATCTTCTGCGATTTGTTTGATCTTCATATATGTATTTTCTGAATTTGGATTTCTCCAGTTCTTCATGATATTAATATAGTCGATAATAACTATTTTAAATTTTATCCCCATTATCTGTTCCACCTTTGTTAGCCAATTTTCAACATCTATTGCAGAAGCTTGAGATGTCGGAAATTCTTTAACTATCAATTCACCAGGAGTTCTTAAATTTTCAAAAGCTAGATTGGTAATTTTCTTTTTTATAAGAGCATCATTCTCAGCAGATTCTTTATATTCTGACATTCTAATCCCTAAAAGATTTGATCCCAATCTTTTCATATATTTAGTATCACCCAGCTCTAGTGTAATGATAGCAACATTATTAGATGCACGAATAGCTTGAGTTGCTATGTTACCTAGCCATAGGGTTTTACCTACTTTAGGTTGTCCTAAGAAAACATATAGGCCTTTTGCTGAAAATCCACCTCCTAAACAGAAATCGATGTAATCATATCCACTAGAGAATGTTAGGTTAGCAGGCTGCTTGTGTGATTCAGGATCTCTGAAGTTAAGTCCCATATCAAAAGAAAAGTCGACCTTATTCCTGTCGACTACAATTGATTTATAGGTATTAATTACGTCCTTTATATTATCGGGAGTTACTTCAGTACTTCTTATATAATTTATCGAATCAACTGCACTTTTTTCTAATGTTTTCCATTCGATCCATGATTCTACATTTTGTTGAAGCCATTCATTATCATAATCCTCCAGATTTATTAACCACATTGAATCTAATAAAGAATCCGTTAGTCTATCATCTATTTTTAAAAGTTTTGCTGATTCTCTTACTTGTACTTTACTAGGTATCTGTTGATATTTTTTCCAGAAAGATTTTATAACTTTGAATGCTTCCTGATAGTCTGTGTTTTTAAAAAAACTAACATCAGTAGCATCTATGTAAGCCGGATTATCTATAACCGCTCTAAACCAAATATTTTCTAAGTGTTGATTCTGCATTTTCTAATAATGTGGATTGTCCTTTATTTTATACCAATTTTTATTCCCTATACTTTTCTCTGTTTTCTCAAATACTCCAGTTTCTATTAATTCTTTTACCATTTTTCCTTGATTAGTTTTCTCCCATCCAGGATTTAAAAATGAATTAAATGTTTGATCTGAAAATTCGCCATCAGGTCTTCCGTCTCTAACTAGGTATGAATTTAATTCGTAGATTATATCTTCCTTAGTTGGGTACTCCGGAAGATCTTTCCATATACCTAGAAGATATTTCATTTTAAGCTTACTCTTCTCCATTTTCTTCTACTTCTACTTCTTCGTTTTCTGGATTAGCCAATTCTTCTAATTCAGTATCATCAAAAAGATCAGGTAATAAGAAATGTGGTTTAATTGCCTTCTCGTCAATCATATGTAATACCTCGTCAGTAAATATTTCAGAACTGAATAACTGTGAAGAGGTAACGGTTTTTCCTAAATGCTTAATAGCCCATCGAGTTGAAGAAGCATTAGGAGTAAATTCCATTTCTCCTGTTTTTTTATCAACCTCTAATTTACCTCTTTCAATTCCGCAAATATCCCAAGATACAAAATCTTGTAATCCTACATATGGATTCATACCATTCATAAACGAAATATGGAATTTAACAGCATAAGGCCTAGTAAATCTTGCTTTTTTTGGAGTAGATGTAACAACAATACCCGTTCTTGTATTATCGCTTCCTTCTTTTAATTGTGCTTTAGAGAGCATAATTACATTACTCATAGAGAAAATAGGTCCATCACCACCAGCAGCTTCTTTTGTTGGCATAAATCCTCCAATGTTACCTGTTGTTGTGTGATTTGTACAAATCAAAGGAATCTTAACAGCAGTAAGATCTAATGTAATAACCCTGAATAAAGATCTTAATTCTTTAGATCTAATCCCCATATCCATTGCACTTTTTCCTTTCAATGCGTCTCCAGTTTCTTTATCTGTTGATAACATTCCCAAAGAATCTAATATAAGAGCAATCTTAGGGTCTGCTCCTTCTTTTCTATATGTTTTAATTTTATCAACTAAATTCGCTACAAACACTTTAAAATCTGAGATTGTTTTAATTGGCTGGTAACGTACTGCATTAGTATCGATTCCGAATTTTTTTGCTCCTGATTTATCAATAGCACCTTCGGTATCACAATAAATTACATTGTATCCTTTTTTCTGTGCCTCCCTTACGATATTCATACATAAGAAAGATTTTCCTGTTTGTGGATCTCCTGCAATACCCATCGATCTATTGTTTGCAATACCACCGAATAAAGTACCCGATAATTGGGCATTTAATAAGTAATTACCAGTAGGAATCCAATCTCCGACTTCGGAGAAATCGTTATTTTCTAAAATTGAGCCCATTTCAAATCCTTCTATCTTAGATAGTGATTTGTCTAGTTCTGCGAATGAAAATTCTTTCTTTGCCATATTAATTAAATTATTTATTTATTTTACACACTGATCTTCTAATGATTTCAGAATCTCCTAAATTTTCGTTTTCAAATCTTCCATCCATTTCTCTAAGGATATAAAGATCTTTACCAATTTCTTTTGCTATATTTTCTAATTTGTCCCTTTCTTTTGTTACGTCGATATCTCCATACCAAATTTTCCCCTCTCCTAAAACAAAAATGTTTGAATTAAAATAAACTTCGTTATCCGGAAATTTATCCATATATCCAGATTTAGAATGGGAGATCATTCTACCTAAATTAAGACCCTCAAAATCAAAAAAAATACTCATAATACCAATTTTTAATTACATATAGATATTATACTATGATTTTCGATTTTGATTCAAAAAACACGAAAATATATTATTTTATGCTGTTTTTTAAACTGAGAAGTTTTGAGCAAAGCTCAAAATTTTGATTTATCTCGTTCCATTTTATTAGATAATCCAGTGTTTGTTTAGTTCTATCTGGATTTTGTTTTAAAGACTCCTCTAGAAGATAAGGAGAAGAAAGCCACAATTTACTTTTCTTTTCTGGGTCTATAGAGTACTCAGGTTCCTCTATATGCAAAAAAAATCTGCCATCAGCAGATTTTTTGATATATCTTTTTCCCTTTCCCATATTATATTATATGGGAAATTTAGATAAAGTTTCTTTTTATTTTACCTTCTGTGATATTTTTAAAATCACAGCGCATTTCTCATATTCTTCGGTAGATTCGAAGTGAGAAATCAATCTTTCAAAAAGATCAGTTTCTAAGAATTTATACAAAGGACTTTCTTTCTCAAATGCTTTTTCTCCCTCTCTTTCAATGTAAGAATATAACTTTCTGGATTGTTGATCGTACATTTTATCAATTTCTTCCTCGAAATTTAAGTGTTTGCTTATTTCTTCTGGTTCCATGTTGTTTTTTTTTATATACCAAATGTAGAGCAAATGTAGATTTTAAAAAAATGATTCGGTTAATATTTTTGGTAATTTGTAAATATTTCTTCCCCCATTTCTATATCTCTTATTGCAAAAAAAATTATTTTGTTTTTTAAAGTATCCGTTTGCCAATCTGCATTGTTTTCGTGATCTGAATGATTAAATATACTACCATATCCTAAGCATATAGCTAATCCTTCACCTCCTTTGGGCCAACTAAAAAAATGTTCATTCAATATTTCAGGATATTCTATACCCTGAGGGACTTTTATATAATGACATTCTTCTAATATTTCGCCGCTCTTTATTCTTTCAGAAGCAAAAACCCCTCTCCCGTGAACTGGGGAATCGTCTATGTAAATTTTATTAGATCTGTAAAGCATAATACTTATACAACGTAAGAATTAAAAATTTCATAGGAGGATATATAGAATAAAAAAATATGAATAACATTCTCTCTATAGAAAATTATTTATTCGAAAGTGCTCCTATTAACTTTTTTTCAGAGGATCAAATTAAAGAATCTTTAAATTATTTAGAAAGTGATGATCCAGCAATAATGGAAGCATGGTATAATACTGTTCTAGACTTTGCTGCTCTTATACCAGGAGTTGGATCAGTAGCAGAGGGAATAAATTTAGTTTCTTATGCTAAGCAAGGAGAATATTTATTAGCTGGTTTATGTGCTATTGGTTTAATACCAATTTTTGGGCAATATATAGGTGCTGGTGGATCTCTCCTAGTTAAAGCATTAGGTAAAGGTAAAGCTTTAGGATCTACTATACTTAAACCACTAATTAATTTAGTAGCTAAATTTTTTCCTAAGATAACAGCTTTCTTAAAAAGCTCTAAGTTTATGACTAAATTTTCGGGAATAGGACCTTTTGTAGGTAAAATCATAGGATCTCTTAAAAACTTCGTAATGGGTGGAGGCTCAAAATTAGTAAAAATGGCATCTGATCCAGCAAAAATAAAATCTTTAAGAGGGATAACCCAAGAGGCAAAATTTGCTAAAAAGTCATATGATTGGATGTTTGGAGCTAAAGATACCCCAAAAATATCAACTACCCCTACAACAGCTGGTTATTCAGGATCAGCAAACATTTCTCCTGAATATCAAATACCAGTTCCTAAAGATGCTTATATGGCTTATCAAGGAACTCCGCTAAAAAACATAAGACCCTATACAGATAACGAAATATCGCAAGCTGAAATGGCTCAAGATTGGGAAAGATATCTATAAAAACTACAAACCCAGGATCTCTCCTGGGTTTTTTGTGTAGCATGGTTTAGATTTTAGTACCGCAACTTGGACAGAATTTCCAAGATTGTTTTTTCATTCTTGTTCCACAATTTGTACAATAGTTTCTTATTGAAGAGGATTCAATAGGTTTCTGTGATTCTGGTAATAATTTAATAGAGGTATTAGAACATGCAATAGATCTGAAAGAACCATTTACTGTTTCAAATATCTGATTACTAGAATCTCCTTTTTCTACTCTTCCTGTTTCAATATTATTTAATGAAGATTTAACAGATGTATTTACAGAATTGGAAGTGGTAAAAAGATTGTTTATTGTGCTACCGCCAAAACTGTCGCTATTACCCGAATAATAAAAACCATCATGAGTACCTGAACAATAAGTTCCTACAATCCCAGATGGGCCATTATTTCCTGTAATTCCGTAAGTGGAATAGCTACGGTATGGTCCAGTTCCAGTATTTATAGTAATGGAC
>JACCDW010821464.1_pt1 | contig 39914 bp, 36 predicted proteins | sample 7449781 | NCBI WGS metagenome assembly JACCDW01 (sample SAMN15323449, study PRJNA562643) | freshwater metagenome | isolation source: river surface water | place: USA:Blue River Watershed | collected 2017-08-18 | reverse complement strand
GTGTGAACTGGCTGGCGTACAACTTGGCAACGCCCAAGTCGTAAGAAGCACCCAACTTGCTAGACTTCAAACCGAGCAAGTCGGTCAAAGTGTAGTACTGAGCGTAAACAGGACCGTTTCTGTAGTTAACACCAACAGAGCTAGCGTTGGCGTGACGAGTTGCGTCTGTCAGGCCAGTTGCCAAGTTGGCAGAGTTGAGTTTCCAAGCGTTGGAATAACCAGCACCGTTGGATGTGTGATAGATGTTGCCAGATTTCTGAGCATTGAATGCAAAGACTTGGAAACCACCAACTGTGGGCGATGTGTACTGGATTTGGCTAGAGAAACGGCCGTTAGCAGCTTGGTGTGGTGCTGTAGACTGACCAGAATCTTCGAAGGGGTGCAAAGGCGCAACACCCACGGCGTTGGTGAAGCGACCAAAGCGAACTTGGCCCATACCGCTGTCGATGGCAATGGATGATTGCTCGAACAGATTGTCGCCACGTGTGCCAGATGTTGTAGAAACATAAGAACGTGACTGCTCTGATGTGTCAGAAGAGAAACGCATGTTAGCGGCTGCAGTAACCTTCAAACCACCACCCAAGTCTTCCACGGCAGCGATGGTGATACCTGTACGGTCACCTTTCCAGTTGCCGTAGCTGTGGATGCCAGTAACAGCAGTGCCAACACCGTAGTTGATAGAGCCAGACAAAGTAACTGTGGACTGAGCGAAAGCGCTAGTAGCAGCCAAAGCAGCCAATGCAATGAGGGTTTTTTTCATTTGAGAAGTTCTCCAAGGTTTAACAAGGGCTCTGGCTTAGGTGTTTGCGAATTCGCAAGCCACTGGGTCCAAGGCCAACCTCCTTCAGGAAGTTGTTTGTATTCCACCAGAGGTCGGCGCACTCTGCAAAGAAAATGAAGCTTTTATCGGGTTTTTCGTTGCTTGCACACAACAAAACGGAACAACAGGGCTAAACTTCCGGTCATGAATGCCGATGCTTTGATTTTTGCTGCTGACAGTGCTTTGCGCACTTTATTCGCCACACCTAGATCCTCCAGACCCACGCCTAGGCCCTCTGGTAACCTCGAAAAGCAGTCCGATGGTGTTTTAACGGCCACTGAACTGGCCCCTGAGTTAACACCCGCCGAAAAAGCCTTGTCAGCCGCCCTGATGCGCGTCAACCATGTGGGCGAGGTTTGTGCCCAGGCTTTGTACACTGGGCAAGCCTTGGCGTCCAAAGACCCTGCACTCAAAGCCAAACTCGACGCCGCTTGCCGAGAAGAAACCGATCATTTGGCATGGACCCACGAGCGCCTTGAACAACTCAATAGCCGGCCTTCTTTGCTGAATCCGCTTTGGTATGCCGGTTCATTTGCCATTGGCTATGCCGCAGGCAAACTGGGCGGTGACAAACTGAGCCTAGGCTTTGTGGTGGAAACTGAAAATCAAGTGGAAGCCCATTTGGCCAAGCACTTAACCCATTTACCAGCCAATGACTTGGCCTCCAGAGCCATCGTGGCGCAAATGAAAGCCGATGAAATGGCACATGCTCGCATGGCCCAAAAATCAGGCGCATCAGAGCTTCCTGAACCCGTCAAACGCCTGATGGGCTCGGCCGCCAAGGTCATGACCACGGTGGCGCACCACATTTAAAACGGGTCCACGGCCAAGCGCACAGTCGGTTTAGGCCTCAGTCACTTCAAAGCTGGTTGTAATTTCTGCCGTTTTGGCCAACATGATGCTGGCCGAGCAGTATTTGTCGTGGCTCATGGCCACAGCGCGCTCGATGGCAGAGGCGGGAATGCCTTTGCCAGTTACCGTGAAGTGCATGTGAATTTTGGTAAAAACTTTGGGGTCGGTGTCGGCACGTTCCGAAGTGAGCTTGACCGAGCAGCCACGCACATCGTGACGCCCGCGTTTCAAAATCAGGACTACGTCATAGGCGGTGCAGCCGCCGGTGCCTGCCAACACGGTTTCCATGGGGCGTGGCGCTAGGTTTTGACCGCCATTTTCAGGTTTGGCCGCATCGGGTGCGCCGTCCATCATCAAGACATGGCCGCTGCCGGTTTCGGCCACAAAACCCATGCCTGAGCGGGCGCCTGTCGCGCCGGTCCAACTGACTGTGCATTCCATTTTGAATTTTTCCTGTGCAATTTGGCTAATTTTCTAGCTTGCAATCGTAAAGCTTTTGCAAAAGTGTTGCACCGCAGCATTTTTTAGGTAGAATTTCGAACAGTCGTGCTTTTATTGCTATCAAAGCATGAACCTTTTGTCTCCTCCACCCTCTGAAAAGGTGGATTTGCCCCGCGCCGCAAGGCTCGGGGCATTTTTTTCGCCCGTATCATTCGGGGATGACTGCGAAAAACCTCCAACCCGCCGATTACCTGAAAAAAATCCTGAACGCTCGCGTTTACGACGTCGCCACGGAATCGGAATTAGTAATTGCCAAGAACTTGTCACACCGCTTGCACAACACGGTGTTGCTCAAGCGTGAAGACCAACAACCTGTGCACAGCTTCAAGCTGAGGGGTGCGTACAACAAAATGGCGCAACTCAGTCCCGAGCAATTGAAGAAAGGTGTCATTTGCGCATCGGCTGGCAACCACGCGCAAGGTGTTTCTTTGGGAGCCAAAAAATTGGGCTGCCGCGCTGTCATTGTGATGCCCACCACCACACCGCAAGTGAAAGTGGACGCTGTGAAAGCTTTGGGGGGTGAAGTGGTGTTGGTGGGCGACAGCTACTCAGATAGCTACAAGCATGCTGCCATGTTGGAGAAAAAAATGGGCATGACTTTTGTTCACCCATTTGACGACCCAGATGTCATTGCCGGACAAGGCACCATTGCGATGGAAATACTGCGCCAGCACCAAGGCCGCTTGGATGCTGTGTTTGTGGCCATTGGTGGTGGTGGCCTGATTGCTGGCGTGGCTAATTTCATCAAAGCTGTGCGACCCGAAGTCAAAGTGATTGGCGTTCAGATGAACGACTCTGACGCCATGATTCAATCGGTGAATGCCAAAAAACGCGTCACGCTTGACGACGTGGGATTGTTCTCCGATGGCACAGCCGTCAAATTGGTGGGCGAAGAAACATTCCGCGTGACACGCGGCTTGGTCGATGAGTACATGACGGTCGACACAGACGCTGTGTGCGCTGCCATCAAAGATGTTTTTGTAGACACACGTTCTATTGTGGAGCCCGCGGGTGCTTTGGCCGTTGCAGCCATCAAGCAATATGTTGCCAAAAATAAAACTAAAGGCGAAACCTACGCCGCCATTTTGTGTGGTGCCAACATGAACTTTGACCGCTTGCGCTTTGTGGCCGAGCGGGCCGAAGTGGGCGAAGAGCGCGAGGCTATTTTTGCGGTCACCATACCTGAAGAGCGTGGCAGTTTCAAACGCTTTTGCGAACTCATTGGCAACTTGCCAGGCGGGCCACGCAACGTGACCGAATTCAATTACCGCATCAGTGATGCGGACAAAGCCCACGTGTTTGTTGGACTGACTACAAATGGCTCCGGCGAAAGCAGCAAAATTTCAGCAAAATTTTCTAAGCATGGCTTTGACAACATCGACTTAACGCATGACGATTTGGCCAAAGAGCACATTCGCCACATGGTGGGTGGGCACTCTAGCTTGGCGCAAAACGAACGCCTCATGCGCTTTGTGTTTCCGGAGCGCCCTGGCGCTTTGTTGAAATTTTTAAATTTAATGCGCCCTGGCTGGAACATCAGCTTGTTTCACTATCGCAATCAGGGTGCCGATTACGGCCGTATTTTGGTGGGCTTGCAAGTGCCCGACAAAGACAACAAAGCCTTTGACAAGTTTCTCAAAACATTGGGCTACCCCTATGTTGAAGAAACACAAAATCCTGTCTATCGGATGTTCTTGCAACGCTAAAAGAGTCGCGTTTTATTTAGGCAACTCTAAGGTCACCGTTGGCTGATCTTGCAGGCTGGGCGCTAAACGTGCCAGCCTGTGACCAACTGAATGCAAAATCCAACCCGGCGCCACAGTTTGTCCCGGTAAAAAAGCTTTGGGCGCTTGGCCATCGACGCCAATCAGGGCTGAGCCCTGACCAGACACCCCCGCCACGACGCCCAACAGATTCCATTGGTGTGCAGTAGGAGAAGATTTGTCGGCACCTTGCTGATTTGCCTGCGATGGTAGGGGGGCGCCCAGCGCCACGGCCACGTGAGAGCCGTTGGTGCCCCTGACCGGCAAATTGGACTCGGGCAAGACGACAGGCACCACAGAGGCAGCTTGACGCAAGCTTTGAAATTGCAAAACCCAAGCGACCAATGCATAAGCCGCCGCGGCCGAGGCGAGCACAGCGCAAAGCGCAGGCCAAAAGGATTTTCGGGATGCTTCTTTAACTTGCAACATGAGGGGATTATGATGGAGAAGTCTGAAAAAAGCAGGGGAGTTGACTTGCAATGATTTCTAAAAAAACACAGTCGGTTCGCAAACAGCGCGGCTTTACTTTGATCGAGCTCATGGTGGTCTTGGCCATCATTGGCATCTTGGCCTCTTTGGTGGTCCCCAATATTTTGGGCCGCGCCGATGACGCGCGCATGACAGCGGCTAAAACAGATGTCGGCAACTTGATGCAGGCTCTCAAACTCTACAAGCTAGACAACCAACGATTTCCAACCGCTGAACAAGGTCTGCAAGCCTTGGTCACCAAGCCCACCACAGAGCCTGTGCCCACCAACTGGAAAAGTTATTTGGACAAGTTGCCAACCGATCCTTGGGGCAAGCCATACCAATACCTCAATCCTGGCCTCAAATCTGAGGTGGATGTCATGTCTTGGGGCGCAGACGGTCAAACCGGTGGTGAGGGTGTGAATGCCGACATCGGCAGTTGGCAGTAAAGCCAGTTTGGTCCGTTTGAAAACGCACACGCGAGAATTTCATTCGTCGCAAGTGCTTGCCTGCGTGCAGCTGCGCACAAAAACCAGTTGGCGTGCCAGTTTGGGTTTCACCCTCATGGAGTTGTTGGTGGTCATTGCCTTGATTGCCATCGGCACTGCCGCCGTCAGTTTTACTTTGCGCGATACGTCCCAAACTCTTTTAGAACGCGATGCCGAACGCTTGGCCGCCTTGCTGGAATCTGCGCGGGCCAGGTCCAGAAGCAGTGGCGTGCCCGTCGTGTGGCGTCCCGTTGTTGAAACAAATTCAAACAGTGCGCCAGCCGCCTTTGCGTTTGAAGGTTTGCCGCCGCAAACTTTGCCTGCTGCATGGCTATCACCTCAAACCCAAGTGGCTGCCAACAGCTTGCTTAGGCTAGGGCCTGATCCCATCATTGGGCCGCAAAGTGTCATGCTCAGCCATCAAAATTTTCGCGTGTGGGTCAGCACCAATGGCATTGAACCTTTTCACGTGAGTCGCACTGCACCATGACCCGCTTCACCCGCAAACAGCATCACAACGAAAGGGGCAAGGCCTCTGGTTTTACGCTGATTGAAGTCTTGGTTGCTTTGAGCATTGTGGCCATCGCCCTCATGGCAGGACTGCGCTCAACCGATGCTTTGAGTCGCAATGCTTCACGACAATCGACGCAGTGGTTGGCCCAAATTTGCGCGGAAAACGAATTCACAAAATTACGCTTGTCGCGGCAAATGCCCCCTGTGGGCGTCAGCACAGTGCCATGCCCTCAAGCCAATCTTGATTTGCGTGTGAACTTGAACGTGCAACCCACGCCCAACCCCAACTTCAGACGCATTGATGCCAGCGTTGATTGGGTCACGCCCACAGGTAGCACACCCGTGTTGCAACTTGCAACTGTGTTGGGGCGTTACTGATGAAAGCCAGCAAGGGTTTCACGCTCATTGAGGTCTTGGTGGCCAGTGCCATTTTGGCCTTGATGGCCCTGATCTCTTGGCGTGGTTTGGATGGCATGTTCAAAACACAATCGGCGCTGCAAAAACGCGGTGATGCCACGCAAACTTTGCAAATGGGCTTGGCACAATGGCGCGTCGATCTCGACAACATCATGGTCTTGCAAGGCACGCCAGCCCTCGATTGGGATGGCCGTGTTTTGCGCATCACGCGACAACATTCACAAGACCCAAAAGCTGGCGTTCAAGTGGTGGCCTGGACGCTTGGCAACGGTCAATGGACACGCTGGCAATCTGAGCCTTTGATGCAAAACGACGCTTGGTCTCAGGCTTGGCGTCAAGCGCAAACATGGGCGTTGACAGCGGGCAATGTCAGTGGCAATACTGCGCAAGAAGTTGTAATTCACCCTGTCAGGGCATGGCAAATTTATTACCACCGTGATGGCGCTTGGAGCAATCCTCTCTCGAGTGCCGTCACAGACAACACGGCTCAAGGCGGTCAGCCTCCCAATACCAACGGCAACCCACAAAACCTGCCCGAAGGCTTGCGCTTGGTGCTGGAGTTGACAGACACCCCTGAGTTTCAAGGCAAACTGACCTTGGATTGGGTGCGCCCTACCTTCACGGCGGTGAAACAATGAAAGTTCAAACTAGGCGCATGGTTTCAACTGACAAAGTACCCGTTTGCATGCATTCACGCGCCCAAACCCACCCTCATCGTCAGAAGGGTGTGGCCCTCATCAGCGCCATGTTGGTCGTGACCTTGGTCGCCACTTTGGCCAGTGTCGCCCTGTGGCAGCAATGGCGCCATGTAGAAGTTGAAAGCGCTGAACGCCAACGCATTCAATCGTCTTGGTTGCTGAGTGGCGCATTCGATTGGACTCGACTGATATTGCGCGAAGATGCTTTGGCCGGTGTGGCAGGCGCTTCACTGACTTCTGGTGACGGTAAAGTCAGCGCCACCGGTGGCATTGACCATTTGGGTGAACCTTGGGCACTGCCCTTGAAAGAAGCCAAGTTGTCGACGTTTTTAGCCCAAGACCAACAATTGCGCGAAGGGGATCCCGAAGTCTTTTTGTCGGGTCAAGTGACAGATGCACAAAGCCGAATTAACCTGAGTCAGTGGGTTGAATCCAAGGATGCCAAAGGACAAACCCGTTTGTCGCCCACCATGCAATTGCGCCTGTCAAGGCTCTTTGGTGTACTGGGTCTGCCAGGCACCGAATTGGAAGCCTTGTCTCAGGCTTGGTTAGCGGCGACACAAGCGGCACGCAATCGCAACGTCGCAGCGACGTCCGACCGAATGTCTGATACCTCTGCTTTGTTACCGCTGCAAACAGGGCAACTGCAATGGTTAGGGATTCGCGCTGAGACGGTGGCCGCCTTGATGCCTTACGTCACCATCTTGCCGGAAAACACGCCTGTGAACCTCAACACAGCCAGTGCGGAGGTCATTTACGCCTCAGTGGGCGGCCTGGATTTAAGCAGCGCCCAAAAATTCGTGCAAGCACGGAGCCAATCACATTTTGACAATTTGCCCGATGCTGCCAAAGCTTTGGGGGTCAAAAGTCTTGACTCAGCTCAGTTTTCAGTGAACTCAAAGTATTTTGAAGCTTGGGGCCGATTGCGACTCGAAGACCGAACCCAAGAAGAAACTGCACTTATTTTCAGGGATGGGGGCAACACCCGTTTGGTTTGGCGGCAAAAAATTGCGGGAATACTCCCTCCTGCAAACCAAGAGTCGCTCCTACAATCCAAGAAGCTATGAGTACCCAAGTTTTCACACTCCCGTTGAGTACCCAACTCAGCGAGCATGTCTCTCCTAACATCTTGCCTTCGCAAGTGGTAGGTGCGCGTGACAAAGAAGTGTGGGCGGTGGTACCCGCTTCAGCCTTGTCTTGGCATTGCGTCACTTTGCCCAGCGGTCTGAACAAACAAAAAAACCGTCTGCTTCCTGCGCTCCAAGCTTTGCTTGAAGAACATGTGCTGGAAGAACCTGAAAACCTGCACATTGCGCTTCAACCCGATTGGCAAGTAGGCTCTCAAGTTTGGGTGGCCACTTGCGGAAAAGCTTGGCTACAAGCGCACCTGAATCAATTGCAAAGCATGGGGCACCACGTTCACCGAATTGTGCCGGAATGGACGCCTGCGCCCCTGACTTCCAACGAAAGTCTCAAAGCTTGGGTCAGTGGCGTCCCTGAAGATGCCTGGCTATGGGTCAGCCATTCACAAGGTGCATGGCGCTTGCCTTTGCAAGCAGGCATCCAATTGTGGGCCGAAAAATTAAACACCTTGGCATTGCAAGAAGCGCGTGACCCTGAAGCATTCAAAGGCCTGATCGTACAAGCCGAGCCTGCGGTGGCAAACTTGGCACAAAAGTCTTTGCAAACATTGCAAACTTTGGTGGCTGCGCCAATGGCTGAAAACCTCCAATCTTGGCGAGTGGTTGTTACCCCCGCAACTGAGCGCTATGTGCAAGCTGCAGACACCGCCTGGGATTTGGCCCAATTTGAATTTGCAGCACATGGCAGTGCCAGATGGCGACAAAGCTTTCAAAGGGCTTGGCAACAATTTGCCCACGAGACTGCATGGCGGCCTGTGCGTTGGAGCTTGGCCGTGCTCATTGCCGTGCAATGGCTTGGCCTGAATGCCGTTGCTTGGCAACTCAACGACAAAGTCAAAGCGCAGCGCGAACAACAAAAAACCATCCTGACTCAAACGTTCCCTAACGTGCCTGTGGTGGATGCGTCGCTGCAAATGGACCGTGAACTGGAACGCTTACAACGTCAAGCTGGCAGCTTGAATGCCAAAGATTTAGAAACCATGTTGCAGGCCATCGGCACGGCTTTGCCTTCTGGACAAAGCATCAACAGTTTGGATTTTCAGGCGCAAGGCACCGGCGAAATTCGGCTCCAAGGTCTGCAACTGTCCATCGAGCAACAAGCTCAGTTTGTGAGCGCTCTGCGCTCAAAAGGCTATGACGCTCAAGTCAATGCAAGTCAATGGCGCATTGTCAGCAGCACAACCAAGCAGGGGGGTGCATGATGTCGCCATTGCGTAAGCACCTTCAAAGCTTGCCTGAAAAGGATCGCAAGCTGATTCAAATCTTGGCCTTTGTTTTGTTCTCAAGCTTGCTGTGGTTTTGGAACATTGCCCCAGCGCTGAAGACCTACCATGAAGCGCCACTTCAATTGACCCAACTTGAAAAACAGACAGAACATTTGAAAGCATTGCAAGTGCAAGCCCTTGCTTTGCAAAAAGCACCTCGCATGAAAGTCCAAGATGCCGGTGCGGTGCTGCAACAAACAGCCACTGACATTTTGGGCAATGGTGGCAAATTAAAGTTAGAAGCTTCGCGCGCCACGATCACCTTGAGCAATGTTTCGGCAGAAACATTGGCGCAATTTTTGGCCGCAGCCCGAAATCAAGCCATGGCCTTGCCCATCGAAGCCAAGCTCCAAAAGAGTCAGTCCGGTGGCGCCCAGGTCTGGCGCGGCACACTGATTTTGAACTTGTCTCCGCAGTCATAAATTACACACGATGAAACGACTGCGCCCTACCTTCTTGCAAACATCGCATTCAGTGCGTGTATCAACTGCAGCATCTCAGCGCGCAAATTCAAACACGGGCATATGGGCGCTATGGGGTGGACTGATAGGCGCTGTTGTGGCCTTTCTCTTGAACCTGCCAGCGCAGTGGATGGCCCAAGGCTTGACTAAAGTCAGCAAAGGTTTGGTGCAGTTGCACGAAGCGCAAGGCTCCATTTGGAATGGCTCAGGCAAGTTGATTTTGACAGGCGGCGTGGGCAGCCGTGATGCACTGGCATTGCCTGGCCGCTTGAATTGGCAAACAAATTTTTCTCTCAGTGAAAACAACTTGCCGCGATTGAGTTTAAATGTTCAGGCTTCATGCTGTATGTCAAGCGCGGCCAAATTTCACATCTCGCCAATCAAATCAATGACTGCTTTGCAAGTGCAAGTCGACAATCACCGTTCAGAATGGCCTGCGCAGTGGCTGAGTGGTTTGGGTGCGCCTTGGAACACCATGCAACCAGAAGGTGCCTTGGTGTTGGAAACACAGCAGTTGGCCATTGAATTAAGTCGTCAATCGACCGCCATGGTCGGCAGTCTGAATTTAACGGCTCAAAACTTATCCTCCAAACTCAGCACCCTCAAACCCATGGGCTCTTACCAGCTCAGATTGACCAGCGATACGGGTCGTTCGCAACAACCGCTGCTCAATTTGAGTACTCAATCGGGCAGCTTGCTTTTGAGTGGTCAGGGGCAGTGGCAAGGGTCACAATTTCAATTTCGAGGCGAAGCCTCTGCCGTGCCTGAGCACGCAGCCGCTTTGTCAAATTTACTGAACATCATTGGACGTCGCCAAGGGGCGCGCAGTTTGCTTTCATTGGGTTGAACATCATGGCTTCACGCACATCCGCTACGCACACTATTCATTCGCTCAAACCACTCAGCGGTTTGCTGATGATTTTGTGTCTCAGCTTGAATGGCTTTATGTCTGCTGCACAAGCACAAGCTCAAACACCGGCTCAAGCGCCAGGATCTGGTAGCAAGTCCAGCAAAAAACCCCAAGAACCCGTCACCTTGAATTTCAACAATGCTGACATCGATGCGGTGGCCAAAACTTTGGCCACTTTGTCGGGTCACAATGTGGTGGTCGACCCCCGAGTCAAAGGCACTGTCACACTGACCAGCACAGTGCCCGTCGCCCCTTCACAGGCATTGCGTTTGTTTGCGGCACAACTTCGCACACAAGGCTTTTCACTGGTTGAGTCAGCTGGACTTTATTTGGTCGTGCCAGAGGCCGATGCCAAACTGCAAAGTGGGGGTGTCTCTGCAGGTGCAGTGCCCGCTTCAAATGGCCAAATCGTCACTCAAATTTTTCAGCTGAACCACGAGAATGCCAACAACTTGGTCCCCATTCTTCGCCCATTGATCAGCCCAAACAACACGGTCAATGTCAATCCTGGCACCAATGCATTGGTGATTACTGATTACGCCGACAACTTGCAACGTTTGGCGCGCATCGTGGCAGCACTGGATGTGGCCAACGCCACTGGGGTAGAGGTGATTCAATTGAAACATGCCTTGGCCACCGACTTGGTGCCCATGATGCAACGCTTGTTGGAATCGGGCGCAGCCAGCAACAACGCAGCGCAAGCAACAGGTCAGACCGACACCGCTTTCAAAACTACCGTCATGGCCGAATCGCGCAGCAATTCATTGGTGGTTCGGGCCGCCAATACCGCCCGCATGGCACTGGCGCGTTCTTTGATTGCACAACTTGACCGCCCCTCCGATTCAGGACCCAATGCCGCAAGTGGCAACATCCATGTGGTGTATTTAAAAAATGCTGATGCCACCAAATTGGCGGCAACTTTGCGCGCGGCCTTAACAGCGCAAACCACTGCGCCCTCTGGCAGTACAGGCAATCAAACCAACACGACACCCAACAACGCCAACACGGCCGCCAACGCCACCTTCAATACAGCGGGCGCGCAGCCATCAACGGGCGGACAAATTCAAGCCGATCCCTCTACAAATTCCTTGATCATTACTGCACCCGAACCCCAGTACCGCCAACTGCGCGCTGTGATTGACAAGCTGGATGCGCGCCGTGCACAAGTCTTTGTCGAAAGTTTGATTGCCGAAGTCAGTGCCGAAAAAGCTGCAGAATTTGGCGTTCAATGGCAAGGCCCGATTGGCAACAAAGGTGATACCAACATCGGTTTGTTGGGCACCAACTTCAAGGTGGGCGGTGCCAACCTGATTTCATTGGCAACGCAAGGCGCAAATGGCACCGTGGCCCCCTCTTCAGGACTCAACCTCGGTGTGGCACACAACAACAATGGTACTTATGTGCTTGGATTTTTAGCGCGCTTCTTACAAACCACTGGTGACGGCAATGTGCTGTCAACGCCAAACCTTCTGACGCTAGACAACGAAGAAGCCAAAATTGTGATTGGGCAAAACGTGCCTTTTGTCACGGGGCAATACACCAACAACAATTCCAACGCTGGCTCTGTCAATCCGTTTCAAACCATTGAACGCAAAGACGTGGGCTTAACCTTGCGCGTCAAACCTCAGATTAGTGAAAAAGGGACAATAAAGTTGCAAATTTATCAAGAAGTGAGCCGCTTAGACCCAGCATCAATTTATTCTTCGACCGGCTTAATTACCAACAAACGATCAATTGAATCCAGCGTATTGGTTGAAGATGGCGCAATTGTTGTACTTGGTGGACTATTGCAAGACGAATACGGAAGCAGTGAAGAGCGTGTACCTGGCTTGGCGGATGTCCCCTTTTTGGGAAATTTATTTAAAGCTGAATCTAGATCGCGGAAAAAAACAAACTTAATGGTTTTCTTGCGCCCAGTGGTCGTCAGAGACGGTTCATCGACTGAGAACTTGTCACTAGACCGCTACGAGCAGATGAGGAGCATTCAAATAGACTCACAACCAAATGACAAAATGGGACTTCCGGCACTTGGCGCTCCAATATTGCCAGAATCAAAAAAGAAACCGTAAGTTCAATTTTACGCAACTCACATTCAATGGCACAGCGTTTTCTTCTTCCCTACGCATTCGCGCGCAGCCAGCAACTTCTTCTAGAAGATGATGGAACGAGCCTAACGCTGTGGCTGTGCCCCGAGAGTGCGCCCAACGCATTGTCTGAAGTGATGCGCAAATGGGGCCACGACAACCTTGGCTTAGAAATTTCACGAGAAGATTCAAACCTGCTGAGACAACGCATCAGCAAAGCTTACACCACGCAATTGGGCCCAGGTGAATCCAGTGCGGCTGCCGTGGTGAGCGAAGTCGAGTCAGAAGCTGACTTGTCACGCATGATGCAAGAACTACCCGCTGTTGAAGACTTGCTCGAAACCAGCGACGACGCACCTATCATTCGAATGCTGAACGCGCTGCTGACGCAAGCTGCACGCGATGGTGCCAGCGACATTCACATCGAACCCTATGAGCGCCACTCCAGTGTGCGGTTTAGAGTCGACGGCAATTTGCGCGAGGTGGTCCAGCCCAATCGGGCTTTGCATGCCGCCTTAATCTCCCGCCTCAAAATCATGGCCGAGCTGGACATTGCAGAAAAGCGCTTACCTCAAGATGGTCGCATCAGTTTGCGCTTAGGCTCGCGTGCGGTCGATGTTCGTGTTTCGACCTTGCCCAGCGCCCACGGTGAGCGCGCTGTTCTGCGCTTGTTAGACAAATCCGAAACGCGCCTCAGCTTAGAGTCTGTGGGCATGCAAGGCGCCACTTTGCAGCGCTTTCAACAATTGGTCACGCAGCCGCACGGCTTGATCTTGGTCACCGGGCCCACCGGCTCTGGCAAAACCACCACGCTGTACGCGGCCCTGCAAAGTTTAGATGCCACCGGCAGCAACATCATGACGGTGGAAGATCCCATCGAATACGAACTGGCGGGTGTGGGCCAAACACAGGTCAATGCCAAGATTGATTTGACATTTGCCAAGGCCTTGCGCGCCATCCTCAGGCAAGACCCTGACATCATCATGATTGGTGAAATTCGCGATTTTGAAACTGCGCAAATTGCCATTCAAGCATCCATGACGGGCCATTTGGTTCTGGCCACATTGCACACCAACGATGCCGCCAGCGCGGTGACACGGTTGACTGACATGGGCATTGAGCCTTTCCTCTTAAGCTCATCTTTGTTGGGTGTTTTGGCGCAGCGATTGTTGCGCAAAGTTTGCACGCGTTGCCACAGCAGCGGCTGCCAACACTGTGCACAAACTGGCTACGCGGGTCGAACAGGCATCTTTGAGTTGCTGATCACAGACGATGCCTTACGCGCTCAAATTCATGCCAAGCAATCTGAAGCCCATATTCGAGAGGCGGCTGTGGCTGGTGGCATGGTCCTGATGCGCGATGATGGTGAGCGTTTGGTGCAAATGGGCATCACCAAAGCAGAAGAGTTGCTGCGAGTGACGCGCGACTAAGCCTGCCATTGATTGAGACATCATTGACCATGCCCGCTTACGCTTTTGAAGCCCTGCAAAAAGATGGCGCACTTCGCAAAGGCGTGGTGGAGGCCGACAGCGCCAAAGCCGCACGCAGTCAATTGCGCGCACAGGCTTTGGTACCCCTCAGCGTACTGGCATTGGTTTCTGACAGTCAACAGAAAAAAAGCATTTGGCAGCGCGAAATTGGATCGCGCAAATGTTTTTCAGCACAGGAATTGGCCGTTTGGACAAGACAATTAGCCAGCTTGGTAGACAGTGGCTTGCCCTTAGAACGCGCATTGACCGCCTTGGGTGATGAAGCTGAGTCTGAAAAACAATCGCACCTGATTGCCAGCTTGCGTGCAGAAGTCAACGCCGGACTGGGCTTGGCCAAAGCCATGGCGCAACACCCCGCTGAGTTTTCAGCGCTTTACACCGCAGTCATCAGTGCGGGCGAGCAAGGCGGTAACTTAGGTCAAGTACTGACGCAACTGGCAGACGATTTGCAAGACCAGCAATCACTGAAGGCCAAGCTTTTGAGTGCGTCTTTGTACCCTGCTATCGTGAGTCTGATTGCATTGATCATTGTCATTTTCTTGCTCAGCACAGTGGTGCCCCAAGTGGCACAAGTTTTTTCGGGCAGTCAAAGAAAATTGCCTGGCCTCACGGTGGCCATTTTGGCCTTGAGTGATTTTGTTCGTCATCACGGATGGATTGTGCTATTGTTACTGATTGCCTGTTGGACAGCATTTCAGCAAGCCATGAAACAAGCTTCGCTGCGCATTCAATTTGATGCCGCTTTTTTAAAGTTACCCGTGCTTGGCAGATTGGCCACTTGCTACAACACGGCCCGCTTTGCCAGCACATTGGCCATGCTCACGGGCGCTGGTGTACCCATCCTCAAAGCCATGCTATCGGCGGCCGATACGTTGTCCAACCAGGCAATGCGTGCCGACATTTTGGACGCCTTGGTGTTGGTGCGAGAAGGCGCCCCTTTGGCCATGGCCCTTGGACAAAAAAAACGCTTTCCTAGTTTGTTGGCCATGTTTGCCCGTCTGGGTGAACAAACAGGCCAATTGCCCCTGATGTTGCAACGGGCAGCGCAGCAGTTGTCGGCCGATGTTCAGCGCCGCGCCTTTGCCTTGGCAACCATTTTGGAGCCCTTGCTGATAGTGGTGATGGGCGGCGTGGTGATGCTCATTGTGTTGGCGGTCCTCATGCCCATCATGGAATTGAACCAATGGGTCAAGTGATGTTTTTTCGTGTGTCACAGCTTCAAGGAGCGCGCTATGCCAGTTAGCTTAGATGGACAGTTGGTGGTGGCCATCTCCTCCCGCGCCTTGTTTGACTTTGAAGAAGAAAACCAAATCTTTGAGCAAAGCGACGACCGCGCCTACATGAAGCTACAGCTAGAACGCATTGAAGCACCCGCCAAACCTGGTGTTGCATTCTCTTTGGTGAAGAAACTTTTGGCCTTCAACGATGCCAGCACACAGCGAGTAGAAGTGGTCATTTTGTCGCGCAACGACCCCGTGTCTGGCATGCGTGTTTTCAGGTCTGCGCAGCACTATGGCTTGCCCATTCAACGCGGCAGTTTTACACGCGGTCAATCGCCTTGGCGCTATTTAAAACCTCTCAACGCCAATTTATTTTTGTCTACGCATTTGTCCGATGTGCGTGCAGCCTTGGATGCCGGCGTGCCTGCGGCGCAGGTCTACCCCAATTCAGCGCATGCATCCGAAGCCCACCCACACGAAGTACGGATTGCCTTTGACGGTGACGCCGTACTTTTTTCAGACGAAGCCGAGCGTGTGTTTCAGGCCGAAGGCTTGTCAGCGTTTCAAGCCCATGAACATGCCAAGGCTGCACAGCCTTTGTCGGCGGGGCCTTTTAAGCCATTGCTCACGGCATTGCACCGCCTGCAACAAGAAGGCAAGCCAACCATGCGCATTCGCACAGCGTTAGTCACCGCGCGTAGTGCGCCCGCTCACGAACGTGCCATTCGCACCCTGATGCAATGGAATATTGAAGTGGACGAGGCCATGTTTTTGGGTGGCTTGCCCAAGGGTGAGTTTTTGAAAGAGTTTGAACCCGACTTTTTCTTTGACGACCAAACGGGTCACATTGAATCGGCCTCGCAGCATGTGCCTGCAGGCCATGTGGCCAGTGGCATCAGCAACCCGCCTTCAGACTTGTCTTAAGACCAGTCAGGTTTCTGCCGAGTTTGTTGGCGAAGGAATTTCTCTACGCCTTCCCTCGCGATGTGCAATCCAAACCGTCGAAACCAAAATGACGGAAGCACCGATCCAGGTCCACTGACTGGGCAAGTCACCGAACACCAGAAAGCCCCACACGGTGGTCCATACTAGGTCTAAAAATCGCAAGGATTGGGTGGCTGAAATGTCGGCCACACTGAAAGCGCGCGTGAGGCTGTAATGACCCAGCGTACCCAAAATGCCCGTCAAAACAAAGCCTGCCCATTGAAACAGCGTGGGTTGTTGCCAATGAAGCAAGGCCATCGGCAAACTGAACAAGGTGACCGTGAGCGACTGCCACATCACAATCACACCCGGCTTTTCTGAACGCGTTAGATGTTTGGTGATGAGAAAGGACGCCGCAAAAACAGGCGACGAAGCCAACATCACCAAGTTGTACCAACCACCTGTACCCGACAATTTTGGGAGCACAACCAATAAAACGCCTGCAAAGCCGATGCCTGCAGCCAGCCATCGGTCTTTGCGCATGGGTTCACCCAAAAACCAAGCAGCACCCAACATGATGAAGATGGGGCCAGTAAAACTGATGGCCGTCATGTCGGCCAAGGGAATGTGCGGCAAAGCCGTGAACCAAAACATCAGACCAATGGTGTGCACACCGCCACGCCAAAATTGGCCCTTCCAGTCATTGGGAACATAGGCCTGAATTCCTTGGTACCAAAGCAGTGGCAACATGATGATTAGGCCGCAAAAGTAGCGTAAAAATTGCGCCTGTAGAGGGTCCATTTGCATCGAGAAATACCGTGCAATGGTGTTCAGCATTGAGAACAACAAGCCGCCTATGGCCATCCAAATCATGCCGCGAACAGGTGCCGGCAATCGACCCAACCTACGAGAGTATTGTAATCGGGTAAGAATGAACAAGCGCTTAAGAGATGTCGGTACGAGTCTATGCACCCTTTAAATATAAATCACGAACTTTGTATTAGCAGTCCCTTGGGTTACCCGAGCCAATCAAAATCCGCAAGTAGACCCATTGGGTAAATTTCCATTCATGAAATTAGCTGTTTCACAAAGCCGTGATACTGGAGCATAGGAGCACCCAAGGGGCCACTAGGTTAAGGCAGGAATCGAGCTTTGAACAACACCATCTGGATTAGAAAAGACCGCACCCAATCAGTCAGCAATAAGATTATTTGACCGCCTATGGTCATGCAGGGAATGCTTCAACTGGTGTTAGCCACGTTAGAAGCTTAATTAGTATTAAAAAGGGAAGTTTGTGAGTTAAATTCAAATTACGATCTTTTCTGAAGTGTTGCTAAAAGTTATAATCAATTAATTGCGTAAAGTGCATAATTTGCTAAAGTGACTTTTGATCAGCCTCAAACCCGAAGGAAAACGAAAATTCACACGACCAAACTCTATTTGCCTACCAATGGCGAAGCCAATTCCGCAGAAATCTCGGTAGAAATTCCCTATGGAACAGGAGACATCTCACTCAGTATCCATAAAGCGGGGTCTAGCAACCACATTTTGGGGCCCAACGGCTGGCAATCTGCTGATTATTGGTTCAATGGTACCCCATCAGAAGTGAGCAACGACAACGTTGCATGGTTCAGCCTACCCGCCCAACTTGTCGAACATATCACTTACTCCAATTATTCTATTTTCTGCAAACGTGAAAGTAACTCTACAAGCACCAGAACCATCCTAATGGGTGGTGCTTTGGTGGCTAGACCATCGCATGTCAATGCCCCCAAAGGTGATATCGAACTACCGCCTTTGCCCTCAGGCTTCTCACAGGCAACCCTAGGATCCTTGGTTGCGATTGATAACAAAACAGAAGCAATCACCTCAGAGGATCCTGCTTTTAAAGACAGTGCAACACATACGGCAAATCTTATCGGCAACAAGCCACAATCTGGACCTGCACACGATCCTGTTCCAGAAGTTGCAGCAGTTAAGTCAGAAGCGCTCGAGCCCCCGGTTGCTGAGCCAGAAGTCCAAGCCACTAAACCCGAGCAGGTTCCAACCCCTCCAGAGGATTCATCGCGCGCTGTTTTTGATGCGCCGATGCCCAAGCAACCGCCGTCCAGCACAACTCAGAATCCACGTTCTAATAGCAATCTGCCAATTCTTCTCGGGGTAGTTGTCGCCATTTTGCTGGCCTTTGCGGTTTACTTTTTTGCTTTTAGAGGTTCACCATCATATGACGCCTCTAAAAACGCTCAACCCTCTGCGCCAGCTAAGAAGCCTGACTCACCACCAGCTCCACCGGTTCAAAACGCACCTGAGCCTGAACTAGCCAAACGTGAAGCAGAACCAGCCAAACCTGCGCCTGAGCCTGGAAACAAAGTTAACAAGCCCAGCGCACCCGAAGTTAAGAAATCTCCCCAAAAATTGCCAACCACCACGCCCGTTGAGTCTCCAAAACCGGCACCAACGCCAGAAAAAGTGCAGCCTCCTGCCCCCTCTGTTCCCGACTTAAATCGCATGGTCAATGAAGCCTTGAAACGATAAATTAAATGAGCACTCAAAATGAATGTATCAGGCGAAAAAATTAGCTCTGGCTTTCTCTCTGACTATGAGCCGCTTGGGGTCAATGGCGATCCTGTTTATCGGGCGGCCACGCAAATCAGAACCCTTCTGACAAAAGATTTGGGTGAAAACGTCGCAAACTTATTTGCAACGCCTTTGAGAGATGATCGCAACAATGCTATCGACTGGTACTCCTCTGAAAAGGGCCAATCCACCCCTTTAAATGCGTTGTCAGCAGGTGAGCAAGCAAGCTTTGCTCAAGAAATCAAAGAGAAATTGGCACGTGTTGAGGAGCTTGGACGCAGATTATCGAGTGACCCAAAAAACCAAACTGCACAAACTTACTCAGCCCTCTTAAAGTCAATTCAAAATTATCCAGACGCGTCACACATCTTTATCGTCAACAACCATCCGGTGATTGCGTTCTGGGGTTTTCAAACGCGTCAACAGTTCGACATCCCCAGAGCAGCAACTGTTGCAACCGTTGCTGCGGCAACGATAGCGCAAAGCGTCCCGACGCCAGACGTGACTTCGATGACAGACGCAGCAAACGGCTCTTTAATCAACAGCTCAAAGGTCAACTCGCCTCCCACAAGTGATGTCAACAGCTTCAACACCATAACACCTGACAATGCTGCAATTGCAAGCCAACCTCGCTCTTTTTGGAGCCGGTATGGTTGGTGGCTATTGATCTTGCTGCTGCTGCTGATAGGCACACCCACTTTCCTGAAGGGTTGCTCTACGGACTTCCCACTTTTTAGCAATACGCAGCACTCTTCGTCTGGACCCACTTCCGGGGAGCCTGCTAATCACTCTGGAAATTACACTGGGCCTTCAAGCAATCAGCCAATCATCACTAAAGAAGCCTTGCAACAAAAAGATCTCTCTATTTTCGAAGGCAAATGGGATTTAATCACTGACCTAGTTAACTACAAAACGAATGAAGTACTCAAGCTAACATTTTATTTTGATGCAATTGGACAAGGCACTGCAACCGTGTCTGAAAAAAATGGGCGTACTTGTACCGGTTCTGCACAGGCAAAAATTGATACTGAGAATAGTTTTTCTCTTGAGCACTCGCGTTTAGATTGCAACAATGGCGGAGCATATAAAAATGCATCAGCAACTTGTAAAGTACAAACTGATTCGGCCAAAGCAGACTGTACGTTGACATGTGCAGATGGCAAATGTGAAACAACTTTTCAACGCCACTAAATAACCCAAGATTTCTTTATTCATGCTTGCACGCCTTACTAATTTCGAAAGCCAAATTTCACTGATTGAGGGGACTGGCATTCAGTTTCTCGACTTTGGCTTTGGTAAAAACATCAAACTTTTGAGTGAGGGTAACTTTTTAGATGGTGAACTCACCAAGCCATCAGGGGCTATTCCGGTTCCCATCCTATTGGAAGTAGACCCTCAGGGCAATCTCAAAATGCCTGGCGTCACTGGTGCAAGATACAACGGCATACCTAAGCACTTCTATGCAGGTCTAGATTCCCTGGCATCATTTAACGATCAATGGTTGCCCTTGCCCTTCTTCCAAAAGAGATTGGATGGCAGCTTTGTCTTAGGTCCAGAAAATTGGGTCAGGTTTCGCTTGTTCAGGCTGGAAACACCTGACGAAGAAGGCAATCACTTTCGCCTAACTCTGGCAATTGACACCACCATTCCAGATCGTCAACTCGAACAATCCTATCTGGCCCCCTCAAGAAATGATATTGAAGGTGGAAAGATTTTTGGCTTGGCCACTACACAAGAAATTCAACACCACTTCATCACGACAGACTGGATCGCAAAATGGGTTGAACGTACCTGGACAAGCAATTTAAAAAACAGCAAGGGCCAACCCTTGACGCAAGTTCAGATTGAAGAAATTAAAGAAGAGTGGCCGCAAATTGCGCTGGCCAAATACTTGCATATTTTGGCAATTCTTGAAAAAGAAATTGAGTTACCCAACCTCAAATTGCTTAAAAACGCAAACGATCTATCACGTCCCGTTGTAGACACAACCCTGATTTTAGACATTGGCAACTCTCGCACTTGCGCTGTCGTACTTGAAAAGCACCCTGACCAGCAAAGTGACTTGCGTACTTCCTACACATTAGAGTTACGTGACTTAGGTCATTCGCACATGGTGTATGCAGATCCGTTTGAAAGTCGTGTTGAATTTACCCAAGCCGACTTTGGCTCGGACGCGCTCTCCCGAGAAAGTGGCAGACCCAATGCTTTCATGTGGCCGACGTTTACCAGAGTTGGACCTGAAGCGAGCCGCTTGGCCGCAAGGCGTCGGGGTACAGAAGGCGCAACAGGCCTTGCAAGTCCCAAGCGTTACCTTTGGGACGAAGCACCCTTTCCTTTGAATTGGCATTTTAACCAACCCAACTCATTGATGGTTGAACCACTTGCAAATGAAGGTGCACTGCTAAGCCTCATCAACGAATCAGGTGACGCCCTGTGTGAAATGGAATTGGACGACCCAAACCGTTTTCCAGTCTTGAACCCACGATACTCTAGAAGTTCTTTGATGACTTTTGCAATCTCTGAAATTCTGGCGCAAACCCTTTGCCTGATCAATTCGCCGTCTAAACGATCAAGAATGCCTAATTATGACCTGGCACGAAGACTCAAACGCTTGGTTTTGACTTTGCCACCAGCTATGCCGCTGCAAGAGCAAGCCATTCTCCGGAAAAGAACCCTACACGCGTGCAAATTGGTTTGGCAATCCTTTGGCTATTTGGATGCGGATGGCAATGTTTTGGCTGCAGACGCTCCGCCAATTCCAGAGGTCATTATTCGGTACGACGAAGCGACTTGCGCGCAAGTCGTCTGGCTCTACTCGATGATCACGTCACAATTTGGCGGGTCAGCGCCTTCCATGTTCCAAGCAACTCGCCGCCACTATGGCGACGTGAAGGTACGTCAAGAAAACGTATTACGTGTCGCATCCATTGACATTGGAGGAGGCACTACAGACTTGGTCGTTGCGGACTACACCCTAGAGGGCAGCGGAACCAACGTCACCATCATGCCGGAACAAATTTTCCGTGAAGGATTTTCAATTGCAGGTGATGACATCTTAAAAAGAATTATCCAAATTCACGTCATTCGCTCTATAGAAAATGCACTTCAAATAGGCGGGCTGAAAGATCCCACCGTTGTCACTAAAGAATTGTTTGGTGCTGACAGGGCCAACCAAGACATTCAACTCAAGACCTTGCGTCGTCAAGCCACGACGCAAATTTTGGCACCTCTAGGCTTGAAATTGCTCTCTGAATATGAAAACTTAGACATGGTGGCCAGTTTGGAGCCCAAGCGGACTACGGTTGAAGAATGTCTGCCGCACAGAGTTTCAGATAACGTCATTGCATTCATCAATGATTACGCGAATCAAGCTGGCGCCAAGAATTTTGACATCTTGCAATGTCCTATCTCAATTGACTTGCGTGCCATTCACAAAACCATCGAGCAAGGCACGGAAATTAACCGAGTGCTTGAAGCTTTGTGCGAATTGATTCATGCCCACAACTGTGATGTTTTGTTGTTGACAGGTCGACCTACTCGGTTGAAAGGCATTGTCTCAACAGTTAAGCGACTATTGCCCCTCCCGATTGAAAAAATCGTTCAAATGAATGGGTTTAGGTCTGGCTCTTGGTACCCCTTCCATCACTTTGGTTGTATTGGTGACCCCAAAACGACTGCTGCAGTGGGTGCAATGCTTTGCACGATTTCAGAAGGCGGTTTGCCCAATTTCTTGTTTAGAAGTGACAAGTTAAATCTCCGTTCAACCACTCGCTTTGTTGGCAAACTGACGAACGACGGCCAGATTCCAAAAGCCGATGTGTTTTACTCAGATGTGCGTCTGGACGACAAAGAATATGAGTTGCCCGATGCAAGTTTTGAGTTCAGGGGGGCCATGTGGTTAGGCTTCCGCCAATTACCACTTGAGCGCTGGCGTGCAAGCTTAATTTATGTGCTCGATTATGCAGACGATGAATCTAGAAAACGACTGCATCCCAAGACACCTTTGAAGGTCGTTCTTCGCAGAGATGCAGGAGGGATTAAAAAAGGCGAGACAGAAAGATTTGAAATTTCGGAAGTACTAGGCAATGACGGAACGCAATTGAATCGTCGTTTTTTAACTCTTAAATTACAAACCTTACCAGATGACAGTGGCTACTGGTTAGACAGTGGCCATGTAAAAGAGGCCTGAATTGAATTCTGAAGTATTTCATGTCAAATAAAATCGCTACCCAAAATTCATCGTTGATTGAAGTTTCAACTTCTTCCATCGATTGGAACAAGCAAGCTGCTATTTCAACGCACCGCATTAAGCTGGATGAAGTTGATAACCACTACTTCTTCTTGCGCGCTCGACTTGCTGCGCGTAAGTTGCATGCATCTTCTAAACGTGCGGCCTGCGTCGGCGTGTTCGGCCCCTCTCAAGCAGGTAAGTCTTATCTCGTTTCTGCGCTGGCCAAGCCTATACAAGGTAACTTGATGGTCCAACTGGGCGACCAGCAAGTGGACTTTTTGCAAAAAATCAATCCAGGTGGCGGTCGTGAATCGACTGGGGTGGTCACTCGATTCTCATTGTCAAAGCCCGAAACTCAAGATTCATCTTTCCCCATTGAAATTCGCCTGTTGTCTGAGAGCGACTTACTGAAAATTTTATTCAATAGTTTCTTTTCAGACTTTGATCACGCAGGTTCACTGACCTTACACGCCCTCGAACCAAAGAAAATTACCGAACGATTGGAAAAACTAAAGCTACAGGCGAATTTAAAAAATGAATCGCTGTCAATTCGCCAAGAAGATATTTTGGACTTGCGAGATTACTTGCAAAACTCTTTTGGTAACTTGACTCACAACCTTCAGTCTGACTTTTGGCCTGCTGCCATTGCCACCGCTTCATTTTTGACCATTGAACAAAGGGCAGAACTTTTTGCTTTGGTTTGGCGTGATTTTCCCATTTTCACCAAGCTCTACAAAGAGTTAGCCTACGCAGTTGAAAAGCTAAAAGGCGCCGACGTTTGTTTGGCCCCACTCAATGCAGTTGTTTCAGAGCAAGGACAAACAGGCATCGTAGATGCCCAGCTTCTCGGTGAACTGGGACAGCCCAATGGTGGACAAATCGAAATACGTCCTGTTTTGAATGGTCAACCACAATCACCGCTTTCCATTCCCAAACCAGTCATAGCCGCATTAACTGCCGAGCTGAGATTGCCACTACCAAGCTCACGTTGGGCTTTCGCAAACCATTTGGACATTTTGGATTTTCCTGGAGCACGTTCACGCCTGAAAATTTCAGATCCACAGAAATCTGAGGGCAATGCCAACACCCTTGCTGCCGAATTATTTTTGCGAGGCAAGGTGGCCTTTCTCTTTCAACGCTACACAGCAGATCAAGAACTGTCAACCGTTTTACTCTGCGTTCCTTGGGGGCCACAAGAGGTCACGGGATATGCACCTCTAATAGATCAATGGGTTCGTGACACCAACGGCGCTTCTCCAGAAAAGCGGGCTAAAGTACCCGCCGGCCTGCTGCTTGTCATGACCAAGTTTGACATGGACCTTCAAGCCAAAGGGGGCGACAACGAAAGTACAGAGCGCCAACGATGGCCCGATCGCATCAAGAGCTCTTTGCTGGAACGGTTTGGCTCCATGGACTGGGTTGATAAATGGACCGAGGTCAACGCCTTCAACAACATGTTCTGGTTGCGTAATCCAGAGATCAAAGATTCCGCATACATGAAATATGACAAGGGAGTTGAAATTGACATCAACCCCGATCATCAAGACCGTCTGCTCAGATTGCGTCAATTTTTCTGTGAAGATCAACTGGTCAAAAAACACTTTTCAAGCCCCGAACAGGCTTGGGATGCAGCAATGAAACCGCAAGATGGTGGCATCAGCAGAATTGTTGACGGCATCAATTTGCTAGCAAATCCCAACATTCGCATCCAAACACTTCAAGATAAAACGAACAGACTCGCAGATTCAATGCACAGTCGCTTGAAACAATATTTCAGTGAGGGTCAAGGAGAAGAACTTGCCAAGAAGCAAGAGATCTTCAACACCGTTAAAAATGATTTGGCACCTGCCATCCGGAATAAGGACATTTGGCAAATTCTAGAGAACTTTAACCTTGACCTCGATGAACTCAAAAGCTTGTACTTTAAAGTGGCTTCAGGCAACGAAGACTTGGTCAAGAGCCAAGATGCAGCTTCAAGTAATTCATCAGCAACTAGCGCATCCGATTTTGACTTAGATGACTTCTTAAACAGCGCCATTGATGGGCCATCAGTTCAAGCAAGCTCTAACACCAGCTCTAGCACCTCAGCAGTTCACCCGCGTGCATTGAATTTTGCCGACAAAGTGGTTGAGTTTTGGATCAGTAAGATTCGAAATTACGCTTCCGCCGATGAGTCATCAGGCGCCAGTATCATGCCTAGAAAAGGCTTAACCCTGTTGGTGGAAGAGTTGGCTATTTCTGCTCAAAGGTTCCACCTGAACCACGAACTCGCAACTGTTTTGCATGCTGCCGAAAGCAATGCGGGTACAACATGGGAAAAAATTGTAGACCGTCAGGCTACCATCGCTCGCAACATCATTGGTGATTTTGTCAGCCAATTGGGCATGAGTCATACGCCGATGAACGAGCGCCCTGGCATTCCGCCCGACCAACCACAACGCCGTATTTTTGAACCATATCCAGCATTTAGTGGTCCCACGCCGCCGCTCCAAGAAGTACCTATAGCTGTTTCTATGCTCTACGTCAGAGACTGGTTGGTAGGGCTTCAAAAAACGATCATGGACAACGCAGGATTTGCCGGATCAGAAGCACTCAGCCCCGAACTGAACATTGCCTTAGGTAAGTTGATTCATGCCATTCAATCTAGCGGAGAAGCAGCTTGACCGATCTGAATTCCGTTTCAAAGGATCTGATTGCTGAGCAATTGGATTTGGATCGTAGTTATTCTTTTTCACTCAAAGACTTTTTGTCCCAAACCTTAAGCTCACATTCGTGGGAAGAATTTGAAGCAAAGTTAAGTGTTGGCACCGAACGCACAACGCCAGCACTTCATGCTGCCATGACTGCTTTTCCAAAACCTTGGATTTTCGTGAAGGTTTTGACCGGCAGCTTGTTAACTTACCTGCTGCTTTTGGCATTGCTTTCTCACTATCAGTTGTCTGCTACCAATTTGATTCCGGCCTTGATCTTCACTGGCTGTTTTGCCATTCCTATCGCTGTTCTGACTCTGTTTTTTGAAATCAATACGACAGAAAATGTGAGCCTAGTTTTTGTCTCAAAGTTGGTACTGATTGGAGGTGCCTTGTCATTCCTCTTCACATTTTTACTTTTTGATTACTTTCCAATTCTAGAAAAACTATATGGTGCAGCATCCGCCGGTTTTATTGAGGAGATAGCCAAATTCACAGCCGTCTTGATATTAGGAAGACAACTAATTAAATCTCGCCACCCCTACATCCTGAACGGGATTCTTTATGGCGCTGCCGTAGGAACGGGTTTTGCTGGTTTTGAATCAGCCGGCTATGCATTGCGAGCAGGACTAGAGAGCAACAGTTTCAAAGCACTGAATGATTTGATAATTTTGCGCGGCATTTTGTCACCTTTTATGCACATAACTTGGACTGCAATCGCAGCGGGTGCTTTTTGGATAGCTTATGCCAAAACGAAAGACTTTTCTAAGACCATTGTGAGCGGAAGATTTTTATCGCTCTTCGCTATTTCAGTTGGCATCCATTTTCTTTGGAATTTTCCACTGATCGAAACCTTGAATTTGCCTAAATCATTGGACTACGCCAAACTGTTACTACTTGGTATGCTGTCTTGGATGATCGTATTCAGATTGGCGTTTACAGGTTTACAAGAAATTCGGTTTAAGTTACAAAAATAAATTAAATTCAAATTAGCGGCGCGCAAAAGTTACCGTTCACCTGCCGCCTCTTTCAATTTGAAACCTTAGTATTTCTTGCAAGAGTTTTTCAGCGTCCGCTTTGACAATTGGATCAGTGGACATGCTGGCCAGTTGTGCCCATACCTTGGCTTGTTCAAGAGTTGGAGGCACATCAAAGCATTCTTTGTCTTTGAAGGCTTTGGTTGCTAAAAACAGGCGGGCTTGACTAACACCAGCCACTGCTGATTGCCTGAACCAATAGCAAGCTTGTTTCTTGTCATAAATATTGGTCCAAGTTTCAGTGTGCGCCAAGCCATAGAAGAATTGGGCATATGGCTCACCTTGGTTGGCTTGCATCATCATCAAAGTGACGGATTCCACCTTTTTCATTGTGTAACCCTGAATGGCGTCTCTAAACCCAGGATTGGATGCGCTAATAGCCTGAAGCCTGTCTTGATCAATTGGCTGATTGAACGAAGTTGGCAAGTCAGCAGTAACTAAAGGCCGTTTGGGTACAACTACTTCTGGTTTTTCTGACTTTTCTTGCTTATTGGCAGTAACAACCACTTTGTAGGTTCTCTTCGGACCGGCACATCCAATCGCAGACTTCAAACCACGAGACATGTATTCGCCCACAACTGATGCACTGTAGGTTCCTACGTTAGGGTATGTGTATTTGATAGAAAAATTAAGGTCTTTGTCGCCATTTTCGCCAATTCGAATATTCTTTGTGTCGCCATTTCCAAAGTCAATTTTCAAACCGCACCATGCGCTTGCACTGCTGGAAGTTTTGGCGAAATTGATCCTGAAAACAGCTTCAGTTCCTTCTATGATTTTTTCTGGCTCGACATTAAATGAGAGGATTTCTTGTGAGAAAGCCAAGGACGCATTGAGTCCAAAAAACAAAGTGAATACTTTTGAAGAGAACGACAGTGACATTTGATTTCCACTAATTTAGAACATAGTTTTCATTTCACTGTCTATTTTGCCCGAATTTAATAATTAAAACGATTTAACCGTTTTGCAAAGCTGCAATGCGTTCTTCAATGGGTGGGTGTGTTGAGAACAACTGACCAATGCCACCTGCAATGCCCATGGCCGCCATGCTTTTTGGCAACTCGGCGGTGTGCAAACCACCCAAGCGGGCCAAGGCATTCATCATGGGTTGCTTGCGACCCATGAGTTGGGCAGCACCGGCATCGGCACGGAACTCGCGTTGACGGCTGAACCAAGCCACCACAATGGCCGCCAAAAAGCCCAAAACAATGTCAAGCACGATGGTGGTGATCCAGTAACCCATGCCTGGGCCTGTGTTTTCAGAGTCGTTCTTGCGCAAGAAGCTGTCGACAGCGTAACCCACCACCCTGGACAAAAACACCACAAAGGTATTCATTACGCCTTGGATCAAGGCCATGGTGACCATGTCGCCATTGGCGATGTGCGCCACTTCATGGGCCAAAACCGCTTCAATTTCTTCGTGGGTCATGTTTTGCAACAAGCCTGTCGAAACTGCCACCAAGGCCGAGTTTTTGAAGGCGCCGGTTGCAAACGCATTGGGATCACCCTGAAAAACACCCACTTCGGGCATGCCAATGCCAGACTTGTCGGCCAATTTCTTGACTGTGTCGACCAACCATTTTTCGTCTGCATTGCTGGGTTGCGAAATGACTTGGACGCCCGAACTCCACTTGGCCACAGGCTTGCTGATGAGCAAGGAAATGAAGGCACCCCCAAAGCCCATGATGAGGGCAAAGCCCAGCAAGGCTGTTAAGTCCAAGCCATTGGGCGTGAGAAAGCGGTTAACGCCCAACAAACTGGCTACCACACCCAACACCAGCACCACGGCCAAGTTGGTCAAAACAAACAAAATAATGCGTTTCATGAGGATTTTCTGTCCACCGCTCAGCGAAGGCCAAGCGCACAACTCGAATGTTAGGGTGACACGCCACAAAATCAAGTGCGCGACCTTAATTCCTCAAAATTGAACGGAATTAAACCGTGGTCGAGGCTGTTTTCAAGGGGCGAAAGACTTGGTCGTCTTGATAAAAGTCAGGATTTAGATTGTCCGGCCACCAACCTGGAATGCCCAAAACGGGCGTGGGCAAAAATGGCTTTTGCGCCAATTTGGCGGGTTGCAGGTCTTGCGCCAGCCAGTCATCCCATTGGGCCCTTGGAACACCCTGCGGCACTCGCCACAAATGCACGGTGATGGCTTTGTAGGGATTGACCAATTTTTCCAAAGCGGCATGACCAAAAATTTGAACCTGTGCCGCTTGCCAAAACTCGCGATGAGTCACCAAAGCGGTGTGCCACTGGCGTGCCTGCAGCGCCTCCCAAATGAGGTCAGGCAATTGAATGAGGCAAGCGTTTTCGTCAAAAACTGTGACCGCATCGCGCACTGGTCCACGGACTGCGCCCACACCTTGCGCTTGTATGGCTGTCGCTTGAACAAGGTTCAATTGTTTTTTGGCGAGGGGAAAGTGCAGCCAACACAAGGCATTGAAAAAATCATGCAGACCATCGCGCGTGGGGACGCTCTGAGTTTCATGGATGAATTGCTCGTAAGCCTGACCCTCGGGCAATTCTGATTGCGCCACAAAATGCACAGGGCAAACAGGATGGGCCTTGTTGGCATTGAGCGGCATGAGTGCCTGATTGCAGGCTTGAAAGACCGGCACACCTTGGGCGGCCTGTTGGCTCAGTGGCGCGCCAATTTCACGCCAAGCCTTTAGCCATGGCGTGTGCCAATCGATGTTTGCAATTTGATTTAGGCCACTCGCCATGGCAAGGCTTCACCCGCGCGCAAGGGTTTGAGGTCGGCTTCGCCAAATTGAAAACTTTCGGGTGGTGTCCAAGACTCACGCTTCAAGGTGATGTGACCTGTGTTACGCGGCAGCCCATAAAAGTCTGCGCCATTGAAACTGGCAAATGCCTCCAGTTGGTCTAGCTTGCCCACGCTGTCAAAAGCTTCTGCGTACATTTCAAGCGCTGCGTGTGCGGTATAGCAACCCGCACAGCCTGATGCGTGTTCTTTCAGATGGGCCGGATGGGGCGCACTGTCGGTACCCAAGAAGAAGCGTGCGTTACCCGATGTGGCGGCATTGAGCAAAGCCACACGGTGTGTTTCGCGCTTCAGGACAGGCAAGCAATAGTAATGTGGCCTGATACCGCCTGTGAAGATGGCATTGCGGTTGAACAACAAATGATGGGCTGTGAGCGTTGCGCCCATGAACTTGTCAGCGGCCATGACATAGTCGGCTGCGTCTTTGGTGGTGATGTGCTCAAACACAATTTTGAGTTCGGGAAAATCTCGGCGCAAGGGAATGAGCTGAGTCTCAATGAAGGCCGCTTCTCGGTCGAACAAGTCGATGTCGCTGCTGGTAACTTCACCATGCACCAACAGCAACATGCCTACTTTTTGCATGGCCTCTAAGGTCGGATAAATTTTCTTCAGGTCGGTCACGCCCGCATCGCTGTTGGTGGTCGCGCCAGCGGGATAAAGTTTGCAAGCCACAACGCCTGCTGCTTTGGCTTTGACAATTTCTTCGGGCGGCAAATTGTCAGTCAGGTACAGGGTCATGAGGGGCTCAAACTGAACACCAGCCGGCACGGCTGCCAATATGCGCGCCTTGTAGGCCATTGCCAAAGCCGCTGTTGTCACAGGGGGTTTCAAGTTGGGCATGATGATGGCGCGGCCAAATTGGGCGGCTGTGTGGGGCACCACGGTTTGAAGTGCTGCGCCATCGCGGACATGCAAATGCCAATCGTCGGGGCGCGTCAAGGTAAGTGAAGTGGTCAGTGTGGTTGTCATTGTGTTTTACCAATCAAAATTTCTTGCGATGATGGATCGATCAAGGTCATGAGGTCTTTTTCAGCCAGCGCGTATTCACGCACCATGTCGCGGGTATTGTGCAAGGCCTGCAACAACTCCAAAGCTTGAACATACAAGGCTTCGCCCGCGGGCGTGAGGGTGGTGGGGTAAGAACGCCGGTTGACAAGGTCAACGCCAGCCCAGGCCTCCAAAGACTGAATGCGCCTAGAAAAGGCTGGCTGAGTGACGTGTCGCAATTGTGCAGACCGGCTGAAACTGCGCGTCTCAGCCAAGCTCACAAAATCTTCAAGCCACTTGGTTTCCATGGCGGCATTATCTCGCAGTTGGCTGCAGGCATCGCCAAGATTTCAAGTGGCCGAACCTTCCGTGACCGCCTCCGAGTTTTGCTGCAAGGCCCACATTTGCGCATACCGGCCATTGCTTTGAAGCAACTGGGCATGGTTGCCGCGCTCAATGATGTGGCCCGCTTCCATGACCAAAATTTCGTGGGCATCCACCACGGTGGACAAGCGGTGTGCAATGACCAAGGTGGTTTTGTTGTTGGCGACACTGGCCAATTCGGACTGGATAGCGCGCTCGTTGGCCGAGTCCAAAGCGGACGTGGCTTCATCAAAAACCAAGATGGGCGGGTTTTTGAGCAACGTTCGGGCAATGGCCACGCGCTGTTTTTCGCCGCCCGACAGCTTCAAGCCGCGTTCGCCAACAGAGGTGTTGTAACCTTTGGGCGTAGATGCAATGAAATCGTGAATGCGCGCGGCCTTGGCCGCTGATTCAATTTCTTCTTGCGTGGCACCGGTTCGGCCATAGCCAATGTTGTAAGCCACGGTGTCATTGAACAGCACCGTGTCTTGGGGCACGATGCCCAAGGCTTTGCGCACACTGTGCTGCGTCACTTGCCGAATGTCTTGATCGTTGATGCTGATGCGGCCTTGCTGCACATCGTAAAAACGAAACATCAAGCGGGCCAATGTCGACTTGCCAGAACCCGACGGCCCCACCACGGCCACCGTCTTGCCGGATGGAATTTCAAAGCTGATGTTGTGCAAGATGGGTCGATCGGACTCATACGCAAATGAGACGTTTTCAAACTTCAAGTGGGCACTGTGTTGACAGTCAAGGTCGGGGGCATTGGGGGCATCGGCCACTTCGCGCTCGCGGTCCATGAGTACAAACATTTTGTCCAGGTCGGTCAAACTTTGTTTGATCTCTCGGTACAACACGCCCAAAAAGTTCAAGGGAATGTAGAGCTGAATCATGAAGGCATTGATCATGACCAAGTCGCCCAAAGTCATGCGGCCATCGACTACACCTTGCGTGGCGCGCCACAGCATGGCCACCAAAGCCACGGCAATGATCAGCTGTTGCCCAGTGTTCAGCAACGACAATGAGGTTTGCGCCTTCAACCTAGCGCGCCTTAAGCGCTCCAAGCTTTGATCGTAACGATTGGCTTCGTAGGCTTCATTGCCAAAGTATTTGACCGTTTCGTAATTCAGCAAAGAGTCAATCGCTTTGGTGTGCGCCGCTGAATCAAACTCATTGGCTTCCTTTCGAAAGTGCGTACGCCATTCAGTAATGCGCACCGTGAAATAAATGTACAAGCCGAGTGCTGTCAATGTGATCCAAGCAAACCAAGCATCAAACTTCACAGCCAGAATGGTGAGCACCAAGGCCACCTCAATCAGGGTGGGCACAATGCTGTACAAAGAATATGAAATGAGTGATTCAATGCCGCGCACGCCGCGTTCAATGTCACGTGTCATGCCACCCGTTTGACGCGCCAAGTGAAAACGCAAACTCAATGCGTGCAAATGCTGAAATGTTTCTAAAGCGATGCTGCGGGCAGCACCTTGGGTGGCTTTTGCGAAGACCAATTCTCGGAGTTCGGTGAACGCAGACGTCATGAGTCTGAGCGCGCCATACCCAAGCAGCAAGGCCACGGGCACCACTAAAACCAGCGTGGGGTCGCTTGGCTTGAAGCTCATGGCGTCAATCAAATTTTTCAACAAAATAGGCACGCTGACATTGGCCAACTTGGCCCCCACCATGAACAGCAAAGCCGCTGCCACACGCCATTTGTAGGTGAGCAAATAGGGCAGCAACCTTTTCAGGGTTTGGCTGTCCTTGTCTGTGTTTTTGTTGGGCTGCAAGTCCTTGGCAGTGCTTGCGGATGCAGTCGAGCTTTCACCGTGATGGCGCATGGGTCACAATCTGAGTCAGAATCAAGGCCTCATTGTGCCCTTGTCTGTTGCCCTTCCAAGGAATGATTGCCATGAACCCTTCAGAAAAAGTAACTTTGCCCACCGATCAAGAGTTGGTCCTGAAGGTAATTCCCATGCCCGCAGACTGCAATGCCAACGGTGACATCTTTGGCGGATGGGTCATGGCGCATGTCGACATGGCGGGTTCGGTCTTGTCGGCAAGGCGCGTCCAAGGTCGCATGGCCACCGTGGCAGTGAATGAATTTATCTTCAAGCAGCCCGTCAAAGTGGGCGACATCTTGTCTTTCTTTTCTCGCATCATCAAAGTAGGACGCACCTCCATCACAGTTCAAGTGGAGGTGTATGCCGAGCGTTTTAAAACACAAGGGCAATTCATCAAGGTGACTGAAGCCAGACTCACCTATGTGGCCATTGATGAGCACGGCAAACCCGTGCCTATTCCTGCGGAATAAGACTTTAAGAGGTCAGGTAGGCCGCCGTACCTGTAGACAGCAATTTGCCATCGGCGCCAAGAAACTCCATGCGTGCGTTGCCAATTTTGGCACCCACTCGCAAGGCATGGGCATGAATGACGAAGCGCTCGCCAATGCCCGGGCGCAAAAAATCAATCCGCAAATCAATGGTGCCATGGCGCGTAAAGCGTTCTAAGCGCTTGGCAGGCGGTTCGTCCATGTGCTTGGCGCCCCAAGCCGCCATGACAGCCAAACTACCCATGGCGTCCAACACGGCGCTGATGACACCCCCATGAATGCGGTGGTACGCAAAATGCCCCACCAACTCGGGCTTCATGGCCAAACTGGCCACAATGCCGGTGGCTTTGATGCTGTCAACCCGAAGCCCCATCCACTGGTTAAAAAGAATTTTTTCTTCGTAAATTTCACGCAGTGCTGCCAGAAATTCGGGTTCAAATTCAACATCAGCAGGCAGGTCGGTTCGGGAGGAAGTCATGCAGCATTCTAAGTTTGAAAATAGCGCTTAGATTTTAGAGAAGTCGGGCTTGCGTTTTTCCATGAAGGCACCGAAGGCTTCACGGGCGGCAGGCTCCGTTAACATGCGTCTAAAACTTTGACCTTCCTCGCCCATTCGCTCGATCAAGGCCTTGGACTGGCCACCTTTCATGAGGCGTTTGGTCTCGATCAAAGAGGACAGCGGTTTAGCGGCCAGTTTTTTAGCTTGTGCTTGGGCATGGCCGTTGACTTCTGTGGGCGGTACCACCCGGTTGACCAAGCCAATTTCAAGTGCCGCTTCGGCAAAGAAAGCCTCGCCCAAGAGCAAAGCTTCCGCCGCGCGGTGATAACCAAACATTTGGGGCGCCAAGATGCTGGAAGCAAATTCGGGGCACAAACCCAAATTCACAAACGGCATCGAGAAAGCAGCGTTGTCACCGGCATAAACCAAATCGCAATGGAACAACAAGGTGGTGCCGATGCCCACAGCAGGGCCAGCCACTGCGGCAATGACGGGTTTCTCAAAGGTACTGAGCGCACGCATGAAATGAAACACGGGCGACTCTGCAGTGGACGGTGGCTTGTTTAAAAAATCACCAATGTCATTGCCTGCACTGAAAATGCTTTCATGACCTTGAATGACCAATACGCGACATGCGCTGTTGGCCTGAGCATCGTCAATGGCTTTGGCCATGGCCGCATACATGTCGCCAGTGATGGAATTCTTTTTGTCTAAACGATTGAGGGTGATGGTGGTGACACCCGCGTCAAAGTGGGTCAAGATGTCTGACATGGTGATTCTTTCAAATGAAGGGGGAACAGCAAGGAGGGCTTGACCCATTAAGGGACACGAACCCAAGTTTGCGTTCTGCCAAAGGGACCAATAGAACCGCGGACCTCTAACTTGGCACCGTTTTCAATGGGCGTTAAACGCAGGCCATAGGTTTTGCCATTTTCAGGATCAAGGATTTCGCCGTCTTCCCATACATTTTTACCCGATGCTTTTTTGGCACCGCGAATGATTTCCATGCCCAAGATGGGCAAATTTTTTCGGTCGTCACTGCATTTGTCGCATTTGGCATTGGGGTCAGCATCTTTGCGCAAGATTTTTTCAACACGACCCCGCATCACGCCTTGGTGCTCTGCAATCACCACCAAGCTTTTGGGTTCGCCTGTTTTGTCGTCGATGGTGTGCCACTGACCCACAGGTGAGTTGGCCATGGCCAAGGTTGCAGTGGCGCTGGCTGCCAACAAAACACTGAATTGAAAGAATTGTTTTGCCAATGATGTTTGTTTCATGTTGTGTTCCTTTCGAGAGAAGATGCAAAAGCATTAAGCCAATGCCAAATCGGTGTCCATCAGGACATCGGCGCCAGAACGGGCCGTGTTCATCAAGCTGAGCGTTTCGGGCAACAAACGCGCAAAGTAGAAACGCGCTGTCTGGAGTTTGGCTTTGTAGAAGGGATCGGGGCGTTGTGCCTCTTCTTCTGCTGCGGCAATTTTGGCCAATGCCACTTGCGCCATGCGAGCCCAGAAGTAAGCGAATACAAGATGACCTGCGACACGCAAATAATCAACAGACGCAGCACCCACTTCGTCGGCATTGCCCATGGCTTTCATCCCAATTTCGGTGGTGAACTGTGTCATTTTTTGACCCAAATCAGCCAACGGTTTGATGAACTCCGCCATGGCTTCATTGCCCATTTCTTGCGCCACAAGCTTGCCAATCAATTTGCCAAATTTTTGCAAACTGGCACCTTGATTGCCCAGCACTTTACGGCCTAGCAAATCGAGCGACTGAATGCCATTGGTGCCTTCGTAAATCATGTTGATGCGTGCATCACGCACATACTGCTCCATGCCCCACTCTTTGATGTAACCATGGCCGCCAAAAACTTGCTGACACATGTTGGTGGCTTGGAAACCGTTGTCGGTTAAGAAGGCTTTCACGATGGGCGTCAAGAGCGCCAAAATTTCTGCAGAATCGGCACGCACTTTTTCATCGGGATGGTTCAATTCTTTGTCGAGCAACAAAGCGCCATAGCAAGCCAAGGCGCGGCCTCCTTCGGCATAGGCTTTGGCTGTCAAAAGCATGCGACGCACATCGGGGTGAACCAAGATGGGGTCGGCCGGCTTGGCAGGCGCTTTAACGCCCGACAAACTGCGCATTTGCAAACGGTCTTTGGCATAAGCCAAGGCATTTTGATAGGCCACTTCGGTGAGGCCCAAGGACTGGTTGCCCACACCCAATCGAGCACCGTTCATCATCACAAACATGGCCGCCAAACCTTTATTGGGTTGACCCACCATGTGACCCACGGCGCCATCCAACACCATTTGGCAAGTGGCATTGCCGTGGATGCCCATTTTGTGCTCCAGGCCACCGCAATAAATACCGTTTCTGTCGCCCACAGAACCGTCGGCCTTGACGTTGAACTTGGGCACCACAAACAAGCTGATGCCTTTGCTGCCCACGGGTGCATCGGGCAAGCGGGCCAACACCAAGTGAACAATGTTGGGCGCTAAATTGTGTTCACCTGCGCTAATAAAAATCTTTTGACCTGTAAGTCGATAACTGCCATCGGCCTGCGGTTCCGCCTTGGTTCTCAGCATGCCCAAATCGGTGCCGCAGTGTGGTTCTGTCAGGCACATGGTGCCCGTCCATTCACCGCTGGTGAGCTTGGGCAGGTAGGTATTTTTTTGTTCTTCTGAGCCATGTGCAGACAAGCAAGCATGCGCACCGTGCGACAGACCTGGGTACATGGTCCACGCTTGATTGGCAGAATTGAGCATTTCAAAAAAGCACTGGTTGACCACCAAGGGCAAAGCCTGTCCACCGTATTTTTCTTCGGCACTGAGTGCTGCCCAGCCAGCTTCAATGTACTGCTGATAAGCCTCTTTGAAACCTGCAGGCGCTGTCACTTCATGGGTATCTCGGTTTAGCTGACAACCTTCTTCGTCGCCCGAAACATTCAGTGGGAACACCACTTCAGCCGCAAATTTCCCGCCCTCTTCCAAGACGGCATTGATGGTGTCCGTGTCGGTTTCGGCATGCTTAGGCATGGCCTTCAATTCATTTTCCAAATCGAGCAATTCGTGCAGTACAAATTGCATGTCACGCAGGGGAGGGGTATAGCTTGGCATGGTTTACTTTCAGAAAAAATTGCAAAGTTGATGGATGTGAAATGAGTTATTCAGGTTGGTTGCGCGCCACAATTTCATTGAAGCCTTTGCGTGCGCGCTCAGCCGCACCGGGGTTTCGCAGAAATCGAGCTTCGTAATGCAAGGCCAATATGAGGCCATGTATTTCGAAAGCCACTTGCAAAGGGTCGGCTTTGTCTGTCAGATGTTTTTCTTTTTGAGCTTGGGCCACAGTGCGCTGCAATGCGTTTTGCCACGTGTTGACCGATGAGGCCAAAGCGTCACGCACAGAACCAGGCCGATCATCAAACTCAACGGCACCGCTGATGTAGATGCAGCCAGAATCAATTTCTGTAGAGGTGCGCTGCATCCAATTGTCAAACAAGGATTGCAAGCGCGGTAAGCCGCGAGGACAACTGAGGGCGGGATAAAAAACTTCTGTTTCGAATCTGTCGTGGTACTCGCGGATGACCGATATTTGTAACTCTTCACGCGAGCCAAAATGCGCAAACACACCCGACTTGCTCATGCCGGTGACTTCGGCCAAGGCACCGATCGACAAACCTTCCAAGCCAATTTGCGAGGCCAAACCCAATGCGGCCTCGACGATGGTGGCTTTGGTTTGTCGCCCCTTGAGCAAGGTGCGGCCGCTACCATCGTCGGTGCTGCGGCCGGAGCTGGCAGCATGGTTCAAGGAAGCATTGGCGGATGTGATGTGTCTGACTGTCATATTTAAAAATAGAACGCTCGTTCTATTTTTGCATGAAAATCAGATTTGAAGCAAAAAGAAGGGGCGAATCAGGGTTATTCCTGAATCGCCCCATTCGGCTTGAACTGAAACCTCAACGGGCCAGTTGAAGGGCCCATTGTGGTTAGCGCGCCATCAAGCCTTGCGCTTGAAAGCCACCACTTTTTGAGTTTGCTCGCCCAAACCTTCAATGCCCAGATGCATCACATCGCCCTTCTTGAGGTACACAGGCGCAGGTTTGCCGTCTTTCTTGATGCCCATGCCCACACCAGGTGGCGTACCGGTGGTGATGATGTCACCTGGCTCTAAGGTCATGAACTGGCTGACGTAACTGACCAATTTTGTAACGCCAAAAATCATGGTTTTGGTAGTGCCGGTTTGCATGCGCTGACCGTTGACATCCAAAAACATGCTTAAGTTCTGCACATTAGGGATTTCATCTTTGGTGACCATCCAAGGGCCAATCGGACCAAAGGTGTCGCAGCCCTTGCCCTTGTCCCAAGTTCCGCCCAACTCAATTTGGAACTCGCGTTCGCTGACATCGTTGACGGTGCAATAGCCCGCCACATAGTCGAGGGCTTCTTTTTGGGACACATAGCTGGCGCGCTTGCCAATGACAATGCCCAACTCAACTTCCCAGTCGGACTTGACGGAGCCTTTGGGCAACATCACGTCGTCGTTAGGGCCTTGAATGCAGGAGATGGCCTTGGTGAACACGATGGGTTCTTTGGGCACAGGCAAATTGGACTCAGCGGCATGGTCAGCATAGTTCAAACCAATGGCAATGAACTTGGACACATTGGCCACTGGGCAGCCCATGCGGGGTTTGCCACGAACCAAAGGCAGTTTGTCCGTTTTAATTTTGGCCAATTTGGCGAGGACTTTGTCGGACAGTTGGGCTGGGCCAATGTCAGGGACGACGCCACTTAAATCGCGCAATTTGCCTGCGGCATCAATGAGACCGGGCTTTTCTTTGCCAGGCTGGCCATAACGTACGAGTTTCATCTGAACTTCCTTTGATTGAATAGGGGTGTGTGAGTCAAGAACCGAATAATGACGAAGCAATTGTGCGCGAAATTGTCTCAATAAGTGGAACGGCCACCCGACAAATCAAACACTGCGCCAGTTGAGAATGAACACTCTTCGGTCATGAGCCAAGTGACCAATGCCGCCACTTCTTCGGGCGTACCGAAGCGGCCCATGGGAATTTTGGAGAGCATGAATTGAATGTGTTCTGGGGTCATCTGATCGAAGATGGCCGTTTTGACAGCGGCCGGTGTGACGCAATTGACGCGAACATTGGTGGCAGCCAATTCTTTGCCCAAGGATTTGGTCATGGCCATGACGGCTGCTTTGCTGGCACTGTAGGCGCTGGCGTTGGGGTTGCCATCTTTACCAGCCACCGAAGCGATGTTGACAATGCGACCGGCAGGGCGGTCTTTTAGATGGGGCGCCCATTCTCTGCAGCAATAAAACACGCCCTGAATGTTGACGTCCATGACCTGCTGCCACGCTTCAACGGGATAGGTCCACATGGATGTGTTGGGGCCTGTGATGCCGGCACTGTTGACCACCGCATCGACTGGACCGTTTTTCAAAGTGGCTTCTTTGGCCGCCAGCACGGAGGCATGCTGCGACACATCCACTTGCACAGTGTGCACAGCACCTGGGCGATTCAAACTGGCTGCTGCTTTGCTTAACCCCGTTGCATCGCGGTCCCACAAAGTGACGCTACCGCCAGAAGCCAAAACACGTTCAGCAATGGCATAGCCCAAGCCTGTGGCACCGCCGGTAATGACCGCATGGCGGCCTTTCATGTCGTATTGATTCATGGCAAATTAGTTGGTTTGAAAGTTAAAAAAATGAGTAGGTAGAGCTTGCCGACATATTGAACAACTCAAATCCTTCACTCGGACTAGATTTTGCAATGAGCTAGCATGCCTCACATCAAATGGTCATGCCACCATCGACCATGTAGGCGTTGCCCGTGGCAAATGCGGCTTCATCGGAGGCCAAAAATACCACGATGGGTGCAATTTCATGGGCCTGCGCCAAGCGCCCCATCGGCTGACGCGCAATGAAGTTTTTGCGGGCCTGCACAGGATCGGCTTCAGCGTTAATGCGGTCTTGCAAAGAAGGCGTATCGACGGTGCCTGGACAAATGGCATTGCAGCGAATGCCCTTGGCCACAAAATCTGCGGCCACGCTTTTGGTCAAACCAATGACGGCTGCTTTAGAAGCGCCGTAAATGAACCGATTGGGCAAACCGCGCACGCTTGAACAGACGCTGGCCATGTTGACGATGCTGCCGCCACCTTGCTCTAGCATTTTGGGCAAGACCGCTTGAATCATCCAAAACTGACCGCGCGCATTCAAATTGAAAGCAAAATCCCAATCTTTGTCGGTGGCTTGAAGTATGGTGCCGCCATGAACGACGCCAGCGCAATTGAACAGGGCATCGATGCGCGGAATGAGGGCCACTTGTTTTTGAATGTCGTCTTTGTTCATGACATCCAAAACAGCGGTGTGAACATTG
>JACCDW010977887.1_pt1 | contig 39934 bp, 39 predicted proteins | sample 7449781 | NCBI WGS metagenome assembly JACCDW01 (sample SAMN15323449, study PRJNA562643) | freshwater metagenome | isolation source: river surface water | place: USA:Blue River Watershed | collected 2017-08-18 | reverse complement strand
TATTTAACGAAAACCTACTTGCTCTTGTACTTGCGCTTGCTCTTTAACTTGCTCTTAGAAGAATACTTACGTCAACGCCCTCTCAATTCTCCACTCTCAATTTTCAATTTAGAGCGTATATTTTGTCTCCGCCATTCACCATTTACAATTACCCATTAACCATTTACAACTCACCATTAACAATTTTGAAACGGGTAGAGGGTGAGGGGTGGATATTTAACGAAAACCTACTTGCTCTTGTACTTGCTCTTGCGCTTGCTCTTTAACTTGCTCTTTAACTTGCTCTTAGAAGAATACTTACGTCAACGCCCTCTCAATTCTCCACTCTCAATTTTCAATTTAGAGCGTATATTTTGTTAACGCCATTCACCATTATCAATTTACCATTAACAATTAATTTCCATTCTCAATTTTCAATTTAGAGCGTATATTTTGTCTCCGCCATTAACCATTTACAATTAACTATTCATTCGTTCTTGTTGACCAATTCAACCTCTTCCCTTTACTGGTTGAGCACTAACTGTCATTTCCCAATTATTTACCTACCTTCGAACAACGAACCAACTGTATGGCTAAGGATAAAAACAGGGTGAACGTAGTGTACTCTACCAATCCTAATTTCAAGTACGAAGATTTGGGTGAAAACGAAGCCACAACCTTACCTCCTGGGAAACAGGAGTTAAAAATTTTTCTCGATCGCATGGGCGGCGGCAAAATGGTGAGTCGCATTACGGGCTTTATTGGTACTACCCTGGATTTAGAGGCGCTCGGTAAAACCCTGAAACAAAAATGCGGTGTGGGCGGTAATGTAAAAGACGGTCTAATATTAATTCAAGGGGATAATCGCGATAAACTTATCGCTCTACTAACCAAGGAAGGCTACAAAGTAAAAAAAGCAGGCGGCTGATTAGGCCCATTTTTCGAGCTCACCACCTGGTTTAAAAAACCGTTCAATAGCCTTGGCTGTTGCAGGATTTACCTTTAACTCTGGGGCGTGGTGCGGCTTTTTACGCGCATCAATAATTAGGGGGCCGTTACAACCCCAGTGTTTGTTTTCAGTAAATGGATCTACGCCATGCACATCATTAGCAGGATTACTGCGTGTATAGGTCATCCACAAATAATCGCCTAACAAATTTGATTCGTTCATTGGCTCATCAACCAATACCACTTGCACAATGCCGTTCCAATCGTGGCGTGCCTTTATGGCCACTGCTAAATTGTGAACGATGGTCATAGCCGCAGTTTGTTCGGTAAAGGCCGGCACTGCCAATGCCACAACACCTGGCATCACGAGTTGCGCAGCTATTACAGCTGGTAGTTCGTTTGCTGAAGTTGGTACATGCAAACTGAGCTTGCGCTTGATGTCGCCACAAGCTGCTAACACCAACTTACTTCCTTCGTTTAATCCACTGCCGCTATAATCCAATGTGTCGATAGTGGTTTTGGTGTGAAAGTGCAAGTCTCTGCGTAAATCGATTCGCTCAAAAATATACAGCAAGTACGGCTGAATATCATGACAATCGGGCATGTCAGCTCCCGCAGCAATAAACAAGTATTTAGCTAAACTTAATTGGCCGGTACCAAGAATACGACTGGCTTGCGTGAGTAATTCAGCGGGACGGTTTTGTTGAAGGTAGGGCGTGTACCGTTCGCTTCCATTTGCCAATAAAAGCGGGTGCACCCCTGCGGCGTCTACAGCGTGAACGGCAGTAACACCAGGAATTTCAGAAGGTATTGCCGAACCGGAGATCTCATGTATTAAAGCCCCAAAGGCCGTGTCTTCTTGAGGCGGACGACCTACAACAGTAAACGGCCAAATGGCATTTTTCTTTGCCCAAACTTTGTGTACACGCATAAGGGGGAATGGATGCGTTAAACTGTAGTAACCAAGGTGGTCGCCAAATGGCCCCTCTGGTTTATTTTCATTGGGATACACTTCACCGGTGATAACAAAATCAGCATCGAGCGAAATACAATAGCCATCGTGGTAAGCATATCGAAACCGTTTTCCGGCCAATGCACCAGCAAATGTGAGTTCACTAATGCCTTCAGGCAATGGCATCACTGCTGCCAAGGTGTGAGCCGGCGGTCCCCCTACAAACACACTCACTTTTAACGGTTTGTTCTGTTTATTGCTTAGGGTTTGATGCACCCCAATGCCACGGTGCAATTGGTAGTGTAGTCCGATTTCTTTATTTAGCTCGTACTCATTGCCCGATAACTGAATGCGGTACATCCCCAGGTTCGACTGCATCACACCGGGCTGTGTAATATCTTCAGAATACACTTGTGGTAAGGTAACAAATGCACCGCCATCCATGGGCCAATGCTTTATTAGGGGCAAATCGGCTATCGCAATTTCTTCGAAGCCACTCATTATTCCTTTACGGGGCAGTGCCTTCAGGGCCGCTAGTCCCGTTGAGGCATATTTAAATGGCTGCTTAAGCGCCGCCATGGGGTTGTTGCGCAGTTTAACCAGGTTTTGAACTTTTTGAAACGTGGCGCGAAACATGAATTCGCTGCGCTCTAAAGTGCCGAACAAATTACTGACTGCCCTGTAACGCGATCCTTTAACCTTTTCGAAAAGCACGGCAGGACCGCCTTTAGCGAATAGGTGTAAATGAATCGCTGCCATTTCCAATTCAGGATCAACTTCTTCAGTGACTCTGACTAGGTGACCATTTTTTTCAAGATCACGAATGCATTCTTCGAGGGAGGAATAAATCATACGATACGGTAAATTTACGTCTCATTACTTCAACAGGCAATTTTAGTAGTTTTGCGTTATGTCTTTTTATAAATATTCTTTGTTTTGGGTGCAGGAAGGTGTGGTGAAGCGCATTATTCCTGAAGTCAAGGAAAAACTCGTTGAAAAGGAAGAAAAGATAACCAATTACCTGGATGTTATCTTCGATAAAACTCTCGCTTTTCTACCGAGCCTGATATCTGCATTGCTCGTACTTCTGATTGGCCTATGGCTCATCAAACGCATCAGCAAACTAGCCGACAAGGCAATGAGTCGAAAAGAACTTGATTATTCATTGCGCACTTTTCTCAAAAGCCTTACCTCAATAGGGTTGCGTATAGTACTGATTGTAACTGTAGCCGGTATGTTGGGTATTGGCACCACCAGTTTTGTAACCATTTTAGGTGCCGCTGGTTTAGCAGTAGGCCTGGCTTTACAAGGTTCGCTTTCAAATTTTGCCGGCGGTGTTCTTATACTCATTTTTAAACCCTTTCGTGTGGGTGATAGTATTGAAGCCGTTGGACAAAGTGGAGATGTGTTGGAAATACAAATCTTCAACACCATATTAAAAACCGCCGATAACAAAACTGTTATTCTTCCCAATGGGCCGTTATCCAATGGTACCATTGTAAACGTAACGAGACGCGGTTGTGTACGCAGTGAATTGCTGATTACTGTTAGTGATGAAAACAATATTGATGCTGTTATAGAAATTGTGGAGTCGGTTTTAGAAAAAGAAGAATTAATATTGAAGGATCCGGGGACGAAATTATTCATTCAAAAGATTGGGGATGGTAACATAACCTTGCAGGTGTTGCCGCACACAGTGCCAGGGAAGGGAGCTGTTGTAAAATCCAACCTTTACAAACGACTTCTTCTTGCATTTCGCGAAAAGGGCGTTATTCCAGCTAAAACAACCTAGGCATGACTATTAGAGAAGCACAACAACTCACCGATGAGTGGATTAAAAAATACGGTGTGCGTTACTTCAACGAACTCACCAATATGGCCATGCTTACCGAAGAAGTTGGTGAAGTTGCCCGCATAATCGCGCGTCGATATGGCGAACAAAGTGAGAAAGAAAGCGACAAGCAAAAAAATTTAGGTGACGAGATGGCGGACGTTTTGTTTGTGTTGATTTGCTTAGCTAACCAAACTGGTGTTGATTTAGAAGAAGCCTTGCGTCAAAACATTGAAAAAAAGACGGTACGCGATCAAGAACGTCATCATCAAAATCCGAAATTAAACAGCGATAAGCATTAGTTTTTGCCAACGACCCCCTTCGAACAAAGCCAGTAACATTCGCGAAAGGATGGAGAAATTGTTGGCCACACTGTGCGCCCGGGATTGAAGGCAGTAGCTTGATGAAGACAAGCCGTGCTGGCTCTTGGTTGGCGGAGGCTGATCTGGCTTTTAAGAGGAGCAGACCCCGAACAACCTAGTGCCTGCAGGGTTGGCGAATCAACTACAGCCGGAAAGCCCAGCCCTGAAGCGAAAGGGTTACTGACAGTTCAATAAAACAGTCCTTTCGCTTCAGGGGGCGCCCAAATAATAGAACTTAAAAAACAGCTGTTGGTTGCCACTATCGTCGACCGGTTTCTTGCAGTTAATAATCGATGTTGCAAATACCGAGCAACCCTGCTCTTTAAAATCATTCTCAATAAGCCGGCTCTAATCCTCGGGTTGACCCTTTCAAACGGGTTATTTAACACGGTTTTCCCATCGATAATTACTACCTTGTAAGCTTATTTCTAAACTAATTATGAGTCGCGTATTTAACCGAACTAAAATCGTCGCAACCATGGGGCCGGCTACTGCCGATATTGAAGTGCTTGAACAAATGTTCTTTGAAGGCCTTGATATTTGCCGCATTAATTTTTCACATGGCGATTACGAGGCTGTAAAAAGCATGATAACCAACATTCGTACTTTAAATAAAAAACACAATCGCCACGTAGGTATACTTGCTGATTTGCAAGGACCCAAACTTCGCATTGGTGTTGTTAAAAACAACAGTGCCATGTTGGTGGCTGGTGAAACAATTGACATTACTACAAAAGAGTGTGAAGGCGATGAGAAAAAAGTATACATCACCTACCCTCAATTTCCGCAAGACGTTAAGCCGGGTGAACTGGTTTTAATTGATGATGGAAAATTGCATCTTGAAGTCATTGACACCAACAATAAAGACAATGTGCGGTGCCGCATTAAAGTTGGTGGACCGTTGTCATCGAAAAAAGGGGTCAACCTGCCAAACACCGCCATTTCCCTTCCTTGTCTTACTGTTAAGGATTTGCGCGATTTAGATTTTGCCTTGGAATTTGATTTTGATTGGATTGGTTTGTCGTTTGTAAGAAGTGTAACCGATATTGTTGAATTAAAAGACATTATTAAAAACAAGGGAAAGCGAGCCCGCGTTATTGCTAAAATTGAAAAACCCGAGGCCATTCGCGAAATCGACAATATTATTGATGTAGCGGATGGAATCATGGTAGCCCGTGGCGACCTGGGTGTTGAATTGCCGATGGAACGCGTGCCTTTGTTGCAAAAAATGATTGTAAACAAATGCATTGAAATTGGCAAACCAGTAATTATTGCCACACAGATGATGGAGTCGATGATTACCAGTTACACCCCTACCCGCGCTGAGGTGAATGACGTAGCTAATGCTGTGATGGATGGTGCCGATGCTGTTATGTTAAGTGCAGAAACATCGGTTGGAAAATACCCAGTTAAGGTGATTGAAATGATGCGCCGCATTATTACGCAGGTGGAAGAGCTCGACACCATTTATTACAAAGAACATTCGCCTTCGATTAAAACTATCACCTTTATTACGGATAGCATTTGTTACAATGCCTGTTCGCTTGCTCACCATGCTGGTGCACAAGCTATCATTAGCATGACCAATAGTGGCTACACGGCATTTAAAATTTCGAGTCACCGTCCGAAAGCGGCTATTCTGATTTTCACCGACAACCCGTCGTTACTCACGTTGTTAAGTCTTGTATGGGGCGTTAGAGGTTATTCTTATGATAAATACGAAAGCACCGATCAAACCATTGATGATATTAAATCGATTATCAAACGCGAAGGATTGGTGAAAACAGATGACCTCGTTATCAATATTGCCAGCATGCCGATGAAGGAAAAAGGTAGAACCAATATGATGAAGTTGTCGTACATCTAATGTGGTTAACAGCGCCAAATATGAAGTGCGTTCATGGTTTCTCAACGCGGCATGGCGGGGTATCCTCTGCACCGTTTGATTCGTTGAACATGGGTGGACATGAAGACGACCCGCAAGCCATTAGCGAAAACCGTAACCGGGCCTTAGCGCAGCTGGGTTTAACTGAGGATTGTGTTTGTCGGTTAAAACAAGTTCATGGCGTTACGGTTCACTACGCGCAGCCAGGAGTGTTTGAAGGCGATGGTTTGGCAACCAACGAGCCACTTATTGCGCTCGCTATTGGCACCGCCGACTGTTATCCTCTTTTGTTTCATGATGCCACACACCGCGTTATTGGCGCAGCACACGCAGGCTGGCGTGGCACAGTAGGGAAAATTGCTAACGAAGTGCTCACAAAAATGATGGCCCTTGGCGCACAACCGCATACGACACAAGTTGCGATTGGTCCGGGTATTAGCACCGAAAAATTTGAAGTAGGAGATGAAGTGGTGGCACAATTTAGTGTTGCTGGATTTCCTGCTGACTACTTAAAAAACCGCCACATTGATTTGGTTGCAGCCAATAAATGGGTGTTAATGCAAGCAGGTGTGCCTGCTGAGAACATATACGTAAATGGGCGTTGTAGCACCGAGTCTGATTTTTTTAGCTACCGCCGTGATAATGGAATAACCGGCCGTATGTGGTCTGTAATAAGCATGAACCGTTGAAGCACGTTGTATACATAATGGTTCTGCTAACTTGTTTGTCGCCTTTAAAGGCGCAACAAACGTTGATGTACACGCAGTATACTTTTAACAAAGCAGGACTCAACCCAGCCGCATCGGGCACTGACCTCAACCAAGAAATGTACTATGTTTTTGGTGTGGGCCGCCCTTACTATGGCCTTAGCGGTTCGCCCAAACAAACCTTTGTGAACTTTAGTTACACCATTCGCGAACCCCGCAGTATTAGTTTTTGGCAGAACATTGGCATTTATGTGGAGGATGAAGAGTCGGGATTGTTTTCTCAAAACAATTTTTACGCCGGTTACACCATGCACCGTTTGCTTCGAAAAAAAATACTGTTTTCGTGGGGCATATATGCCGGTTTTCGCCGCATTGGCAGAAGCACTGGCGGATTCGATAGCAACGACCCAGCAGTATCAAAAACTACCGATTTGTTGCTCTATCCCGACCTGCTTCCTGGCGTGCGTGTGGCTTCACAAAAATTCTTCGCTGGACTGTCGCTCAAACAAGTTTCTATTACCAGTTTACGTGATTTTAAAGGACGAAAAATCGGATCACCATCAAGACTAACCCCGACGTTGTATGCAGAGTATGGACAAAAGATTCCGCTCATGGCTAACGTTTTGTTCATGCCCTCTGTGGCTGTTAATGCCCCCATAATTGGTCCCCCTTTAATTGACGCAACCGCTTTATTTTATTTATACAACCGTGTAGGCCTGGGTGTTGGGATGCGCGGCACTAGTCTTGTTAATGGCATATTACAAATTCGTTTTCTAAAAAACCTTTGCGCTGGTTTTGCTTATGGCTATGCAGTAGGCAACATGCGTTACGCACAATCGCAAACATTTGAAATAATGGTCGGCGTTACTCCCGTTGGCATGGATGTAAAAGTCACTGGGCAGCACTCCATTGCCCGTTGTCCCGATTTACAATTCTAATGAAACACCTTGTCTACATAGTGCTATTATGTTGCGGAAGTTTATCGGCACAAGACAAGTATGGTGAAATCAGAAAACTTGTTGCTGTTGGCAACACATCAATAGCGTATCGCTTACTTGATTCGGTGGGTGTTGTAGACAAGGTAACCGACAGTGTGCTGTATTACTCTGCGCTCTGTGCCTTACACGACAATGATTGGAAAAAAGCCAAAGCATTCACTACAAAATTAAACAAGCAGTTTGCTGATTTTGGAGAAACCGAATTTTTAATTGGCATGGTTCATTATATACGCGAAGATTATGGCCGATGCACAGAAGCCTTTAACCGGTTGTTAAAGAAAAATCCCACCCATTACAAAGCCTTGTTTAATCGCGCCATGGCCTTTGGAAAAGCGGGTAATTATAATTTTGCTATTGAAGATTTAACCGCCTACATAAAGTTACGGCCCGAAGATGCCAATGCGTATTATGCCCGCGCCTATTGGTTGGAGTTTATGGAACAATACAAAGAAAGCGTTGCTGATTACGAAAAAGCCATTCAACTCCATCCGAAAAACTTTGACGCTTACATTGGATTAGCCTTTTGTTGGTCTAAACTCAATGATCGTTCAAAAGCATGTGAGGCGATAGAACGTAGCATACAAGAAGGAAGTCAAATAGGAACCGATCTAAAAAACATCTACTGTCGTTGATATGCCCATTACTGTAATTGATGTTGAGCAGTTCAATGCTTTGCGAAAAAACCTGGTGGTATTGGACGTAAGAAGTCCTTCTGAATACGCCTACGCGCATGTGCCTGGCGCCATTTCATTTCCTATTTTTTCAGATGAAGAAAGAAAAATCATTGGCACCTTGTACAAACAAACAAATCGAGAATCGGCCGTGATAGAAGGTTTAAAGTTTTTTGGGCACAACCTTCAAGAGCGCGCCTTGTCTGCCTTGCAACTCATAAAAGACGCAGGTAAAGATCCTTCATCCGTTATTGTGCATTGTTGGCGTGGCGGTATGCGCAGTGGTGCTTTGGTGTGGTTACTGAATTTATTTGGATTACAGGTGTACCAACTGGCTGGCGGTTACAAGGCCTGGCGAACAGCTGCACTGGCGCGACTCGAACAGCCCAGGAAGTTTAAACTCATCAATGGCTACACAGGCAGCAATAAAACCGGCGTCATTAATCGGCTGGCTGCAACAGGCGAACCAGCAATTGATTTAGAAGGCTTAGCAGGACATAAAGGGTCTGCCTTTGGTAATCTTGATTTAATTCCCCAACCTTCGCAAGAACAATTTGAGAATTTGCTTTCAGAGGCCCTTCGTCACTGGGACGAGTCAAAACCAGGGGCAGCTATTTGGCTTGAAGCAGAAAACCAACGCATTGGTTTACGCAACCTACCCACTCCCTTCTTTTCACAAATGAAGGCTGCTCCACACTATTTCTTAATGGTGCCGTTTGAAGTACGGCTTGATTTTATTACCACGCATTATGGCAAGCACGATACCGAAAAAATAATCAATGCGATTGTGCGGATACAAAAAAAATTAGGCGGCAAAGAAACCCGAGAGTGCATTCATTTAATTTTAGAAGGCAACATAAAAGATTGTTTTCGTATTCTACTCGCTTATTACGATCGTTTGTACTTGCGCAATTCACCGCTACCTACTGACCCTCACAGTAAATTTGTTATCCCAACCGATACCATCAACGAACAGGTTAATCTGTTGAAACTTCCACTAAATGACTAACGCGCCCATAAGATTAACGCAATATGCCCATGGTTCTGGCTGCGGCTGCAAAATAGCGCCAGCGGTGCTGCAAGAAATTATAGGCCATTCAACCCATGCAGCAAATTACCCCGGACTTCTAGTTGGCAATCACACCAACGACGATGCCGCTGTTATTGAGCTTGAGAACAACCAATGCCTTGTTGCAACCACTGATTTCTTTACTCCGGTGGTCGACGATGCTTTTGATTTTGGAAGAATAGCTGCGGCAAATGCGATAAGCGATGTGTATGCCATGGGAGGGAAACCATTGTTAGCACTTGCCATACTAGGTTGGCCGGTAGATACCCTGCCAGCAGCAATAGCCGCTGAAGTTTTAAAGGGCGCTCGGCAAATTTGTGATGAAGTGGGCATTCCGTTAGCAGGAGGACATAGTATTGACACCCGTGAACCAATCTTCGGATTGTCGGTAAATGGGCTCGTTCAAAAAGCACATATCAAACGAAATAGCACTGCCAAAAGTGGCAACTTGCTCTACCTCACCCGCCCCATTGGAACTGGTGTTCTCTCTGCAGCTTTAAAAAGAGGATTAATTCGTGAAGAAGAAAAGGCGTTGCTTACCCAGCACATGTGTACGGTGAATAAAGTAGGGCTGTTGCTAGCCACTCACAGCGATGTTTCAGCGATGACCGATGTAACCGGTTTTGGTATAGCCGGGCATTTACTCGAAATGAGTAAGTCCGCAGGCTTAACTGCAGAAATACACTTAAAACAACTACCAGTGCTCCCTGGCGTTACCACTTACATTGGTAACGGTGTTATGCCCGATGCCACCTTTAGAAACTGGAATGCCTTTTCGCCCCAGATGAAGGTTGACGTTGCTGCCGATATGAGTTTAGCGTTTTCACTATTACCCGATCCGCAAACCAATGGTGGTTTATTGTTTAGTTGCACTCCTGAATCAGCCCCAGCTTTAATAAGTCAACTCGTTGCCGCGGGTTATGCAGAACCCGCACAAATTGGCAGGCTGTTGCCCGCATCCGACACCCCATTAAGAGTATTGCCGTAAAAGTTTAACTTTGTAGTATGACGATTGCCGTTTATGCGCGTCCAGCTATTGGGCACCAAACCGCACTGATGGATCTTATCTGCAGCCAATTGGCCGCTGAAAAGGTTCAGGTAATGGTCTATGAGCCTTTTTATGAAAGCCTTCGTCAACAAGGCTTCCAAACCGCCATCAATACCTTTTCGACTTCTGAAGCCCTCATTGCTGCGGCTGATTACGTTATTTGCCTCGGTGGTGATGGCACCATGCTCGATGCCGTTTCCTTTGTCCGAAAATCTGGTATTCCAGTCCTAGGTGTTAACACTGGGCGTCTTGGTTTTCTAGCTTCGGTAAGCCGTGAATATTTAAAGAAAGCGCTTGACTTGCTCATTCATGAAAAATTCACTTTAGATAAGCGCGAGCTCATCACGGTGAATGGTTGCGAGCAATGCTTTGATGCCATCAACTACGGACTCAATGAATTCACCATCCACAAAATGGATCGTAGTCCGATGATACACATCGACACCTACGTAGACGGTGTATTTCTGAATTCCTATTTTGCCGACGGGTTAATTGTGGCAACGGCCACCGGCTCTACCGCCTATTCTTTAAGTTGTGGAGGGCCCATTATGATGCCCGATTCTGATAATTTCATCATTACCCCAATTGCTCCGCACAACCTAACGGTGCGCCCCTTAATTATTTCGAATAACCGCGAAATTAGTTTTTCGGTAAGGGGTCGTGCGAGTGAATTCAATATTTCGTTAGATTCCCGCATTGCCCGCATCCCTTGCAGTCAGGCCATTAGCGTTCAAAAAGCTGATTTTAGAATCAATCTGGTTAATTTAGAGGGGCAACAATTCTTCTCAACCCTGCGCAATAAAATGATGTGGGGTTTGGATATGCGCAAATAGAAAAGCGCCGCATTTCTGCCAGCGCCTTTCGTCACACAACGTTAAACCTATTATACTGTACAGTTCTCAATCAAAAAAGGTTGGTTAAAAAAAAGGCGCCACTATAAAAGTGGCGCCTGACACACAAACGATACCTCGTTCTTTGTTATTTGGAGATCAGTAGTTTGTTGGTAGTGGTTTGTCCACCTAGTGTGGTTTTCAAAATATAGTAACCAGGAGCTAATTGACTAAGGTCAATTTGTCCATTTCCATTTTCACCAATCATCACTTGATTAGCGTATACCAATTTACCAGTTAAGCTATAAACGTCAGCTTTAATAGTTGTTCCTGCCATTGTTCCAACACCAATATTCAAAAGACCATCGGTTGGATTTGGATACAGTTGAATAGAAACAAGGCCATTGTTTTCACTGATAGACGTAGTGAAAGCAGGCGCTTCAACATTGACATAGATGATCTGTGGTCCAGTGCCTCTGAATACAGAATACGTTGCACAAGCAGTTGCAGTTGATCCGCAGCTAGCTGTTACAGTAAGGCAAATGTTATAGTTACCAGCAACGCTGTATTGGTGCGAAGCATACATTGAATTAGAAGAGCTGTTATCGCCCCAGCTCCAAGTAGCAGCGCTCACGTTCCATGGATAAGCTGGAATGGCCGTCCAGTTTTGTGGTGTGCTAGTAGGCACTAAGGTGAAGTTAGCATTAGCCACACATGAAATACCAGTTACATTAATAGCAGCGTTAACTGTATCGTGGCAGGTGCCACCATTGCTCACTTGCAGATACATTTGATAGTTACCTGCGCTTGCGTAGGTATGCGAAGGGCTAGCAGAGCTGCCAGTGGTGCCATCACCAAAATACCAGTAATAAGTAGTGTTGGTAGATGTACCAGTGCTTAAATCAGTGAAGGCTACTACACCATTACTGCCAACGGTGTGTGAGAAATTGGCCTGAAGATTACAAGTATTCGATGGTATAGAAATTTGTACCCCAATAGAATCCCAGCAGGAAGTAGAATTGGTTGCAAACAAACTTACATAGTAATTACCATTGGTTGAATATTGGTGCACTGGCGAAACAGACGAAGAACTTGTTGCGTCTCCAAAATACCACATATAGGTTGTAACCGAAGACGTGCCGGTTGAATTATTCGTAAACGCAACCGTGTTGTTAGATGAATTTACAGTGTAAGTGAACGCAGCATTTACATTACAAGGCGTAACGGTGCTAACGTTGCTAACAACCACTGTTTGAGAAGTAACCGGACTACAGAAGCCACCGACGCTAGATGTTGGCACCAAGGACATAGTAACTACGTAAGGGCCGTTGGCCGTAAAAGTATGGTTGATGCTGGTACCACTCACTGTTCCGCTAGTTCCCGAAATGCTCCACACCGGCGTGTAAGCCACAGTAGAGCCAATGTTTACCGGGAACGAATTGCTACCAAAAGCATACTGACCATTGCCCGTTGTAGCTACAGTGAAGGCAGGTGTAGGACAAATCATAACCGTTTGCGAACTCGTACCACAGCCCGGTGTATTTAAGGTAATGTTGAATACACCAACTGAAGTAAACATGTGGGAACGAACTGGGTTACCAGTAGTGGTATAGCCTGTGCTACCAAATGTCCAGTTGCGAACCGTAGTATTGGTACCTGTATATAAAGCCGTTGCAGTTATGTTGCCGTAACCGGTATTTACAAACGTAAAGGTGGGGTTACATGTATTTGTAATTACTACTGAATCTATTTTTGTAGAGTTACAGCCACTAGGTGAACCAAATGCCGTGAGTGTGACGTGGTAAACGCCAGGCGTATTTCCTAATTGGGACGCGTTAGTAGATGTAAATGTGTTTACAGCCGTTGAGCCAGGAGCACTTTGTATTTTCCACAAATAGCCCGAAGCGCCTGTTGAACTGTTGGTTAAAGAAAAATTGTTTGAACTTACAGTAGAAGAAAAGTTGGCCGTGGTTGAACAACTACCAATACTTACAACAGCACTTGCTGAAGAACAACAATTGGTGCCACTTGAACTCGAAGCGTATACGGTGTAGTTACCGGGACACAAGCCCCCAACACTTGCACCTACCATAGCGCCAGGAACCCAGGTGTAGGTGATGCCTCCACACATGCCTGGTACACCAGTTACAGTTGCGCCACCATTACAACTCGAGGTGGATGTAGCCGGCGATGTAATAACTTGTGGCGCACATACACCAGCATTAGTTACCGTAACTACAGCAACAGTCGTAGCAAAACAAGGCGCTGAAAAGGTAATAGCAATTGAATAAGTGCCATTGGACGTGAAAGTAGCTGTAAATGGACTGCCCGAACCAGCTCCTGCACTACCTGCATTCCACACGATAACCCCCGCAGTTTGTGAAGGTACCGGCACTGCTGTTACACTAATTATGCCATTGCTTAACTGCGTATAACTGTATGAAATTGAACATTGGGCATTTGTCGTTTTCCACATCACCAGGGTGAAGAGTAACGCGAAGAGATAAGTAACTTTTTTCATGGTTCTTGATTTTGATTTAATTAACTATACAATTGATTTTCTAATTAGGTTGGGTTATTGAACAGGAAATGCAATGGTTGCATTCGCATTCTTTACATTGAGAACATTGCCATTGTTATACAGTTGGCAATTGAATTGAACGCGGACTTTATAAATCGGTTTTCCATTTTCATTGGTGCCTGCGGGTTCAGAGCTGAGAATCTCAAAAGCTGAATTTGTTTGCTCACCAACCGATGTCCATTCGCGGCCAGCTGCATCTTTCCAAATAACATTAACACGCGATAAATCGAGTCGATTGGTTGGTGTTTGCGCACGCACGCGCATATTCACCGCACAAGAAGAAGCATCGCCTGATGTTACCACATTCGCCATCACCCGTTTGCTCACGCCAGAGGTGCTTTTCACAGTTAGGGCCACCAAGTAGCTACCATTGATTTTGTGCTTGTATGTAATAACCTTGTTTTTAGTAGTTAGTGTGTCACCGTTTCCAAACTCCCAAAAATAAGTGAGAGCGCCTTCTAGTGTCGTTTCTGCACGATAATAGGTGGCGCCTAAACTGTCCTTAATAATTGCATTCGTAAACGCAGTCGATTCTCCAACTAAAACTTCATTCAAAGCGGTACTTTCACAACCGCCTTGACTAATAGCCTTAACCTTTACGTTGTACTTGCCAGGAAGACGGTAGTTGTGCGTTGGATTTATTTCATTCGAGGTGCTGCCATCACCAAAATCCCATAAATAGTTTTTTGCCGCTTTGTTGTAAGTCGATTGAAAACTTACAGGGTACACCTTTGTGGATGCATCGGTAATATAAGCACGCACACCGTGCTTAAATAAACTATCCGTATTCATTGCGTCCGAACTTGTCGCTTTGTAATCACGCACTTCCACTTTTAATGCAACGCAATTGTTACATGCTGTAGCGCGGTATTCACCTGAAACGACATTTACATTCACTGCATCTACTTTCAAGTCACTATATAAGTAATAACCATCTACCCCTGCGGCTAACTTCACCTGCTCATTGCCTATCTCTGCAGAAACGAGGTATTGCGGATCGTTGGATGAAACTGAATCAGGGTAAGGCTTCTTTGCACACCCGTACAGCAACACCAAAAAAAGCGCAACTAATTTAAATTTATTCTTCATTGTCTTGGTATCATATAAATCAGGTTCAGCCTGATGCCCATTGTGTTTTCTTTGTTGTTGTTATTGGTAAGAAAAGCGTTTTTAATATCGGCAAAGCCATAGTAAATCGACACGCCAGCCCACCAACGGTTCATTACCTTGTACCTCACCTCAGCGGCGCCTTGTAAATCGTACCAATTAAAGCCTTCTGTGTAACCCGATGCGGTGTACTTTTTCGATTCACCGGCCACACCGTTAATAGTGTTGTATTCTTCTACATGACTGTTTGTGGTGAGCAAGTAAAGGGCGTTGATGCCTAGTCCCCATACTAATTTATCACCCACACAACCATAGTAACGCAATGGCAGCATCAGGTAATGGACTTTGAACGGGGCAATTTTTTTGACGCTGCTTTGCTCCCCTAATCCATAAACAGTTGTATATGAAGTATGGGTGAATGAATTAATTCCAGTTAATGATGTGTAATGCAAGCCGATTCCGAAATACGATTTGCGATCGTTGCGTGCATACCACATCACACCTGCATCAGGCACAACACCGGCCCCTTCACGGGCACCACTTTTCCAGCCGCTACTAGCACCTATACCGCCCTGAATGGAGAACAACGGCACTGGAAATTTTTTAGGCTCTTCAGACACTGGAGTAGTTGGCGTGGTAACTACTGGCTCAGTAGTCGTGGTTGCAGGGGTTACAGGCTGCACTGTTGGTGCATTTGCACTTGAGGGTGTTACCGACAAACTCGCTGCCATTTCTGTAGCGGCCGCTACTACTTGTTCTTCGTGTTGCTCCTCGTTGTTGCTTGTCGCTACTGGTTCTTGCGGCGAAGTGGCCTTGCTATCAGGCACCGGCACACTGCTTGCCTGTCCGGATTCAATCGTTGCTTTCTGCTCTTCGTATGATTTAGTCTCCTTTTTATTAGCTGCCCATTTTGGCAATTGGTTTCTTTCTAATCCATTGGTATTGTCTGGCGACGGCCGTACGGGCTGTGTCAGGGTATTCGGACTGTTGTTCGTTTTTGTTTTTTTGTTCGCTGTAGGTTGAACAGGTAGTTGTTGCGCAGCCGTTACGTTCGGCTTCACTGCTGGCTTAGTGGCATTTGCCACCACACGCGAGGTTGGCGTTTTTTGAACCTGTTTTGTTGAATCGTGGTCCATCACCGATAGTCCTTGTTTATCATCAACAACACGTGCTTCTGAGAGTTTTACCTTCTCAGCCACCGGCTGTGGTGCTTCCATCATAAAGGGTACAAGGCCCGCCATCAGCAATAATAACCCAATGGTGAAAAGAATAATGCCTGCGCGTTTTCTGCGTCGATCTCCTTCCAACAAAGCTTGCGCACCTTCCCAAGCCGCGTCAGGCATAGGCCACGCCTGGTCGTCGAGCTTGTTGCGCAACTTGTTGCTAAAATTTTCTTCGTTCGTATTCATGCCGCTTCAATCGGTTTAGTCATCGTAATTTTTTGAATGTGCTCTTTAAACTTTTCTTTTCCAGAGCTCAAATGCCATTTTGAGGTGCCTTCGCTAATGCCTAACATGGAGGCAATTTCTTTGTGGCTATAGCCATCCACAAAAAACAAGTTAAACACTTGGCGGGTGGCAGGTGGCAAATGGCCAATGATCTCGGTTATCACAGCGCCATCTACTTGGTCTACGGCCGAGTTCATGTCCTGCCACACATCCTTGTCCACATAATTATCAATATACTCGTGATGCCCGTAATGCAGTTTTTCCTTTTTGTACTCGTTAATAATGGTGTTAATCATGATGCGGCGCATCCACGGCTTAATTGGCGCATTTTCGCGGTAGGAGTCCAACCCCTTCAATATCTTGAAAAAGCCTAGGTTCAAAACCTCCATGGCCTTGTCTTGTTGACGGGTATAGCGAATGCAAATGCTCATTAAATAACTGTACGACAGCTTATAAAATTCATACTCCGCCCTCCGGTCGCCTTTACGGCAAAGTTCTATCAGAGACAAGGTAATGTCCACGGAGGATTGAATAAGTTGTAGAAAACAGTACAGCTATAGCCTTGTAAAGGTTGGGCTATCAATCAAATATACGAAAAAATAGGGGGTTATTCGGCCTCCGGCAAGCCCTCAATCAGTCGACGCAGCATGGCTAAACCCGCTTGTGCCGTCATTTGAATGTTGCGCTGACGGTCGTTTCCGAATCGGAACAGCCTGGCTCGCACCGAGTTACGATCTGCTACGGCAATCCACACCGTGCCAACCGGCTTTTCTGGGGTGGCCCCACCCGGACCCGCTATGCCTGAAACCGAAATAGCAAAATCAGCATCAAATTTAGCGCGGACGTTCGCCGCTAATTGTTCTACCACCTCTCGGCTTACTGCGCCCACGGTGGTAAAAAGTTCCTTATCCACCCCGAGTAATACGTGCTTCATTAAATTGGCATACGGTACTACAGCTCCTTTAAAAATTTCAGACGAACCGGCCATCGCTGTGAATAGCGAAGAAATATACCCACCCGTGCAACTCTCAGCTGCTGCTACCGTTTTGCCTTGCGTTTTAAGTAAGTTAAATATAATGCGTTCAATGCTGAGTACTTCGTCACCATAATTTTCACGACCACAATAATAGTTCTCAATCAACGGCATTAAACGCTGTACGTGCTCTTCTATTAGACTTTCTAACTCATTCACGTCAGTGCCATAACCACTTAGTCGCAAGCGCACCATGCCGGGCTGTGGCAAGTAGGCTAGCTTTAAACCCGCAGCTTCAATGCCATCTTCCCATGTGCTTATCAATCCAGCGAGAACACTTTCGCCAATGCCTTGTGTAATAATGGTAACATGGCGTTGAGGCGGCAGCGTGTACTTTTCCTTTATCCAAGGTATTACAGCTTCAGTTACCATGGCTTGCATTTCATAAGGCACTCCGGGCATGCTGACCATTATTTTGCCATCCCGCTCCATCCACATACCGGGGGCAGTGCCCTGTCTATTGCGAATAACCCTGCAACCCTCTGGCACCAATGCTTGTAGGCGGTTCACTTCATCCAACGTTCTGCCTCGCGATGTAAAAAAAGAAGTCACATCGTTGAGTACTTGCTCGTCCATTGTTAACCCAACACCGTGGTATTCGGCAAATAAGTTCTTGGTAATGTCGTCGCGAGTAGGGCCTAGTCCGCCTGTTATCAGCACCACCTCTGCCTTCGCACGCGCAGCATCAAACGCTTCAATGATCGCTTGTTTATCATCACCAACTGTTAGCATGTACACCGTTCTGATACCAGCCAAACTCAATTCCTTAGCCATCCAAGCTGAATTGGTGTTGGTAATTTGTCCGATTAATAACTCATCGCCTATGGTAATCAGTGCCGCGTTCATGTAAAAATATTAGCCCCCAAAGGTACCGCAATGGCACAGATGTAACGTATTAATTTATGCACAGGTTCATTTTTGCTCGCGCTCTCGCTCCCACTCCCGCTCTCTTATTTGGGCGCCATTTCCCGCTTTACGCTACAAGCTTACTTGTCCTTTGCATTGCCTGCAAGGGGTGCGGGGGGCTCATTCCAATCGCCTCCTACCCCAGCAGGCAACTTGCAAAGGCCTAAGTAAGGCTTTTCGCTGCAATCGGGGGCGCGCGTTTACACCAACCGTTTACCACAACATGCCGCTTTAAGCTCACGGCTTAAAAAAGGTTTTACTCCAATTTCATAGGTTAATTGCTTTTATTTTGTTATATTAGCTTTATAACACCAACTCTTCCCCATCCAATGAAACACGTAATTTTAATTTTCGCGGTTGCCCTCTTGTTTTCGTTTACCAAGAGGACAAACGCTATCACAGGCACCTATGCCGTATCGTCGGGTGACCCCTCGCAAATTGAATTAGTTTTAACCGCCGATCAGCACTTTACTTATCGTGATTATTCTGATCAGCAAAACAAAATCAACGTTTCTGGCTCATGGGCTTTAAAAGGCAATAAAGTTGTTCTTACTGCTACTGAAAAAGGCGTACGCTTTCACGATAAATGGTCTTTATCTGCCGACCAAAATAGCGTGCATGCGCGTAAAGGCCTTTGCTGGTATAGCTTATGCAGGATGGAATAACGCCTCCAACATTTCTTACTAATTTTACATCATGAGATTCCTACATCTGTTGTTATTGTTTTTGCCGTTTTGTTTAAACGCCCAAGTTCCATCGCTTAAAAAATTGAACAAGGACAGTCTTAGAAAAGTACTGCCGGTTACTGATTTAAAACCTTCACAAGATGAGGTGGTGGCCGCTTTGCGGCAGGCGCTCTCGCGCGGTGCTGATAGTGCTGTTGCGCATGCGGGCATAGCTGATGGGTACTTAAAAAACGATCGCCTATTTATTCCTTGGCCACAAGACGCTAAAGAAATGAAAATAAAATTGCAGTCGCTGGGCATGCAAGAAAAAATTGCAACGTTTGAAATGAGTGTGAACCGTGCTGCCGAAGATGCGGCTAAAAGCGCTGCACCCATTTTTATCAATGCCATTAAAAACATGAGTATACAAGATGGGTTCGCCATTTTAAATGGCAGTGATACTGCAGCCACTCATTACCTGCGCACCACCTCGTATGCGCAATTAGCTGAAACATTCCGCCCCATTGTGCGTGCCGCAATTGAGAAATACCAAGTAACTGCTAATTGGACACCGCTTATGACGATGTACAATAAAATTCCATTCGTAAAAAAACAAAATCCCGATTTGGAAACCTACGTCACCGATAAAGCCATTGCCGGCTTGATGGTGCTCATTGCCGATCAAGAGCAAAGCATACGACGTAATCCATTGGCACGGACTTCTGATTTGCTTAAAAAAGTTTTTGGGAAATAACCTAACAAAACGCATCCATTAAAAAAGGCCTTGTTCATTAAACAAGGCCTTCGTTTTTAAGAAGAGAAATCCGAAGAATCTTTAGTCGGCGGTACATCAGGTGTAACAGTTGTTGCTGGTGTTTCTTCTTTTTTGCGCTTAAACTTTTTCCAAACCCAGGCCCCTAAGGCGCCAATACCTAAAATAAGCAGCTTCCAGAATTTTACAATTACCGCAAAGAAGCCAACCTTAGCCAGCACCTTGCCTGCCACCAATCCACCAATGGTCCATGCCGCTACATTATCCGTCGACGAATCAAAGTCTTGGTAACGGTAGCCTTCGTTAAAAGCCACAGCTGTTGTAACCTTTTCAATGTCGGCTTTTACCTGAGGCAACAATGGCATACTTGAAATGGCATTTAAAATCAACACGCCTTTTCTTCCGAGTACACGTACGTTGTAGTTAAGGGTATTTACTTCACTATTGCCGAATTTCACTTCCTTGGCCCAATGCAGTATTTTTTTGTCCTTATCATAAAACGGCGTTGCAGCCCAACCAATAATAGAAATGGCTTCAAAACCTTCCTTCACACGTTCAGCATTCGCGTCTTCGGCATCTTTCTGAATGTCTTTGAGCAAATCGTCGTAATTCATATCATCCGCATCATCATCTTCAACAAACCCCATTTCATCGTATTCAATATTGAACACATACGATTCATCGCTTAACACGCCCATTTCTTGGGGTAAGAGCATGCCCAGGGTCATGTTTTCTGTTTTAGGATTGCCCCATAAATCGACCAATACCTTTTCAGATTGCACAGCGTCGAGGTACTTGTACCCTGCGGGCACCGTAATTTTGGCTATACCATTGCGCAATTCCACGGTACCGGTTTGGTACGTGAACGTGTTTTCAAGTGAATCGGGTGTTACTGAATCAGTGGTGTCTTGTGCCTTTGTTACTTGTAGAAACAACAGACAGAATAAAAGCAGGAGTTTTTTCATGTTAAAAAGTTAATGCAAAATACAGCTTATTTAGTTAATTGCAATAAAAGGCACTTCTTAAGTTAACAATAAGCAATATTTAGCGGTATTGGGCGTGGCCACGGTTATGAAAAATGGCGGTAGAGTGGGCCGTAAAGTGCGCCAGGGACAGAAATGGAAATGCCGCGCAGCAAACAGCTAATGGGTGTTAGGCGAGGAGGCTTATCGCGCTTTTCTTCGCGATAAGACCCCGCAGCGTTACACCCATAGCTGTTTGCCAGCTGCATTGTAATGGATGGCCCGCCCGGGCGCCCAAATAATTAGAATAATGCCTGTTGTATTGAATACGCTAAAGTCGGCCAACACGATGATTCAAAAAAAATCTTAATGCCGCAACTTCTGCCGGTTGATTTCGTAAATTGGTTTAAAGGAGGAGATATGCTTTTACCAACCGATTTCTTCATTCAACACCCTATCGACTTTGAACACAAACAGTACTTAGTGCTTGCCTTTTTGCAGGACATTGAACGCGATTATAGTCGGCAAAAAATCTATCCCGGTTTAGGTGCCATTATTCAACACATTAAAACCATGACGGCTTATCGCGAGCAGCAAAAAAACATTCACGAGCGCATGAAAACAGTGAATGGTTTTAACTGGGAGAAAATGCAATTTGATTACCAACAACCCGAGGACCCTGAAGAGATAAATGAGATTAACCGCATTGTGGACGATTCGTTGCAGAAGTTGCGTGGGTATTTTAAATGGGGACGAAAACTGTTTGATGACGTGTCGGCGGGGCTCAACTGGCGAATCATTGGCGTAATACCGCCGTATCAAGAAGAGGGGTATATTATATTGCATCGCCGTCCTGCCTTATTTAGTTCGTACCAATACCGCATTGGCAAGGTGGTGATTAACGACGAAAATTATTTTGGCATTCACCTCGAACTTAAAGATGAAACACAATCGCATTTTATGACTTATAGCGATTTAAAACTGCAATTGATTCAAAGCAACCCTGATTTACCGGTGCCCATGACCATTGCAGTAGAAACCGATTCACTGCCTCTTGAAGAAACCTTGTTGCCGGTGGTGAAAGCACAGGCGCTGTTGAAGCTAAAAAGAAAACCGTGAATAACCGGTTACATTGTAACCAGTTTTTTGATAAGCACCATTTGTCCCAAATGATAGTACCCGTGCTCTAACATGCCTTCTACATTGCGTTGCCAGGTGCCGTATGTTTGGTTAACAAATGGTTTTGACCATTGTTCAGCACCCATGTTGTTCACTAAATCAATAAAGCGGGAGGCATTGTTTTCGAGAGCTTGCACTAATTCACGCCATGCCTGTTCATCGCTGAGCGGTGGCAAATCAAAACTGTATTGGTCGCTAATGGTTAACGGCTGACCCTCCATAACCTGAATCAACCCTTGTAAATAATAATTCATGTGAAAGGTGAGCGCAGCAATACTATTGAGCGAGTGCACGCGTTTAACAGCCACCTCAAAGGACACATCAGCGAGTACCTGTTTATAATTGGTATTCGCAATCCACTTACCATCTATGAACAACTCCTTTAAACGAGAAGAAAAATACACCGAACAATTCATGACACAATCGATTGACAAAGGTAGGTTGGAACAACTTGAGTGAAAAGAGGCGTGTTCATTTTTTAGTGTAATTCAAATTTTTTTGCTTCGCTTTCCCTACCATTTACGATAATAGAAAGCCGTTGTACACCTTTGTAGTACACCCGTGTGGTGATGGGTCGAAAGCTTTGCGAGCGTTGAATGGTGGCCTTTTCATTCGGTGCATACTCCCGCTCGCTGATTTTGAATACTTTCTTACTGTGTGAGCCGTTGGCTCGTAAGTAATACATGGCGTATTCGAGGCGGACGGTCTTTTTTTTCGATGACGTGTTGTGAATGACAAAACTGAAGTCCACCGTTTTACCCTCTTTAACTTGCGGCGTAAGTACTTTAAATTGTGAAAGCACAATAGCGGCATCGGGCGCTAGTCCAAAGAGTTTTAGCGCTTTTACATCGCTTGCCTTTAGCAGTGTGCGGCACGCGTGTTTAAGTATGGCATCGGTTTCTGGTGAATGACCCTTCCATTTCGCTGCTACTTGCAGCAGCACTTCTGGATGGTCTTTTGAAATATCATTCAGGTGGTTGGCCACACTGCGCCGAACAATTTCGCAGGAATCATTTTTAAGCGCTTCTAAAATCGGCAGTGCGGGCGTTGGGTCTTTCTTTAAAAAGGGCAAAGCCATGCCCCAAGGCAATCGTGGTCGTGAGCCTTCACTCGCCAAACGGCGCACATGGCGCGATGGGTGACTGGTCCACGCGTGCATAACCTTTATCATTTTTTCTGGTTGCGCTATAATAAACGGTCGGATAGCAAATTCGCAGCTGATTAATTGCGTAACAGCTTCCATGGCATTAACGGCCACTTCAGGATGCTGTGCGCCATAAATAGCCAAGTATTCGGGAAGGAAAATGTGCTCGAACCTGCCTGGGCCCTCTTGCTTCAAGGTATTGGCAATTGCTACAATTTGCTTTGCTGCCTGTTTAAAATCAGCAGAAAGAAATTGATGCAGTGTATGTGCCGTGTGCGTTGTGCGTTGTTTCAATTCTAATTCAGCAAATGGCGGTGCCAGTACCAGTCGTAGAAATTTACGTTGATCGAATTGGGGCACGTGTTTAGCGAATACGGTAGAAATCGACTTGTAGAAAGTTTCGTTGTAGAGTTCTTTTAAGGCGCTCATGCTTGAATGGGTATAAGAATATACTCTTCTGAATTGGGGTCGTTGTTTTTGTAGCGATGATCCATAATCGCCATGTGCGGGCGGTTATCAACTTTTAGTCCCGCTGAAGGCAGCACTTCTGTAAACAACGAATTATAAAACTGCGCTGCCCCAGCCGCAGTGCCTTTGTATAAAAAGCGAGCATACAAGCCACTTGGAATGGTAACAACGGTTAACCCTTCTGGCACCTCAACCGCACTGCTTACGGGTATTCCAGCCACCTTTGTAAAATTGGTGGTAGGGTTAAACTGGATGAAGAAATCATCAGGAAAAATCTCTGCTGAGTACAATTCATCACTTGCCTTGTTTTGAATTTTGCTCCGGTGCGGCATTAGTCTTTGCCATAACGGCGCCGGAGATTGGTTGGTAAAATTCATCGAAGCCGTTGCAGCAACCAATACAACGCCCGGAAATTGAAAACGTTCAAAACTATTCATCGTTTGTTATTTTAATAGCGGTGAGGAAACGCTGCAACCTCTTGGTTGCACCTCAGTAGTAGCAACCAGCATGCACTGGCGTTTCGGTGTTAAGTCCCCCGGCGGCAAATCAAGCCGTTCCACTATGTGATATCCGGCTTCCTTGAGCCAGGCGCACACTGTTTTTTCGGGGTAGTAGTAGACCATCATTTCATGTCCAGTGCTCCCCTTTTGCAAACCCGACTTCGCATAATCGTCTTCCATAAAGCTGATATAGAGCGCGCCGCCGGGGTGCAACCTTTTGGTTGCATGGTTAATAAAAGCGAGCACCTCGGCTTCCCGCAGGTAGGGTATGCAAAAACTAGCGACAATGCCATCGAATTGTTCGTTAACACTAAGTAGTTCTTGCGCCTTTAATACCCTGTGGTCGAAGTGAGGGAAGCGTGTGCGACTCCTTTTAACCATTTCGTGTGCTGCATCGGTAACCAATAAATGCATTTGCGGAAAATGCCTGGCGGCAAAGTCTGCCACAATACCTGGTCCAGCGCCCACTTCGAGCACTTTTCCATTTTCAGGCAAAAGGCAGAAAAAGGCCCGATAAGCTTCATCGTAGATAGAAAGTCCCATGAATTTATCTTCATACCGTTGGGCTAATTCGTTCCACGCGGCAATCGTTGCTTCATTTGGATCTGATGGCACTTGCATTTAGTCAAAAGTAGTACAGATTTTGAATCATCCCTACTCGATAAAACGCCGTCTCATTAAAAGATTTGCATTTTTTTCACATCCTTCCCATACCGATTCCTGTATCAATGCTCACATTTGAGCATTCATTCGTATGCCAACATTAGTTAGAGAACAATTCTTGCCATTGAGTCCCGAAGCCGTTTGGGCTTTCTTTGCAACACCAGCCAACCTCAACGCGGTTACACCTGATAGCTTGGAGTTTAAGATTACCTCGCCGGTGCCTGATGAGATGTATGAAGGACTAATAATTACTTACAAAATAAAACCCATGCTTAACATCCCGTTAAATTGGGTTACCGAGATAACCCATATCAAGGCGCCGCATTATTTTGTTGATGAACAACGTAGTGGTCCCTATAAAATATGGCACCACGAGCACCATTTTCGTCCCACCGAAGGCGGTGTAATTATGACCGATAAATTGTACTACGAAGTTGGGCTTTCGTTTATTGGTTGGGTTGCCGGCGAATTATTCGTCCACAAAAAAGTGCGCGAAATTTTTGATTTCCGTTACAAAGCTTTAGAACAGCACTTTGGTAAGCGTTGATTTAGAACAGCTTTTGCTGCCTTACGCCGCTTAACGCTGACTTGTATGCTGCCAATGTGCGGTTACGGGCGATGGCGTGATCAACAATTGGTGCGGGGTATGCAGGTGTATCGAATTCGGGCACCCATTTGCGGATGTAGTCGAATTTAGGGTCAAATTTTTTCTGCTGTTCGTAGGGATTAAAAATGCGGAAGTACGGTGCCGCATCGCAGCCTGTACCAGCGGCCCATTGCCAACCCCCGTTGTTGGCACTAAGGTCAAAATCGTTGAGTTGTTCGGCGAAATACGCTTCGCCCCATTGCCAGTTCACCAACAGATCTTTTACCAAGAAACTACTTACAATCATGCGCACCCGGTTGTGCATAAATCCCGTTTCATTGAGTTCACGCATGCCCGCATCTACAATTGGAAAACCGGTTTTACCTTCACACCAACGTTTAAAGCCTATTTCATCGGGCAACCACTCAACCTGGTTGTATTCTTTTTTAAACGCCCCATTCGCCGCGTGTGGAAAGTGCCAAAGAATCATCATGTAGAAATCGCGCCAAATCAATTCATTGAGCCACGTTTCGCTCAAAGGCAAGGCCCGTGTCACTAATGAACGGATGCTCACAGTTCCAAACCGCAGGTGCATGCTTAATCGGGAGGTGCCATGAATAGCCGGCAAATCCCGCTTTTCGGCATAATCACGAATCACTCCATCTGGCACTGCTGGCGTTTGCAACCGTATGTCTGTTTTTTCAAAACCAAGATCGCGTAATGTAGGAAGCGTTGGTAATGGACTTACCAAGCCATTGGTCTTCGCTAATTTATGTAACAGCTTTTCACTCTCAAAAGGCTTGTAATCACTGGGCTGTAACGTTTTCTTCCATTTACGGCTATAGGGTGTGAAAACCGTATAAGGCAATCCATCGTCTTTTACTACCTCTGATTTCTCGAACACGCATTGATCTTTGAAAGTTCTAAAAGCACAGTTTTTGCTTGCCAGGAGGTTTTTAATTTTTTCGTCGCGATCAATGGCATACGGCTCGTAATCGTGATTGGTGTACACCGCTGTAATGGTGTATGTTGAAAGCAGCTTGCTCCATACCTCTTCTGGAGTACCAACAAATACGGCCATTCCAGAACCCATCTCTTTCATTTGGTGATTGAGTGAGTCAATAGCTTGGTGAATAAAATCAACCCGTCGGTCTTTTTTGTTACGCAGTTGATTCAGGATAGTAGCGTCAAAAATAAATAGTGGCAGCACCGCCTCGTGTTGTTGAAGCGCATGGAATAATCCTGCGTTATCGTGAAGCCGTAAATCGCGTCGGAACCAAAAAAGAGCCAGATCTTGCATGCGGTTAAACTAGCACGCTGGGACGAGGTGTCGGCATCGTTTTTTCAAACAATCTTAACAAAGATGCAGTGGAAATTGTATGTTTGTTAGACATGGAGGTGATACAGCGTACACTTGGTTTTCTGGGCAAGGAGGTGTTAACTGCCTTGATGCCCGATTTGCAACTGGTAGAGGTGCCCGCAGGCACTGAATTAGTAAAGGAAGGGCAGTACATTAAAGTAGTGCCGGTTGTAGTAAGTGGGTTGGTAAAAGTATTTACCCGTAACGAGGACAAAGAATTACTCTTGTACTATATACAACCCGAACAAAGTTGCATTATGAGTTTTTCGTCGGGCACTCGGGGTGAAAAAAGCAAGATTTATGCAGTTACCGAGGAGCCCTGCGAGTTAATAGTGATGCCTGCTGCTAAAATTTCGGGGTGGATTCAGGCCTACCCTGAGCTCAATCAATTATTTTATCGCCAATACGACCTGCGTTATGCAGAGCTGATTGAAACCGTTCAGCATTTATTGTATAACAAACTAGACAAGCGCTTGCTAGATTACTTGCATGAACGTGTGAGTGTAACAGGCAAAAATCCGATTCAGATTACGCACCGAGAGATCGCGCAAGACCTTGGCACAGCGAGGGAGGTGATAAGTCGGTTATTAAAACGTTTCGAAAAACAGGGGCAAGTGCGCATTGTCAATGATGGTATTGAAGTAGTGTGACTTAAGTCACAGACTTCTGAAGCTAGATGCTATAGCTTTGTTCCAACTTAAAAAAACAAAGTATGAAAAAGAACATGGGCACTACCGACCGCGTTATTCGTTTAATTGTAGCTGCAGCGCTACTTGGACTTTATTTCAACGGCACTGTTTCAGGCACATTGGGCATTGTGTTTATCGTTATTGCAGCGGTATTTACACTAACCACTTTGATTAGTTTTTGTCCACTCTATACCCTATTCGGTATGAGTAGTTGTCCGGTTGAAAAAAAATAATTGGCTTTTTTGCAGCCTGATTGTTCTTATTTTTGACTAATCATGTTGCCTGCCAATTACCGTATTTCAATTGAGCCGAACGACGTCCAAATCGACGCGGTTCATCAGTTTTTGTGTTACCAATCTTACTGGCACAAAGGGGTTAACCGTGAAGTGGTTGAAAGAGCGGTTGCGCATTCAGTTGTTGTTTCCTTGTTTTACTACGACGAGCAAGTTGGGTTTGCACGAGCAGCGACCGACCGCACCATCATTGCCTACATTTGTGACGTTTATGTATTAGAGGCCCACCGTAAAAAGGGTTTGGCGAAGGCTATGTTACAAGCCCTGCTTAATCATCCGGAGCTTACCACGATATACAGATGGCTGCTTCGCACCTCTGATGCGCACGGACTGTATCAGCAGCTTGGCTTTCATTCGCCTGAAAAAATTGAAACCATTATGGAGCTGACGAAAGCACCCCAATCGCGTTGATTATTCACTTTCGATGCGGGGACCCCAGGTGTACTCCTTTACCCCGGCCTTAAGTCTGTCGCCCGTTGGTGTTTGAAGCAACAAGAGTCCCTCTTCAGACACCCCTTCCACCAGGAACTCGTGCGTTTGTCCCTCTTTATAAAAATAGCGGCGTTCATGCAGGCCATAGAACCGTGACAGATAGACCTCTCGCACCTGTTCTAATTTGCTGTTTCGCAACAAGAGGTAGTATTTTTCAAGATGCCCACAAAGGCGGTCCATTATTTGCTCTACGACGTAGGTCGTACCGGTTAATGCTTGCAAACTTGTAGCCGAAGGCAGTTCCATGGCCGCTTCGTTTACATTCATGCCAAAACCCAGTACCGACCACTGTACCCGAGCTGGAGCAAGGTTGTTCTCAATCAGTATACCTGCAATTTTTCGATCGTTCACCAGTAGGTCGTTCGGCCATTTTATCTTTATGTCATAGTGACTGCTTTCTAGGTAATCCGACAGAGTGTCATGTGCCGCTAGGGCCGCCGCCATCATCAAAAAATGCAGTAAATCGGGCTTTAAAAAATTCGGCCGGTAAATAACTGAAGCCGTGAGGTGCCGCCCCGGCAGGGTGTTCCAGGAGTTTTCACGCTGTCCTCTCCCCTGCCGTTGCTCATGCGTATACACAATTGTCCCCTCTGGAGGGTTAACGTTCTTTAACAGCTGCATGGCATAGGAATTGGTGCTATCCACGTAGGGCAGAAAAATGCGGCTTTTGCCTGTAAACAGTGTTTCCATTACGCCAAATAGACTAACTTTGTTGATTGTGGCAACACCGACGAAATTAAATAAAACTATCGCAAGACACATCAATAAAGTATGACCCGGAAACCGGTAAAAAAATCCGCAGCCAGGAAAACGTCATCTACCCGGACAACCGGAAAGAAAAGCGCCTCCAAGGCCCCAGCAAAAAAAGCCTCTGCAAAGAAAGCTCCTGTAAAGAAAAAGGTATTGACCGATCGCGAGCGCGAAATCCGCGAAGCGAACGTCATTGCTAATTCTGAGAAAAAGAAAACCGTCACCACCAAGCGGCCAAAGAAGAAAACCACACCGTCTGAAACGTCGAGCCTTCTTCAAGCAGTAATTGAAGGGATGCAGGAGCGCAAGGCCCATAACATAATGGTATTAGACTTGCAAAACATTCAAAACAGGGTCACTGATTACTTTGTCATTTGTGATGCTGACTCCAACACGCACGTTAATTCGATTGCCGACAGCGTAATCGATTATGTTGTGGAGCACAAGGGCGAAAAGCCTTATCACTCTGAAGGGCAAACCAACGGTGAGTGGATTTTGGTTGACTACATTAACATAGTAGCACACGTGTTTTTGAAAGAAGCCCGCGAACATTACAACATTGAAGGATTATGGGGGGATGCAGAAATCACCCTCGTTAACGATTAGCAGTATACATGAGCCAAGAGATTAAAACACCGGAACCTGACCGTAGTCAGACAACTCCGAGTGACGAAGAACGCAAACGTCAGTTTGAACGCATGAAGGATAAATTCAGCCGCCAGAACGGTGGTCCAGGTAAAGGCTCCCCCAACGGTGCAGGTGGGAATAATTTTTACTGGATATACGGACTCGTGGTAGCCGTTTTACTATTCATCATTTTTTATGGTAGCGATACCAATTCTAAAATGGTGGAAATTCCACAAAGCAAGTTTTACCAAGACATGTTGGTGAAGGGAGACGTGCAGGATGTAGCCATTGTGAACAAAACCTTGGTGCGTATTCGTGTGAACCCTGATAGTGCAGCTGCACTTGATCGCTACAAAAACCCAAGTAATGGCAAGGCCTATTTTCCAGATCGCAATTACCGTGGTCCGCATTTTTACATGACCATTCCATCGGTAGAGTACTTCCTTAACACCATGAAGGAAGTCCAAAACGATGCCGGCATTCCCAAAGAAAAACAACTTACAGCCCGCAGCGTTGATGAAACCAATTGGTTGACCGATCAGCTTACTTGGTTATTGCCAATTGCTGTTATGGTGATTATTTGGTTGGTATTGATGCGCCGCATGGGCGGTGGCGGAAACGGTGGTCCCGGTCAGATTTTCAATATTGGCAAGTCACGAGCTACTTTGTTTGATAAGGACACGCATGTGAATGTGACTTTTAACGATGTAGCAGGCTTAGATGGTGCGAAGTTAGAAGTGATGGAAATTGTGGACTTCCTCAAGAATTCCAAAAAGTACACTGACCTCGGGGCTAAGATTCCGAAAGGAGCTTTATTAGTGGGTCCTCCGGGAACAGGTAAAACCTTATTGGCAAAAGCCGTTGCCGGTGAAGCCAAGGTGCCGTTCTTTTCACTGAGTGGTTCTGACTTTGTTGAAATGTTTGTAGGTGTGGGTGCATCACGGGTTCGTGATTTATTCCGTCAAGCGAAAGAAAAAGCCCCGTGTATTATATTTATTGATGAAATTGATGCCATTGGACGCGCACGTGGCAAGAGTGTTTCAGCAGGCGCTAACGATGAACGTGAAAACACCTTGAACCAACTCCTTACCGAAATGGACGGTTTTGGCACCAACAGTGGTGTGATCATTCTTGCTGCAACCAACCGTGCCGATATTCTTGATCGTGCCTTGATGCGCGCTGGTCGTTTTGATCGTCAAATTTATGTCGACATGCCAGACCTCAATGAGCGTAAAGACATTTTCAAAGTGCATCTCAAGAAAATTAAAATTGATGAAACTGTTGAGATTGATTTTCTTGCGAAACAAACACCAGGATTCAGTGGTGCTGACATTGCCAACATTTGTAATGAAGCGGCATTAATTGCTGCCCGTTCGAATAAGAAAACCGTTCAGAAGCAAGATTTCCTCGATGCCGTTGATCGTATTATTGCCGGTCTGGAAAAGAAGAATAAAATTATTACACCACAAGAAAAGCGCGTTATTGCTTTTCACGAAGCTGGTCACGCCACCGTAAGTTGGATGTTGGAACACGCTAGCCCACTCGTTAAAGTAACCATCGTGCCTCGTGGTAAATCGTTGGGTGCTGCTTGGTACCTACCTGAAGAACGTCAAATTACTACCACCGAGCAAATCATGGATGAGATGTGCGCTGCTTTGGGCGGACGTGCAGCTGAAGAAATTGTATTCGGAAAAGTAAGTACTGGTGCATTGAGTGATTTGGAAAAAATTACCCGTCAGGCATTCGCCAGCATTGTGTATTATGGCTTGAACGATAAGATTGGTAACGTGAGTTACTATGATAGTTCGGGACAAAGTGAGTACTCGTTTGGAAAGCCTTACAGTGAGAATACAGCAAAGACCATTGATGAGGAAGTGAAGAAAATGATTGATGTAGCGTATGTGAAAACAAAATCCATTCTTCAGTCGAACAAAGAAAAGTTGACACTACTGGCTGAAAAACTTCTCGAGAAGGAAGTTATTTTTAAAGAAGATCTCGAGGAAATTTTTGGTAAACGTCCTTTTGATAAAGCCGAAGAACCAGCAAAACCAGCTTTACCTGCAGAGGAGTCTAACAACGAAACAACCATTGCTTAATGCGTTACATGCTAATACTACTAACATGCCTGGTGAATTTCACCGGGCATGCTGCTTTTAAGCCTACTGCTTTTTATTTACAAACGAAGGTGCTGTCTGAATCTCAAAAAATTGAGCATTTGCTAAAGTATGTCGAAAGCCTGAAGGGCGCCATGTTTATACGTAATGGCGAATCACATCCGCCTGCCGAAGCCGCCTCTCACTTGCGAATGAAATGGGAGAAGGCTGGTAATAAAGTTAAAACTGCGGTTGACTTCATCGAAATTTGTGCAAGCAAAAGCAGCATGAGCGGCAAACCGTACATGATTAAAATGCCCGACGGAAAAGAAATACCAGCGCGGGATGTGTTGATGCGTGAATTAAAACGCATCCAACAAAAATAACTTACTCCCCTTTGTACAACCTGTAATAAACAGCGCCATTTTCTCCTTTAACAGCGAGAAAATAAAGGCCTGGTAAAATGTTCTCAGTTGTAACAACGGTGTAATCTGAATAACCACTCATTCGTTGTGTGCCGGTTACATCAAGTAGTGTATACGTTCCTCGAAATATAATTGGAAGGGTATGATTAAATGCTCGTGTACCAGCCAGCTCACTTGTGGTTACAGGAGCGGAAGCAATCATTGGTGAAAATGCCACCGTGCCATCGTGGTCTACTTGTTTGAGTTGGTAATAATTTATTCCAGCGCGTGGATGGCTGTCGGTAAAGTCATATCGAAGGATTCGGGAGGATTCACCTGCTGCCTCTATCCTTCCGAGGGGTTGCCATTGATTGAGTTGTTCTTCGAAGCGGTTAATTTCAAAATAAGCACTATTGTGTTCAGAAGCGGTCCGCCAGCTGATTACGAGTCCTGCTGGTGTCATGTTTGACGTAATAGCTATTAGCCGCACTGGCAAAATTTGAATACTGCAACCGTTGGTAGAGCTCGACATACCCGGACCAAAGGTAGTGACCGAGAAACCATTACAACCCAATGATGTTGGAGTTACAGAAGCGCAATCGGTATTAAAATTAAAAGGGTTGGTGGTAGAAACAAGCGTACCACTTGTGGTGGTGGTTGAAGTGCCAGCACCAACTAACGGCGCATTCAGCACAATGGTATAGTACCCGTTGCTTTGTCCTGAATTGCAAAAAAACTCTGGCTGCACCCCTATGGTGCCATCGTAACAAGCGTTTGTGCCAATAACAGATAACGAATAACTAAACGCCACATTGTAGTTGTAGCCAAAAGGGCAAGCGGTAAGCGATGGGACGATATTTAAAATTGCATACTGTTGGTAAACTGTATAGCCACAGGTTGAAACCCGGCTACATTGTGCCTTTACGGTAATTGCCCCTAACCACATAATGAGTGAAAATGCCGCAATCCTGCCAAGGCAGGACGCAAATAGTTTGCGTAGAAAAAGCATTGAGAAACGTGTTACAAGCAAATAGGTTCATCAAAATTAGATGAAGCCTTTGCGCACGCGGCAGCAAAAGGCGCTAATTCCTTACAGTAAGGGTTTTGCCTAAAGCGAAAAATACGGTGCTAATTATTCACTTTTGAACAGGCGGTATGGCACGAAGCCGTTATCGTTTTCAACATGTAATAAATAGAAGCCGGGTAACAATTGCGTCGATGGAATTGGCGACTGGTTTGTTTCTCCTGATTGAACTAGTTGACCGTTGATCGTATAAATTGAGTACCGCCCTTTTACCATAAGTGGAATTTCATTATCGATAGCGATGGTGGCATTGCTTTTGCTCTCGCTCTGGGCATCAGTAAAAACAATTTGAGAAAAGGCATACGACCCATCTTTATCGAACTGTTGCAGCTGGTAATAATTTATTCCCTTTTGCAATTGGTTATCGGTAAATGAATAATGCAGTATGCGATTCGACTCTCCTGCAGCAGGCACTTTACCAATTTCCACCCAATCTTGGGTTCCTTCGTCGTACTTATTAATTTGAAAATAATCGCTGTTCTCTTCTGAAGCGGTTCGCCATTTTAATACGGCTTGGTTCAATTCACTGGTGACTGAAAAATCAATCAACTTAACTGGTAATATTTGAATGGTACACGAATTCTTTGAACTACTCATGCCCGGACCATAGGTTGTAACCGATAGGCCAACGCATGCCAATGAAGTAGGTGTTACAGTTGCACAATCTGAAGCAGAGCGATAAGGATTTGTGGTGGTTACAAGAGTGCCTGTGGCAGTGGTAGTGGTAGAGCCTGCACCAACTATTGGCGCATCCATCGTGATGGTATAATAACCATTGTTTTGTCCTGAATTGCATTTAAACTCTGGCTGAATGCCAATAGAGCCGTTATAACAAGTGTTAGTACCAATTACTGTGAGGGAATAGCTGAACCTGACATTGTAATTGTATCCAGAGGGGCAACTCGTTGAGGAGGGCACAATATTTAAAACTGTAAACCGCTGGTAAAGCGTGTAACCACACGTAGAAACTCGGCTGCATTGAGCTGAGAGATTCGAAGCTCCCATCATCAAAAAAACAAATGTGGCAGCCAATAAAAAGGTACGAAGGGAGGAGATTAGAGACATGATAGCTTAGTTAATCCTTAGAAAAGCAAAGAATAATCAAATGTAAGATATTGTCTCTTTTTGCATCAATGACAATTGTCAATTTGCGTTAAAAATGGCCGTTTACATCGTTTTTACTTGGTAATTGGGGCGAGTTTTCCCCAACCGCAATAGTTGCAATCAACTAGACGTTACAACGCTTATTTATTTTGTCAGTGTAAGGACAATCCCTATATGATAAGGGTATACATAATTATCCATAATCTAACATCCAATTTTGTAACGCATTGTAAGTAGCTCCCTTCAGCTCATTTTTGCAAAAAAGGCAACAAAAGCAACGCGCGTTTGCGTTTTTTGCAGTCTATTCATCGCACCATGCGTTAAACTGCGTTTTTATAGGACGGAGTCGTAATTTTTGCATGAGTTGTAGTAGTAACCCGTTTTGATAGTCTGAAGGGGAGGTGTACCTTTTGTCCCGATTTAACCCAGTTAGTAGTTATAAACGATGGAGGAACTGTTGACAGCTTTTTTAAACCATTACTCTTATATAGAAGTGTACGGATTAACTGTACTCTATTTTATTGTACTTTACTTTATAGTTGGCAGTCTGTTTGAAAAAGCATGTCAGGCTTTACAAAAGCGTGGTTTAGCAGAGCAAATACATCAGGGCAAGCTTCCTACAGGACAAACGTACAACGACATCAAGAATTCATTGGTTGCCATTGTCGTGTTTGGTTTCTCTTCTTGGCCCCTTTTATATTTATACAGGGCAGGGCACTTCCATTTCGAAACCAACACGGTGTGGCATGTGCTTCTCGGTTTAATTGCTTTAAATGTTTGGAATGAGATTCATTTTTACTTAGTGCACCGGTTAATGCATACTCGCTTTTTTATGGCGAATGTCCACCACGTTCACCACCGGTCGCGTGTGCCAACCGTTAAGTCAGTTTACAGCTTTCATTGGTTCGAAGCCTTGTTGCTTAGCACGGTTCCCTTAACCCTTGGCAGTGTGTGGCCTTTGGCACCCTTGGCCATTGCGATTTATCCATTAAACAGTTTATTGTTCAATTTTGCCGGGCATTGCAACTACCGCCTCCTTTTATTTAAAAACACTCGGCTCGACATGGCGAGCCGCCACATTCAACATCACCGGTCTGTGCACATTAGTTACGGTTTCGTTTCTTCATGGCTCGATCGGTTGTTTAAAACACAAAGTCCCCACTAAATTATGCAAGACGTATATATCACTTCGGCCGGCCTCTTTTTGCCTAACGAGGCCGTTGGTAATGACGAGATGGAATCCTACCTCGGCCAAATAAATGGTAAGGCAAGTACTGCGAAAAACAGAATATTGAAACAAAACGGCATAGAGCGGCGTTACTATGCCATGAATAAGGAGCAAAAAAGCACCCACTCCAATGCCCTTATGGCAGCGCTAGCTATTCAGTCGGCCTTAAAGAAAAGTGCATTGCGCGAGAGCGAGGTTGAATTAATTTGTACAGGCACTACCCAAGCCGACTTGCCAGTGCCGGGTTTTGCCAGTATGGTGCACGCCCACTTACAAGTGCCAGCATGTGAAGTAGCCGGTTTTCAGAGTGTTTGTGCGAGTGGCATGATGGCGTTAAAAGATGCCATGTGTCAAATTAGAAGTGGCGAAAAGCAAAATGCTGTTGTGTGCGGATCTGAATTCTCAAGCCGTCTTTTTAAATCGACGCGTTATGAAGCTCAGGGGATTGAGTCGCTTTCGTTTGATGCGGAGTTTTTACGGTGGATGCTTTCTGATGGCGCGGGTGCCTTTGTTTTACAAAACAAGCCCAGTGATCGTGGTTTGTCGCTTAAACTAGAGTGGATGGACATTCAATCCCATGCTCATAAATTTGATCTCTGCATGTACACTGGAAGAGTTGAGAATAAAGAAGAAAATGCCCTTACCTGGCTCGACTATCCTGATTACGAGAGCGCATCAAAAGCCGGTGCCTTGAACCTCAAACAAGATATCCGCTTGTTAGATCAAGTTGTAAAAACCGGAATAGCGCATTATTTTGAATTGATTGATAAAGGAAAAATCATTATCGAAAAAACCACCTGGTTGTGTTGCCATTACTCGTCCGAATTTTTTAAGGCCCCTATCATGGACTTAATGCGTAAAGGTGGTGGCGAGATTCCAGAAGAGCGCTGGTTTAGTAATTTAAAAAGCAAGGGCAATACCGGTGCTGCTTCAATATTTATAATGCTGGAAGAACTGTTATACAGTGGCCGATTAAAAGAAGGTGATACCATCTTATGTATGGTTCCTGAAAGTGGTCGATTTATTACGTCGTACATGCAATTAAAAGTGTGTGGCGCTCATAAACAAACCGCAGTTACTTTTCCTGTTCGCGACATAGAAGCCCCAGAATTAGTGGTCAATCAAAATCCAACACTCGAATGGCTAGTGCGGCAATTAGCTCAAATTTGGATTGACTTTGAGCAGAGTTTACTTCAGGTGCCGATTGTAAACAAGATACATGCAGGAACATTGAGCCTGGAAGACTATAAATTGTTACTTCACGATTTAAGACAACAAGTCATCGACGGTTCTCAATGGATTTCTCGAGCCGCCTCCAATATTGATATTGAACTCTTTGAACTTCGTTCTGCGTTTATTAAACACACTGCCACCGAACACAAGGATTACCAAATGCTCGAAAAAAACTTCGAAGCATTAGGCAATGACGTGTCATTGATTAGAACCGGCAAAAAGAACATTGGTAGCCTGGCACTTACCTCCTTTATTTTTCAACAAGCCAGTAAACCCAATCCAATTGACCTATTGGGTTCGATGTTTATAATTGAAGGCATTGGCAAGCGCTTAGCTGGTTACTGGGGGGAAATGATACAAGCCCAATTGCACTTAACCAATGACCAAGTGTCGTTTTTCACCTATCATGGCGTGGCCGATGAGAGCCACTTCCATAAACTCGAGCAAGCTTTAAATCACCCCCTCATGAACAGGGAGCTAGCCGAAAAAATTGTCAAAACCGCCAAAACCACTGCCCGACTCTATCACTTACAATTAGCCGAGTTAGGAAATTATTAATTTCGAATTATGCCAAATACCTTAGACATTCAACAACACGACACGCGTGACCCCAACCCCTGGTTGGCTATGTATTTAGACACGAGTATTCCTATCAATGAAAAAACCAAACAAGCCTTGATGCGTGATAATGATTCCAAATCACGGAAGTACTTGTTTCCCATTATCGTGCTTTGGTCAAAAATTGCCATGTTCTTTATTCATGTATTAAAATTTTTCTTCCCTAAACTGGTCAACTCTTCCAAGATTTTGCATCGCTTACTGGCATGGGGTTTAAGAAAATTTGTTAGTCCCGATGCCAACCTCTTGATCTTTCGCCATTTTCATGTTGGCACTGAAATTTTACAATTCATCGGTCGCAACATTGATGGAATAGAGATCAAAGGCAATCCGCTCAAGCCGAAGGATTTTGAAGCGGTAAAAGATGATTTGTTTTTAAACCACGATTTGAATTTATACAATTTCGTTATTGAGCTGAATAAACAGTTGAAGGAAAAAGGAATCACCATTCGCAAAAAAGAAAACTTAAACCTCGACATGATTACAGAAGATCAATTCGATCACATTACTTTTCCCGATAAGTGGACCAATGTGTTAGATTTACGATCGGCCATTGAGTTATTTACCCCCTTCTATCAGTTCTTTTTAACAGCAAATGATTTTGTGAGGGCCTCTAATTCACTTCAACTTGATGAAACAGTTGCCATTTACACGTCTCAAATACTCGGCACTCCTGGGCACTTAGGATTAGTAAACAACCGTCATCCAATGGTGCCAGAGAACACTTACAGCGCGGCTTATCGGTTAGTATTACACGGACTTGCAGCAGAAACCTTGCATGAAATTCTTGTTAACGTAAAAAAGAAACAAGGCAATGATGGAGTGGTAACGCCATTATAATTTTCTTTCCGCAACACTGTTTGGCTTTTGTGTTGTAACGACATAAACTAACGAACCATTGATATGAAGTGCCGCTTACTCGGCCTTGTACATTCGGTACTGAATTGGTCCGTTGGACCCTTCAATGGTTAAGAAGTATAAACCCGGACCAAATTCATCCGTGTGAATCACGTTGTTTTGTGCAACACCTGATGCCACCTTGGTACCGGTTAGGTCATAAATCACATAGTTCCCCTTAAAGGTCATTGGTAAGGTGTTGCAAAAGCGGATGGTGCCATTGAATTCTGTTACATCTGTAGATTCAACAGCAATCGTTTGAGAATAATTAGCTGTTCCATCGGCGTTGATCAAAATTAATTGATAGTAGCTTGTTTCTGTTAGCCGACTAGGGTCCATGAAAGAATAATCAAGCAGGCGGTTTGAGTTACCGGCGGCAGGTACTTGACCAATAGGCTGCCACTTTTTATTTAATTCGTCGTACTTATTGATTTGAAAATAATTACTGTTGTGTTCGCAGGCAGTACGCCATTTTAACGTCGCCAATTGATTACTCACTGTACTTGAAAAATCAACCAAACGAAGCGAAAGCAATTGGGCCAAACACGTGGTAACGCCGTTTAATAACCCTGGGCCATTTGAAACTGCGGTAATACTATTACAACCCAACGTCATGGGGGTAATGGCATTACAATCGCCTTCTGAGACATAGGGATTATCGACTGTAACAAATGTACCAGTTGCTGAAATCGTTGTTGGTTTATCACCCACCTTTGGTGCATTCAATACGATTGGGTGACAACCATTGCTTTGACCTTGATTACAAAAGAACTTTGGAAAAATGCTTATTGTACCATCCGTACATGTGTTGGTGCCAACCACTGTTATTGAATAACTTACTCGCAGTTTATAATTGTAGCCAAGCGGGCAGCTTGTTGCCGTTGGAATAACTCCAAGCACGGTAAACTGTTGATACACCGTATAGCCGCACGTAGAAACCCTGCTGCATTGCGACAACAAGTTGTTAGGGGAAACCCCTACCAACAGCGATAATAGCCAAATCAATTTAAGCAGTTGCCCACCAATTGCATTGTGCCTTTTACGTTTATTTATAAACCCGTCGCTCATATTATAGCCTAGAATTCGGCCATTACTATACACCTCTACAATATAAAGCCACCGCCCATATAATTACAAGCATCTAATACTCAACCCCTATGAATTCAGTAGAAAACAAGTGCCCATTTGCGGTATTTAACCCGTGTTTTTTGTGTTTCCTTCACTATTTGCGTATTGACCGCCAGATGATTTCTTAATTCAAAACACGTGTGCTAGAAAACAGAATGACGTTTAATGATTAACACGATTGTTCGGTACCCGTTTGTTCACCCAACGATACTATATAAACACTTAAACAGGCAGCTTAGGAAGGTTGCCAATACGATTTAATGTTTTTGACTTGATGGAAAAAAATAGAGAAATCAAAGTGCTTAAAGGATCAGTAGCTACAGCTTAATGGTAACACAAAATGTGTGCTAACATCAACAATGTAGATGGTACGCTCGGCCTACCTATTCTTTTGAGTTAATAGTTGCTCTTTCTGGGCTTTAAATTATTTTACACGGCATGCACCAACAATAGCCATTTTAACCGATTTGAACAGCTGAGTTGTATGGCTACTCACTTTGGGCGCAGCCCTAATTCAATCCCTCTTTCAATTGCCTTTCTAATTCTTCCCAACCCACGTAGCCATTTGTGAGGCGTGTGAGTCGGCCATCGCGCGCAATAAAGACCGCAGGAAAACCAGTAACACCCATTGTATTGGCAT